>Ga0209415_10010583_pt1 | contig 15652 bp, 9 predicted proteins | sample PeaSoiSIISIP2007_FD_187696 | JGI IMG/M metagenome (GOLD analysis project Ga0209415, IMG submission 187696) | Peat soil microbial communities from Weissenstadt, Germany - SII-SIP-2007 (SPAdes) (version 2) | ecosystem: Environmental > Terrestrial > Soil > Wetlands > Peat | place: Germany... | reverse complement strand
TCGTCTCGTTGGCGGGCGCAGCAGCCGCATCGGCAGCCGGGGCCGCGTGGGGAATCGGTTCCAGGGTGTAGAGAATGCAACCACAGGTTTCGCAGCGGAAGACTTCTTCGTTGCTCTCCGTGCGCAGAACCTGAACGACGTGCGGCAGCACACGCATGCCGCAGCCGCGGCACTGATCGTCGCGGACTTCCGCCATCACCGCACCCGGATGCTTGCGGGAGATCCGCGTGTACAGCTCCAGCATGTCTTCCGGCACCTTTGCGGCGAGTTGGGCGCGTTCCGCAGTGGCCGTCTCCAGCTTCTTTTTCTCTTCGTGGTATTGCAACTCGATCTGCTTTTTTTCCATGGCAACGGCGGTTTCCGCTTCCTTCAAATCCGCTTCGGCGTGCTTCACGCGGTGCTCGACGTCTTCGACAGCCATCATCTGTTCCAGAACCAGGTCTTCCAACTTGGCCGCTTCGTGTTCTGCGTTGGCGATTTCTTGTTGCAGCGCCTTGTAGGCCTCATTCGTTTTGACGGAACTGCTCTGGCCACGATATTTCTTGGCGCGCTCTTTCCACTGCTCCACATCCAATTCGAGTTTCTTCCGCTGCGTCAGGGCGTGGGTGTGAGCTTCCTTGGCCGCGGCCACGGCGGCTTTCGCGCCGGTCAGTTTGGCATCCGCTTCGCGAAAGCGTTTGGGCAGGCCGTCAAACTCCGCACGAAGCGCGGCGATCTGCTGATCAAGCTGCTGAAGGTCCACCAGATGAGGAATAGCGGGATGCATGCCGAGAGATTCTAACACACGGACAAGGCGCTCCCTGCCAGTGCTTTGCCGGGGGAAGCGGGTGCTTCGCGGGCACAGCGTGCATCGGAGATCGAAAAAGCGCCCGCCTCAGAAGGCGGCCGCTACAGGAGCCTTTGCGTAGTGCAACGCGCGGGGATACTTCAGTGGAGAGAAAAGGCGCGGCTTGCCAGTCGGGTGAGGGGTGACGGGAATCTCGCCGCGCGGAAGATTCCCCGCAGAATCTTCAGGAGGCTTTGAGGTCGCGGTGAATCATTGCGGCATCCAGGAAGTATCCGATTCCGACGGCCAATGGCAGAATGCCGACAGCCGCCGCAGCCAGGGTCTGCGGTTCACCCACAACGCGAGCAATGACCGCAAACATGGTCATGAATCCCAAGCCGCCGGTAACCAGCAGAATCCCGGCACGACGCGACTTGGCATACTGGGAAAGTTCCGGCTCCATGGGAATCGCCGCGCCGCGAGCCAGCGCCGCCAAGCGCTCTTCGGTCCGCAGTTTGCGGACCCGGTAAAACGTATAGAACAACGCAATGGGAATACCGCAGGTCAAAACCACCGCTACCAGGCCGATCATATTGCCATCCATAGTCCACTCCTTCTCGCAAACGCCTTCGATCTCCGCGTGCTGCGCGCTCACCTGAAGTTACGCATGCGCAGGCGGAATTGTTCCCGCGAAAAAGGGCAGGATTGGGAGGCTGAAACGTCAGCTTACTGAATTTCCCGGATTTCCATCGTGGCATCGATGGCCAGGGTGGGGTAGCGGATGGCTACGCCCGGGGGCGGGGGCGCTGCGTGCCGGGCGACAACGCGGAAATCCGACCCGGAGCACTCCACTTCATAGGTGTAGCCGTCGCGTTCGCGGCGGGCCATGTTCATCGTTCCTGCGGTAGCCATTTCGTCCAGCGAAGCACACCGGCTATTCAAGGCGATGTTCCCGCGCTCAGCCTGCGCAATGGACAGCAAATCGCTGCGCACACCAGTAAGGCTGATGGCCTGGGTCGGCGCCGTGCCGGCATCGCTGCTAGGCATTTGTTTCAAATAGAGATAGTAAATGCCAATGGCCAGGGCGGCAGTAACCAGGAGTCCAGCTAGGGCTTTCATGCCTCCATTGTTTCGCCGCGTTCCACGCGGTTCAAGCGTTTCCGCGACCCCGCGTGCAATTGGTAACACCCCCATGAGATTTCGGCCGGGCCACACCCTCCCCGTGCTACGCTCAAATTGACGCCGCCCCTCTCCCGGTGAGTTCTCCCCTCCGGATAAAACCATGTCCGTTGTCACCCAGCCAGCCGAACCTCATTCGATCGAGAAGTTGCGCGAACAGGAACTTGAGGAAGCGCGCACCATCCAGAGCGTCATGCTGCCTGGGCAGCCCTTACGCACCGATTGCGTGACGATTTCCCATGAGTTCCAGCCTGCCGCGGAGGTAGGCGGCGATTTCCTGGATTACTTCCTCCTTCCCGACGGCATGATCGGCCTGTACCTTGGCGACGTATCCGGGAAAGGCCTTCCGGCGGCGTTGTATGCCGCTCTGGCGGTTGGCACGCTGCGCGGCGTCCACAAAACCGGCCAGCCTCCCGCGCGGGTCCTCTCCGTCCTGAACGAGAGGCTGCTCCTCCGGGGCATCCCGGGACGCCACAGCGCGATTCAGTACGCCATTATTGATGCGTTTCGCGCGCAGATGCGGATCGTGAGCGCCGGCATGCCTGGCCCCTTGCTCATCCGGGGTGAAGAATGCCGTGCCTTGCAGCTTGCGGGGATCCCACCGGGCTTCTTCAGCGGGGTAATCTACGATGAATTCACGCTGGACCTCGAGCCGGGCGATTCCATATTGTTTTGTACCGACGGACTGACCGACGCGCGGAACGTCCATGGGCAGGAATTCGATCTGGAGGGGCTTCAGGATGTCTGCCGCAGACATGCGAGCGAAGCCCCGATTGATTTGTTGAACCACGTCTTCTCGGCGATCCAGGAACACTCCAAGCACTGCGGCCAGTGGGATGACATGACCGCTGCGGTGCTTCATTACGCACCCCATCAAGAAATGGGAGGCGCGTGTCGGATTGCTGGTTGAGCAAGCGCGCCGCTCTTTTCAGCTGACGCTTTTGAGCTTCTTCAGTATGAGGGTCTTCTTGCTCCCGCTCAGCTCCGCGACCAGCCAAACAATGTGAGCGCAAGAAACAAGGTGAGCGTACCCAGGCTTACGAGGGCAAGGGTTCTCCCCCTGCCAAGGAGAGAGTCGCGGGTCTCGGCCTTGAGACAGAGCACGACTGACACGATGAGCACACCGCCCCAGGAAATGGCGCTGGGCAAGCCGGGGTACAACGAGAGCGCGGCAAGGGTCTTGTCCGATGGCTGGTTGGCGGGGATCCACCAGGGAAGGATCGGCGCAAAACCTGCCGCAAGCACAAAAGCGAGAATCTTGCGGCTGACCCAGCCCTTGATCTTGGTTACAGGTTTGGCCTTGCGAATCTTGCGCCAGACACAGAATTCCCAAAGCAGCAGGGCGGCGGCTAGGGGCATCCACCCATACAAGGAACTCTCCCGGTCGACCCACAGCCAGCCACGGAAGAAAAGAAGCGACGGGTGCAGGGCAGAAAGTCTCGGCAGCAGAAACAGGCTGGCAACAGAATTGCCGATTGCCGCGAGGAGGAGCACGGCCAGACTGAACAGTTGAATCCACTCGTGAAATGGCGCCCGGCCACAGCGAGTGCATACGGGCCGCTCGGGGAAGATCCTTAATCCGCAATGCTCGCAATACACGGCGACCTCACTTCGTTCCCTAGTGACGACACCCCGCAAGCCCACAAAGCCTATTCCAATGCAAGAGCGCAGCCTACTGGTCCGAAGTGCAGGACATTGCAACCGAAAGGTCAATGGACAATGGGAGTGGTACGTTACTCGAACGGCTCGATAACTTTGCTACGGTTAAAGGCGTCGTCTATGATCAGGAGCCGGGCATCCACATGCACTTTCTCTGGCCAGGAGCAGAAACGCTTATGTCTTCCAAGCACTTCCGTGCAGCCATTCTTTTTCTCACGTCCCTGGTTGTGCTGTTCTTTGCAGCTTTCTCCGCGCTGGCTCAGGCGCAACGGCCCCCACTCACTGCGGAATGGATCTTTGGCAAGGAAGGCTCCAGCGTGGCGGAAGTCCCAGACTTCAAATGGCTGGCCGACAATTCCGCCATGCTTTACGATACCCGCCAACCCGAAGCGCAGCGCACATTTGAGCGGTTTGACCCCATTACTCGAGAACGTCACCCGGCTCTCGACATGGCCAAAGCGGTCGCTTCCCTCAAGTCCGTAGATCCGTCCACGGAAACCAAGGAAGCACTTCCCTGGCCGGACTCGTTTGACAGCAATGGCCGGCAGGCTCTGTACATCTTCCACGGCGACATTTTTCTGCTGGATCTTCCCACTTCTTCCTTCACTCGCATCACCAATACCCCCACGGAGGAAAAAGACGCCCAATTCTCTCCCGACGGGCGCCTCCTTTCCTTTGTGCGTTCCAATGACCTGTATGTCTACGACATCGCCGCGAAAAAGGAGACGCGCCTCACGTCGGACGGCTCGGACACGCTCCTGAACGGCACTCTTACCTGGGTCTACTGGGAAGAAATCTTTGGCCGCCGCGATATCGGCTACTGGTGGTCGCCCGACTCGCGTTCCATCGCCTTTCTCCAGACGGACCAGGCCGAAGTCTCCGATAGTACCTTTGTCGATTTTCAGCCCGTGGATGAACGCATCGTTCATCAGCGTTATCCGAAGTCCGGCGAGAAAAATCCTCGTGTCCGTGTTGGTGTCACCGATGTCTCCAATCCGCAAACCCGCTGGATCAATCTCGGCGAGGAGCCCTTCGAGTGGATTTTGCGACTGAAGTGGCTGCCTGATTCCGAACGCCTGAGCATTCAAACCATGCCCCGCTCACAGAAGGAGAATCGCCTTGATTTCATCAGTATCAAGACTGGCGAGCGAAAGCACGTCCTTACAGAAACCGATCCGGCCTGGGTGAACGTTTCCGACGACCTCGACTTCCTTCCCGGCGGCCGTTACTTTCTATGGGCTTCCGAGCGCGACGGCTTTATGCATCTCTATCGCTTCACCATGGATGGCATTCTCGTCAACAAAATCTCCAACGGCGACTGGGCCATGGCCTCCTCGGGTGACGTCTACTGGGTCCGTCAGGCGGTTGCCGGCATAGATTCCCAAAACGATTGGATTTACTTTACGGCGCTCAAGGATTCTTCCATCGAGCGCAATCTCTACCGCGTGAAAAGCGACGGCTCCGGCCTCACGCGTCTCTCCGCCGAGTCCGGCGTCCATGCAATTTCTATGTCGCCCAACACGAAATTCTATTTTGACAGTTTCTCCAACAGCCGCACCCTGCCTTCGCTGCAGCTTCATGCCGTCGATGGCAAACTCCTGCAGACACTCGCGGCGCCTCGTCCCGAACTTCTTCCCGAAGGAATCCAGTACTCCGAATTTCTCACTGTTCCAGCGGCCGACGGTTTTCCCATGCCCGCGGAAATCTGGAAGCCCAGGAATTTTGACCCTGCCCACAAATACCCGGTGATCCTATACGTCTACGGGGGTCCTTCAGCCCCCAATGTCGTGAATGAGTGGAGCAGTGAGATGGGCCTCTACAACCAACTTCTGCTCCAGGATGGTTTTGTCGTCATCGATATCGACAATCGCGCCGCCACCGGCATCAGCAAGAAGCTCGAGAACACCATCGCTGCCAACCCCGCCGCCTCGGAAAGCGACGACCTTATCGCCGGGGTTCGTTGGTTCAAATCTCAGCCTTGGGTGGATGCTTCCCGCTTCGGAGTCTGGGGCTGGAGCGGTGGCGGCACAATGACCCTCAATCTGATGACACGTTCCAACGAATTCAAGGCGGGCATCTCTGTCGCGCCGGTGACCGATTGGCACTACTACGACTCCAAGTGGGCCGAATCCCTAATGGGGCTGCCTTCCCAGAATTCCGAGGCTTATGATCGCACCTCGCTGGTAAAGCATGCCGGGGATCTCTCCGGCCACCTGATGGTCGTCTTCGGCACCTACGACGACAACGTACACCCGCAGAATGAGCAGGCCTTTCTAAACGAGCTCATCGCGAAGGGTATTCTCTATGAAGTGATGATCTATCCCATGCGCAAGCACGGCATCTCTGATCCGCCCGCCACCATCCACCTGTTCCGCACCATGCGCGAGTTCTGGCGCAGGAATCTGTAGCGTGTGGCAATCCGGCAAAGCGCATTTTTCGGATGTGGAGCGCGTCTGGCGATATCAGAAAACGGATGATGTTTCGGAGCACTTTCAGGACTCTCAGCGGGGAGTTGCGGCACGCAGGGGAGATTAAGGCGTCTCCCAATCGAGAGCGTAGATCTCCTGGATGCTGGCGTCGCGGACAAGCAGCGGAGTTTCGTCCGGGGCGAGACCGCTCCAGTTTCCGAAGGCTCCCCCGGCCGCCTGAAACCCCTTCAGGCTGAAGAGGCGCTCCAGTTTGCCGCTACCGATTTGCACGCGGAAGTAGCTTTCCTGGTTGTCGAGGATTCCGTCGAAATACACGTATCGCCCATCCCGGGACCAGATCGGATAAGCTACGAAAGTGTTGGCGAGCTCACTCCATTTTTGAGTGGTGAAATCGAAGAGCATGAGCTTCAGAGAATCCAGGGTAATGGCCGCGATGTACCGTCCGTCAGGGGACCAGCGGGGAGAGTACAGACCGTCGGATCCCGGCAGCTTCGAGGCTTTTCGAGTTTTCAGTTCGAGGACGAAGACCGCTGACCCCTGGTTGTTCAGCGAATTCTCTCCGAAGACCAGCGATTTGCCATCTGGCGACCAGTTGGGGTCCGCCGAGTTGGTCGCACTTCGATAGATCAGCTCGGGAGAGCCGCCCTCCGCGGGAACCACGTAGATCTGCCAGGGCTCGCCGGGAGGATGACCAAAGAAGGCGATCTGTTTGCCGTCCGGAGACCACCGCGGCAGGTAGGCCATCATCGGCGGGAAAACAAGTTGCAGTTTTTGCGTACCGTCAACCTTGCTTCGCCACATGGTGCCGTCGGAACCATCATTGTAAGCGACCCACTCTCCATCCCGAGAGAAGTCGAGTCCCATGGCCGAAATTCCCGAAAGGTAAGGCGCGAATTGCCCTGATTTGGCATCGTAGCGCACCAATTCTCCCCGAGGCTGCCAGCCTTGGGCGAAGAGTTTCTTGCCCTCGCGGCCTGGGACGGGATTGCCCACATTCATCGGCCCAGTGGTTAACTGAACCGGCGCACGGGGAGTTGAGTGGAAAAGGCCAAAACGTTCACTCAGAGCCCAAAGGTTCGCCGTCCCGTCGCGTACGGCCTGGAAGACGAAATACTTTCCATCGGGTGTCCACTTGCCACAGCACTCGTTGGGTGTGCTGTTCCAGCCCGGAAGCAAGGCACGAAGATTGCCGCCGTCCGCTGAGACTTGCCATATGGAGCGGTTATTGGTTTTGGGATCGCTCAGAGTGAAACGCAAAATCGATCCGTCTGGCGACCAGCGGATATCGCTAGGGGTTCCAGCCGTTAGCAAGAGTTGGCGTGGCTTGCTGCCATCGCTGTTCGCCGTGAATATCTCGTTTCCTTTGCAGTAGGCCATCCTCTGCCCGTCGGGCGACCACGCTCCAGCGTGGCCCTCAAGGTTGCCCAACCGGCGAGGCGAACCGCCAAGCACAGGGAGGCTCCAAAGAGGGCCGTCGAGAGATGTTCCTCGGGCAGTATTCATCAAAAGCAAAGAGCCGTCCGGCGAGATATCGAAGACATTGGAAAAGCCAGTGTCCTCCAATGAGTTAGGAATGGGAAACGTCTCGCCGCCATTCACTGAGGTTTGGGAAAGCCCCGATTGGCCCTCGATGAAGTAGAGCCGCGAGCCGTCCGTGACGACGCCAGATTTCGGCCGATTCGTGTTCGTGAGTTGGACGGTTCGCAGCACCCGTGGCGGCGCCGCCGGGCGCGTTAGAACATACCCGAGCAATGCCATGATGGCGATGAGAGCACTGCCAACCGCCAGTGCCCAAGTTTGCCAGCGGCGACGCGGGTGGGTATCGCGAACCGCCTGGAGCGCACCCGGCACTGCAGAGGTTGTCATGGAGCGACCAGAAGCCAACTCGCGCTTCAGGCGTTTCAGGTCGTCCAGGAGTTCCGCGGCGGTTTGGTAACGGAGAGCGGTATCCTTTTCCAGCGCTCGGAGGATGATGCGTTCCAGATCGGCCGGCATGTCAGGGTTCAGTTGTCCGGGGCGCTGGGGAGTGCGATTCAGGATCGCGTCGAAGATTAGTCCGGTGCTCTCCGCACGAAATGGCGTCACGCCTGTCGCCATTTCGTACAAAACCACTCCGAACGAAAACAAATCGGTCCGTGCGTCGAGTTCTTGGGCTCTCACCTGCTCCGGTGACATGTAAGCGATTGTGCCGAGTGTAGAGCCCACCCCAGTCAAATGCTCCGATGTCGTGCCACCGCTCAAATCTTTCGAACCCGAGGTCGTGTCGGCGGCGCGATCTCCCGTGAGCGACAGCTTCGCCAAACCGAAGTCGAGAACTTTGGCGTGTCCCCGCTTGGTCACGAAAATATTGGCGGGCTTGATGTCGCGGTGAATGATGCCTTCGGAGTGGGCGGCGTCCAGTGCGTCGGCAATCTCAATCGCCAGTGTGAGCAGAACTTCCATCTCGAGGGGCTTCCCGGCGATGAAGCGCCTCAACGTCATCCCATCCAGAGACTCCATGGCGATGAATGCCTGTCCATCCTGCTCACCGATGTCGTAAATCGTGCAAATATTGGGATGATTCAGTGCGGATGCGGATTGCGCTTCGCGTTGAAAACGGGCCAGAGCCTGCGCGTCGCTGGCAACTTCCGGAGGCAAAAACTTCAGCGCGACGAAGCGACGAAGGCGCGTGTCCTCAGCCTTGTAGACCACGCCCATACCGCCGCCGCCAAGTTTTTCGAGGACGGTATAGTGGGAGAAAGTACGGCCCACGATTGAGGGAGTATCTGCCACTGGCCATGGAGTTTACCCCAGCACCCCAACGCGGGCAAACGCGCATCGTGTTCAATCGGTCACCCGGACAAGCGCCGGCCATTAGAGACTGACCCACAACACGCCCAGTGGCCGCGCTTTTGTCCAGAGCGCCCTCTGACGTACACTGAATACTCACTGTTTTCGTCTAATCCAGAGTGAGGCATCCTTTGAACCTTCCAATTGGCGGTGTATGGCAAAGACGTCTTAGTCGGCGCATCTTTGCGGCTACCACTTTTCTCGGCGCAGCCCTCCTGGCGCTTCCCCTGCGATCGGCTGATCCGCCCGACGGCGCTCCCAAAGCGTCGCCCCTTTTCGACGCCATGAAAACGGAGCTCGACCGCTCGCTGAAGACCCTTAGCGAGCAGGATCCCGCGGCCTATTACATCGGCTATACGCTCACAGACTCGCAGCGCGCCACGGTATCGGGTTCCAACGGGGCCCTTCTGAGCAGCGATGAGGCGCGAAATCGTTGGCTGGAAGTCACGGTGCGCACCGGCAGCTACGAACTCGATGACACTCACAAGGTCGACGGACGAACGCCGCCCAACGGTGGCGCTGGCACCAACGCCCCGCTCGACGACGATCCCGAGGTGCTACGCCGCGCGATCTGGCTGGAGACTGACAAGCAATACCGCGCCGCCGCCGAAGCGCTCATCAAGATCAAGACCGGCAAGGAAGTGAAAGTACAAACGGAAGAAGGCCGCGCGCCGGATTTTTCGCGCGAAAAGCCGCAGATCTACACCGGGCCGTGGGTCTCCTTCACACTCGATCGCAAACCGTGGGAACAGAAGGTGCGTGACTATACCCGGTACTTCCGGCAGTCCACCGCGGTCATCAACTCCATCGTCACGTTTACCGCGCAGGCGGAAAACATCATGCAGTTGAACACCGAGGGCACGCATCTGCAGTTTGGCCAAATCCGCTACCGCCTGGAACTTTTCATTCAAGGGAAAGCCACCGATGGCATGGACATCGATCGTTACTACAACTTCGATTGGGTGAATCCTTCGGAAACGCCCAACGACAAAGCGGTGTACGTTGCCGCGGCGCAGCTTCGCAAGGAGATGGAGGGGCTGGTGGCCTCTCCCCTCAACGATCCAACGGTGGGGCCGGCGTTGCTCACCGGCCGCGCTGCCGCAGTCTTCTTCCACGAAGTCTTCGGACATCGCGCGGAGGGCCATCGCCAGAAAGACGTCAATGAAGGCCAGACCTTCGCGAAAAAAGTGGGCGAAACGATCCTCCCGGATTTCATCAGCATCATTGATGACACGACTATGAAAAAGTTGGGCAATCAGGATCTGCTGGGCTACTACCAGTTTGACGACGAAGGTGTGGCGGCGCAGCGCGTTGTCCTGGTGGATCACGGCGTTCTCAAGAACTTCGAGATGTCACGTTCGCCAATCGAGGGTTTCCCGCATTCCAATGGACACGGCCGGCGGCAGATCGGCGCAACGCCGGTATCGCGGCAGGGCAACCTGATTGTGGAAAGCAACAAGATGGTGACGAACGCGGAGCTTCGCGCAAAGCTCATTGAACTCGTGAAGGAGCAGGGCAAGCCCTATGGCCTGCTCATTGACGACATAGCCGGGGGTTTTACCTTTACCGGGCGCGGGCAGCCGCAGGCCTTCCAGGTGCAACCCCTGGTGGTCTACAAAGTGTTCGCCGACGGACGCCCGGACGAACTAGTCCGTGGAGTGGACATCGTCGGCACCCCGCTCGCCGCGCTGACCAAGATTGTAGCTACCGGGGATACGCCGGAAGTTTTCAACGGCTATTGTGGCGCGGAGTCAGGTTCCGTGCCGGTCTCCGCCGCTTCTCCCGCCATCCTTACTTCGGAATTGGAAGTCCAGAAAAAGGAAACATCCACGGACCGGCCGCCGATTCTGCCGCCGCCCGCGCACGACGACGCAAAATCGGGAGGCCTCCAGTAATGCGCACTCTTCGGCTCGCGGCTGTTTTCTTCGCTCTTTCCACTGCCACCGCCGCCTTGGCGCAGGCCCCCGCGGACAACGATCACACCCTCCAGGCCATGCGCGATGAAATGGCGCGCTCCAAGACGCGCCTGCAACTGCAAATCCCCCAAGCGGATCAACCGGTACGCCCATACTTCGTGGAGTATCGCCTGCTCGACATGGACGTCCGCGAGGTGGTGGCTGAATTCGGCGCGCTGATTTCTTCCAATCACAGCCGCGTACGCCAAATGAGTGTTTCCGCGCGGGTTGGGGATTACAAACTGGACAGCTCCAATTTCATCAGCGAGGAGGGCTTTCGCGGATTCATAGGCCCCACGGGGGACGTGGGCATCGACCGCGACTACGATTCGCTGCGCCAGGATCTCTGGATCGCCACGGATCAGGCCTTCAAGGAAGCGGTCGAGACCTACTCCCGCAAACAGGCGTATCTGAGCAGCTTGGCGCGCCCTTCCGATATTGACGACTTCGCGAAGGTCGAGCCCGTCCAGCACATCGATCCGCTGGTGCCCTCGGACTGGTCCAACCGCAATTGGGAGCAGGAAGCGCGCGACACTTCGGCTGCGCTGCGCGCCTTCCCGCAAATCTACGAATCGCGGGTTACTTACTATCTGGTGTACACGACCGAGTACCTCATGACCAGTGAAGGCACCGAGATTCGTGCCAATCGTTGCTTCGCCGCGATTGAAGGGGGAATGAATACGCTGGCAGCCGACGGCATGCAGGTGAGCCACTATTATGCGAGTTACGCGCCGCGGCCTGCCGTGCTTCCCAATGTAGACGCGGTCCGCAAGGGCCTCAATGTTGCCGGGAGCGAATTGATGGCCATGCGCGCGGCTTCCCCAGCGCCGGACTACACAGGCCCGGTTTTGTTCGAAGCGCGCGCAGCCGCGCCACTGATTGCGGAGGTTCTTAGCCCGTCGTTGAGCGGGGCGCGGCCTCCCCTGGCGTTCCAGCAGGTTGTGGATCAACTGATGAACAGCCTGGGCGCGCGCAGCGAATGGAGTGGCAAGGTGGGCGCGCGCGTTCTTCCGCTGACGGTTTCTCTCGTCGATGATCCCTTTGCCGAAGACTACAAGGGCACGCCGCTCATCGGCGGTTATTCGATCGATGAAGAGGGAGTACCCGCGCAGAAGGTGAACCTCGTCGAGGAAGGAAAACTGGAGAATCTTCTGATGTCGCGCCGCCCCGGCCCCGACTTCGGCACGTCCAATGGCCACGGCCGCTCCGGCTTTCTCACCGACCCGCAGCCAACCATGAGTAATCTCTTCTTTAGTTCCTCTGAAACCGTTTCCCGCGACGACCTGAAGAAGAAATTTCTGGATGCTTGCCGTTCGGAGAAGTTGAACTACTGCCTGGTCGTGCGGCAGATGGACAATCCTTCGATCAGCCTGATGCACCAGGAAGATTTCACGGAACTCCTGGCCAGCTTTGGGGGCAATGCCGCCACGGATCGTCTGCCGCTGGTGGTGTACAAGATCTTTCCGGAGGACGGCCACGAGGAAATGGTGCGCGGGGCCCGCATTACCGGCTTCAGTCCGCGGACGCTGCGGAATATCAGCGCAATTGGCGACGATAATTCCGTCTACAACTACATGCAGAGCCAGCAAGTGGGCATTTCTGGCACGGCACTTGGGGCGTTTGGCACGGCGCAGAATGGCCTTCCCGCCTCCGTCGTTGCGCCGTCGCTGCTCTTTGAAGAGATTGAGGTGCGTGGCGCGCGTGGGGAGCCCAAGCGTTTGCCGCTGCTGCCAGAGCCTCCGCTGACCCCAAGAGCAAACAACTAAGTCGCTTCGCTTCGGCTGATCGTCTTCCAAATCATCAATGGAAGTTCCTTGAGGTTTCCAGGCATCACAAAGTTGCAACGCTTTTTCTCAAGGATGCAAGTCGTCGGGACGGTGTTCCCTACAGTTCTTCCGCAGAAGACCTTGTCTTGTGGAGCATCCAACCGTAAGTTAAGGACAGATAGACCAGAAACGCCGCGCAGAAGAAGACCCAGCCCGCGGAGATGTGAAGGCGCGAGACCAGGTTGGCGTACCCATGATTGCCGAGTACTACAAAAGTAGTCAGCCGAAGCGTATTGGCGAGCAGCATGGACAGGAGCCCCAAAAAGTAGGCTAGCAAGACGCGGCCTTTCTTCAAGCGATTCCAATCCAGAAGCATGACAACTCCTAACAGATAGTCGAAAAGCTCCAGCCCATTGATCCCTGAACAGGCGGTGATAAGGGTCACATCCAAATCCGGCCCTGTCACCGTTGGTGTCAGGCCTTTGATAAAACCCAACCCCGGCACGAACGGCCTTGCCAGTAGAAATACGAGCTTGCCAAGCACCTGCCCGTACCAAGGCCAGATCGACTCCAGCACCCGGCTGGGGAAAAACGTGAACAGGACCACAAGAGCGGCCACAAACTCCGCCCGGAAGATGCTCAGGAGTAATCTCCAACGAAAAAGTGGGAGAAGAAGGATCGTGGGAGCCAAGACACAGAGTTTCCCCGCTGCGAGGAGGGTTCCTCCGAGGGTCGTCGTGCCGGCGACGGGCTGAAAAGTGCCGAACATCGCTCGGGAAACCAGGATTAGCCCCAGATGAGCGACAAGGAAGGCCGCTAGACGTCCCGGCAAGAGAGGAAGTTTAGCAGGGAGATCGTCATGAACGCGCGGCAACTTGCCTCGCCGCAAAGCCAAAACGAGCCATGCGGCGGTCGCCCAAAGCGGAGAAGTGGAGTGTAGGATGGGTGCCGCGAGCTGATCTGCTGCGATGGCAACCAAGGTCAGGGCTAAGGCGAAGAGAAGAAACCGCGGAGCTTCGAAGTTCCCCAACAGAACAGTTTTGCGATAGGAAACCCTGGTGCCTGGAGTGTTGTTCAAAGACGCCATGCCGCTCCGGCGACCCGATCCTGCCCTGGCAGACAAAGCAAGCGATAAGCTTAATCTAGGCCGAGTGACGTCGGCGAAGCAAAAAGTAGCCGGCCACCCCAACCAGAACCGCCGCGCCAAAACCTACAGCAGCCATTTCGTTGCCCCGAATGTGTTGATGATGGAAGCTCGCGGCAAGTGCGTTAAATGGTACGGCAAGGGCAACTAGACAGGCCAAAAATAAGTGCTTTTTCACGGTTATCTCCCGGTGGGACGATTTGAAATGGTGCAATCAAGGTGCCAAGCGGGACAAATGTGAGAGGAATTCTTGCGAATATAAACCGTCTGTTTACAACAAGATAGTTGTACGCTTGGTAGCCCCCAATAGTCCAATATTGAGAGAGTTTGCTTATTTCTAGATATTCCTTGCCCACGAAGGGTAAACAATTATCAAAGCTTTACCTTATCTCAAACTGAGATTTCCGGTTTCACTTCGCGGCTTACCCGCAATTGCGGAGACAACCCCCTACCCCGGACGCGCCCGCTAAATGCACCTAGCAAGATGAACAATTTATTCTGGTGCAGAAATCGATGTTTTAGGATCTCTTTTCAAGCGCCATTTCGTCGGCAATCGTCGCGCTGCTTCTCGACTTCCCTATCTGTTTCTGGCGGAAGAAAAACTGCCGGCTGCGGCGTAGAAGTTTGTTTCGTAGAACGAAATTGTGATGCGGAGGCAAAATGATTTGAGAGCACCACGCCTTCCCCCCACAATCGTTGATGGTTGAGATTTCCTAGGGGTCATACTCCCTGCTTACGCTGCTACGCCTGCCTTGCAGGTTCGCATCCCCTGAGTGAATTTCGGCAACTCCCGGAGAGTTGAGGTAGTCTTTAGGCATGGCCTTCTCCAAGAGGCTGCACGAGGATATCCAGGAAAAGAAGCGGGCCGCCTTGCTCAGCGTGGGCTCCGCGTTGTTGTTGCTCTGCCTGAAGACCTTCCTCGTCCTGCGTACGGGCAGTTTGGGCGTTTTATCGGAGGCGCTGCATTCGGGGCTCGACCTTGTTGCGGCGGTCATCACGTTTCTTTCCGTGCGGGTTTCGGACCAGCCCGCGGACGAGCGCCACCCTTACGGCCACGGCAAATTCGAGAATTTCTCCGCTTTCATCGAAACCGGACTCCTCATCGTTACCGCTTGCTACATCATCTACGAAGCCTTTTCGCGGTTATTCTTTCACTCCGTGCATATCCAGCCCAGCCTCATCGCCTTTGTCGTTTTGTTCGTGGCCCTGGCCATCGATATGACCCGCGCCCGCGCGCTGACCGCCGTCGCGCGGAAGTACCGCAGCGAAGCGCTGGAGGCCGATGCTTTGCATTTTTCCACGGATGTTTGGAGCACCGTTGTAGTCATCGCCGGAATTGGCCTGGTGTGGGCAGGCAACACCTGGAATCTGCCTTGGCTGGCTTACGCCGATGCGCTCGCGGCCCTCGCCGTCGCCGGGGTGATTCTCTGGGTGAGTTCGCAACTGGGCCGGCGCACCGTGGATGCCTTGTTGGACGTCGCCCCGGCGGGTCTGCAGAGCCAAATCATCGGTGCAATCGGGCAGATGGAGGGAGTTCTGGAAGTCGAGCGGGTACGCGTGCGCCGCGCCGGCAATCGCCATTTCGTGGACGCCACGGTTTCCGTTCCCCGCACCGCCAGCCTGGAGCAGGTTCATCTCCTGACGGATGCGATTGAGAAGCGCATCGGCGATATCGTGCCCGCGGACGTGATCGTGCACGCGGAACCCCGCGCTCCACGAGGCGAGCATCTTTTTGAATCGATCCGCGCCGTGGCGCAGCGCATGGGCCTGGCCATTCACGATATCTCGGCGTTTCAACAGGACGGCCGCCTTTTCGTCGAACTCCACCTGGAAGTAGATGAAAATCTAAGCCTGCGCGAAGCCCATCGCCGCGCCACCGAACTTGAGGAAGGCATTCAATCCTTACGCAATGGCAATGCCGAGGT
>Ga0209415_10010582_pt1 | contig 15653 bp, 15 predicted proteins | sample PeaSoiSIISIP2007_FD_187696 | JGI IMG/M metagenome (GOLD analysis project Ga0209415, IMG submission 187696) | Peat soil microbial communities from Weissenstadt, Germany - SII-SIP-2007 (SPAdes) (version 2) | ecosystem: Environmental > Terrestrial > Soil > Wetlands > Peat | place: Germany... | reverse complement strand
GGGGGGGGCGGCCGCCGGTCCCGGCGGGTTCGCCGAGCACCTGGACCAGGTGCCCGTGCTCATCCTGGTCCTCGCCGACCTGCGCAAGCTGGCCACGGTCGACCGGGGCTTCGACCATTACACCATCGTGGGCGGGGCGTCGGTGTACCCCTTCGTATGGAGCCTGCTGCTGGCGGCCCGGGCCGAGGGCCTGGCCGGGGTCATGACCACCATGGTGGTCCGCCGCGAGGCCGAGGTCCGATCCGAATTCGCCATCCCCGATCACATGACGGTGGCGGCCCTCGTGGCCCTCGGCCATCCCGTGCGCACGCCGAGCAGGCTCAGGCGCCAAGCCGTCGAAGAGTTCACCACCCTCGACCGCCTCGACGGGCCGGCCCTGTCCGGCCCGGGCTGACCCCGGGCGCAGCGACCACGGGCCCTGGTGCCGCGCCGCCCGACCAGGCTCCTCGAGTTTCGCGTGGAGGACAGCTCGAAGGTCCTCGACGTCATGGCCGAGCTCACCGCCGCCCACGACGGCTGGATCAACCTCCATCCCCAGGTGCGCCCCGAAGACGAGCCCCCGCCGAGGTCGGGGCTCACGACGCTGTTGTTGGCCGGACCGGTCCACGACATCCCGGTGTGCACTTGGGTGGCGGGAAAGCTGACACGGCAAGGGCCGCAACCGGTCTCGATCGGCGTGCAACACGCCGCCGGGGCCCGGGTGCTGGCCCGGCTGGTGTCGGCCGGGTTGGCCCTGCCCGATGGTTGGGCGCTGGTCCAGGACCACCCCCGACGCGGCCTGGTGGTCACCCCGGCGTCCGATGCCGGCAACGAGGCGGTCCTGGACTGGCTCCTCGAGGCGGGCGCCATCTTGAGCGTGGTCCGGCTCACCGGCGACTGGCAGGCCGAGGTCCACCTGCCGGCGTGACCGGGAACGGGCCCGGCGAGTCGCTGTAGCCTGCGCCGATGCCGTCCATACGCATCGGTGTCCTGGGCGCGGCGAGGATCACGCCCTCGGCGCTCATCCGTCCGGCCCGCAACGTGGCCGGCGTCGAAGTCGTGGCGGTGGCGGCGCGCGACGAGGACCGGGCGGCCGCCTTCGCCGCCAAGCACGGTGTCCCCCGGGTGGTGAAGTCCTACGAGGATCTCGTCTCCGACCCCGGTGTCGACGCCGTCTACAACCCCCTTCCCAACGGGCTCCACGGCCGGTGGACCCTGGCCGCCCTGGTCGCTGGCAAGCACGTGCTGTGCGAGAAGCCCTTCACGGCCAACGCCGACGAGGCCCGCTCGGTGGCGGGCGCGGTGCCCGCCGGCGTGGTCGTGATGGAGGCCTTCCACTACCGGTACCACCCCGTGTTCAGGCGAGCGCTCGAGCTCATCGGGGAGGGGGCGGTGGGTGCCGTGCAGCGGATCGAGACCTGGATGTGCTTCCCCCTGCCGTTGTTCAAGGACATCCGCTACCAGCTGGACCTGGCCGGCGGGGCCACCATGGACGCCGGGTGTTACGCCATCCACATGGCCCGGCACCTGGCCGGCTCCGAGCCCGATGTCGTGTCGGCGCGCGCCGCCCTCAGGTCACCGGGAGTGGACCGGGCCATGCACGCCGATTTGCGTTTCGACGGCGGCGTCACCGGACGGGTCACGTGCTCCATGTGGTCGAGGCGACTCCTGCACGTGGCCTTCCGAGTCACCGGCGACGGCGGCCAGTTGCGGGTGTTCAACCCGGCGGGCCCCAACGTCTACCACCGCCTCAGCGTGCGCCGCGCCGGCAGGCGCACCGTGGAGCACCTGAGCCGGCGCCCCACCTACGAGTTCCAGCTCGAGGCGTTCCGCGACGCGCTGGGCGGCGGGGCCCCTCCCATCACCGGCGTGGCCGACGCCATCGCCAACATGGAGGTGATCGACGCCGTGTACCGCAGTGCGGGCCTGGCGCCGCGCCAGCCGACAACCTGAGCACAACCGGACCGGCTCAGAAGATCCCCGCCCCGAGCCCGGCCGCCAGGGTGGCCCCGAGCTCGGCGGCACGCTCCTCGTCCGCCGGGTCGATGGTTCCGACCACGGCCACCGGTGGCAAGGCGCGCCGCCAGCGAAGGCCGGTGGCGATCCGTTCAACGCTGGCCACGGCCCCGTCGACGTCGGTGTCGCCCTTGACCACCAGGGCGTAGGGGAGTCCCACGGTTCGGTCCAGGCAGGGGTGAAAGATGCGCTCGAAGAAGTCCTTGAGCGCCCCCGACATGTAGCCGAAGTTCGCCGGGGTCACCAGCAAGACCCCGTGCGCCCACAACACGTCGTCTGGGCCCGCCGCGAATGCTTCCAGGACGCGCACCGTCACGTCCTGCTCGGCGGCCATGGTGGCGCCCTGCACGGCGCGGTCGCACAACACCTGGGTGGTCCCGGTACGGGAATGGAACACGACGAGCAGGTGCCTGCCGTCCTCGGCGTCGTGACGCACGGCCAAATGGTACGGACAACGCGCGCCGCCGTCACGGGATGAGATCGGCCCATGGCATCATCGGTGGATGACAGGTTTGCCCCCGTCTCCCACCGAGCCCCACTCCGGGTCCCGTCCGACGCGCTACGTGTCGTCGGGCATGGTGCTGGCTCTGGTGTGCGTCGGGCAGTTCATGGTGGTGCTCGACCTCTCCATCGTCAACGTCGCGCTCCCGTCGATGCAGCGCGACCTGAGCTTCAGCACACCCGGGTTGCAATGGGTGGTCAATGCCTACGCGCTCGCCTTCGGAGGCTTCTTGCTCCTTGGGGGTCGCGCCGCCGATCTCTTCGGACGCCGCCGCATCTTCATGCTCGGCCTCGTGCTGTTCGCCGGCGCCAGCCTGGTGTGCGCCGTGGCCCAGAACCAGTTCATGCTGGTGGGGGCGCGTGCCCTGCAGGGCCTGGGTGCCGCCGTGCTGTCCCCGGCCACGCTGACCATCCTCACCATGACGTTCCGGGCGCCGGCCGAACGATCCCGTGCCCTGGGGATCTGGAGCGCCATGGCCGCCGTGGGCGGCGCGTCGGGGGCGCTGCTGGGAGGGATCCTCACCGACCTGCTGTCATGGCGGTGGATCTTCTACATCAACATCCCCATCGCCGCTGCCGCTCTGGTGGCGGCCCGTATCGTGCTGACCGAGACCCGGGCCGAGGGGGAGCGCCCGCCGCTCGACGTTCCCGGGGCGATCGCCGTGACCGGGGGGCTCGTCGCCCTGGTGTACGCGGTCGCCGGCACGAGCACGCACGCCTGGTCCTCGGCTGTCACCGTGGTGCCCCTGCTCGTCTCGGGCGCGTGCCTGGCGGCCTTCGTCGTGATCGAGGCCAAGATCGCCCGGGCGCCGCTCATGCCCTTCGCCCTGTTTCGCTCCCGAGGACTCAGTGCGGCCAACCTCGCCATGTTCTTCGCGGGCGGCGCCATGTTCTCCATGTGGTTCTTCATCTCGCTGTACCTGCAGGACGTGCTGCGGTTCTCGCCGCTCGTGACGGGTGTGGGCTTCCTACCCCAGACGGCGGCCATCGCCATCGGCGCCCAGGTCAGCGGGCGGCTCGTTCCTCGCTACGGTGCCCGCCTGCCCCTGTTGACGGGGATCCTCCTCAGCTCCTCGGGCCTCGAGTGGCTGTCGCGGGCCGGGCCCACCGGCTCGTACTGGGGATCGGTGTTCGGGGGAGCCACCCTGGCCACCTTCGGCATGGGGCTCGCCATCACCCCGCTCGCCTTCGCCGCCACCGCCGGGGTGGCACCCACCCAAGCCGGACTGGCCTCGGGCGTCCTCAACACCAGCCGTCAGATCGGCGCGTCGACGGCCCTGGCCGCCCTGGCCACCATCGCCGCCGACCGGACCCACGCGTTGCTCGCCTCTTCGGGCGGACAGGCGGTGGCGGTGTCGCGCCGCCACCTCGACTCCGCCCTGACGGCGGGATACTCACGGGGCTTCACCGTGGCCGCGCTCATCGCGGCGTGCGGCGTGGTGGCGGGGCTGTTCGTGCCGCGCCAGGCGAAGCCGCCCTCCGGTGGGGGCGCGCCGCCGACTCCCGAAGCGCCGCCGGTGATGGAGACCGTGCCCGCCGCCGTCGAGCCCGAGGGCTGACGCGGGGCGTCGACCGGCGACGGCGTCAGTCGAACTGACGCCAGTTGGCGACCGAGGGCTCGGTGGACGACGCTGGGCCGGCGCCGAAGAGCGAAAAGACGTTCTCCATCATGCGCCACAGCACCGGTGTGACCCCGGGGATGGCGGGGAACACGATGTTGGGGTCGATGCGCGGGGCGTTCGAGAGCCGGCACACGAACATCGCCGACCCGGTGGCGAGCACCCCACCGCCCCCCGCCGCGCTGTAGTAGGTCATGTCGGACACCCGGCCGCGCCCGCGGTTGGCCACCGGCGAGTGCGCCAGGATGCTGACGTTGCCGGGTGGACCGAGCGCCGGCTCGTAGCAGTCGTACTCTCCCTCGACCACCTGGGACAGGTGTTGGCCGGCGACCAGTCCCGTGCCCTGGAAGACCCACGAGCCGGGGTCGACGACCACCATGTCCGCCTTGGCATCGACGTCGGAGTACTGCGATCCCACGAGCTGCTGCTCGGGTCGCGGCACGGGCCCGTCGGGCCAGTTGGAGGTGACCTCGGCGGGGTCGATCCCCCACAGCGGGTCCTCCTTGGCGAGGTCGGTCTTGTAGCACACCTGGTGGCGATCGAGGCCGAGGGGCGAAGGCTCGAGGCGGATATGGCGGTACACGGCGTTGGCCCCCAGGAAGGCCAGGTTCACGCCCTGGGTCACGGCCTCGGCCGCGCCGTCGCGCATGGCGCTCGACCAGTACTCGTCATGACCGAGACTGAACAGGCAGTGGTGGCGGGCCAGGCGCTCGGGGACCTGATGCAGGTCGATGTCGGTGAAGTAGGTGACGTCGAGACCCAGGCGTTCGGCCAGGAAGATCAGCGGGAACTCGTTCCCCGTGAAGTCGGGAGCCCCCCACCCCCTCTGGTCGTAGGGGCGGTCGAAGGAGACCACCCGGGACCGGTTGACCGCGCCGGTCTCGCCGATGCGCACCGTTCCCGGCCCGACGTACAGGCTCCGGTTTCCGTAGGCGTTGTAGGCCTGCCATGTGGTCACCGAATGCATGATGGCGAAGGCCGAGGTGCTGTCGTCGTCGCGCACACACAGCGGGATGTACCCCGCCGTCGACCCGTTGGCGTTGGTGAGCTTGAAGAGGTACGCGCCCGGAGGCCACGAGGCGTCGATCTCCACCTGCACGGTGGGTTGCCACTGGCACTCGACCATGTTCGTGCCCGGCGCCACCGTGAACGGCGGCTGGCTCGTACCGCCCGCCAACGTGTCCGAGCGCCACACCAGACGGCCCCCCAACCCCGCGTAGTACCCCATCCGGTACAGCTCGACGTGGTACGGCACCGGTGGCGGGTCGACGAAGAGCGTCACCTGGTCGCCGCGCAGCGCGCTCACCCGGTCGGCGTAGCCGTAGATGCGAGTCGTGGCGCTCATGATCCACGCCAGCGTCCCCGGGAGCTGGTTCTCCTCGACGACCCAGTCCGCCGACGGCACCTCCACGCCGCTGTCCAGGGTCACCGTGTGCACCGAGTCCGCCTCGTGCACGGGGTCGCGTGGCGGCGCCGCCGAGGTCGCCACGCTCCGATCGGTGTCCCTCGTCGCGCTCCGACGGGCGACGGCGTGGGGGCCGAATTGCTCGCCCAGGTCCCAGGCACCGGCTCCGACCGCCGCCAGGCCCATCCCGGCGCCCGCGGCCCGCAGGAACCCCCGTCTGGTGAGGGCCGTCTCACGGTGCCTGCCCGAACCCTCGACATCATCCGAGCGGTCAGGAGGAGCTGTCTCCGGGGATCCGATGGCCAAAAGACTAAGCCCCCGACGTTACGAACACATGTTCGATACCATGGCTCCGTGCCCGAGCCCGTGGCCTTCCGGTGGAGAAGGAGCGACGACGATGGCGGTCAGCCCATGCTGTTCGCCGAGGAGGAGCTCGTCGACCGCCACATCGGGATCGGCGAGTACCGGGGCCTCGAGTTCCTCCACGTCAACGCGCGGCGCGTGATCAACGAGGTCCCGGCCTCGTCCCGCATGCCGTTTCGCTACACCATCAACGCCTATCGGGGGTGCAGTCACGCGTGCGTGTACTGCTTCGCCCGCCCGACCCACGAGTACCTCGGCCTCGGTCTCGGCCAGGACTTCGATCGGAAACTGGTGGTGAAGGTGAACGCCGTGGAGCGGGTGCGGGCCGAGCTGCGCTCGGCGCGCTGGCACGGCGAGCACATCGCCATGGGCACCAACACCGATCCCTACCAACGCGCCGAAGGCCGCTACCACCTCACCCGGGGGATCGTCGAGGCCCTCGGTGAGGCGCGCAACCCCTTCTCCATCCTTACCAAGTCCACGCTCATCCTGCGCGACCTCGACCTTCTCGTGGCCGCCGCGGCGCGTACCGACGTGCAGTGCAACCTGTCCATCGGCACCCTCGACGAACAGGTGTGGAAGGCGACCGAACCGGGCACGCCCCACCCCCGTCGTCGGGTCGAGGCCGTGCGTCGGCTCAATGACGCCGGCATCCCCACGGGCGTGCTCATGGCTCCGATCATCCCCGGCTGGTCCGATTCGCCCGAACAGCTCGAGGAGGTGGCCACCGCCTGCGTGGAGGCGGGAGCCGTCTTCGTGACGCCGATCGCCCTCCACCTGCGAAAAGGGGTCAAGGAGCACTTCCTGTCATTCATGGCCCAGCGCCGTCCCGAGCTGCACGCCGATCTGGCGCGCCGCTACGCCCGCTCGCCCTACCTCTCCCCGGGTGAGCAACAGGCCATCGTGGAACGCGTCCACGCCGTGGTCGCCCCGCCACGACGTCGTCGCAGCCGCGCCGACACCTTCGGGCATCCTGCGCCCCCGACCTCCGACGCCTCCCACACCGCCGGACGAGAGGTGACCCCTGGCGCCGAGCAACTCCCACTCCTGACGCCGGACACTCTCGAGCCTGGATGAGCGGGGCGAGGGCGGACGGGGACCTGCCAACATGACCCGATGGGCGCGCGCCGCAGCAGTGGGGGTACATGGGTGATCGACCTCGACGGGGTGGTGTGGCTCGCCGAGGAGCCCATCGCGGGGTCGGCGAACGCCGTGGCGCGACTGCGCCAGGCGGGACACGGCGTGGTGTTCGCCACCAACAACGCCTCGCCCACCGTGGCCGAGCTGCGTCGTCGCCTGGCCGCTGCCGGCATCGCCGCCACCCCCGAGGAGATCGTCACTTCGGCCCAGGCCGCCGCCTCCATGCTCGAGCCGGGTTCCACCGCGGTGGTGTGCGCCGACGGAGGGGTGCTCGAGGCTCTCGCCACCCGGGGGGTGACCGTCGTGGCCGAAGGTCCCGCCGACGCCGTCGTCGTGGGGTGGACACGGCTTTTCGACTTCGATCTCCTCGCCACCGCGGCCACCGCCGTGCGGCAGGGAGCCCGGTTCATCGGCACCAATGAGGACGCCACCCACCCCACACCCCGTGGGTTGCTGCCGGGATCGGGAGCGATCCTGGCAGCGGTGGCCACCGCCGCGCAGGCCAACCCCGAGGTCGCCGGCAAGCCGCACGACGCCATGGTGGCGCTCCTGCGGGCCCGGGCCCCCGACGTGGTGCTCGTGGTGGGCGACCGGCCGGCCACCGACGGCGCCCTGGCGCGCCGCCTCGGGGTCCCGTTCGCACTGGTGCGGACAGGGGTGACGTCCGATGGCCGCGAGCCGATCGTCGTCCAGCCCGACGAGGAAGAAGCCGACCTGGCGGCCCTCGTGGCGCGCCACCTCGACGGCACCGAGTGACGCTCTCAAAAGGACATGGCGCCCTTGCCGCTCCCTTGAGAGGGCCGTAGCGTGGCCCCATGACTGAGAACGATGGACTGCGGCGCTACGTCGAAGCCGCCACCACACTCACGCAGATCACGCGTTCGCGAGCCGAGGAGCTGGTGCGTGACCTGATCAAGGCGGGCGAGCTCGAGCGCCACCGGGCGCAGGACTGGGTCGAGGACCTCGTGAAGGCCAGCCGCGAGCGTTCGGAAGCGCTCGTCTCCACCGTACGAGGCGAGGTGCGACAGCAGCTCAAGGAGCTCGGGCTCACCAACGTCGACGAACTCGCCAAGAAGGTGGCCGAAGTCCTGGCCCGCACGCAGGCGGCGGGGCGCAACGCCACCCACCGATCCGGCAAGGGCGCCAAGGGTGCCAAGAAGGCGGGACCGAAGAAGACAGCACCCAAGAAGGCCGGCTCCGCCAAGGGCACGACGGGCAAGGCCTCGGGAGCGAAGAAGGCCGGGGCGAAGAAGGCCGGGGCGAAGAAGGCGGGCGCCTGACTCCCGCACGGGTGCGTCGCAGGCTCGACACCGAGCTCGTGCGGCGAGGGCTGGCCGTCTCACGCGAAGGCGCGCGGGCCCTGGTGGAACAAGGGGCGGTGTTGGTGGGGGGCTCGCTCGCCGACAAGCCGGCGCGCCTGGTGGCGGAATCCGAGCCCGTGGTGGTCGTCGACCCCGCCGCTCGACGATTCGTGTCGCGCGGCGGCGAGAAGCTCGATGCCGCCCTCAGCCGATTCGTCATTGCCGTCTCGGGCCGTCGGTGCCTCGACGCCGGTGCTTCCACGGGGGGGTTCACCGACTGCCTGCTGCGTCGGGGGGCATCCCAAGTGGTCGCCGTGGACGTCGGACACGGGCAGCTCGACGCCTCGTTGCGCCAGGACCCCCGGGTGGAGGTCCGGGAAAGGACCAACATCCGAGGCCTGGAACTCCGCGAGCTCGACGGGCTGCGGTTCGAGGTCGTGGTGGCCGACCTGTCGTTCATCTCCCTGGTCACGGTGGCGCCGGTCCTGGCCGGCGACCTGGCCGACCCCGGCGCCGACATCGTGGTGCTGGTGAAGCCCCAGTTCGAGGCCGGCCGGGCCGAGGTGGGTCGGGGCAAGGGAGTCATCCGCCGCCCCGAGGTCCGCCGGGCCGCGCTCGAGCGCGTGGCCTCCGCCTTCGCGTCGCAACGAGCCACCATCATGGGGGCCATGGCGTCACCCCTCCTCGGCCCGGCCGGCAACGCAGAATTCTTCGTGCATGCCCGGGCCCACGCGGCACCCGAGGACGGAGTGCCCGAGGACAGAGTGCCCGAGGACGGCGCCCCCCGAGAGCCCGACACCTTGGCGGCAATGCTCGACGCCGCGCTGGACGAAGCCCCGGATACACGCCACGTCCCCGAGGCCCGGTAGACACGGTGTCGACGATCGCCTTCGTCGTCCACCCCGAACGACCCGAAGCCCACGAGATCGCCCGACAGGCCACGGCGTGGCTCGAAGCGCGCGGCCACCGCGCCGTGCAGGTGAACGATCCGCCGCCCCCCGGCGACGCCGACGACGGCCCGGCGGGACCGGGACTCGGCGGCGCCATCGACCTGGCGGTGAGCCTCGGGGGAGACGGCACCATGCTCCGGACCGTGGCGCTGGCGTGTGCGCACGGCGTTCCCGTCCTGGGCGTCAACCTGGGGCGTCTCGGCTACCTCACCGAGATCGAGCCCGCCGGGCTCGAACAAGCGCTGCAACGTTTCCTCGCCGGCGACTACAGCGTCGAGGAGCGCATCACGCTCGAGGTCACGGTGGAACGCGCCGGCACCGACGACCCCGGGCACGGCCGACGGGTGGTCGTGCTCAACGAAGCGGTGGTGGAGAAGACGGTGCCCGGCCACACCATCCGGGTGGCAGCCTCCATCGCGGGACGGCCGTTCGTCACCTATGCGGCCGACGGGCTTCTGGTGGCCACGCCGACAGGCTCGACGGCCTACAACCTCTCCGCCCGCGGCCCGATTCTCAGCCCGGGGCTCCGGGCGGTGGTGCTGACACCGGTGTCGCCGCACATGCTCTTCGACCGTCCTCTTGTCCTCGATCCCGAACAGTGGGTCCGGCTGGAGCTGATGGGGCCCGGTCCGGCGGTGCTCGTCCTCGACGGGCAGAGCTCGGACTCCCTGCGACCCGGTGACGCCGTGGTGTGCCGAGTGGGCCCCTCACCCGCCTGCCTGGTCACCTTCGGGCCTCGCGACTTCTTCTCGATCCTGCGCGCCAGGTTCCACCTGGCGGGCCGCTGACGGAGCCCACGATGCCGTGCTGGTAGAGCTGCGGGTGCGAGACCTCGGTGTCATCGAGTCGGTGACACTGGACCTCGGCCCGGGCATGACCGCGCTCACGGGAGAGACCGGAGCCGGCAAGACGTTGCTGGTCGAGGCGCTCGGGCTCCTGGTGGGTGGGCGCGCCGACGCCAGCCTGGTTCGTCCGGGAGCCAGTGAGGCACTGGTCGAAGGGCGGTTCCTCGTCGACGACGACGAGATCATCCTGGCGCGTGCCGTTCCCGCCCACGGTCGTTCGCGCGCCTGGATCGATGGACGCATGGCGCCGGTGTCGGCCTTGGTCGAGTCCGGGGCCCGACTCCTCGAGCTCCACGGTCAGCACTCCCAGCAGTCGCTCCTCGACGCCGCCGCCCAACGGCGGGCGCTGGACGGCTTCGCCGGGATCGACCTGACTCCGCTGGCCACGGCGCGAGCCGGGCGGCGAGCACTCCAGGTGGAGCTGCAGTCCCTGGGGGGCGACGACCGGGCCCGGGCTCGCCAGAGCGACCTCCTGCGCTACCAGTTGGCCGAGATCGACGGCGCCGCCCTCCACGACCCCGACGAGGATGACGTTCTGCGCGACGAAGAGGACCGGCTGGCCGAGGCGTCGGCCCACCGCCAAGCGGCCGCAGTCGCATTGGCGGCGCTCGACAGCGGCGACGACCGCGCCCGAGGGGTCATCGACCTCCTGGGCTCGGCGAGCGCCGCCCTTGACGGGAGGGCGCCGTTGTCCGAGGTCGCCGGGCGTCTGGGGTCACTGCAGGTCGACGCGTCGGATGCCGCCTCCGAGCTCCGCCGCGTCGTGGAGACCTGGGACGACGACCCCGTGCGCCTCGAGGAGGTGCGGGCGCGCCGCCAACTGTTGCGAGAGCTCTCGCGCAAGTACGGCGAAGGCCCCGGAGGGGTCCTGGCCTTCGCCGACGAGGCCCGCCGCCTTCTGCGCGACCTGGAAGCCGCCGAGGAACGCGCCGGCGTGCTCGTGGCCGAGCTCGAGAGGGCCGACTCCGAGGTGAGCGCGGCCGAAGCCGCCGTGGGTACACAACGCCGCCGAGCAGCGCCGGCGCTGGCGCGCGCCGTGGAGGAGCGCCTGCGGGGACTGGCCATGCCCCACGCCCGGGTCGAGGTGACCGTGGGCGACCCCGACCCGGGCGACGACGTCACGTTCCTCCTGGGGGCGAACCCGGGGGAGTCGGTCCTCCCGCTGGCCAAGGTGGCGTCGGGAGGTGAGCTCGCCCGAACCATGCTGGCCCTGCGCCTCGTGCTCACCGAGGCGCCGCCCACCATGGTCTTCGACGAGGTGGACGCCGGGGTGGGCGGTGAGGCGGCCCAAGCGGTCGGCGAGGCCTTGGCAGAGGTGGCCCAACAGCACCAGGTCCTGGTGGTCACGCACCTGGCCCAGGTGGCGGCGGCGGCCCAACACCAGCTCGGGGTGCGCAAGGAAGTCGCCCAGGACAGGACGGTGGCCCACGCCGCCGTGCTCGAGGACGACGACCGGGTCGTCGAGCTCGCCCGCATGCTGTCGGGACGTCCCCGTTCGACGACGGCGCGCAGCCACGCCCAAGAGCTCCTCGGAACCAAGCCCGGCACCCGCCCCCGCCGAACGCCGCCGCCCCCGCCCTAGCGCCACCGGTCTGGCTCCCGGCCTTCCACCGGTAGATTGCCTCCGTGGTCTACGGTGGACCGATGCCGGGGAAGGGCCGAGCTTGACCAAGTACGTCTTTGTCACCGGCGGGGTGTCTTCGTCGCTCGGCAAGGGCCTCACCGCCTCCTCTCTCGGTCGCTTGCTCAAATGCCGGGGCCTGCGCGTGACGATGATCAAGCTCGACCCCTACATCAACGTCGACCCGGGCACCATGAACCCGTTCGAGCACGGCGAGGTGTTCGTGACCCACGACGGGGGCGAGACCGACCTCGACCTCGGGCATTACGAGCGCTTCATCGACGTCGAGCTCAAGACCACCTCCAACGCCACCACGGGGTCGATCTACTCGGAGGTGATCCGCAAGGAGCGCCACGGTGAGTACCTGGGCAAGACCGTCCAGGTCATCCCCCACATCACCGACGAGATCAAGGCGCGCATCCGACACCTGGCCTCCGAGGAGATCGACGTCGTCATCGTCGAGGTCGGCGGGACCGTGGGTGACATCGAGATCGTCCCCTTCCTCGAGGCCATTCGCCAGTTCCGCCACGACGTGGGGCGCGACAACGTCTGTTACGTCCACCTCACCCTGGTGCCCTATCTGGCCCCCTCGGGCGAGCAGAAGACCAAGCCCACCCAGCACTCGGTGACCGAGCTGCGCAGCCGGGGAATCCAACCCGACGTCATCGTGTGCCGTTCCGATCAACCCATCTCCGACGGCCTCAAGCGCAAGATCTCGCTGCTGTGCGACGTTCCCGTCGAGGGCGTCATCTCGGCCGTGGACGCACCCAGCATCTACGAGATCCCGCTCGTGCTGCACGAGGAGGGGCTCGACCGCGTGGTGTGCCACATGCTCGCCATCGACGGCGACCTGCACCCGGTGGACCTGTCGGGGTGGGAGAAGGTGGTCTCCCAGGTCTCGGCGTCCGAGCGACCGGTGCGTATCGGCGTGGTCGGCAAGTACGTCAACCTTCCCGACGCCTATCTCTCGGTGGGTGAGGCGCTTCGCCACGCCGGGTTCCACCACGGGGCCAAAGTCGAGGTGGACTGGATCCAGGCCGAGAAGGTCCCCGACCTCCTCGGCACCGACCGGATGCTGCAGCTCGACGGGATGGTCATCCCCGGGGGCTTCGGCGAGCGGGGCATCGAGGGCAAGATCGACGCCGTGGAATTCGCCCGCCAACGCGAGATCCCCTGCCTGGGGCTGTGCCTCGGCCTCCAGGTCATGGTGATCGAGGTGGCGCGCCATCTCGCCGATCTCGAGGGGGCCAACTCGCGCGAGTTCGACACCATGACGCCCCATCCCGTGATCGACCTCATGGACGACCAGCACAAGGTGGTCGACATGGGCGGCACCATGCGCCTGGGCTCGTATGTGGCGCAGCTCGAGCCCGACTCCATCGTGGCCGACGCCTACGGGACCCTCGTGGTGTCCGAGCGCCACCGTCACCGCTACGAGGTCAATCCCCGCTACCGCTCCAAGCTCGAGGACGCCGGGCTGCGGTGCTCGGGATCGTCGGCCGACGGCGTGCTGGTCGAGTTCGTCGAGCTTCCCGGCCACCCGTACTGGGTGGGGACCCAGGCCCATCCCGAGTTCAAGAGCCGGCCCGACCGCCCCCACCCCCTGTTCCGGGAGTTGCTGGCCGCCGCCCTGCGCCGGGCCGAAGGCCGCCTCCCCCGTCTCATCGCCATCGACACCGACGTCGGTGCCGCCTCCTGACGACGCGTCCGACGCGGGCCACGCTGGACACCTGGACGCTCCCCGCCCCCAGACACAGCGCCGGTCCCAGGGGTTCCGTCACCTCTCCGACGAGTTGCGATTCGAAGGGTGGAGGATCTCGCTGGTGCGGGGGGAGTTCACGGCTCCGGACGGGACGCCCTTCACCCGTGACATCGTGCGCCATCCCGGGGCGGTCGCCGTCGTGCCCGTGAGCGACCACGGCACCGTGCTGCTGGTGCGCCAGTACCGGGGCCCCGTCGACCGGGAGCTCCTGGAGATCCCCGCCGGCACCCGCGACGTCGAAGGCGAGGCGCCCGAGACCACAGCACGACGCGAGCTCGAGGAGGAGGTCGGCGTACGGGCGGGGACCCTTCAGCACCTCGGCACCGTCTTCAACACCCCCGGCTTCTGCGACGAGGAGACGCTCATCTACCTCGCCGGCGAGCTCGAGACCGTCGACCACGCCCGTCACGGAGAGGAGGAGCGCTTCATCGAGGTCGTCGAGGTGCCCCTGCGAGACGTCGACCCGATGATCGCGTCGGGCGATCTCGTCGACGCCCAGACCGTGCTGGGGTTGCTGCTGGCGCGCCACGTGCTGGGGGCCACGCCGGGCACTGGGCCCGCGACCCGAGCCCGACCGACGACCTGAGGCGGACACCGACGTGACCCCGGTCATGATCGACATGCCCGAGAGGGGGCCGGCGCTCAGCCGCCACGGTGAGGAGTACCTCACGTGGCTGGCCGTCGAGCAGGGACGGGCCCGCAACACGATCCTGTCGTACCGGCGCGACCTCCTGAACTACGAGGCGTTCCTCGCCGCTCGGGGGCACACCGTGGATGACGCCGATGTCGCCACCGTCGAAGAGCACCTGGCCGAGCGCAGGGCCGCCGGGCTGGGGCCGGCCTCGGTATCGCGGGCCCTGGCCGCGCTCCGGGGCCTGCACCGGTTCCTCCTCGAAGAGGGCGACGTCAGCGCCGACCCCACCGCCGATGTCCGACCCGTCCGCTCGCCGCGCCGTCTGCCCAAGGCCATCGACGAGGACGACATCGGCCGCCTGCTCGCCACCACCACCGGCCGGGACGGGCCGTCGGTGCGGGACCGGGCCATCCTCGAAGTCCTCTACGGCACGGGGATGCGGGTGTCGGAGCTCGCCGGGCTGAGCCTGTCGGACCTGGGGTCCGACACCGGCCTGGTGCGCGTGCTGGGAAAGGGGGACAAAGAGCGCCTCGTCCCCATGGGCCGCTTCGCCCGCCGGGCGCTCGACGCCTGGCTCGGCCCCCGGGGACGGCCCGAGTTCGAGCCCCGGCGCTGGGCCCGGCGCGGCGATGCCGAGGCCGTGTTCTTGAACGCCCGGGGCGGACGGCTCACGCGCCAGGGGGTGTGGGGAGTCCTCAAGAAGCGAGCTCGCGCCGCCGGCCTGGAGGACCGGGTGCACCCGCACGTCCTGCGCCATTCGTGCGCGACCCACATGCTGGCGCACGGCGCCGACATCCGCGTGGTGCAGGAGCTGCTCGGCCATGCGTCGATCGCCACCACCCAGCTCTACACCAAGGTGTCCTTGGAGCACCTCCGGGAGGCCTACGAGCAGGCGCATCCGCGCGCCGGACGGGGTAGGGGGCAGTAATCTCGTAGCCGTGCCCCCCGAGGCCTCTACCGTCGATCACCGCGCCCTGCTTGAGGAAGAGCGCGTGGACCTGCTCGCCAAGCTCGAGGAGCTCGGCCTGGGAGGCGCCGGTCTCACCTACGACTCCAACTTCGCCGACTCGAGCCAGGTGACCGCTGAGCGTGGCGAAGCCGAGGCTCTGGGAGCAACCCTGCGGGAGACCCTGGCCGAGGTCGAACGGGCGCTGGCCAAGCTGACCGACGGCAGCTACGGCGTGTGCGAGGACTGCGGGCAGCCCATCGACCCCCTGCGCCTGGAGGCGAAACCGGCAGCGCGCTACTGCATCAACTGCGCCGCCAAGCACTGATCCGGTCGACACGGTGAGCGGCGGCTGGGGTCCCCCATCAGCAACAGGGCCGCCGCGCCGACAGGGTCTCAGTCCCCGCGCCACCATCTGGATCATCGCCGGGGTGGCTGTGGCCGCAGTGCTCATCCGCAGTCACAAGGTGAGCACAGCCCAAATCCTCCTCTTCGTGGCGCTCGTCCCCTCGGTGATCCTGCACGAGGTGTCCCACGGGGCCGCCGCCCTGGCATTCGGTGACGACACGGC
>Ga0209415_10010581_pt1 | contig 15654 bp, 12 predicted proteins | sample PeaSoiSIISIP2007_FD_187696 | JGI IMG/M metagenome (GOLD analysis project Ga0209415, IMG submission 187696) | Peat soil microbial communities from Weissenstadt, Germany - SII-SIP-2007 (SPAdes) (version 2) | ecosystem: Environmental > Terrestrial > Soil > Wetlands > Peat | place: Germany... | reverse complement strand
TCTAGGCGTTCGAGACCTGGATCAGGCGATCCAGCGCGGTGGCCGCGTGACCCTGGCGCACGCTGGCCGCCGCGGCGTCGAAGCCTTGGGTCAGGGTGGACGCGCGACCCGCGACGATGAGCGCGAGCGCCGCGTTGGCGCACGCGACGTCGAAGACCGGTCCCGGCTCGCCCGCGACGAAGCGTCGGATCGCGGCGACGTTGGCCGCCACGTCGCCGCCGCGCAGGGCGTCGGGGGAGTGGCGCAGCCCCAGCAGCGCGCCCGCGTCGAGTCGGCTGGCCACGATCTCCTCGGGGGTCACGGTGTAGATCGTCGAGGTCGAGCCGAGTGACAGTTCGTCGAGGCCGTCGTCGGCGTTCACCAGCATCGCGTGGCGGATGCCGCGCGCCTGTAGGACGTGGCTCATCGGCTCGAGCAGGTGGGCCCGGGCCACGCCCACCAGCGTGCGCTCCACCAGCGCCGGATTGGCCAAGGGACCCAGGACGTTGAAGATCGTCCGAAAGCCGAGGGCCCGGCGAATCGGCGACAGCTCACCCAGCGCGAGGTGGAACGTGGGCGCGTACAGGAAGCCGATGCCCGCCACGCGCACGCACGCCGTGACGACCTCGGCCGGCACGTTGAGCCGCACGCCGAGCGCCTCGAGCACGTCGGCCGAGCCGACCGAGGAGGAGGCGGCCCGATTGCCGTGCTTGGCGACGGGCACCCCGCAGCCGGCGACCGCCAGCGCGGCCATCGTCGAGATGTTGACGGTGTGCAGCTGATCGCCGCCGGTGCCGACGATGTCGATCGCGTCCGGGCCGATCGCGAAGGTCGAGGCCGACTCCACCATCGCGTCGATGAACCCGGTCATCTCGTCGGCCGTCTCGCCCTTCATCGTGAGTGCCGTGAGGAACCCCGCGATCAGGAGTGGATCGACGCGACCGGCGAGGATCTCGGCCAGGGCGTCGCGAGCCTGGAGGCGTTCGAGGTCGGTGCCCGCCACCAGCGGCTGTAAGACGCCCGCGGCGAACGAGTCGCTCACCGTGGGCGGCCCTCACGCATAGCGACAAGATAGTCGGCGGGCCGCGGACCTCAACGGGGCCACCGGTACTCTTTCGTGATGGCCGCCACGTACCTGGATCGCATCGTGGACCATCACCGCGCCCGTGCCGCCCGTGACGGACGTCCCTGGCGTGAGCGCCTTGTGACACCGCGATCGGCGGGACCGAGCTTGGACGCCGCGCTGAGATCGGGCGCCTCGGTCGCGGTCATCGCCGAGATCAAGCGCCGCTCGCCGTCACGGGGTTGGATCAATCAGGACGTGGACGTCGCGGCGCAGGCCCACGCCTATGACGACGGGGGGGCGGCCGCGATCTCCGTGCTCACCGACGCCGAGTTCTTCTCCGGCGGCGCGAGCGACCTCGCCGAAGCCCGACGGACCGTCGAGTTGCCGATCCTGCGCAAGGATTTCACGGTGAGTGCCAACGACGTCCTGGACGCCGCCGAGATGGGCGCGTCCGCGGTCCTGCTCATCGCGGCGGTCCTCGACGACGACGAGCTCGCGCTCTTCATCGACGTCGCGGCGCGCGCGGGCCTCGACGCGCTGGTCGAGGTGCACGACCAGACCGATGCGCGGCGGGCGGTGGACGTCGGCGCAACGATCGTGGGCGTGAACCAGCGCGATCTCACAACCTTTGAGGTCGTCGCGGGCCGCGCGACCGAGGTGACTGCGTCGCTCCCGGCCAACGTGGTCGTCGTCGCGGAGTCCGGCCTGTCCACGCGTGGTGACGTGGAGGCGGCCGCGGCCGCCGGCGTCGACGCCGTGCTCATCGGCGAGGCGCTGATGCGCGCGAAGGACCCCGCGGCGGCGCTCGCCGCGTTGGCGGGAGTAGAACGGGTCGCGCGTGCGTGAGTTCACCTCATCTCCCTGGTTCGTGAAGATCTGTGCGGTGACGACACCTTCGGACGCCGACATCGTGGTCGGCGCCGGCGCCAGCGCGCTCGGCGTGATCCTCACCTCATCACGACGTCGCATCGACGCCCCAACCGCGCGGGCCATCACCGAACGGGTTGGTGGCCGCCTCGTCACGATCGGCGTCGTCAACTCGCGCGACGTCACCTCGATCGAGGCGGTGCTCGGGGGGCTGGGTGTTGACGCCGTCCAGGTACACGGCGACCTCAGCGCGGAGCTGCTCGACGAGTTCCGATCTCGTGACCTCGGCGTGATCAAGGCGCTGGCGGGGGGCTCCGAGGAGTTCGCGTCCTTCGACGAGGAACGAGTCGACGCCGTTCTCGTCGACGGTCCCGTGCCCGGCAGCGGGGCGGCGCACTCATTCGACGACTTGCGCGAGCGCCATTTTCGTCGTCCGGTCATCGCCGCGGGTGGACTGACCGCGCTGAGCGTCACCGCCGTGATCAGCGCGTACGGCGTCTGGGGGGTCGACGTGGCCTCGGGCGTCGAGTCCTCACCCGGCGTCAAGGACGCGCTGCGCGTTACGGAGTTCGTCGAGGCGGCACAGCGGTCGTTCGCCACCCGGACCGCCCCGTGAGCGCGCCCGAGCCGCCGATGTCGCGTCCCGACGCGTTGGGACACTTCGGGTCCTTCGGCGGGCGTTTCGTGCCCGAAGCCCTCGTGCCGGCGTGCATCGAGCTCGAGGAGCAGTTTGACGCGGCCTGGCGAGACCCCGTCTTCGTCGCCGAGTTCGAGGAGGTGCTGCGACTCTTCGCGGGTCGACCGACCCCGGTGACGCCCCTGGACCGCCTGTCGGAACGCCTGGGGGTCACCGTCTACGCCAAGCGCGAGGACCTCGCCCACACGGGATCGCACAAGATCAACAACGTCGTGGGCCAGTCGCTCCTGACCCGGCGCATGGGCAAGCGCCGCGTCATCGCCGAGACGGGCGCGGGCCAGCACGGCGTGGCGACGGCCACGGCGGCCGCCCGGCTCGGTCTCGCGTGCACCGTCTTCATGGGCGAGGTCGACACCGTGCGCCAGGAGCTCAACGTCTTTCGCATGGAGCTGCTCGGCGCGACCGTCGTGCCGGTGACGTCGGGGAGCCGCACGCTCAAGGACGCCGTCAACGAGGCGATGCGCGAGTGGGTCACGTGCGTCGCGGACACGCACTACTGCATCGGCTCCGTGATGGGTCCTCACCCCTTCCCCTGGATGGTGCGGGAGTTCCAGAGCGTGATCGGGCGCGAGGCCGCCCAACAGCTTCGCGAGCTGGGCGTCGCCACGCCCGACGTGGTCGTGGCCTGCGTGGGTGGCGGCTCGAACGCCGCCGGCGTGTTCGCGGGCTTCGCGGCGTCCTCGGCGCGCCTGGTCGGGGTGGAGGCGGCGGGCGGATCGGCGGTGGGCCTGGGCACCCCGGGGGTCCTGCACGGGATGCGCTCGCTGCTGCTCCAAGATGAGTTTGGTCAGATCGAAGAGGCCCACTCGATCTCGGCCGGACTGGACTACCCGGGCATCGGGCCCGAGCACGCCCACCTCGCCGAGATCGGTCGCGCCGAGTACTACGCGATCGGCGACGAGGACGTCGTGGACGCGCTGCGCCTGCTCAGCGAGCTCGAAGGCATCATCCCCGCCCTCGAGACGGCCCACGCCGTGGCGTGGTTGACGAGGGCCGTCGGCGACACCGTGGCGCGCGGATCCACGGTCCTGCTGAACCTGTCGGGCCGCGGTGACAAGGACGTGGCCCAGGTGCGCGCCATGTTGCAGGACCCGACGTGACGCCGCTGGAGACGCGGCTGCGCGCGGTGCGCGACGCGGGTCGCAAGGCGCTCGTGCCGTATTTCGTGGCCGGTCTCAGCGATGACTGGGTCCGTCACGTCGAAGCCGCCGTCCAGGCGGGGGCCGACGTGATCGAGATCGGACTGCCGTTCTCGGACCCGATGATTGACGGCGTCGTCATTCAAGAGGCGTCGCGGCGCTCGCTCGCGCGCGGCACCACGATCGAGACCATCCTGAGCGACCTCGAAGCATTCGACGCGACGGTGCCGCTCGTCGCGATGACGTACTACAACCTGGTGCTGCACTACGGCCTGGAGCGCGCCGCGGGCCGCCTGGCGGGCGCGGGCGTCACCGGGGCGATCGTGCCCGACCTCACGCTCGAAGAGGGCGCCGAGTGGCGAGAAGCCTGCGCTCTCCACGACCTCGCGCCCATCTTCCTCGTGGCGCCCTCCACACCCGCGGAGCGGGTGGCGCTCCTGGCCGACGCCAGCCGGGGATTCGTCTACGCCTCCGCGCGCATGGCCGTGACCGGGGCCTCGGAGCAGTTCGGCGACGCCCGGCTGGTGGCCGGCGCGGTGCGCCGCGTCTCGGATCGGCCCTGTTACGTCGGCATCGGGATCTCGACGCCGGCCCAGGCGCGCGACGCCGCGGCGGTGGGCGACGGCGTGATCGTGGGCTCGGCTCTCGTGAAGGTCCTGCTCGACGGCGGCGACGCGCGTGACGTCGAGGCGTTCCTGGCGCGTTTCCGGCACGCAGTGGACGCGACGTCGTCGGGCTGAACCCCGTGTTGTTGACGGAGTTACCGCCAGGTATCGCGCTTTTCTTGCGGTCGCGGCGCACTCATCCCTGCACGGCGTTTCCCCAAGGTCTTAAATAGTGACTGAGGCGCCAATCCTGGTCGCCTCAAAGACGAAGTTGGGGGTTATAAATGGCTGATGAACACAGAGTGGCGGATCCTGGCCCGCTAGGCCTGGCCGGGTTCGCTATGACCACGTTTTGCCTCAGCGCGGCGAATGCCAACCTGTGGCACGGCGGGGGGGCGGCGGCCGCGCTCGCGCTGGCTCTCGTCTACGGCGGTATCGCGCAGTTCGCGGCCGGCATGTGGGAGTTCCACCGCAAGAACACGTTTGGTGCGTTGGCGTTCACCTCGTACGGTGCGTTCTGGATCAGCTTCTACGTACTGCTAAAGATTCCCGCTATCGCGCCGGGGACCGACACCGTGGCGATCTACCTGCTCGGTTGGACGATCTTCACGGCCTACATGACCGTCGCGGCCCTGAGGACATCGGGCGCGGTGCTCAGCGTCTTCGTCGCGCTGACCATCACCTTCGCGTTGCTGACCATCGGCAACTGGGGTGCGGGTCACACGAGCATCGTCAAGGCCGGAGGTTGGGTGGGACTTCTCACCGCAGCCCTGGCCTGGTATGCGTCGGCGGCTGGCGTGATCAACGACACCCACGGAAAGGTTGTTCTTCCCGTAGGTCCGCTGAACAAATAATCGGCCCTGGTGGCACGCCACCAGAACCACAAACCCGCAGCGCCCGGCCGTTAGGCTCGGGCGCTGCGGCGTCGTGGGGCAGTGATCGGCCCTCGACGGCGAGCAAGGGGGACTTCATGGAACACAGAGTGGCGGATCCCGGGCCCCTGGGCCTGGCGGCGTTCGCGATGACCACCTTCGCGCTCAGCAGCGCGAACGCGAACCTCTGGCATGGCGCGGGCGTCACGCCCGCCCTGTCGCTGGCGTTCTTCTACGGGGGCGTCGCCCAGCTGCTGGCCGGCATGTGGGAGTTCGTTCGCAAGAACACCTTTGGCGCGCTCGCCTTCACCTCCTACGGCGCGTTTTGGCTGGCCTTCTACGCCTACGTCAACTGGCAACGCGGAGCCGGGGGACTGGGGGTCTTCCTGCTGGGGTGGGCCATCTTCACGATCTACATGACCATCGTGGCCACCAAGACGACCAACGCCATCCTGGCGGTCTTCGCGCTGCTGTCGCTGACGTTCATCTTCCTGACCATCGGCAACTGGACCAGCCCCGACGAGCACCTTCAGATGGTCAAGATCGGGGGCTGGCTCGGGCTCGGGACGGCCGCCGCGGCCTGGTATGCGTCCCTCGCCGGCGTCTACAACGCCACCGTGGGAAAGGTCGTGTTCCCGGTGGGACCGCGCGGCTAATGTACTGACCACTGGTGGCTTGCCACCGGACCCAACCGCCAGCAGCGCCCGGCCGTCCGGCTCGGGCGCTGCTGGCATTTTGGGCGCGCTGCGACGTCAACCATCGCACCGCTGAACCCCGCCGTCGCGGCGCTCGCCGTACGCGAGGCCCTCGCACCCAGTCCCGCGCGCCGCGCGTGACCGTTGTCGGACGAGGACATCTGTGGTAGGACTTTCACGAGACCGTGTGGCTCGGCACGCGCGAGTGCACGAGGTGTTTTTCGCTTGTGACGCGGTGTCCACGACAGTGAAGTACCCAACGCCTGTTGCAGTGAGAGGAGAATCTATGTCGCCCAAGGGTTCAAAGGGAGGCTCCGAGGCCGAGCCGGCACAGGCCTCGGAAGCCCAGATCGCCGTCCACTGGCGCGAGGAGGGTTACTACTTCCCGTCGGCGAAGTTCATCGGCCAGGCCAACGCCAACGACCCGGCGATCTACGAACGCTTCCGCGAAGAGAACTTCCCGGAGTGCTTCAAGGAGTACGCCGACCTACTCTCCTGGGACCACTACTGGACGACGACCCTCGACACCAGCAACGCGCCCTTTTGGAAGTGGTTCGTCGGCGGGCGCCTCAACGCCTCCTACAACTGCGTCGATCGCCACCTGAAGAAGGACCGCAACAAGCCCGCCATCATCTGGGTTCCCGAGCCCGAGGACGCGTCGACCGAGGTCATCACCTACCAGGAGCTCTACGAGCGCGTCAACGAGTTCGCGGCTCTGCTCCAGGGATTCGGTGGAGTCACGACCGGTGACGTCATCACCTTCCACCTGCCGATGGTGGCCGAGCTACCCGTGTCGATGCTGGCGTGCGCGCGCCTCGGGGTCATTCACTCCCAGGTCTTCGGCGGCTTCTCCGGCGCGGCCTGCGGCGGCCGCATCGCGGACTCCAAGAGCAAGATCCTCATCACGATGGACGGCTACTACCGCAACGGCGAGCTCGTCGACCACAAGGTGAAGGCCGACGAGGCGGTCGCGCGAGCGCTGGAAGAGGGCGTGACCGTGGAGAAGGTCCTCGTCTGGCGTCGGCACCCGGGCCAGTACGCCTCGAAGAGCCCGATGGTTGAGGGTCGTGACTTCTTCGTGGACGAGCTCATGCCCGAATTCAAGAACAAGAAGGTGGCGCCGGTCTCGATGCCGGCCGAGGCGCCGCTCTTCATCATGTACTCGAGTGGCACGACCGGCAAGCCGAAGGGCTGCCAGCACAGCACCGGGGGGTACCTAGCGTACGTCACCGGAACCTCGAAGTACTACCAGGACATTCACCCCGAGGACACGTACTGGTGCGCCGCGGACATCGGCTGGATCACCGGCCACTCGTACATCGTCTACGGGCCGCTGGCCCTCGGCACGACCAGCGTGATCTACGAGGGAGTGCCGACCTACCCCGACGCCGGGCGCCCGTGGCGCATCGCCGAGCGCCTCGGCGTCACGACATTCCACACCGCGCCCACGACGATCCGCATGCTGCGCAAACTAGGCCCCGACGAGCCGGCCAAGTACAACTACCACTTCAAGCACATGACGACCGTCGGCGAGCCGATCGAGCCCGACGTGTGGCGCTGGTATCACGAGGTGGTGGGCAAGGGCGAGGCGGTCATCGTCGACACGTGGTGGCAGACGGAGAACGGCGGCTTCTTGGGCAGCACCCTGCCCGCTCTCAACCCGATGAAGCCGGGCAGCTGCGGTCCCGCGGTGATCGGGATCTTCCCCCAGATTCTTGATGAGGACGGCGAGCCGGTCGAGCCGGGCAGCGGACTGGCGGGCAACATCTGCATCCGCAATCCTTGGCCCGGGATCTTCCAGACGATCTGGGGCGACCCGGATCGCTTCGTGAAGACCTACTACGAGAAGTACAACAAGGACCCCAAGTCCACGGACTGGCACGACTGGCCCTACTTCGCCAATGACGGGGCGATGCAGGCCGCCGACGGCTACTACCGGATCCTCGGTCGGGTCGACGACGTCATTAACGTCTCCGGGCACCGCCTGGGCACCAAGGAGTTGGAGTCGGCGGCCCTGATGGTGGACGAGGTGGCCGAGGCCGCCGCGGTGCCGGTCGTCGACCAGCTGCGCGGGCACGCCGTCGAGCTCTACGTGGCCCTCAAGCCGGGCTTCACCGCCAGCAAGGAGCTCGAGGACAAGGTCTCGAAGATGATTGTCACCGAGATCGGGCCGATTGCCCGGCCCAAGAACGTGTGGATCGTGGCCGACATGCCCAAGACGCGCTCGGGCAAGATCATGCGCCGGGTCATCGCCAGCGTGTCGAACTTCACCGACGTCGGCGACATCACGACCTTGGCGAATCCGGACGTCGTTGACGGAATCCGCCACTACGTCCAGAGCGAGAAGGTGGCCCGCGGCGACGAGCCGCGCGAGCTCACCGCCGAGGAGCTGAAAGTGATCAAGGCGTTCGGCGCCGAGTAGGCGGGCCCGCCTAGGAGTCGAAGCCCAAGCCCATCGCGTCCAGGGTGCGCAGCCAGAGGTTGCGCCGGCCGTCGTGCGCGTCGGCGGATCGGATCGCCGCCTGGGTCAGCCGGATGAACAGCCAGCGAAGGGGCTCGGGAGGGAAGGGGAGCGGCTTCTTGCGCACCATGGCCAGGCGCGTGCGCTCGGTATCGAGTCCCTCGAGCAGGTCGAGCATGGTCTGGGCGCCGAAGCGCGTCGACGCCACTCCCAGCCCGGTGTAGCCCATGACGTAGGCGACCTTGCCGCCGTAGGCCGTCCCCCAGAAGGGCGAGAAGCGCGTGCACGTGTCGATCGCGCCGCCCCAGGCGTGGGTGAACTTGATCCCGGCGAGCTGGGGGAAAGTCTTGAGGAAGTGACCCGCCAGGGTCGCGTAGGTGGCGGCGTTGAACTCGTACTCGCGCCGCACCTTGCCCCGGAAGTTGTAGACGGTGTCGAAGCCGCCCCACAGGATGCTGTGGTCCTTGGTCATGCGGTAGTAGTGGAACTGGTTGCCCGAGTCGGCGATCCCCTCGCGCCCGGACCAGCCGACGCTGGCCAGCTGGGCGGCGCTGAGCGGTTCGGTCACCAGCGCGAAGTCGTAAACCGGCACGACGTAGCGGCGCGCCGCCCTCACCAGCGGCGTGAAGACGTTGGTGCCGAGCGCGACGCGCGCGGCGGTCACGGCGCCGTAGGGGGTGTGCGCGCGCACCGCGTCGTCGACGTCCTCGAGCCACTCCACCTTGGAGTTCTCGAAGATCTTGACGCCGAGCTGCAGGCAGGCGCGTTCGAGTCCCCACACGAGGCGGGCCGGGTCCACCAGCGCCGTCCCGTCGGGATCGAAGAGCCCCCCGACGTACAGGGGCGAGTGGACGCGCGACTGGACCTCGTCGCGAGAGAGCACCTCGACGTGGTCGCCGAGGTCGTTGCGCATCTGGGCCTCCTCGGCCATCTCGCGCATCTGCCAGTCGGCCACCGCGACGCGCAGCTCGCCGTTGCGTTCCCAGTCGCACGGGATGTTGTAGCGGCGCACGGTCGCCTCGATGTCGTCGAGGTTCTCGCGCCCGAGTCGCTCGATGACCGACATCTCGTCGGGCCAGCGGCGCAGCCCGTTGCGGAACCCGTGGGTCAGCGACGCCGAGCAGAACCCGCCGTTGCGGCCCGAGGCGCCCGCGCCCGTCTCGTACTGCTCGAGCACGACGACCTCACGCCCCGGCTGGCGCTCCTTGGCCAGCAGGGCGGTCCACAGGCCGGTGTAGCCGGCCCCCACCACGCACAGGTCGGCGCCCAGGTCGCCCACCAGCGCGGGGTGCGGCGCGGGTTCGAGCGGGTCCGAGTCGAGCCACCACAGCTCGGGCTGGGCGTGGGCGAGATGGCGCAGGACGAAGGGGTCCTTCTCTTGCATACGGAGTCCAACCGGAGGTTGGAATCACCCTCTCTCGTGCCGTCTCTTTCGCGCGGTGCGCGAACGCCGGGGTTCAGACCGGCCTGCGTGCCTCGATTCTACCGTCGCACCACCTAACGCACCTGCTCCGGCGCGTCGGTGGACCTTTGCCTCTAGGCGAGGAGGGGTACTCCGGGACCAGAGTGGAGTCGTGGGCAATGACACCCACGGATGGGAGCATGACCATGGAACTCATTCGGTGGTTTGACCAGATACGGCTGACCGACACTGACCTCGTCGGAGGCAAAGGGGCGAACCTCGGGGAGTTGACGGCCGGACAGCTGCCCGTGCCCCCCGGCTTCGTCATCACCTCGGACGCCTACCGCTACGCCGTCTCCTCGGCGGGCATCGCCGAGAAGCTCGAGGCGATGGTCGCGGGCGTCGACGCCAACAGCACCGCGGACCTCAACGTCGTGGCCGAAGAGGCCCAGGGCCTCGTGCACACGATCACCCTGCCGCCCGACCTGGTCGCGGCGATCCTCGAGGCGTACCACCGTCTGGACGACAACCAGATCGTGGCGGTGCGGTCCTCGGGCACCGGCGAAGACGCCGGCGACACCTCGTTCGCGGGGATGAACTCGACGTACACCAACGTCACCGGCGATGACGAGCTGTGCGACCGGGTGGTTGACTGCTGGGCGTCGCTCTACGGCGCGCGCGTCATCTCCTACCGCGCGACGCGCCACATCGCGGACACGCCGGAGATGGGTGTCATCGTCCAGGCGATGATCGCGTCGGAGCGCTCCGGCGTGATGTTCACCGCGGACCCGTCCAACGGCGACACCAGCAACATCGTCATCGACGCCGCCTTCGGTCAGGGTGAGGTCGTCGTGAGCGGACAGGTGGAGACCGACATGTACGTGCTGACCAAGGCCGGCCCCACGTTGATCCGCACCCACGTGGGCTCCAAGGAGTTCAAGCTCGTGCGCGGGCCCGACGGCAAGGACCTGCGCGTCGACCTCAGCGGCGACGAGGCTCGACGCCGCGTGCTCAGCGACGACGAGGCGGTCGAGCTGGCGCGCCTCGGTCTCGCGGTCGAGGCCCACTACGGCTCACCGCAGGACACCGAGTGGGCGATGGCCGACGGCCACCTCTACCTCGTCCAGTCGCGCCCCATCACGACGCTGAGCGTGGCGGCGACCCCGGTCGCTCTGGCCGGCGCCCCGCTGGTCCAGGGCCTCGCGGCCTCGCACGGCACCGCGGTGGGCCGGGTCCGGGTCCTGGCGTCGCCGGACGACGGTGACCAGCTCGAGGACGGCGAGATCCTCGTCGCGAAGATGACCAGCCCCGACTGGGTGCCCACGATGCGCCGCGCCGCGGCTCTGGTGACCGACGGTGGCGGGATCACCTGTCACGCCGCCATCGTCTCGCGCGAGCTGGGCGTACCCTGCGTGGTCGGCGCGCGCAACGCGACGACCGTCCTGCGCAACGGCGAGCTCGTCACGGTGGACGGCTCCAAGGGCGTCGTCTACGAGGGCGCGGTCACGATGAGCCCCGCGGCCAGTGTCACCGCGCCGCCCGCGACCGCCGCCGTGGCGCCGCCGCTGGCCACTCGCCTCTACGTCAACCTCGCCTTCGCCGAGCACGCCGACGAGGTGGCCGCGATGGACGTCGACGGGGTGGGCCTGCTGCGCGCGGAGTTCATGGTGACCGACGCGCTGGCCGGCGTTCACCCGAAGCTCCTGATCAAGCGCGGCGACCAGAAGGTCTTCGTGGAGAAGATGACGACGTCGTTGTCACGCATCGCCACGGCGTTCAACCCGCGCCCGGTCGTCTATCGCAGCATCGACTTCCGGACCAACGAGTTCGTCAACCTCGAGGGCGGAGCGGAGTTCGAGCCGTCCGAGGAGAACCCGATGATCGGGTACCGGGGCTGTTACCGCTACGTGCGCGAGCCCGAGGTCTTCAACCTCGAGCTGGAGGTCCTGGCCCGGGTGCGCGAGCATTCACCCAACGTCGTGCTCATGATCCCCTTCGTGCGCACCGCCTGGGAGCTCGCGGACTGCCTCGAGCTGCTGGCCAAGAGCCCGGCCGCGGGCACGCCGGTGTGGGTGATGGCCGAGGTCCCCTCGGTCGCCTACCGCATCCCGGAGTACGCGGCCATGGGCGTGTCGGGAGTCTCGATCGGAAGCAACGACCTCACGCAGCTGATGCTCGGGGTGGACCGGGACTCGCAGGTCTGCGCGGACCTGTTCGACGAGTCGGACGCCGCGGTGCTCGACACGATCGGCCGGATCATCAGCCAGTGCCACCTCGCGGGCATCACGTCATCGCTGTGCGGGCAGGCCCCGTCGAACCACCCGGCCTTCGCCGAGCACCTCGTGCGCCTGGGCATCACGTCGGTGTCGGTCAACCCTGACGTGGTCGACGTGGCTCGCCAGTCGATCGCCCGCGCCGAGTGGCGGCTCCTGCTCGAGGCGGCCGACCCCGAGCACCGCGGTCACGTCTAGTCCGATCACGTAAGCACTCGCACCGGGATACACCTGGCAGAATCAGGACGAGTGCATCGTCCTCGCCGGCTCACGGCGGGGACGATGCTGATTGACGCCACGAGGAGGAACGTTGAAGATCGTTACAGAGTCGGTCGTTGCCGAGCGTCTGCGCGCCCTGGGGGCGGCGGAGCCGCGGGTCGTCGTCTCGGGGAACTTCGCGACGCCGTGGGAACTCGTGCGGGTGCTCGAGGGCGCCCTGGAACGGTGTCGCGTGTTCGTGCTGAATCCGCAGCCGGGCTGGCCGCGTCGCGACGGCCTGATCACTGAAACGCCCTTCGTCGGCGATGGCGCGCGCTACGAGCGCGGCCTGGACTACCTTCCCATGCGCCTGTCGCTCGTCCCCCGGCTCTTTGGGTCGATGCGCCCGCCCGACGCCGTGCTCGTGCACACGTCGACGCCCCGCGGGGGCAAGGTGTCGCTGGGCATCGAGGTCAACGTCTTGCCCGCGGCCATCGAGCACGTGCGCCAGCGGGGGGGACTCGTCGTGGCCCAGGTCAACTCGAAGATGCCCTACACCCGTGGCGATGCCCTGATCGACGTGGAACTGATCGACCTGGCCATCGAGGTCGACGGTCCTCTGATGTCACCGCCCCCGCGCCATTTCGACGACGCCGCGCTGGCGATCGGTGAGTCGGTGGCGTCCCTGGCCAGTGACGGCGGGACCTTCCAGATGGGCATCGGGCAACTGCCCGACGCGGCGGCCGCCCAGCTGCGCCACAAGAGGTACCTAGGCGTGTGGTCCGAGCTGGTCAGTGACGGGGTCATGGAGCTCGAACACGCCGGAGCCCTGGACACCTCGCGACCCCTCGTGGCCACGTTCCTCTTCGGTTCACCGGAGCTCTACGCCTGGGCCGACGACAATCCCCGGCTCGTGATGCGCCGCACCGAGACGGTGAACGACCCCGCGCAGATCGCCTCACGGCCAGCCATGCTCTCGATCAACACGGCGATGCAGATCGACCTCTACGCGCAAGCCAACGCCAGCTACGTCGGCGGGTCCATCTACTCGGGGTTCGGCGGCCAGCCGGACTTCGTGAGTGGCGCGCTGCACTCACCCGGCGGACAGGCGGTGATCGCGATGCGATCGTGGCACGACAAGTCGGACTCGTCGAACATCGTGGCGACCCTCGACGCTCCGGTCTGCTCCTTCCAGCACTCGGTGGTGGTCACCGAGAACGGCATGGCGCACCTCTTCGGGCGCAGCCAGTACGCGCAAGCCCAGCTGCTGATCGAGGAGACCGCACATCCGCGCGCTCGCGCCGAACTATGGGCAGCGGCCCAACGCCTTGGGCTGTGCCACGGCGAAAGGTGACGCGGCTGGATGCTCATTCATCTCTTCCTGTCACCCAGGCTTCCTTGAACATCTCAAGGGGCTTTGAGCGACGACGACGGTCGGCTCGAAGATGCTCGCAGCCGCGACCTCTGAGCGCTCTACCCGTGCGGGTTCACGTCATGCTTCCGACACTTGTCAAGGACTCCAAGAGCCACAGCCATTCAGCTGTCTCTTCGTGCAAGTCTGTAATCGCATTACAAGGGGCCCCGTCTAGATTCGGCATGTGACGGGTGAAGGATCGTGGACAAGTCGTCCGAGCGTTCCCGCTCAGAGTCTCCACGCGATGGATTGTGCGGAGAAAGCCGTTGCGCATTGGCGAAATGTTTCACTCAGCCACCCTCGCCCAATCGTCCTGCTCGATTGTGCCGTTACGTCCCGCGAGGGATTCGCCACAGCCGACGCCAGCCACGCATTGCGCTACGGGTTCGTTGAGGCTGACCCTTCAGTTCCCGAGGAACCCCTTCTCACGATCAGGGCCTTGGCAAGTGATGTGTCCGAACGTCGGAGACCTCTCCCACCATTGATCGTTCGGAAGGCGATCTTCAAGATGATCCCATTTGCCACAGATCGAGGAATCGAGACTTTGCCCGGGTGGGAGCTAGAAGCCGATGACGCTCGAGGACCATTCTGGGTTCTGGCCACCGCGACACTCGAGAAGTGCTGGTCACCTCCACCAGCGCACGAGGGAGAACTATGTGGACTGGCCATGCTCGAATCGGCGACCGCCGGTGACACCAACAAAGTACTAAGGGTCGAGTTTGTTGGTAGCCCGTCACACCTGGTCCGCTACGAGGCGGCGGTATACGAATCTCAGACCGCGGTCACGGTGGTACCGGTTGAGCGCTCGGATTTGGATATTCCAGAAGGTGTAGCAATTCTGGCCGTCGGCATGATGCGGTCCGTTGGGGCCTCGCTAGCGAATGAGCTTGGCCCCAGGGTCTTCGTGGGCCTAAACGGACTGCCTTTGCCCGTTTCCGGACTGAGTGAGTCACCATCGCCGGTGGAAGACTCGCTGACTCGTCACTCCGACACGAACGCGGACTAACTATCTAGCCGCCAGTGTTTGGTAGCAGATCGCTCAAGTCGGGCCACTGTTGCGACCGCATCGAATTCGCGGCGACAGCGTCTGACTGTGGCAACTGTCCTTCCAGAATGGCTGACTCCTGAAGGCTATCTAGCTGATGGTCTCCACCCAACTAGCGCGATGACTGGCGGCGGACTCACGATCTTCACCAAACGATTCCTTGAAGACTCCCTTTGGGCTTACGGTGAGGACGACTTACTGCTCTTAGTCGAGCACGGCCTTACGAAAGATCAAGTCAGAGCAATTGGTGTCAGAGATGCACAACTGACATACGAGTCCGATCTTTCAAGCAAGGTCGGAAACAGTTATCGCTCTGACAAGGCTCTGGCAATTGCGGTAGTCGAGGTGCTTAATGCGAGCCCGAGACAGTTGACTCGAAAGAGGAGACGCTCGTCGCCACCAATGGAATGACTGTCTCCTAGGTCTAAGTCCAGGTCGAGATCCGCCAGTCGGAGATTGTGCAAGTCGGCCCGCCCTGATCAGTGACATTCCTTACTCCTCGCACAGATCAGGATTGGCTGGTGCATTGTGGTTCTGAGTGACAAACTCATGAAATGTCGACGGACGACACCCAATACGAGGCCGACAGACAGACCATCAGGTTCCGTCCGGAAGGGTACGGGATTCGGGCATTCTTCCCACTACTCTTTGTCGGCGCAGGTGTGTACCTCATAGTCGACCCTGGTCAAGCAAAGCAGTCGACTGTTTTTCAAGCTTGCGTCCTTCTCGCTGTCTTGTGTCCTGCCTCGTGGATCTACTTCACTCGCCACCGAGTCGACGTGGACGTCAAGGGCCTCATCTTGACAAGAGTGATGAATCAGGTCACCGTTAAGTGGGAAGACGTTCGTGTTATTCACTCTGGATTGTTCGGATGTTTTGTCACGGAGACTTCCGGAGAGCGATTTGTTGTCTGGGGAGTCCTGCATAGAACGAGATTTGAC
>Ga0209415_10010580_pt1 | contig 15656 bp, 16 predicted proteins | sample PeaSoiSIISIP2007_FD_187696 | JGI IMG/M metagenome (GOLD analysis project Ga0209415, IMG submission 187696) | Peat soil microbial communities from Weissenstadt, Germany - SII-SIP-2007 (SPAdes) (version 2) | ecosystem: Environmental > Terrestrial > Soil > Wetlands > Peat | place: Germany... | reverse complement strand
CCGCCGCCACAAACATCGACCAGAAGAACACAATCATTACCAGCGCTGGTGATGTGATCCACGTGACTCCCGCGAGAGGCAGCCCCAAGATCGTCAGCAGCACGAACAGCCCGGTCGGCCGATTCTCACCCGAAGCATACCGGTCCGCTGCCCAGCCCCAAAAGAAGTATCCGGCTTCCCAGCCCGCCGGAGGCACCCACAGGAAATACTTCAGGTTGTCCTGCGACACGCCGAACACGCGATTCAGGTACAACGAACTCAAATACAGGATCGGCCCCAGCGCGAACGCGCCCAGCGAATAGCCACATACCAACGCCCAGAATCGTCTCTCGAGCAAATTCGGCCAAATGATCTTCGCCGGTTTGCGTTCCGGCAAGCGCAGGTACGGCGGCCGCGCGACTCTCGCCCACAACGCCAGCCAAGCCAATCCTGACGCGCCGGTCACGAGAAACGCCGACCTCCATCCAAACCGTGCCGCGATCGGGATCACCAGGAACGGTGTCACGATCGCCCCCAGCGATCCACCGCTGTAGGAGATCGCGATCCCGCGCGACTGCCGGTTCGGGGGCAGGGAATCCATGGCCGTGCGGAATCCCCCGGGAAAAGTGGCGCCTTCGCCGAATCCCAAGAGTGCGCGGGCCGCGGCGAATCCTAGAAACGCGGCCGTCCCATACCCCACCCAGGCATGCGCGGCGCTGGCAACGCTCCAGATGGCCACCGCCGCCAGCATGCCTTTGCGCAATCCGACGTAGTCGAGCAGCGATCCCCACAACGGATTCCCGATCATGTAGGCGATGGAGAACGCGGAAACCACTTCGGTGTAGCGTTCGGTGCTCAATCCGGTATCGGCCAGAATCACCACCGAAAGCGTCGCCAGAATCTGGCGATCCACGTAGGATAGCCAGGAGCACACCATCATCACTACGGAGGCGGCCCACATTCTGGTAGAATACTGCACATATGTCTTCGACCATCGAAGTTTTGAACCAGAAAATTGATGCCAAACACCTTTTGAAGCATCCGTTCTACGTGGCCTGGAGCAAGGGCGAGCTGTCTCTGGAAGACCTGCAGTCCTACGCGCGCCAGTACTTCACGCACGTCCGGGCGTTTCCGGCTTATTTAAGCGAGATGCACAGCCGCTGCGAAGATCTTGCGTCCCGGCAGACCATCGCCGCGAACCTGGCTGATGAAGAAGCCACTTCACCCACCCATCCCGACCTGTGGCTGGATTTCGCCGCCGGGCTGGGCGAATCGCGCCAGGCCGTCCTCGGACAAGTCGCTGGCCCGAAGATGAAGGCTCTGGTGGACACGTTCCGCTCCATCGCCAAGATGGACACCGGGCTCGCCGCCGCGGGCCTGTACTGCTATGAGAACCAGATCCCGGCTGTTTCGGCCGCCAAGATCGAGGGACTCAAAGCCAACTACAAGATCACCGAAGACGAGACGCTGCGCTACTTCGCCGTGCACGAATCGGCCGACGTGGAGCACGCCGCGCAGTGGGAAGCGCTGATCGAGCGTCACCAGGTCCCGGCTGCCGAAGCCGCCGCCGTCGCCGATCGCGTGCTGGACGCGCTGAACGGCGCGCTGGACGAAATCTACGCCGGCTGCCGTTGCACGAGCGTTAACTAATTCTGACGTGGAGCAGGCTTCAGCCTGCAACGGGTGCTTCAGCGCCCGTGTCGATTCGGAGGCTAAAGGCCTCCGTTGCAGGCTAAAGCCCGCTCCACCCCTTCAGGTCGAAACTCTCATCCTTTGCTTGGTCGGGGCTCACCGTCGCGCGGGTCCCGATCAGCTTCCTCGCCGCCATGTGATCCGCCGGGCGATTGATGGAGTCCACCGCGCACAGCCTCCCGCCCCGGAAGTAGAACACCGAAAATTTGCGAGTCTGTGGATCGCCGCGCGTCACCACCTGGTCGAATCCGGCCGGCAAGCCCGCCATCTGCAGGTGAATATCGTACTGATCGGTCCAAAACCACGGCACAGCCCCGTACGGCGCTGGGTGGCCGACGATCGCCTTGGCGACGCAGGCCGCCTGATCGACGGCATTCTGCACCGATTCCAGGCGGCATAGCACTCCGGCATAAGAATTGGGGCTCTCGGCGCAATCGCCTATTGCATAGATGCGCTCGTCGGGAGTTTGCAAGTATTCGTTGACCGTAATGCCGTTGCCCACTGGCAAACCGGCTTCGTGTGCGAGTTCTACATTCGGCACCACCCCGATCCCGGCAATCACCAGATCCGCGGGGCGACGGATTCTTTCCCCCAGTAGCACTTCTTTTTCGGAAATCCCCTGCAAGGTCGCGTTCAATAAGATGTCGACACCTTTCGCCTCGTGCTGGCTGCGGAAGTACTCCGACACAATCGGCGCGACGACGCGAGCCATCAGCCGGCGTAGCCCCTCGATCACCGTGACCTGCTTGCCTAGAGTCCGCGCCGCAGCGGCCACTTCCAGTCCGATAAATCCGCCACCGATGACAATGACATCTTGAGCGGCGGCTAGGCGCTGGCGGATATCGGTAGCTTCGGCGAGCGTGCGGAGATACAGAACATTGCCGTGCGGAAGCAAACGGTTGCGCGCGCCGGTGGCGAGGACCAGCGTGTTGTATTCGATGTGCTCTCCTGAGTCGAGCGCGACGCGCCTAGCCTCGCGATCGATGGTTGTGGCGCGGGCTGTTACCAATGTGATGCGCTGCGCCTCGTAAAAGGCAGCCGGGCGCAGCTCGGCATGGCGCTGTTCCTGTTTGCCGAGCAGAAAGCCTTTCGACAGCGGAGGACGCTGGTAGGGTACGTGGGGTTCATCACCGATCAACGTGATCGATTCCTCGTATCCCTCGGTGCGCAGGGAAGCGGCGACTTGGAAGCCGCCCTGCCCTCCGCCAATGATGACGACGCCCACTTATTTACTGTTGTGTGGGAGGCGTGTGGACCACCAGGCCTTCGAACGCCGCCGTAACGGGTAACTGGCAGCTCAGGCGGCTGTTGGATTTCCGGGGCGATGCCGCGGTCTCGAGCATCGCATCTTCGTCTTCGGCGATCGGCTTCAGAATCGGGAGAAACTTCTCCTCGACGTAGACGTGGCAGGTGGCGCACTGGCAGTTGCCGCCGCATTCGGCGACGATGCCGTCGACGTTGTTCTGCACCGCGCCTTCCATGACGGAGTCGCCGAGCGGAACGTCAATGGTGCGCGAAACTCCGTTGTCTGAAATATAGGTGATTTTGGGCATGTTGAGCGGAATTCATATTATCGCCCAACACGCCCGTAGGATGCGTTCTACTGAAGCACGAAGTTGACTGTGGCGATGGTCTGAACCGTGACCGGCTGGCCATTCAACAAGTAAGGCTGATAGACCCACTGTTTCACGGCATCCAACGTCGACTGCACCAGCATGGCTGGACCGGAGACGTACTGCACATTCTGGACCGTCCCATTTGGAGCGATCGTAATGGCAAGCTCCACGGCGCCTTGAATTCTCGCTTGCCGCGCACTGTCAGGATAGTTGGGCGGAACTCTTGAAACTATCCGCGACTCCATGACCTTTCCGCCCACTGTGATCGGGCGGGGCGAGCCACTGTCCGCCTGCTCCGGCGTTTGCGCTAGCCGAAAATTGACTTCGATATTGGCGGAGACAGGTACCGGCTGCCCGTCCTTCGTCCCGGGCTTGAAGCGCCATTGCTGCACGGCTTCGATGGCTTTTTGATCCAGCCCCATGCCTAGCGCCCGAGCGACGAAGATGGTCTGCGGGACTCCGTTTTCATCGATCAGTGCTTGCAGCAGCACCGCGCCTTGCCACTTGGCTTTACGCGCTTCTTCGGAGTATTCAGGATCGACCCGGTAAATCGGTACGGGGGCGCTGACGCCTCCGCCGATCCTGTAAGTTCCCGGAGCAGTCGTGGCCTGCAGGGCCGTTCCGTCGGGTCGCAACATGATCCGCAGATTTACGGGGGCGCGCTGAGGATCGTAAGGGCCGGAGACTGAATACGACATCATAAGATGCTCATCGATATCCTGCAGTTCGCTTCTGAGCCTCGCTACGTCGAGCACATCGCCGGCGTGAACCGTGATGCCGTTCTGCACGCGCTGCTGCAGTTCTGGGCTTAGGCCCTCATACTGGATCTGCTGCACTACCGCAATCGCGGGAGGCGGAGGAGGCGGCGGTGGTGGAGGAATTCCCCCTCCAAGCCCGGCGCCCCGCCCCCCACCAACCCCCGCTCCAATTCCCGCACCGATTCCTTTGCCAATTCCCGGGCCGGGAGGCGGTGGAGGCGGAGGCGGCGGTGCCTGTGCTCCTGCCGCTGCGAGCCTTTGTCCGAAGTGAATCGTCGCGTGAACCAGCGAAGGCGGGGCAGTATCCGCGATGTAGTGCCACTCCAGCGCGCTCGCCAGCGCCGCCTTGCGCAGCTCGTTCGGACCACTCAGCACGCGAGCATCGGCGACCTCGCCTTTGGAATTGAGCGCAAGCTCGAGGAGCACGTCCCCTACGGCGGTCGTAGGATTATGGACGGGGGTGCGATGCGCCAACGGTGCGCCGGCATCCACTGTGATGCCGGGATCGTCCGGAAGCACCTGCGCGGCGCTCCGCAAGGGAAAGAGCCAGACTGCGGCGAAGGCGCCGACGACCGCTACGGATGCGGCGACCGATACATGGGCGGCAAGACGGGATGCGGACATAGAAGTCTCCTTCAATAGCGCTTGGACTCGCACCGCGAGCTGGCGTTTCTTTAGAAATAACGGCGCCGGAGCGACGTCCGGCTGCATCCGCTGGGCGGCCACCGACACCAGCGCGTCCAGATAGCCCGCGCGGTCGCGGGTCGCATGGACAACTTCCTGGTCTACCACTTGTTCTCGTGCCAGTTGAACTCGCGACAACACGAACCACACCGCCGGATGGAACCACAGCACGCTGCGGATCAGCTCTTCCGCCATGACGAACAGCCAGTCGCGGCGATGAACGTGAAATAACTCGTGGCTCGCGATGGCTTCCTGAGCGCTGGGCGCCAGTTCGCGCACTGTGGTCGGGAGCAAAATGGTCGGCCTCAGCCACCCGAAGGTCACCGGACCGCTCACCTGATCCGATACATACCAGCGCGCACTTCCGCTGAACGCGACCGGAGGATCCTGCAAAGGCTGAGCGTGGGTCCGGATGCGGGCGAGGCGCAGCAATCCCACGGCCACCCATGCCAGACGAAGCGCAGCGCCGGCAGCCAGCAATACCAGGATTTGCTCGAATCCCCAGGTAAACGATGCCGGAACATTCGAGACCGGCACGCCGTTGGTGGCCAGTACAATGGACGGCGGTGCCTGCAACTCCACCAGGACCGGTTGCTTCCATGGCGCGATCGCGGGCAGCGCGACAGCGACCATCAGAATCGTCTGCCAGAAGTACAGTCGCGCCCGCGGATGGCGCAACGCGCAGGCGGCGGCCGCGGCCGCTGTCACCAGAATCGCGACCTCGGCGGACCAGGAAAGCAAGTTGTCAAACAGGAGTGAGTTCATGGCCGCCTCTTGTCTCCGGAAGAAATGCTCTTCCGTATCTCATCCAGTTCATCCTTGGTGAGCTGGTCATCCTCCACCAGGTGCAGCAGAAGCGGCTCCGCGGCGCCGTTGAACACGCGATCGACAAACTCGCGGACCATACCCCGAATCACTTGCTTTTCCGGGCGGCTGGGCGCGTAAACGAATGCCCGGTCGCCTTGGCGCTTTTTGAGATAACCCTTCTGCTCCAGGATGTTCATCATGGTCATCACGGTGGTATACGCCACCTTCCGGTGCTCCAGCAGGGTTTCATACACCTGCCGCACGGTGGGCGTGCCGAGCTTCCAGATGACCTTCATGATTTCCAGTTCCTGCCCGGTAAGGGTGGAACTCGGCTTATTGGGAACGCGCTTCATACTAAAACATTAGTACGAGTCGGTTAGGATGTCAATAGGGTAAGGTACTCTTTTGTTCGGGTCTGGATATTGCCAACTTCCGGAAACAGGTCGCCGATCACGGCCACCGAATCGGCTCCGGCGTCGAGCACCTGCTGAGCGTTCGCGCGGGTGATGCCGCCGATGGCCACCAGCGGGCGATTGGAGATGGCCCGCAGTCTGCGCAACTCGTCCAAGCCTACCGTGGGATCGGGATTCTCCTTGGTCGCCGTGCCGAAAACCGGGCCAAGTGCGAGGTAATCGGCTGGCTCCGCGCAGGCCGCGCTCAGTTGTGCTTCGTTGTGAGTGGAATACCCGACCATCGTATCCGGGCCGACCACGCGCCGTGCGACGGAGGGCAGCAGGTCATCCTGGCCCAGGTGCAACGCCGCTCCGAAGAGCTTCGCGAGATCGGCACGATCATTGACGACCAGCGTCACACGCGCGACGCGTGCCAGATCGGCGATCTGTTCGAGCCATGTGAACGCTTCACGCGAAAGAAAGCCTTTGTGTCGAAATTGCAGGATCTTGGCTCCGGCGTCCAGGATTTGCTGGGCCGCGATCACCGGATCGACGCCACGCCGGAGCGCAACTTCAGTATCCAGAATCGGGTAAAACCTGGGCAGAATCATGCTGCAGCAGCGAGCACTTCCGCCGGCAACGGTTTTCCGCGGCGCGCGTAGCGGACATTGCCGTCCGGGCCGATCAGGTACACGGTGCGCCTGGGAGCGAACCAGCCGTTCGCCTGGTACAGCTTCGCAATCTTCTGGCCCTCATCGATCAGCAGCGGAAACGGCAACTTGTATTTGTCGCGAAATTTCTGATGGGCTCCACTGCGTGCAGGGTTAACGCCGAACACCACGGTGTTTCGAGCCAGCGCCTCCGCCACGTGATCGCGAAATTCGCATAGCTGGAGGGTGCAGATGGTGGTGTCGTCGGCCGGATAGAACACCAGGATCACGTTCTTCCCGCGCAAAGCCGAAAGCGTTACCCGGCTGCCATCCTGATCGGGCACTGAGAAATCGGGCGCCGGCGTGCCGACCGGCAGCGGCGGCGTGAACAGCGACATTTACGGCGTGTCCGTTTCCATCTTCATCAGTTTGCGAAACCGCTCGATCTCGCGCGGCGTGAGCAGCCGGTAGCGTCCCGGGGGCATATCCAGCTCGAGAAATCCGATCTTCACGCGCCGCAGCTTCTCGACCAGCCTGCCGAAGTGTTTGAACATGATGCGGATCTGGTTCTGGCGGCCCTCCGCGAGCCGTACTTCATACCACGGGTTGGCTCCGCCCTTGATCCGCTTGATCTGCGCGGGCGAGGTCCTTTTGCCGTGCAGGGAAATGCCCTCCTGGAACTCCTTCTCCTGTTCCGCTGTCAGCACGCCATTCGCCTTCACCACGTAGGTCTTGATCATGTGGCTGGCGGGCGCAGTGATGCGATGCGCGAACTCGCCGTCGTTGGTCATCAGCAGCAAGCCCTCGCTGTTGTAATCCAGCCTACCCACGGGAAACACGCGCTCTTTGACGCCCCGGAGCAGATGCATGACGGTCGGCCGCCCTTCGGGATCGGACACCGTGGTCACGCAACCCTTGGGCTTGTTCAGCGCGATGTAAATATGCCGTTTCGGCGCGCGCAGCAGCTTGCTGTCGACTTTGATATGGTCGCGCTCGAGATCCGCCTTGGAGCCCAGCTCGGTGATGGTCGTGCCGTTCACCGACACGCGGCCCGCCTGGATCAGCTCCTCGGCTTTTCTCCGGCTGGCGATGCCGGCCTGCGAGAGAATCTTCTGAAGTCTTTCCTCAGGCATTTTCAGCCGGCGGATTCTCATGGGCCGTCTCGGGTTGCGATTCTTCCACCAGCTCCAGACGTCCCAGTTCCTCGAACTCCTTGAGCGTCGGCAGCTCTTTTAGATCCTTCAGCCCGAACTGGACCAGGAATTCCTTGGTGGTTTTGTAGGTGAGCGGCCGGCCCACCACGTCCTTGCGCCCGGCTTCGGCGATCAGCTTCCTGTCGAGCAGGGTCTTGATCACGCCCGCGCCCTGCACGCCGCGAATATCCATGATTTCGGGCGTCGTCACGGGCTGCTTGTAAGCGATCACGGCCAGCGTTTCAAGCGCCGGCAGCGACAGCTTCAAGGGCGGCGTGAGTTTTTTCACGAACGCGCGCACGGCCTCGTGATGCTCGGCCTTAGTGGCCATCTTGTATCCGCCGGCGATTTCGCGGATGCTCAGCCCGTGCTCGAGTTTGGCATAATCCGCCACCAGTTGATCTAGAAGGCTCTTAATTTTGTCTATGGGTCGCCCGATGGCCGCGGCGATCTGCTGCGCGGTTAAGGGTTCGTCCGTGATGTAGACAATCGCCTCCAGGATCGCCTGTAGCTGCGCGTCTTCTCCACCCGTACTCCGGTCTTCGGCCAATTGGGCCGCATCCATTTCTTGCATCAGTTATATCCTTGCTCGATTGCCGCCAGTGTCTCTCCACCCGCAAACGCCGCCTCGAATCCCTTTAATCGTTTCAGCCCGATCTCGCCAAACGAATCCTGCTGGGTCAGGCCGACAGCTTGCAGCTTCACCAATTCCAGCAGCGCCAGAAACAGGCAGATCATGGCGCGCCGGCTACGCTGGCGCTCGAATAGCTCGCGCGCGGAAACAGGTCCGCGCTCCTGCTCGAACACTCCGCGCAAATACCGGATCATATCGGGTACCGAGACGTCTTCGCCACCCACCTCGTACACCGGCCGGTGTTTGGCGCGCTCCATCACAGTCTGGAAGGTTTTCACCAGATCGAACAGCGTGACGGCCAGGCCGGGATCGTCGTCCTCGGCGCGAAATTGCGCGATCTGCGGATTCGACCACACGGCTTCTTCCACTACACGTTTCTGGTGCAGCATCTCCGCGGCGGACTTGAAGCGCTCGTGCTCCAGCAGGCGGTCGACCAGTTCCTGGCGCGGATCTTCTTCCGGCAGGAGCTTATCGAGCTCGGGATCGCGCGGCAGCAGCATGCGCGACTTGATGTGAATGAGCGTGGCGGCCATATAGACGAATTCCGCGCTCAGCTCGATATCCATCTCCACGGCCTTCTGCATGTATTCCAGATACTGCTGCGTGATCCGCGCGATGGGGATGTCGTAAATGTTGATCTCCTGCTTCCGGATCAGGTCCAGTAGCAGGTCCAGCGGGCCATCGTATTGCTCCAGGTGGAAGTTCAGCGGGGACGACACTTCTCTTCAGGATATCAGTGCTACGAACTATGGTGGCGCCGGAAAAGGGGACAGGTCCTAGTTCTGAATACCCGTGCAGGAGTCCGGACAGGGGGACCTGTCCCCTTTTCCGCTCATTAGCGACGCTTGTCCTTAGTGGGCGTTCCTGCGCCAGCGAAGAACAACGTCACAGCCACGGTATGGGCGCTCTCGTCGATATTCGTCTCCGCGCGAGTCTTGCCGAGGTTGTCGAAGATGCCTTCATCGCGCACGCGATTCAGAAACGCCTCCGGATAACCTTCCTGGAAGGGCTGCCCGGGTTCGATTTTCCACATCTTGCGAACCGCCGGCTCGCCGATCAGATCCAGACCCTGAATGTCGAGCTTGCCCAGCGTAAACTGCGCGCCGCGGTCCACGTTAACCGTCAGGTTCACGGTGTGGTCGTCGTCGTGGATGTCACGCACCACGCTGGTGCTGGCCCGCAGATATCCTTGCGCGCGCTGGCGCTCGCGAATCTTTCCCAGACTCACCTCGATCTTCGTGAAATTGGCTGCCTCGCCCTTGTGCCAGTCGTCCGATTTCTGAATTTGGGCGACCTCGGCCGCCGGCAAACCGGCCATCGCGACGGTTCCCAGGTTGTAGACGGGCCCTTCATTGATGGCGATAGTCACCACCACGCCGTCATTGGTCGCGGCTTTCTTCGCGCTCATCTCCGGGAACGCCACCCGGATGCGGCCTTGCTCTTCGTACATGGGCCGAACGGTCGAATCGAGCACTCTTCGGAGCAGCGGCTCGCTATAGGGAATGCCCACCGCGTCCTTCGAAAGCTTCTGGAGCAGAAGAACGGTCAGCATTTCCCGGTTGCCCTTGAAGTTGACCTCGGCGATACGTGCAACCGCGCCGGCGGGGCGGAATAAGATCTCCAGATGCCCGGTATCGGCGTTCAACTCGCTAACGGCCTCCACCTTGCCGTCGAAGAACTGCCGGATCGCCGCGTTGTAGCGATTCAGTACTTGAGGCGTGGCGGGAATGTTGTCGCCCAGCAGCGGTTCCTGTTTGCGCAGCGCGGCGCGCAGCGCGTCGTCTGGCGCGGGCAGGGCTTCAAATCGATACGGGTAGAGCGTCCCGACTTCCACCACCTCGAATGTGGTGTCGTAGCCGTTAAGACTCGGCTTATAGGAATAGCCGACGCTCTCAAATGCCCCTGTTGCGAGCAGCCTGTCGCGCGCCGCGTCAAAATCGGTCTTCTGTACGCGTTCCCCTAACTTCAGCCCGGACGCCGCGATGATCCGTTCGGCGGGAATCCGCTGGTTTCCTTGGATTCGCAGGCCTTCCAGCGGGTACTTGTCGGGAGTCTGCGCCAACAAGGCCCCACCGAGAAGCAATATCAGACCGGCGCGCATACCTATCTCAATGATGGCAGAACGCACTACCGGTGGGACGCGACCGGCCGGCGGCGCGTCACTTCCGCTGTTGCTGTTCCAGGGCCTTCTGGAGTTCCTGGAGCTTTTGGACCGCGTCCGCCGGAAGCGCCGCTCCGCGTCCCCCTCGTCCGCCTCCACCCCCGGTTACAGTGTAATCGGAAGGAACCTCGAACAGGTTGGGCGGCGGGGCGGACCGGTTGATGTTCTTCAGTGCGAAACTCGTGTCGCCGGACCTCGGGTCGCTGTGCTTGGTCATGACGGTCATTTTCAGGTCGGGCGAATACCACTGCTCGTCGACGATATTGATCGGCCGTTCGTTGCCGATGTCGCCCGCGGGAATGGTAGTAGTGGTGCGCGTTCCTTGAGCTTGGACGCCTTCGATGTACGTGTTTCCGAGCTGTTCGGTCTTCGCGTTGCCTGACGAAGGAGTTCCGCGGCCTCCTCCGGCGCCTCGTTCCCCAGCCGTAATGGTTACGGGTCCGCGCCCGCCTTCGGGTGCGGCAATCTGTAACCTGACACCAAAGCCACCGGGAATCGTCGTGAGGTTAAGTGCCGCCGCCATTGGACCCTTTTCGGCTGTCTGTGAATCGGGATGCAGCGTGTAGCGGGTTCCGGCGACGGGGTCGGAGATGAAGATGGCGCCCATGGCGGAGGTTTCTTCACGACGCTCGCGTCCCTCGGTGTCGCGGTACTGCATCGCCGAAGAACGCTGCACGATGCGGTTGCCATCCGCCAGCGTCTGGATCGTCTCGTTCACGGCCTCCGCTGAATAGGGCGCGCCCTTCACGGGCGGGCCGGAAATCAGTTGGCCAGATACAAACTCGAACGTCTGCAGATCGAGTTTCCTAGCGTCAGCGGCCGTGGGATACAGCTTCTGTACCCGAAGGACCTGATCATTCTGCGCAAGCAGCATCGACGCCACTCCTGCAGCGAGCAACACCTTCAACAACGTTTTCATACGCATCTCCTTATTGCTCATAACTCACGAATCGAATGGCTCGCGCGAGCCCTTCCTGTCCCACCAGCACATCCGCATAAACCCGATCCGTGAGGTGATCCTCATTGACCGGCAATCCCACGTTCCGCATGGCCGACGCAGGCACCGTCACGCGCAGCAATTCGCCGCGTTCAAAGGGCGGAGCCACATCCAGCAGCGGGAAAAAATCGGTGACGACTTCGCGAGGCTGCCGGCGAACCGGACGAACCTGCTTCGGCGCCGGAGGGGCCGCGATCTCGACCGGCTCGGGCGCGGACACCAGCAGTTGTGGGCGCGTGGGAGTCGTAACCACCGGTTTCGGCTGCGGTCTTACGAAAAACAGGGTGATCGCCGCCGCAGCGGCTAAACTCGCCAGCGCCAACGTCTTCAGCTTCCTCCGCGCGCGCTTCCTTCGGAATGCTGAGAGCAGCCGAGCTTCGACTTCCTTGGGCGCCTCCCGCTCACAATCCTGTTCGGCCAGCGCCCGTAAAGCAGCAATTACAGACTCTTCGGACATTCGATACTCCTTCCAGCGCAGCCAGCTACCCCCCGTAGCTTGCGCGCCAGCATAGCCCGGCCGCGGCTCAGCCTGGATCGCACGGTCCCGACCGGACAATCGAGTGCCGCCGCAGCGTCCTCGTAACTTGAATCCTGCAAGTCACATAAAACAACAACTTCGCGAAACACAGGAGGTAAGCTCAGGACCGCCTGGCGCACGTGTTCAATCGATTCACGCCGCGTCAGGTCCTCCAGCAGGTCTTCCGGCCCCGCGCACTCCTCGGCGATTTCGAGCTCCGCCCCGGGACGGCGATCCAGACGCCGCATCACCAGGTTGCGGGCGATTCCGTACAGGAACGACGCCACCGTCCCGCGAGCCTCGTCGTAACGTGTCCCGTGCAGCAGCAGGGCAAGGAACGTTTCCTGGGTTACGTCCTCGGCTAACGCGGCGCTCCCGGTCATCTGCAGGGCAAAGCGATAGACGCCTCCCTGACGGCGCCGGTAAAGTGCTGTAAAAGCGTCCTCGGCCCCGGTGAGAGCCTGCTCCAGCAACGCTGCGTCGGTCAGCATCATCCAATGCTCGTTCGCTAGTATTTCACGGCTGAGACGCCAAAAGTTCCCGAAATCTACATCGCCTGTTAGACTGGAGGTTCACCCCATGACATACGACGTGATCATCATCGGGAGCGGTCCCGGTGGTTATTCTGCGGCCGTTCGCGCCGGCCAATATGGCCTGAAAACCGCACTGATCGAGAAAGACCCGAAACTGGGCGGCTGCTGCCTGCATGTCGGCTGCATCCCCACCAAGGCGTTCCTGCACGCCGCCGACGTGTGGGAGCATTTCCTGCACCCCGAAGAAGACGGCATCCATTGCGATAATCCGCGGCTCGATTTCCCCATGGTGCTCGCCCGAAAGAACGGGATCGTCGCCAAGCACGCCAAGGGCGTCGAGTTCCTGATGAAGAAGAACAAGGTCGACTGGATCAAAGGTTACGGGCGCCTGGCGGGCCCCGGCAAGGTCGAGGTCACGGCCGATGGCGGGAAGCAGATCCTGGAAGCTAAGAACATCGTGCTGGCCACCGGATCGGAAGCGCGGATGCTGCCGGGTCTGAAGCCTGACGCGCGCCGTATCCTCACCAACATCGAGATCCTGTCCTTATCCGAGGTCCCGAAATCGCTTGCGATTCTGGGGGCGGGAGCCGTCGGCGTCGAGTTTGCGTCGTGCTTCTCGCGCTTCGGCAGCAAGGTTTCGATCTTTGAAATGCTGCCAAGGCTGGTTCCAGTCGAGGATGAAGAAGTTTCGAAAGAACTCGCGCGGGTGTTCAAGAAACAAGGAATCCGCGTGGAGACCGGTGCGCGCGTGGATAACGTCGAAAACGTCGGCAGCGGCGTGCGGTTTCAGGTGACGCTCGCGGATGGAAAGGTCGAAGCGGTTGCCGCGGATGCGCTCCTGGTTGCGATCGGCCGCAAGCCCAACACTGAGAATATCGGCCCGGAGGGGACGAAAGTCGAGCTGGACCGTGGATTCGTGAAGGTCGATCCCTACCAGCGAACGGGCGAGCCGGGAGTGTACGCCATCGGCGACATCGTCGCGGGCACGCCGCAGCTGGCGCACGTCGCGACAGCCGAGGGCATGGTCGCGATCGGCCATATCGCCGGCAAGCCTGTGGTTCCCATCAACCGCAACCATATTCCGGGCGCCACTTACACCGAGCCGGGTATCGGCAGCGTGGGGCTCACCGAGGCGCAGGCGCGCGCCGCGGGTCATAGCGTCAAGATTGGCAAGTTTCCCTTCGCGGCGGACGCCAAGGCTTCGATCCTCGGCCAGCATGACGGTTTCGTGAAGATCGTCGCGGACGAGAAATATGGCGAGATCCTGGGAGTCCACATCATCGGGCCGGAGGCCTTCGAGCTGATCAGCGAAGGCGTGCTGGCGATGGAGGCGGAAGCGACCGTCGAGACGCTGCTGCACACCATCCACGCGCATCCGACGCTCTATGAGGCCATGGGCGAAGCGTTCAACGCCGTCGATGGAATGGCGATCAATGCCTAGCGTTGCTCTGAAAAAGGGGACAGGTCACATATTCTCCACTGCCACGCCTGTAGTGCAAAAGGGGACAGGTCACCTGTTGTCCACAGCTACGCCTGTAGGGCATGTCAGGACCTGTCCCCTTTTGCACGGCAGTGACAATACGTTGACCTGTCCCCTTTTTCAGGTTGTCGACCTGGGCCGCATGGAGTATGCGCCCGCGCTAGCGCTGCAAACCAATATGGTCGAGCGCCGCAAGCGTGGTGAAATTCCCGACCAGCTTCTGATCGTTGAGCATCCCCACGTCGTCACCATGGGCCGCAACGGGCACATGGAGAACGTGCTGGCCTCGCCCGAGGTCCTGGAGCGCTCGGGAATCGAGTTGCACTATACCGATCGCGGCGGCGACGTGACGTATCACGGTCCCGGCCAGATCGTCGGGTATCCGATTCTCGATTTGCGCGAATGGAAGCGTGACGTGGTCGCGTACCTGCGCGCGCTGGAACAGGTTTTGATCGAGGCGCTGGCCGATTTCGACATTGACGCCGGCCGCATGCCGGGCGCCACCGGAGTCTGGGTCGGCGGCGCGAAAGTCGCCGCCATCGGCGTGCATATCAGCCGCTGGGTGACCTCTCACGGCTTCGCGCTCAATCTCGATACGGATTTGGATTATTTCAAGTACATCGTGCCGTGCGGTTTGACGCAGCCGGTGACTTCGATGCGGGCACTTGGTTGCACGGCTGACCGGGAAGAGGTGATCGCTGAGATTGCCGGAGCCTTCGCGCGCGTGTTCGGCCGGGCGATAATGGAGAGAGAATGATCGACGTAGAAATGCCCCAGATGGGCGAAAGCATTGTCGAGGGAACCTTAACCAAGTGGCTGAAAAAGCCCGGTGACAAGGTGGAACGCGACGAACCTCTTTTCGAGATTTCAACCGATAAGGTGGATACCGAGATTCCGTCGCCCGCGGCGGGAACTCTGGCCGAGATTCTGGTCGAGGAAGGGAAGACCGTCGGCATTAATACCGTGGTTGGCCGCATCAGCGATGGCGCCGCCGCGACAGCAACACCATCCGTGGCCGCCTTGGCCGCGGCAGTCGCGCCTCCACCGCCTGCTCATTCCGTTGGACAGTCGGATGGCGCTTCTCATGTTGATACCGCGCCGCCTGCTCCTCCCGTTGCCGATACCGGAATAGTGGTCGAGGAAACCGCTGGTCCGCTTTCGCCGCTGGTCCGCAAGATGGCTCGCGAGAACAACATCGATTTGAGCCGGGTCAAAGGCACCGGCATCGGCGGGCGAATCACTAAACAGGATCTGGAAGCATTTTTGTCAGGGCAGAGCACGGCCGTCGCGTCCATACCTGCCTCAGTGCCTGCGCCAGCCGCGCCGCCCAAAGCTGCTCCCGCGCCCGCTCCTCAGCAACCTGTTTCTCCGCCTCCAACGGCGGTTCAGCCCGCGACTATGCCGGGAGCTCCTCCCGCCATGCGCGTCGAGCCCATGAGCATCATGCGCCAAAAGATTGCCGAACACATGACGTTCAGCAAACACACTTCGGCGCATGTGACCACGGTCCACAAGGCCGACATGACCAAGGTCGCCAAGCTGCGCGACAAGTTGAAGGGTTCC
>Ga0209415_10010579_pt1 | contig 15657 bp, 10 predicted proteins | sample PeaSoiSIISIP2007_FD_187696 | JGI IMG/M metagenome (GOLD analysis project Ga0209415, IMG submission 187696) | Peat soil microbial communities from Weissenstadt, Germany - SII-SIP-2007 (SPAdes) (version 2) | ecosystem: Environmental > Terrestrial > Soil > Wetlands > Peat | place: Germany... | reverse complement strand
CTGTTCGGTGTCAGCGTAGTCGATCCTCACGCGTTGGCACTAATCGGAGGCAAGTAAATGGATTCGCAGATCTTGAATTTGATTTTGGGTTTGCTTTTGGGTGGTGCAGCGCTTCCAGCGCTGCGATTCTGGCCCTACTTTGATCGCGGCTTTAGCCGCTGAGGTTCGCTCTAATCCGTACTATGAATTTCCACCCGCCAGATCGGAGATCTTCCTAAATGAACCACGAACTCAACCCGATCCCCGCCACCGCGCTCGACCCCGAAGATTCCGCCGCCGTCGTTGCATCGCTCGAACCCGACCAACTGATCTCCGCCAAAGTCCTCCACCATTGTCCGCGCCGAGCTCTCACGCGCGCGGAAACTATTTTGTTCTGGGCGCTCCGCCTTTATCTCGTCTTCATGCTGGGCGTGGTCTTCTACCAGGTCTGGACGGGAACGCGCTAGAACTCCGATTTTGGGTGGCGCAACGCTTCCAGCGCTGCGATATTCCGTCCTCCGCGATGAAAGCCTCCACCACCGCCGAAACGGAGAAGCGGCCATCCGGCTCTACGCAATCTCTTCCAGAACGACTAAACTATTAAGTTCGGATCTTCGCCTCCTGCGGGCGCGCAACATATTCATAAGGAAGGCCATCATGTCTGTGAACAGCTTCAACAGCAAATCCACCCTTAAAGTCGGAAACAAGGAATACGAAATCTACCGCCTCGACGCCCTCGACAAGCAGGGAATCTCCACCCAGCATCTGCCCTTTTCCCTGCGCATTCTGCTGGAAAATTTGCTGCGCACCGAAGATGGCCGCAACGTCACCGGAGAAGAAATTCGTGCGCTCACCGGCTGGAACAAGAATTCCAAGCCCGACAAAGAAATCGCTTTTACGCCCAGCCGCGTCCTGCTGCAGGATTTCACCGGCGTCCCCTGCGTGGTCGATCTGGCCGCCATGCGCGACGCCATGAAGCAACTCGGCGGCGACCCCGGGCTGATCAACCCGTTGCAGCCAGTCGAGCTCGTCATCGACCACTCCGTCCAGGTCGACGAATTCGGTACACCCGGCGCCCTCGACGTGAATGCATTGCTCGAGTTCGGCCGCAACCAGGAGCGTTACGCTTTCCTCCGCTGGGGACAAACCGGCTTCCGCAACCTCGCCATCGTGCCGCCCGATACGGGCATCGTCCACCAAGTCAACCTCGAATACTTGGCCCGCGTCGTCTTCGTGCAAGAGTCCCCTGGCAAACGCGTAGCCTACCCCGACACGTTAGTCGGCACCGACAGTCACACCACCATGATTAACGGTTTGGGAGTGCTGGGGTGGGGCGTGGGTGGGATTGAGGCGGAAGCGGCGATGCTCGGGCAGCCTGTTTCCATGCTGATTCCGCTGGTGGTTGGGGTCAAGTTGACCGGGCGCCTGCGCGAAGGTGCGACTGCCACCGATCTCGTGCTGACCATCACCGAAATGCTGCGCAAGCACGGGGTCGTCGGGAAGTTTGTGGAATATTTCGGTCCGGGGCTACGCGATCTTGCGTTGGCGGACCGCGCGACCATCGCCAACATGTCACCCGAGTATGGCGCCACTTGCGGCATCTTCCCTATCGACAAGGAGAGCCTGCGCTACCTGCGGCTCACCGGACGCAGCGAAGAACAGATTGCGCTGGTTGAAGCCTACGCGCGCGAGCAGGGATTGTTCCACGATGAAAAAACTCCCGAGGCGGAATATTCGGAATTGCTCACGCTCGATCTGGCGACCGTCGAGCCCAGCCTGGCTGGGCCGAAGCGTCCGCAGGATCGCGTGCTGCTGTCACAGGCCGGAGAGTCATTCAATAAGGCGCTGCCTTCGCTGATCAAGCCGAAGGCTAAAGCCTCCGCGACGGCTGCCGCGCCTGCGGCAACTGCGAATGCCGTGCGCTGGGAGCAGGAAGGCGGAAGCCCCACTGCCATCGGCGTGGAAGATCCCAACGTGCACGAGCACGTTCCTGCGGACGTGAACAGCTCGCTCAAGCACGGCAGCGTGGTGATCGCCGCTATCACTTCGTGCACCAACACTTCCAATCCTCACGTTCTGATCGGCGCGGGTTTGCTGGCGAAAAAAGCTGTCGAAAAAGGTTTGTCGGTTCCGGCCTGGGTGAAGACTTCGCTCGCGCCCGGCTCCAAAGTGGTCACGGATTATCTGAATAAAGCCGGCCTCACGCCCTATCTCGAGAAGCTGAAATTTCATACCGTGGGCTACGGATGCACTACCTGCATCGGCAACTCGGGACCGTTGCCTGCGGAAGTTTCCCAGGCGATCGACGAAAACAATCTGGTCGTGGCCTCGGTGCTTTCCGGCAACAGAAATTTTGAAGGCCGCATCAATTCCGAGGTTCGCGCCAACTATCTCATGTCGCCGCCGCTGGTCGTGGCCTTTGCACTCGCCGGACGCATCGATCTCGACCTGCGCAAAGATCCTCTCGGCAAAGACCGCGAAAACAAACCCGTTTACCTCGCCGATATCTGGCCCACGGAGCGCGAAATTGGAGAGGCAATGCAGAATTCCATTTCTTCCGACATGTTTTCGAAGAGTTATGCAGAAGTTTTTCTGGGTGATGAACGCTGGCGCGGGCTGCCCATTCCCAAGGGGCAAACTTATGCCTGGGAAAAAGATTCAACCTATATCCGGCGCGCTCCTTACTTCGACGACATGGCGGTCAAGCCTTCGCCGATCGAAGACATTCGCAAAGCGCGTGTGCTGGCCCTACTCGGCGACAGCGTTACTACCGACCACATTTCGCCCGCCGGCTCCATCAAGAGGGACGGCCCCGCCGGAAAATATCTGCAAGAACACGGCGTGAAGCCCGCGGATTTCAACTCCTACGGTTCGCGCCGCGGCAATCATGAAGTGATGGTACGGGGAACGTTTGCCAACGTCCGCCTGCGCAACAAGCTGGTCGCAACCGAAGGCGGATTCACCCGCCATCTGCCAACGCAAACTGAAATGTCGATTTTCGAGGCGTCCGAAAAATACCAGGCGGAAGGCATTCCGCTCGTGATTCTTGCCGGGAAAGAGTACGGTTCCGGCTCGTCGCGCGACTGGGCGGCGAAAGGTCCGAAGCTGCTGGGAGTGCATGCCGTGATTGCCGAAAGCTACGAACGCATTCATCGCTCGAATCTGGTGGGCATGGGCATTCTCCCGCTGCAATTCCTGCCGGGGCAGACTGCGGAATCGCTCGGCCTGACGGGAGAAGAAACTTTCGACATCACCGGCATCAGCAAAGTGGTCGAACACTTCGCCGCCGGAAAGCAAATCAAAGTCCGTGCCAAAAGCAAGCCTCGAGACAAGGCGATCGAGTTCGAAGCCCTGGTCCGCATCGACACGCCGCAGGAAGCCCTCTACTACGCGAGCGGCGGGATTCTGCCGTATGTGCTGAGGCAACTGCTGGCGGCGAAGCCGAGCGCGCAGACGGTGGGGGTGTAAATTTCAGCGATTTTGGGTGCCCCATTTCTCGCGTTTTTTGCGAGAAGTGGGCTTTTTGTTTTTCGAGAAAATCCCCACGTCTCAAACGCGAGGCGTGGGGCACCCTGGAATCACGCTGGGCCAGCGGCGCGTGATAAACTGTCGGACCGTGCCGCAACCTTCGCCGCCGCCGACTCCTCCGTCGTGTTCGGAGTGCACCTCCAAGACGCAGGCTGCTGGGGGCAGCCCGCCGACACAGTCCGCGTCAAAGATGTGGAAGGCGAGCAATGGGAACACGCGGGTTGATACGTCCCAGAGCAGCGTGATTTCCGACGTTGCGGGCAAGCGAACCATTCTGCTCGATCACGTCAAGAAAGAGGCAACCGTCATCCCGACGCCGCCTGCGCCCGCAACTGCGCCAGCAGGCGCGCCGAAGCCGGGGGGAGCGGCGCCGCCTCCGCCGCTGCAGCTGCATGATCTGGGTAAGGGCGTGATCGAAGGGCATGAAGTCGAGGGCAAGAAGTTCGTTTTTTCGCCGCCGCCCAAAGCGCCACCACCGCCAGTGCCTCCGCAAATGCCGAAGATGCCGCAGGCTCCCCAACCGCCCAAGGCACCGGGTGCGCCTCAGCCGGGGCAGGCGCCGGCCGCCCCTCCAGCGCCACAAATGCCGAAGATGCCCGCACTGGCGCAGCCACCCAAGGCACCGCAGCCTCCAGCGCCACCACCGCCACCCAAGCCGCCGCAGCCCACGGTGACTGAGGTGTGGACCAGCACAAAGCTAAAGACGCCGGTGCTGACAAAAGTGACGAGCCCCGCCGGAGAGCACACCACTTACTGCAAGCCGGTCTCGACGGAAGAACCTCACCCCTCGCTGTTCCAGATACCCCCTGGATATAAAGTAAAGAGCTAGAGACCGTTTTGTTACGAGCTTCGAGAACGGATCGCACGTCAAAAGCGGCGGACAAGAGTGTCCGCCCCACACGGGCGCGCTTTGGGATTTACGCAAAATCCCCACGTCTCAAAAGCGAGACGTGGGGCACCCCGGTGGCCTGCCGCTAGGCGCGCGCAAGCAACCTGCGCACCCGGCTTGCTGCGAAGCAGGCCAGCGACGCTGCGCAGAGCGTCACTAGCCCGATCCGAACGTAGGCCGCGATGGACACGGTGATGCCGAGGCCTGTGCCCAAGGCGAAATAGGCTGCCAGACATGCGGGGCACTTGGGCAGCACCGCCAGAATGCCGCCTGGAACGATCCAACCTGGAACGATCCAGCGGGCCGCGTCGAGACTCCGCTGTTTTGGCAGCGTCGGCTCAAGTTTTCCGCAACAGGCGTGCCGATTCATGAGTGGTGCTCCTCCGAGCAGCACGAGGATCCAGTGCCTTTCGGAGCTACGTACTGCGCTTTGGGGTCGACGAAGTATCCCTCAGTGTAACGGTCGTGATGGCGGACCCACGCCATGGAGTGGGCCAAGCCATCTTCATCACGGCCCTTGGGCACAAGGTCGAGGAAATTGTACGCGCCCACCAGAATGTCGAGGCCGCGCGCGTAGGCAGAATAAGTGTGGAAGATTTCTCCGGCTTGATTTTTGAAGAACACGCTGGCGCCGGGAGCTTCTTCGGAAGGGAACTCGGTCTGAGTGTAGTTGTAGGTGACTTTGCCACCGGACATCTCTTCTTTCGTAAATGAGACGTGATAGTCGCGGTTGAAGTCATTGGCGAAAGATGACACCCAGCGGAAGGGCCATCCCATGCGCTTCTGGAAGGCTTCGATCTGGGCCATGGGAGCGCGCGAGACGACGGCGAGCGTTACGTCGCGATTCGCCAGGTGCACCAGGCTGCCGCCGAAATGATCGGCGAGGTAGGAGCAACTGGGACAACCCTGCTCCCATCCCGGCCCGAACATGAAGTGGTAAACGATGAGTTGGCTGCGGCCGTCGAACAGGTCGGCGAGCGTTTGCTTGCCGTTGGGAGTGTCGAACACGTAATTCTTTTCAACTTTCCCCCATGGCAGTTCGCGGCGTTGCCGGCTAAGCTCATCGCGGAGTTTGGTGAATTCCTTTTCTTTGCGGAGCAGTTCCTTGCGGCTGGCAAGCCACTGTTGCTGGGAGACTACTTCGTGGTTTTGTATTCCGGTGTTGGTAACGAGTGTCATCATTTCATTCTCCTGGTTTTGTAGTTCTTAGCTCTTAGCTTTGTGCTTTGTTACGGGCTTGGCGTGCGGTCTGCCGTTTTCAGCGAATTCTTTTATCCGCAGCAGTTCGCTTGACCATAGTTCCTGGAACGGGCCAACCCATCGTTCATAAATCTGGCGGATGGGAATAACGTTCAGCGAGTTTACGCGTTGCCGTCCGACCTCGCGGGTTTGCACCAATTGCGCCTGGCGCAGTACTTCGAGATGCTTCATCACGCCGAAGCGCGTCAGGTGCGGAAACTCGTCAACGATCTCGGTGGTGGTGCGAGGACACGGGCGCAGAAAATCCAAGATCGCGCGCCGGGTCGGGTCCGAGAGCGCCTTCCATACCGGGTCGAGTTGGTCCGCGGGACGAGTCGCCATATCGGCCACGCTACTCGCAGTCCTTTTTAATTCCGGCGAGCATGTGCTTCCAACCTTCGCCCACGCCCTTGCGGTGCTGCGGATCGATCATGCCGATGGCGCGATGGCGCAAGGTCAGTTTGCAACCTCCGGCAGACGGCTCGATTTTTACTTCCAGGTGATTGATGGCCGGATATGACATGAACATGGGGCCGCTCAGTTCCAGCAGCGTGGGGGCCTTGATCACCTGCACGAAACCCCAGAGATGGCCGATGCCGTTGCCGCGGTCGCGGTACCAGCGGCCGCCGGGTTTGGGCTCGAGCAGCAAGTCCATGGGCTGGCCGTCGGGCCGGGTGTTGCCTTTGCCAAGGCGATGTAAGGCGGCGGCGAAGGCTTTTTCTGGCGTGGCTTGGATCTCGATATGCTGTTCTACGTCGAGGGTGAGGTCGTCTAACGTCATGGGTGTTTTCTCCTGAGTCTCGGGGGTGCCGAGTCATTACGTGATCATACAGTAACGTAAGTATTGAGTCACGTCAAGAGAAATTTTTGGCAGAAAGAGAAAAGCCCCACTTCTCGCGAAAGACGCGAGAAATAGGGCACCCGGCAAGAGCAATGGCGCTGTTAGTTTCCGAAACGGTAGGAGAGGCCGACCAAGGGGACGAAGCGGGCTGGGCGCAGGCCGCCGCTGTCGAGCCGAACCAGAGCGTTGGCGGAAACGATCAGCTTTCCGACAGGATTCCACTTCAGGCCCAGGGCCAGGTTGTCGAGGTTGACGCCGCCGGTGGCGACTTGCACGGTGGGAGCACAGTTGAATGCAGAAAGCGCAGAAGTGTCTGTGGGAGCGGGAGGGCAGGTAGAAGCGCCGCCGTGTAGCGGGATGCCGGTAATTCCAGCTTTGTTGGCAGGCACGGGCGCGGTCACACGCGGGGAGTTGAAATAGTGCTGTCCTACGAAATCGGCAACGACGGTGAATTTCTTTTTGATTCCGAAGTCGGCGCCGCCGGAATAGTCGATGCTGGCGGGCAGGTTCAGGGTCGGAAGCCCGGGCGTGGATGCGCAGCTCCCGCCAAAATGGCACGGATTGATGTAGAGGTTGGAGGTGTTATTCCACTGGTACCCCAGGTTCATATGGGGCGTGACTCTTCCCAGGCGGGAAAACACGACGTAAGGCTTGACGCCTGCTGCGCCGGTGCCGAGGAGATTGTATTCGTCGCCGGTGGGCAGGCGAACTTCCACGCCGAGCGCCAGCTTGGATTTTTCGCCGTTGAATACCGTGCCCTTGGCGTTGAGCAGCAGGTCACCGAATCCGGTGGCGGAACCGGCGATGCTCTGCGTGGTCTTGGACGGATTGCTGGCAGAAGTGTTGATGATGGTGCCCGAAGAGTTGGTGGTGACGAATGCCTCGCGGAGACCGCTGTTTCCGGCGCCCAAGGAAACTCTTTCGAAGGGAACCGTCAGGGAAACGTCAACTCTGCTGGTGAGACCTAAGGCGATGATTCCGGTGTACTGGCTCAGATTTGCGCTGACGCTGTTTTGCGAAGCGCCATACTCGGTAATGGTATTGGCCCCGTTGGGAATGGTTCCAAACTGGTAGACAGAGGGGAGATCGGAAAGCTTGGTGCCGTCGATGGTCTGAAACACGAAACGCTGATAAGTGAAGCCGACGAATACTTTGTGCTTGCCGACGGTGTTGCCGCGTTCAGTGAGCACGGAGCCGAGGTTCTGGTTCTCTTCCACGGGAATACCGAGTTTCTTGTCGAAGCGCAGGACGAATCCAGAAACGGGAGCGGCCAAGGGCAGCTGGCCGATGACCTGAGCGACCGTGGTATTAAAGCGCGAGAGGTTCTGGGACGTGCCCGTCTGAGTGAGATCAGGGATGAGGCAAGACAGGGAAGTCTTATGCTGGGGCGAATAGGGGCAGGCATCGACCACGGTGGTCTGCGCATGTGCGCCGAGTGCGAACACAGCAAAAAGAAAATAAATAAGCGAAGCTCGTTTCAACATTTGAAATCCCTCAGCCCAGAAATTCATTGCTCCGCAAGTCACGCACATCTCTGATCCTGCGGTTTTCGCCTTATTTCACAACATTCGTCGGGACGGCAAAAATCTCGATGGCAGTGACATTGTTGTTGGTGTCGGTGACGTAGCCCATCACCGTGATTTGATAGGTTGCGGCTTGCTGGGTGGTAAACAACGCATGGAATCCTCCGCCGCAGGCTGGAAGGAAAACCATGAGCGAGAGCAGCATCACGAGGCCAAGCAAGCTGGTGATCCGTCGCAGCGCGAGCCGCCTGCGTTTCGGTCCAAAAGCGGAGGCGCCCAGGCCCATGAAGACGATGGCCGGGAAGCCGAGACCGACAGCGTAGAACAATCCCAGAGTGGCGGGATTTGGCCGGGGCCGCGCCGCGGGAGTGTTAGCGGCAACGGTTACGTTGAGTTGGGCGGTGTTTCCCGCAACTGTAGCGGTGCAGGTGATGAAGTAATTGTTGCCGGCGGGATCGGGCAGGCCGGCCGCATTGGCCGCGGAGCAAACCGTGGTCACGCCCGCTGCCAGGCCGCTCACGTTGGGGAAGGCTAAAGTGCCCCCGTTCGCGGCAGTGGCGGTCAGGGTGGTGCTGGTGGTTCCGACTCCTGCGGTCACCGAGACGGGCGCTTCCTGGGTCACAGTCACGGTGGAGGTGCCGGTGTTGTTGGCTCCGCTACCGAATTGGAAGTAGCTGATGGCGATGCTGTCCGTCTGCGGAGGGTTGGCTGCGGCGTTGACGCCAAAGGTGATGGCGGTGCCCGTACTTGTAGCGGCGATCGTGCCCGAGGTCGGGGTTGGGGTTTCGATGCCCTTGGTCGCGGCCAGACCGGTCCACGGGCAATTGCTGCCGCCGGCATTCTCGGTCGCAGAGATGGTGAACGGGGTGGTGAGGCTGAGCGGCGAATACGTCGGCAGGGTGCTCGCGGCGCTGGTATTGCCCAGCGAGAAGCTGCACTGCACTGCGAACGCGGACGAGATTGTGTTGGTAACAACAGTCGGGGAAGTATCGGCACCCATGAAGACCACGGGAGCGTACACCCCAACGGGCGCGTCAGCCGCGACGGTAAGGGTGGCTGCGGAAAGCACGCTGGCGGGCGCTCCGTTCGTGAATGTCGCAGTGGGAGGAGTAAACGACGTGCAAGTGACTCCCGCCGGAGGTGCCACGCATCCCAGCGTGACGGTGCCGGTGTAAGAAGCTGCGGGAGGCGCGGGCTCCGGAGTGATCGTGATCATGGGCGCCGTGTTCGTTCCAAACGGCGTGGTTGTGCCCTGAATGTAGACGGTGGACGGAGCGCCGAGAGAGAGAGCGAAGTCGGTGTTGACCAGCGCGTAATCGGTGGTGGCGGGGGTTCCGGTCGTGGAAGTGGCCGAAACGTTGTAGGCCCCAGGCTTCGCGTTGGCCGTTAATACCGTGGCCCCCGTCGTAAATGCGCCAGAGCCGTTCGTGGATACGGTTAATGTGCCGGCTCCGCCGAAGGTGACGCTGGCCCCACTCGCGACAGCCACCGGGGCCAGTTTGACATTGATGCCGGCCAATACGGGATTATTGAACTGGTCCTCCACGGTGCCGGAAAGAGCTGTGATGAAGGTGTTGCCGACAGCAACGTTCTGCGGCGAACCGGCCACACCGACGATCTGGGCCGGCGGTCCGGGAGCGTTGGTCAGCACGAAAGTGGCTGGAGTCACCACCCCACCGACAGCGGCTTGGACCGTATAAGGGGTTTGGACGGGTGGGGGGGTGGCGTTGATTGGACTCGAGATTGTGTTGGCCGTGAAGGGCGCCTTGAGTCCCGCGACGGGCACAGTGGCGACGCCGCCGCCATCCGTATTGACTGTAATGGTGGTGGTACTGTTCGAGAATACGCCGCTGGCTCCAGAAATCGGAAACACAGTAAAAGTGACGGGGATGCCCGCTAACGCGTGGTTTCCATGATTATCAGTAACCTTGGCCGCCAAAGCCACGGCGAACGCAGTATTCACGGGGGCAGACTGTGGTGTGGTGTTGCTTACGGCGGCCACACCGGATGGCGGCCCCGGAAGGTTCGTCAATTGGAAGGTCGTAGTCGTGGTCGCTCCAAGGACGCTCGGGGAGACCGGGTAGGGCCCGCCGGCGGTCGAGTTTGCGGTGAACGCGTCAGCAGTTGCGACGCCCGACGCGTTGGTGGACGCCGTAGTGACGTTGTTGCTGGTGAGCGTGAAAGTACCACTCGGGCCGCTCCCGGGAGCCGTGAACATCACAGTGACGCCGGCAGGCTCAAGATTGCCGCCGCAGTCCGTGACCGTGGCGCTCAAGGCTGTCGGGAACTGCACCGTGACCCCAATAGACTGTCCCGAGCCCGCAGTGGCCGCGACTGTCTTGGGAGGTCCCACACTCACGGTTTCGCCGAAAGCGGCGGGCGTGGCGACGCCGGCAACCGTAGCATTGACCGTGAAGCCACCTATGCCCCCGAGCGTGCAGTTGGCGGTGAGGGTGGAGGCTGTGGCGACCCCCAATGCATTGGTGGTCGCGGTGGAGGTGGTGAAGGTGCCGCTGGCGCCGCTGCCCCCGGCGACGGGCGTGAAGGTGACAGTCACATTAGGAACTGGGTTGGTGCCGTTGTCCTTGACGGTGGCCTGGAGAGCGGTGGCGAAAGCCACGCCTTCCTGGGCAGTCTGGCCGGAACCAGTGGTGACCGCGATCGTGCTCGGCGCTCCGGGATTATTGGTCAAGGAGTAGCTGGCAGGTGTGGTCAAGGCGGGAGAAACGTTCGCCGTGACGGTGTAACTGCCGGCAGTACTATTGGCCGTGAAAACGTTCGAGGTAGCCTTGCCGGTCGCGTCGGTGACCGCGGTATTGCTGGTGGTGAAGGTGCCGCTGGCTCCGGAGCCGGGTGCAGTGAAGGTGACCGTGACGCCCTGCACGCCATTACTCCCGCTGTCGAGCACCGTGGCCACAAGAGGACTTGCGAAGGCTGTCTGCTCGGTGGCGCTCTGGCCGCCGCCAGAGGTCGCCGTGATGGTAGCGGGGGCACCCACATTGTTGGTCAAGGAGAAACTGGCGGGCGTGGTCAGGGTGGGAGACACGTTGGCCGTGACGCTATAGCTGCCGGCATGGCCGTTAGCGGTAAAGGTGTTGGCGGTAGCTACGCCGGTCGCGTCGGTGACCGCGGTGTTACTGGTGGTGAAAGTGCCGCTGGGCCCGCTGGGGGCGGGTGCGGTGAAGGTGACGGTGACGCCTGAGACGGGATTGCTGGAAGCGTCGAGCACCGTGGCCTGAAGAGCGGTTGTGAAAGCTGTCTTGATAGTCGTGCTCTGGCCGGATCCGGCCGTGGCGGTGATGGTCGCGGGCGTGCCGGCATTATTGGTCAGGGAGAAGCTGGCAGGTGTGGTCAGCGCCGGAGATACATTCGCTGTCACGGCGTAAGACCCGGTCTTGGTGTTGGCGGTAAAAGTGTTGGCGGTAGCCACGCCGGAGGCGTTGGTGACCGCGGTGTTACTGGTGGTGAAGGTGCCACTGGCTCCGGAGCCGGGGGCGGTGAAGGTGACGGTGACGCCTGAGACGGGATTGCTGGAAGCGTCGAGCACCGTAGCCTGAAGATCGGTTGCGAAGGCGGTGCTGATGGTGGCGCTCTGACCCGATCCGGTCGTGGCAGTGATGGTCGCAGGCGCACCGGCATTGTTGGTCAGCGAGAAGCTGGCAGGCGTAGTGAGCGCCGGAGATATATTTGCCTTCACGGTGTAAGGCCCGGCCTTGGTGTTGGCGGTGAAGGTGTTGGCGGTAGCTACGCCCGTCGCGTCGGTGACCGCGGTGTTACTGGTGGTGAAGGTGCCGCTGGCTCCGGAGCCGGGTGCGGTGAAGGTGACGGTGACGCCTGAGACGGGATTGCTGGAGGCGTCGAGCACCGTGGCCTGAAGAGCGGTTGCGAAGGCGGTGCTGATGGTGGCGCTCTGACCCGATCCGGCCGTGGCGGTGATGGTCGCGGGCGCACCCGGGTTGTTGGTCAGCGAGAAGCTGGCAGGCGTAGTGAGGGCCGGAGACACATTCGCCGTGACCGTGTAACCGCCAGCCGTGCTGTTGGCGGTGAAGGTGTTGGCGGTAGCTACGCCCGTCGCGTCGGTGACCGCGGTGTTACTGGTGGTGAAGGTGCCACTGGCTCCGGACCCGGGGGCGGTGAAGGTGACGGTGACGCCTGAGACGGGATTGCTGGAGGCGTCGAGGACTGTGGCCTGAAGAGCGGTTGTGAAGGCCGTGCTGATGGTCGTGCTCTGCCCTGATCCGGCCGTGGCGGTAATCGTCGCGGGCGTACCGACCAGCGGGATCGCGGACATTTTGCTGACAAACGCGCTGCTGCAGGACCCTGCGCAGCTGGACTGGAAAGGCGTGAGAATCGGGAAGTCGGCGGAGGAAGTCACGCCGCTGACGTAGATGTTGCCTTTGGCGTCGAGCGCGAGGGCGTTGCCGGCTTCGGTGGAACTTCCGCCGTGGAACGTCGAGAACAGCAGGGACTTGCCGGTCGAATTGAGCACGGCGACGAAGGCGTCACTGGTTCCGTTTAGCTTCGACTGCACTGGCTTGGTGGTGGGGAAATCGGTGGAGGCGGTGCTGCCGATGATGTGAGCGATTCCAGCTGCGTTCACCGCGATGCCGGTCGCTTGATCCTGGATGGAGCCGCCGAGGTATGTGGAGTAAGCCAAGGTGTTCCCCGCGGGGGTGAGCTTGGTCACAAAGGCGTTGACGGGACACTGGGTAGCGCCCGCCTTCATACCGCAGGCTTTCTGGAAGGCGTGCAACACCGGGAAGTCTGGGGACTGCGTGCTTCCGGCTACGTAGGCGCTGCCGAGAGAATCCAGGGCGATGGCAGAGGCTTTGCTGCCCAGGCTTCCACCGAGGTAGGTGGAATAGACGAGGGCTGAGCCGTCAGCCTTCAGCTTGGCGACGAAGGCTGTGGCGAGACAGGCGCCGGTGGAACTGGTCGCGTCGAGCGCGCAGGTCTTCTGGAACGGGCCGGCTAGCGGGAAGTCGGGAGACGAAGTTTGTCCGGTGAGGTACGCGTTGCCGGAGGCGTCGACGGCGATATCCGCTATGCCATCGGAGGCGCTGCCGCCGAGATACGTAGCGTAGGCCAGAGTCTCGCCCGAGGGGTTGAACTTGGCGACGAAGGCGTTCTGGGTGCAGGATCCACCGCACTTTGCCTGGAGCACGTCGGCGGTGACGGGAAAATCCAACGAAGATGTGAAGCCGGCAACGTAGGCATTGCCGCTGGCGTCAACTGCGAGACTCGCGGCGGAGTCGTTACCTGTTCCTCCGAGGTAGGTAGAGTAAACCAGGGCGGTGCCACTGGCAGAGATCTTGGTCAGAAAGGCATCGGAGCAAGCTCCGGTGGAGGCGCTGACGGCGCAGGCGGATTGGAAGGCGCCGAGCACGGGAAAATCGGGGGAATGAGTGTTGCCGGCAACGTAGACGTTGCCCGAGGCATCGACTGCGAGGCCTGTAGCTTCTTCGTCGCCGCTGCCGCTCAAATAGGTGGTGTAAATCAGAGAGGAACCGGTGGGGTCGATTTTGGCGACGAAAGCGCCGCGTGAAGCCGGGCCTGAGCCGAATGTGTTTGACGTTGGTGTGGGAGCGGCAGGGAAGTCGCCGGAGGCAGTATAACCGGCAACGTAGGTGTTGCCCGCCGCGTCGGTCGCGATCCGGCTAATCGAATTGGCTTGGCTGCCGCCGAGAAAACTGGAATAGACCAGCACAGGGTCGATGACCAGTGCCTTGCTGCGGTCATAAGCGGCGAGATGTATTACCGCGGTATTGCTTCCTGCGAGTCGCCATTGACCGGTGACGGGCAGTCTTCGTCCTTCGACGTCCTGATACGCCTTGGGAGCTAGCAAGCGAACGTTACCTTCGCCGCCATGCAGCGTGTCGGTGTGGAGAACCAGGTTGCCCTCCGCGTCGACGGTCAGCTTGCTGGCGCCGTCGACCGAGAGACGGATCACACGCGGGTCAGAGCCGGGCGAAACTACGAAGTCATACTCCAGTTGGCGCTGGTTGCCGTAATAGACGAGGTTGATGCCGGGATAAACGTCCTCGTACGCGACCTTGCGGTAGGTGGGAACACTCGTGCGCCAGCGCTGGGGGTCCTGGCCAATAAAGTAGTTGCTGACACCGGGCAACTGATCGACGCCGCTGACGCGAGGATCGGCGTTAGAGCCTTCCAGCCGCAGATGCAGGACGGGGGCGTGCGAATTCATGCCGTGCGAATCCTTGGAGAACGCCAGCACGGCTTCGCTAGGCGCCAGGAAGAATGTGTAGCCGCTGCCCCGCGACAGGAAACGAACCTGATGGTCAGCCTGACCCTGGTTCGCCTCAAAACTCAAGGGCAGATCGCCATAGCGCTGCCCCGCGCCCGGCAGGGAAGCGGCGCGAGTTGCGGCCATCCGACTGGCGGCAGACGAGGGCTGCGACTTGCCAGCAGCACTCAGCGCGATTGACGCTCCCAGAACGGAAGCAAAAAGGACACACCACGAGACAACCCTAGATTTGGCGAAGCAGCGCATAATAGATCACCCTAACGGGGGAGAGGAACACGTTGAGTTCGAATAAAACCCCAACGCACAAAGGACAACCGTGATAACACCTGAGATTCTGCCCTGTCAACACCAAACTGAATTAGCTGGTTTGACGCGGCGATTTTGAGCCCGCTTCATGTGACAGGGATCACAAGAGCCATAAATCGGCGGCCAGAAACCGTTTTGACTGCACGGCTGCCGGTGAGGACGACCAAAAATGGAGAGTTCTTACTTGGGGTACTTGCTCCAGACCTGCCAGCCGTCTCCGGCTTTTTTCAGAGAGATCGCTACCTTGGTGGCCGGGAGTTCCTTGCGCTGGCCTCCACCGGTGTAGGACATCCTCTCGGTGCAGGTCATGGACGCGGTGTCTCCGGTCACGGCGGGAGAAGAGCATCCATCAAACTTAACAGCGATGGCTCGCATGTCTTTGTTCGACAATACCTGCTTAAGCCCGTTTTCCTGTTGCTTGTCCATGCCGGGCCAAGCTTTCTTAACCTCCGAGATCAATGTAGTCCCGTAGGCTGAACTGAGTCGCTCAAGGGCCGACTGAATCGCAGACGAATCGCCGGATGGCTGGTTGGCTGGAGGAGGAGCAGGAGCCACGGACACGGGCTGCACGTTGACCGTCACTGCAGTGGTTGCACTACCGCCCGGGCCTTTGGCCTCCACCGTATAGGTGGTGGTTTTGTCGGGGGTGAGCGCAGCAGAGCCTTCCGCACCAGCGTGGGGCGTGCCGTTAATGATGATCTGGGTGGCGTTCTGAGACTGCCAGGTCAACGTCGTGGACTGGCCGGCCTGAATCGACTGCGGGCTGGCGTTGGCGGAAACCGTGGGCTTGTTCAGGGCTGCGACGGTCACCGTGGTTTCGCCGGTGATTGTGCCACCCTCACCCCGGGCTACGAGCTTGTAGACCGTAGTCTTGTCGGGACTGACCTGCACCGATCCATTGGGTTGCTGGCTGGAGGGGACATTCTCAATAGCGATTTCAGTGGCGTTTGAGGTTTGCCACGTAAGCGTTGTCGATTGGCCGGGTTGAATCGTGGCTGGGCTGGCTGAAAAAGAACCCACGACCGGGCGAGCCAACGCGGGCATCACGGCGCTGACTTCCAGACGGTCGCCGGGCTTCACGCTCTTG
>Ga0209415_10010578_pt1 | contig 15658 bp, 8 predicted proteins | sample PeaSoiSIISIP2007_FD_187696 | JGI IMG/M metagenome (GOLD analysis project Ga0209415, IMG submission 187696) | Peat soil microbial communities from Weissenstadt, Germany - SII-SIP-2007 (SPAdes) (version 2) | ecosystem: Environmental > Terrestrial > Soil > Wetlands > Peat | place: Germany... | reverse complement strand
CCGCACGCCATCCGGAGTTGCGCGCGGCTTGATTTGGTTCCAATCAAACCCGTGTCCATTATCCACGATGAGCAGGACGAAACCATCGGGGAGCAATTCGAGGCAAATGCGCACCTCGGAGGCGCCCGCGTGTTTAACGACGTTGTGTAGCGCCTCCTTAAAGGCAAGGAAGACGTTGTGCCGTGTTTCGGCGGTGAGGGGCCAGGCAGGCAGGCTCACGGGCACCTCGAGGCGGCAGCGGATTTGGGCGGCGCTCAGGAAATTCTGCGCGAATCGGCCCAAATACGTCACCAGGCTGTCCAGACTGTCGTGTTGGGGATTGACCGCCCAAACCACTTCGTCCATGGCTCGCGTCAGCTCCCGAGCCGTGGTGTAGATGCGGTCCACGTCCGCCGCCGCCTGGTGGTTGGCGTCCAGTTCGCTGCGGGCGGTTTGGCTGAGCAGGGTGATGCGGGTGAGACTGGCGCCCAGGTCGTCATGAATATCGCGGGCAATGCGCGTGCGCTCTCGCTCAAGGGCACGCTGGCGTTCCGACTGCTCGAGCCGGCGCCGGACGCGGCGGCGGCTGAGCCAAAAAACCCCGGCACCTACACCGCCTGCGCCGGAGGCCAGGGAAACCAGATTAAACCACCAAGTCTGCCAAAACTGCGGCAGCACCGTGAACGCCAGAGCGGCTCCCTCATCGTTCCACACATTATCGTTATTGCAGGCGGTCACATGAAACGTGTAAGGGCCTGGACGGAGATAGCTGAAGTTTGCCACCCGTTCGGCGCCTGCGTCAGTCCAGTCCTGCTGCAGGCCCTCGAGCTTGTATTTAAAGCGGACCTTGTCCGGGGCGGTGAAACTTAGACCGGTATAATGAAATTCAAAGCGTTGCCGGCCCGGAGCGATTTGGAGAGCAGCGCCCTTGGGGCCAAGCGCCACCGGGGCGACCCTCCCGGACTTGGACCCTGACGGCGCCAAATTCTGGAGCTGGCCATCGACCCGCAGTTCTTCGATAACTACGGGAGGAGGGACGGCGTTCGCTGTTACGTTAGCGGGGTCAATGATCGCCAGGCCCTTGGCGGTGGGAAACCAGAGCTGGCCATCCGGCGTCCGGCACGCCCCCGGCTGGAACCCGCCCGAACAGATCGGTGAAGCCAGGCCCTCGGCCCGGCCGTAGCTGAGAGAATACACCGAGTTCGTCAGGCCGTCGGCGCAACGTTCCAAATCGGCTTTGCTCACCCGTAGAATTCCCGCATGGGTCCCGATCCAAAAATTCCCAGCACCATCATCGACAATATGGGAGATGACATTGTTGGGCAGACCCTGCTCCGTGCTGATGCCCGCAAACTTCCCCGCCTTCCAGCGCCCCAGCCCGTTGTCCGAGGTGCCGAACCAAAGCGTGCCGTCTGGCTCCGGCGTGAGGCACATGACAAAATCGCCGGGCAGCCCATCGGCCTTGGTGAACTGCCTCAAGGTGCCATCTTTCAATGCACCGAGCCCGCCCCCCGACATCCCGAACCAGAGCGTTCCATCAGCGCCCTCCGCGATGGTCCGCACGTCGGGCAACAACAATTTATCTTTACCGGCCGACCAAGTGAGTTTGCCCCCTTCATAACGGTGCAAACCGCTGATCGTGCCGATCCAAACCTCGCCCTTGGCTCCCTCGTACATAGACACTACCGGCGTGGTCAGCCGGCTGAGTTCACTGGGGCAGCCGAACCGGTCTCCCTCTTTGACCAGCAAGCCTCCACCCCAGGTGCCGACGAGAAGCTGGCCGCCTTTGGTTTCGAGGACGGACCACACGAAGGCATTGGCCACGCCGTTAGTCTCGGTGAAATTAGCCCAATTCCCGTGATCGTAATGGTAGAGTCCCGCCCCCTCAGTACCGATCCAAGCGGAGCCGTCGGCCCTCACACAAAAGGACAGGACGACGCACCCTTGCCAGTGATCCGGGGCGTCGAGCATCTGGACTTTCCGGGGTCGCAACCCCTGGAAACCGCCGCCGGTTCCGATCCAGATATTACCCTCGCGGTCCTCACACAGAGTACGGATCCAATCATGCGTAAGGCCGTTGGCGCGGTTGAAGTGCAGCGGGCGGGCGCCGGGGGTAAGCACATACAAGCCCTCGCGCAAGGTGCCGGCCAGGAGCGCACCCGACCGCGTCTCGATCATGACCGTCACGGCAGCCCCGCCCGGCGGCCCTTCAGCCTCCTGCGAAAGCCAGTGGCCATCACGGAATCGGCGCACCCGCTGATTTCCCAACACCCACAGGCCGCCTTCATGGGCAGGACAAGCCTGTTCAAAAAAATCATTTGAAGTGGAATCGGGGAACTGCACCGGGACGGTTTTGCCCTGTTCCAGGAGGGCCACGCTGCCGCTGCAAACGATCCAAAGCTTGCCGTTTCTGGCCCGGGTGAAAATCGCCTTGCGCGTAGCAGAAGCGCCGGGCGCCTCGGCGGATTGCCCGTCGCGGACGCGAAATAAAAACCCCGTGCCGTTCAGCAGCCACAGGTCACCTTGGTCGTCGGTGCTGATGCCCTCGATGGCGCCGCCCGGCCAAGCCGGGCCGAGTGCCATGGGTTCGAACGTGCCGTTTGCAAATCGGGTGAGTTCGCCCGTTTCGTGGCCGATCCAAAGGACTTGTTGGTCGTCCTCGTATAAACTGGTTACGCGGCTGTTTTTCAAACCCCGGGCGTTACTCGAGTCGAACACGGTGAACCGGACGCCATCAAAGCGCATCAAACCGGTGTAGGTGCCCAGCCAAATATACCCATCGTGCGATTGAATGACTGCGGTGACCGGCCCCTGGGGCCAGCCCTCCCCGCCTTGCCAAAGTTCGAAGCGAGACTCGGAAAGCTCGGGGGAGCGGCTCCCAGTCAGTGAAGGACTATCGGAGCTGGCGGCTTGGAGTTCGGGGCTGGGGAGGGCGGCGCAGCAGAGCCCGAGGGCGCCGATCGTAAACAAGACAGGCTGGTCGGAGCGGATCCAACGTACCGTGCGCACAAACACCACCATCAGTCTGGCCAACTTCGAGTGGAATGGCAAGACGGGAGCGGGACTGGGCCTCAAGCCTGCCCGGCGTGCTGGACAGCGCGTCCGGCCGCAGAGAGGTTCGCCAATCGCATTTCGGAGTATTTGCGTGAGAGGATTACTCCTGGGCGCCTGCTTTCAGGGCGGCGAAGGTGGCGGCGTAAGTATCGTCGGGGGAGGCCTGACGCGAGTTCTTAGCGGTTGGGATGCCGATGTCGATGCCGGGCAGGATGCGGCATTTGCCCTGGACGCCCGCCAGTGCCCGTTGCGTTTCGCGGGCCACATAATCAGGTGAAAGGCCGGAAGCCGCGAGATCGTTAAGTTTGGCTTCCTCACCATAATTGAGCAGGTGGTTGTTGAACCCGAGCAACTCTTCGCCCGGCACATCCCGGAACACGGTCGCACCGACGTTCCGGATGAAATTGGCGTAGCGTTCGCCTCCGCAGTTGTTATAAACGACCACTTTCAGAAAGTCCGACTGAGTGGCCAGCTCTTCGTAACGGCGGGTGGCACGGAAGATAGGATTAAACGAGTTGACGTGCTCGAGGTGGAAGCCCACGTCTAAGTTTTTGCGAACGGCTTTAACCGCCGCCCGAACCTCCTTGAGAACCTCGTGCTTGCCAATGTCGAACAAGCGATCCCAAGCAACGATTTCAGGCCATTCCACCAGCAAACGCCAAAACTCCACAAAGTAGCCGTCGGTCGGCCGCTGGTTGCGCAACGCAGCCTGTACGAAATGATCGAGCTTCTGATAGCCTTGGCGGGCGCGGTTAAAATCGATGCCCCGTTCGCGTGCGGCCCGCTGGTGGTGCTCGCAGAAACAGGTGACGCGTGAAGAGGCTATGTTCTGGGCGTGGCTGGCTCCGAGCGCATTAAGCAGCGGCCCGTTCCGCTCGTTGAAGAACAAAATCCCATCGATGTCGTAGGAAGTGCTAAGGTCCGTGGCCAAACCCGTCCAGAACGCGGACACGTCGGGGTGAAAGAGACACAACGAGCCGGTTTTGCGGCCTTGCAGGTCCACCTCGGCGACTTCCTCCACCCCGCGGACGTCCGAGCGGAACACGTCTTCGATGGAACAGAACACCTTCATCTTGCGCTTCCTGGCCTCCGGCAGGACAGCCGCCACGATATCGAGTTCGCCATGATCGGGCGCACGTGTCGCTTTGAGCACGGTGTGGCGATAAAACTCAGGGTGAGGCGTAGCATAGTTGCCGCCGTGGAAGAGCTTGTCATCTGCTTCCTGCACTCCGTGGTCGGGAAACGGATGGCCAGGAATCTGCCGTCCGGCAAGGCCCCGGCCATAGGTGAAGGTCGTCAGGAAAATCGTATTCACCGCGGCGCGCTCCTGCAGGATGTCGAAGACCGTCCCGACACCTTCGTCCACGAACGAGATGGAACCCACCTGAATGCCGACGGTCCTGGGGGCAGCCGGTTGTTCGGCGCGCAGTGGAGCAAGCCCGGAGGCGGCAAGAGCGGCCAGCGCCGAGCTGCTCTTCAAAAATTCGCGGCGGGGGATCCCAGTGTTCCCAGATGTTGAGTTCATAGATGAATTGGTCTTTGTGTTCACACCGACACCAATCTGTCTTCGGCAAATTTAGAGCGTGGGCTCACGCAAGTGAATCAGAATAGAATTAGCATTTACCCTGGCCTTGGCCTTATGACTTCTCTCCGTCACAGCATCCCTGCGTGAGCTCAATTTGGCTCGCTTGGCTCGAATATTTGGATAACGCTCGGTTTCCGTCGATCCGCAGGCAAGGCAACAATGCCCAGAAATTCTTATGACGCGGTGGTGGTCGGTTCCGGGCCCAATGGCTTGGCGGCGGCGATTCGGCTGGCCCAGGAGGGCTGGTCGGTGCTGGTGCTGGAGGCCAACGAAACGATTGGAGGCGGGGCGCGGTCAGCAGAGTTGACCTTGCCCGGGTTCGTTCACGATGTCTGCTCGGCGATTCATCCCCTCGGGCTGGGCTCGCCTTTTTTTGCGCAACTGCCGTTGGAACGGCAGGGATTGCACTGGATTCAGCCCGAGTTTGCGTTGGCGCATCCGCTGGACGATGGAAAAGCGGTAGTGCTGCAGCGCTCGGTCACGGAAACGGCCCGGGAACTCGGGCGAGACGGGACCGCCTACTCGCAGTTGATGTCTCCGCTGGTTTCGAGCTGGAATGCGTTGGCGCAGGAGATTCTCCAACCGCCGCTGCATCTGCCGCGACATCCGCTATTGCTGGCACGGTTTGGACTTTTGGCCGTGCGCTCGGCGAGTGAGTTGGCACGAGCGCGGTTCAAAGAGGAACCGGCGCGAGCACTGCTGGCCGGCTTGGCGGCGCATTCCTTCTTGCCACTGGAACAGCGTCCTTCCGCCGCGTTCGGCCTTGTGCTGGGAGTGCTGGGCCACGCAGTGGGCTGGCCGATGGCGCGCGGTGGTTCACAACAGATCGCCAACGCCCTCGCGGCCCATCTGCGTTCACTCGGGGGTGAGGTAGCGGCGCATTCCCCGGTGGCCAGCCTTGACCAGTTGCCCCTGGCGCGCGCGGTCTTGTTGGATGTCACGCCCCGCCAGTTCTTGCGGCTGGCGGGTGACAAGACACCTCCGTCCTATCGCCGCCAACTAGAGCGCTATCGCTACGGGCCGGGAGTTTTCAAGCTGGATTATGCGCTGCGCGAGCCGATTCCCTGGAAAGCGGCCATCTGTGGTCGAGCGGGAACGGTGCACGTGGGCGGGACGCTGACACAGATTGCCGCCGCCGAGCAAGCGGTGGCGGAGAGCCACCCCCCTGAGCGGCCGTTCGTGTTAGTGGCCCAGCAAAGTCTCTTTGACAAGACGCGCGCGCCGGAAGGCCGGCATACCGCTTGGGCCTATTGCCATGTGCCTAACGGGTCTGCGTTCGACATGACTGAGCGGGTCGAAAACCAGATGGAACGATTCGCGCCGGGGTTTCGCGACTGCGTGCTCGCCCGGCACGTCAGTAACAGCGCGGACATGGAACGTCGCAATCCCAACCTGGTTGGCGGAGACATCAATGGGGGCCTAGCCGATGTGTGGCAGTTGCTTGCGCGTCCAATTTTCGGTCCAGCGCCCTACCGCACGGCCATTCCGGGGGTGTATCTTTGTTCTTCCTCGACGCCGCCGGGCGGCGGTGTGCATGGGATGTGCGGGTTTCATGCGGCGGAGACCGCTCTGAGGGACCTGGGACGGTGAAAGGAGGGCGGCGTTTGCGACGCTGGGACTTTCCTAATCCGGGCTAGGGCGGGCTAAGGCTCGCTCCGCTCCCAGGGGTGCCTTGGTTTTCCAGGCCCTCTTCCCGCTGGCGTTTGGCTGAACACCGGCTACCTTATCCGCGGTTTATGACTGAGCAATTCGACTCTATCGAATCGGTGGCGGCGGAATTGGGGAAGGGCAACATGGTGATCGTGGTGGATGACGCCGACCGCGAGAACGAAGGGGATTTGATCCTGGCGGCGGAGTATGTGACGGCGGAGGCCGTCAATTTCATGGCCAAGCATGCACGCGGGCTGATCTGTGTGCCCACGATTTCCGAGCGCTTGCTGCAGTTGGGGATCGAACGAATGGTTCACCAGAACCGGGAGACGTTCAAAACCGATTTTCAGATCAGCGTCGATGCGGCCCACGGCATCACCACCGGCATCAGCGCCGGAGATCGTGCCCAGACGATCCGCGTGATGGCCGATCCGACGGCGGTTCCCGACGATTTGGTCCAGCCCGGGCACGTCTTCCCCTTGCGCGCGCGCCCTGGGGGAGTCCTGCAGCGGGCCGGCCACACGGAGGCGGCGGTGGACTTGGTCAAGCTGGCCGGGTGCCGGCCGATCGCGGTCATCTGCGAAATCATGAGCGACGATGGTTCGATGGCGCGGCTGGCCGAACTAGCCGGTTTCGCCAAGAGCCACGCCCTCAAGATCTGCACGATCGCCGATCTGATCGAGTTTCGGCGCACGCGCGAAAAGCTGGTCGAGCGCATCGAAGTGGTGAGGCTGCCGACCGAGTGGGGCGATTTTGATTTGTATCTGTATCGCTCGAAACTGGATGGCCAACACCACTTGGCGCTGGTATGCGGCGAGGTGGCCGGCCAATCCGATGTGCTGGTGCGGGTGCATAGCGAATGCCTGACAGGTGACGTCTTCGGCTCACGCCGGTGCGATTGCGGCACGCAGTTGCACCAGGCGATGAGGCAGGTGGCCCAAGCCGGCTGCGGGGTGGTCGTTTATATGCGCCAGGAAGGGCGGGGCATTGGCTTGGCTCCTAAAATCAAGGCCTATAAACTTCAAGAGGAAGGCTACGACACCGTCGAAGCGAACCAGAAACTAGGCTTTGGCATGGACCTGCGCGAGTACGGATTGGGCGCACAGATTCTGACCGACCTGGGACTGAAGACCATCCGGCTGCTGACCAATAATCCAAAAAAGATCGTCGGGCTGGAAGGTTACGGCCTAAGGATCGTCGAGCAAGTGCCGATTCGCGTGAACCCCAACCCCCATAACCTGCGCTACTTGCGAACCAAGCGCGAAAAGCTCGGGCACCTGCTCTGACGCGAGTGGTTCGCCTGCCTCCCCACCATGCTGAAACCCATCGCCAGGACTAAGCTGCGGGCCTCTGGCGCGCAGTTCGCCATCGTCGCCTCGCGCTACAACGCGCGTTACGTCGATGCCATGCTCCGTGCCGCCAAGGCCGAACTAAAGCGCGGGGCAGCCAGGCGAATCGAAATTATCCGCGTGCCGGGAGCCTACGAAATTCCGATTGTGGCCGCCCGTTTGGCGCGCCTTTCTTGCCCCGTGGCGTTCTCGTCCGCATCGAATACCGGCAGGGCCGGCCCTTTTGCGGCCGTGATATGCTTAGGGGTGATCTTTCGCGGGCAGACCACGCACGCCGCGCATATTGGCGAGGCCGTCAGCCGCGCGCTGATGGAAATTCAGGTACGCTACGAAGTGCCGGTGATCCATGAAGTACTGCTGTTGGAAAACGAGCAGCAGGCGCGCGTGCGCTGCTTGGGCCGTGAACACAACCGCGGCGCCGAAGCCGCCCAGACGGCCTTGGCGATGGCCCGGGTGATGAAAACGACGACATTGGAATGACGACCTGCCCGAAAGCGCAGGTATTTAGCCGCTAGCAATCGGGCTCAGCCATTCCTGGTCTCGGCCTATTCTTCGACTGGGACGACCAGGTTGGCCATGATGTAGTCTTTGCGCTCGGGTGTGTTCTTGCCCATGTAGAAGCCCAGGATACCCGCCGCTTCGGGTTTGGGAGCATATTCCACCTGGCTCAAGCGCATGTCCTGGCCGATGAATTGCTTGAACTCGGAGGGTGAAATTTCGCCGAGCCCTTTGAAGCGCGTGATCTCACAGTGTTGGCCCAGCTTCTTGGCCGCCTCGTCGCGTTCGGCTTCGGAGTAGCAATAAATGGTCTGTTCCTTGTTGCGCACGCGGAAGAGGGGGGTCTCGAGCACGAAGAGGTGGCCGTCATGAGCGAGTTGCTCGAAGAAGCGGAAGAAATACGTGATGAGCAAATTCCGGATGTGGAGGCCGTCCACGTCCGCATCGGTGGCGAGAATGACTTTTTCGTAGCGCAGGCCTTCGAGGTTGTCCTCGATGTCCAGGGCGCGCATGAGATTGTACATCTCGTCGTTCTTGTAAACGATGTCGCGTTTGAGGTCCCAGACGTTGAGCGGCTTGCCCTTGAGAATAAAAATGGCCTGTGTTTCCACGTCCCGACAGCTCACGATGGAACCGGCGGCGGACTGGCCTTCGGTGACAAATACCATGGAACCTTTGCCCTTGCCCTTGGCCTTGTTGAAGTGGCTTTTGCAATCCTTGAGCTGCGGGATGCGGATCGTGATGGCCTTGGCCCGCTCGCGCGCGAGCTTTTTGACTTCCTGCAATTCCTTGCGCAGTTGGCGGGTGTCCTGCACCTTCGCCATAATTCTCTCGGCGATCTCCTTGTTGCGATGGAAGAACTGGAGCAACTCCTCACGCACGCGGTTGACGAGGTCGGTGCGGATTTCGGTATTGCCCAGCTTGTTCTTGGTTTGCGACTCGAAGACGGGGTCCTTGAGCCGGATGGAGACGGCGCCCACCATGCTCTCCCGGACATCGTCGCCCTCAAATTTTTCGTGTCCGTATTCGTTGACCGCCTTGAGGAGTCCTTCGCGGAAAGCGCTCAGGTGGGTCCCACCGTCCGTAGTATATTGGCCATTGACGAAGGAGAAGAAAGTCTCGCCGTAGCGGCTATTGCTGTGGGTGAAGCAAAATTCAAGCATCTTTTCCGCGTAATGAAGCGGCGGATAGATGGGCTCGCTGCCATCGGTCTGCAAATCTTCCATGACTAAATCCAAGAGGCCGTTGCGTGACTGAAAGGTCTTGCCGTTGAAGAGGAGCTTGAGCCCGCTGTTGAGATAGCTGTAATGGCGCAGGCGCCGCTCGATATGCTCGGGCCGGAAAGTGATCTCCTTGAAGATCTCCGGGTCCGGCACGAAGCGGATGAGCGTGCCGTCGGGTTCGTTGGGCGCGTGGCCTTTCTTTTCATTTTTGAGTTTGCCCTGTTTGAAAGCGGCCTCGACGAACTGGCCTTCGCGGTAGCTGCGGACCAGGAATTCCTTGGACAGGGCGTTGACGGCCTTGGTGCCCACGCCGTTGAGCCCAACACTGAACTGGAAGACCTCGTCGTTGTACTTGGCGCCAGTGTTGATTTGGGAAACGCAATCGATGACTTTGCCCAGGGGAATGCCGCGCCCAAAATCCCGCACGGTGACGGCGCTATCCTGGATAGTGATTTGAACCTCTTTGCCCGCGCCCATGATGAACTCGTCAATCGCGTTGTCGATGACTTCCTTGAGCAGGATGTAGCAGCCATCATCGTAGTGGGAGCCGTCGCCGATGCGGCCGATGTACATGCCGGTGCGCAAGCGAATGTGCTCCAGCGAAGAGAGCGTCTTGATTTTGCTCTCATCATAAACGTGCTTCTTCGTCTCTGCCATAATTCAAGCTTAACATAGCGGAAGTAGGGGCGGCCATGCCAACCCGAAAAGAGCGAAAGAAAAGATAAGTTAATACTTGCCGAAGGGCGCCCTTTGTGTAGGATTTTATGCGTTCCTGGGGATAATCAGGTTCAACCTGTGCGGGTTGAGAGTTGCTGGTGATCGTGAACTGACTATGATTTCTAGCCCGGAATTAGAGCCGATGGATGCGCCGGCAGTTTCAAGTGCCCCCGGTGCATCAAAACATAAGGGCACCCTGTTGATCGTCGATGACGAAGAAGGCCCGCGGCAATCCTTGCGGGTCATTTTCAAGGACGATTATCAAATTTTCCTCGCGGCCGACGGCCCCAGCGCCATCGAACTGGCCCAAAACAACCAAATCGACGTCGCCATCCTCGACATCCGCATGGCGGGCATGTCCGGCCTCGAGGTGCTGGAGCGCTTGAAGTACGTGGATCCTGGAATCGAGGTTGTGATGATGACGGCCTTCGAGACGACGGATACGATGCGCCAGGCCCTGCGCCTGCGCGCCTGCGATTATATCAATAAGCCTTTCGACCTTGCCACCATGCGCACCGCCGTGGCTAGCGCCATGCAACGCGCCACCCTTGAAAGCGAAATCCACACCAACGCGGAAAAGCTCCAGGAGCTGCTGAGCGAGTTGCAGAACCAAAAAATTGAAGAGCAGATGTCTCAAACCCGCGGCGAAATCTATGCCAGCATCATCCACGACATCAACGGCCCGTTGACCGTCATCTCTGGTTTTATCCAGCTCATGAACCAGCGGATCGGCAACTCGACGCGGCTGGAGGTAGAGGACTTGGAGTTTATCAAAGATCGGTTGAAAACCATCACCCGCCAAGTGACCAATTGCATCGAGATTTCCCGGCGTTACCTTGGGTTTTTACGCCGGCACGGCGACGATACTCCGCGCGTACCCTTCAATCAGTTGCTCACCGACCTGAACCATTTAGTGCGCGTCCACCCTAGCCGCCCCAACCATCAATTCAACGTTCGTCCGCTGGTGGAGGATTTCGCCGTGCGCATGAACGGCACCGATGTCATTCAGATTCTGCTCAACCTCACTGTTAATGCCTTCCAATGCATACCGCAGCCCCACACGGTCGAAATTGAGGCGGGGCTACTGACCGAGCCGCTGAACCTGACAGCCTTCAAGGACTCGCCTCAGGAGCGACTGCTAAACGTGGAAAACTTCCGCAATACGGCGCCGTTGCTGTCGGTTTCGGTGCGCGACAATGGACCGGGTATCCCGCCGGAGATTCTGCCCAAGATTTTTCAACCCTACTTCTCGACCAAATCATCGAAACAAGGGACCGGCCTAGGGCTGAACATCGTGCAGCGGCTCGTCAAAGAGGGCCGGGGAGCCCTCCACCTTCGAACCGTCCTCGGCCAGGGTACCACCTTTACCGTTTACTTCCCCGCGGTCCCCTTGGCTAGTACTTGATCTCACCGGGAGGGCAAAGGCCACATAGGCGTCCCCGGGCGGTGTGCCTAGGTGGCCGCCTCCAGTGGCGCCAATCACGACGAATTGCCGCCCCCGGATCTGGTAGGTCGCCGGCGGGGCGTTGCCGGTCCAGGGCAGCTTCGCCGACCATAATTCCTGTCCTGTATCCTTGTCGAAGGCACGAATCTTGTTGTCGCGCGTTCCGGCGCAGAAAACCAATCCTCCGGCCGTGACGATCGCGCCGCCATAGTTTTCCGTCCCGGTGTTCGTCACGCCTTGGGCGGCCAAGGCCGGATACTCCCCGAGCGGCACCTTCCACACCAGCCGACCCGTGTTCAAGTCCAGGCAGTTGAGAGTGCCCCAAGGCGGCTTGTTCGCCGGGTAACCCTCGGAATCAAAAAACCGCGGATAGCCCGCGAAGCTGTACGAAGGGCGCTCGCCTTTTGACCGATCCGCCACCGGGCCGCAGTCCCGCAGCATTAAAAAGTCCACCAGCGCCTTCAAATCCTGGTCGCTCATCTGCGGATTAGCTGGCATGGCGTTTTTACCGTCGCGAATCTGTTTGATAACGGCTTCGTCTGTAAGGCGATGGCGGAGACCCCGCAGGGGAGGCGAGATGCCCACGCCCAGACGGTTCGAGCCGTGGCATTGCGCGCAGGTCGTCTCGAACACGATTCGGCCGCGGGTCTTGGGCAAGCTCGTATCTTCGGACGGATCATCATCGCGAAAGAGCGAAATCGCCCATCCCATGTGATTGGCGGTCACATACAGCCGTCCCGTCTCCACATCAATGCAGGCGCCCGTCCACTCCCCTCCTCCGTCCATCCCGAAATAAAGGGTGGGACGCCCATCGGTACAGGGCACAAACCTGCCGGTTCGCATGCCCCTGAAGCGGCCCAAGACATAATCGGCCGCCTCTGGAGTGCGCGCCGTTAAGTCCGAGGCAGTGAATTCCAGTTTCGAAAACGGCTCTGGCAGTTCAGGGTCCGGTTGGTACGGCCAAGTCACTTCTCCAGGCACGTCGCTCACGGGCGCTCGCCGCAAGCGAAAGGGGAAGATCGGCTTGCCCGTCACCCGGTCCAGGAGCAGGGTGTCGCCGATCTTCGTCACGGCCGTCACCACGTCCACCCGCCGGCCGCCGCGCTGGATCGTCCCCAGGTTGGGCGGCGCGGGAATGTCCATGTCCCAGATGTCGTGCCGAACTTCCTGAAAGTGCCACAGGCGCTGGCCAGTGCGGGCGTCGAGAGCGATAACGCAGTTGGCGAAGAGGTTCAGGCCTCGATGCCAGACGCCTACGAAATTGGGCTTGGGTGAGCCGGTGGTGATGTAGGCGATGCCGCGCACTTCGTCCATCGCCATGCCCGCCCAGCAGTTGGCCGCGTACTGCTCCGGCCGATCCCAGGTCTCATAGCCAAACTCTCCCTCGTGCGGGACGGTGTGAAAGGTCCAACGCTGCTGGCCGCTCACGACATCGAAGCCCCATACATCCTTCTCAAAACCGGGCACCACGATGATCCGCTCGAAGATGGCGGGCGCAGCCGTCGCAGCCCCGAAATCGCCCTGCGCCCCGCCCGGCAATCGCACTTTGCCGCCTTGGCCAAAATCCGGACAAGGCTGGCCGGTCGCTGGGTTTAGCGCATAAAGATAGGGCCCGGCGCAGAACAACACGCGCTCGCTGACCCCTTTGCTCCCGCCCCAGTAAATGAGGCCTCGATACGCGGGCCGACCGTCGGGCCGGAAACGCCAAAACTCCTTCCCCGTCGCCGCGTCGAGCGCAACGACGTGTCTGCCGGGCGTAGGGGCGAACATTCTGCCTCCAGCCACAATCGGGTTGCACTGAATGTTGTTGCTGCCGTCTCGCGAATGATAGATCCAGGCCACCTCAAGCTCCCTGACATTCTGCCGGTTGATCTGCTTGAGCGCCGAATAGCGGGTGCCGCCGTTGTCACCGTGCGAGCGCTGCCAGCTCAGGTAGGTTTTGCGCTTGGGATAGCCATTAGCCGGCGTAAGTTCTTCGGGTTTGGCGGCCGGGATCACTTGGAACAGCGGGAGCTTCTCCCGCGCCCGCGCGTCCTCGACCGCCCAGTAATCAGGCTCGCCGCCCCGGCTGTGGAACAAAGCCATGGCCATGAACGTGCCGGCCAAACTGGCGACAGCAGCGGCTCGCGCCCGACTCCTTCGGTCCGCGGAGAAGCAAAATGAGCAGGTCATGCTCTGAATTTGCCGCCTCCGAACCGTCAGGTCGAGCGTTTAGCGACGTGCCAACTCCGACACGGTGCGGGAAAACGCAATCTTGGGACGGGTCCCAAGAACTGAGTCCGTTTTCTTTCGGCTTTCCGTGTCCGTCAGTGCTCTTTGGCTCTCTGCCCTGAGACCCTCGGGTGTCCAGGAGGGGTTTACCCCATTTTTTAAAAGGCGCCGCTCCCTATATCTTGCCCTTTTGGAACCAACTGAATGTCGCTCGCCGCAAACAAAGAACTCCAGATCCTGCTCCTCGAGGATGCCGCCCGGGACGCGGAGTTAATCGAGCGACAATTGCGCAAGGGCGGTTTAAGATTTCGGTTCAAACGCATCGACGCTGAACCGCAGTTCCTGCACGAACTCGAGCACGACCCGCCGGATGTAATCCTTTCGGACCATGGTTTGCCGGCCTTCGATGGCTTCACCGCTTTGGCAATCGCCCGCCATCGTTGTCCCCACGTGCCTTTTATTTTCGTCACCGGCGCACAAGGGGATGAAGTGGCGGTCGAGGCCTTAAAAAGGGGGGCAGACGATTACGTATTGAAGAGCCGCCTGGATTTGCTGGCGTCCGCGATACAGCAAGCCCTCACCCAGGCGCGCCAACACGAGGAACTCCGCCAGCGCGAAGCTGATCATCGCGAGTTGGTGGAGCTGTCGTACACCTTGGCCTTGTCCCTGGGCACCCCACTGGCCCATGCCGAGTGCTTTGTCGAACGACTGGACAAGAGAGTGGGGGAGAAACTCGATCACAAGAGCCGTGATTCTTTGAAGATCATTACCGAATCCGTCGGCCAAATGAGCCAGCTCGTGGACGTGATGGTGAAATTCTGCCGGATCGAGCGGGCAGAAATGTACCGCTTGCATTTCAGCCTGGGTGATCTCATGAAAGAAGTTGTCCGTGATTTGCGCCGTGAGACACAAGGGCGGGAGGTCCAATGGGTCTTGGGCGAGCTTCCCGAGGTCGTGGGTGACCCGGCGCTGCTGCTCTGGGCCCTCACCGACCTGGCAGATAACGCGCTGAAATTCACCCGGTCCCGCTGCCCTGCCCGCATCGAAATTGGCAGTAACGTCACTGAACTGGAGATCGTAGTCTCGATGGCCGACAATGGCGTCGGATTCGATCCCAGCAAGGGAGACCGGCTCTTTGGGGTTTTCCAGCGGCTCCACAAAGACCGGGAGTACGAAGGGCTAGGCGTGGGGCTGGCCAAGGTGCGGCGTATTGTGGCGCGCCACGGCGGCCGCACGTGGGCCGAAGGAGCCGTCGGTCAGGGGGCCACATTTTATTTCTCGTTGCCGCACCCAGGAACTTCCTAGGGGCGAGCGCCTTGACCCTGCCCCTCCATGCGCAAATCTTGGAAATATCCGGTTTTAGCTCCGGGGTTGGTGATGAGGGTCGTTGAATCAACTTGGCGGCCGCTCGGCGCACCCCATTCAGGCTTATAAAAACGAAATTGCGTATTTTGATGATCGAGGACGTCGCGCAGGATGCGGCGCTGGTCGAGCACGCCCTCAAGACCAGCGGCTTTGATTTCTGCCTCAAACGTGTGGACAACGAAGCCGCGTTCTTACGTGAACTGAAGCGGTTTGGCCCTGCGATCATCCTTTCGGACCACGGCCTGCCGGCCTTTGATGGCTTCAGTGCCCTGGCCCTGGCCCAGGAGAAGGCACCGGAAATCCCTTTCATTTTCGTCACGGGCTCACTCGGCGAAGAAACGACCATCAAAGCGCTCAAGAGCGGCGCGACGGACTTCGTCCTCAAGCACCGCTTGGTCACGCTCCCACACGCAGTGCATCGGGCCTTGCGCCAGGCCGATTTCCACAAGCAGCGCAGAATTGCGGAGGAAGCGCTTCAATCCAGCGAGGAACGCTATCGTGGCCTGGTGGAGCTCTCCCCAGACGCCCTCTTCGTTCTCAGCGACGACCAAATCGTGTTCATCAACTCGGCGGGCGTGAAACT
>Ga0209415_10010577_pt1 | contig 15662 bp, 15 predicted proteins | sample PeaSoiSIISIP2007_FD_187696 | JGI IMG/M metagenome (GOLD analysis project Ga0209415, IMG submission 187696) | Peat soil microbial communities from Weissenstadt, Germany - SII-SIP-2007 (SPAdes) (version 2) | ecosystem: Environmental > Terrestrial > Soil > Wetlands > Peat | place: Germany... | reverse complement strand
CGCCTTTCCACAAAACGCTACTCTCGAGCAAAACTTGCGGTTTATCACGCTATACGGACCTTGAAATCCGCATAACGCGATGCCTACTTCCTTCAGTTGTCAAAGATCGTTCGTTCCGCTCAACTGTTTCCGATCGGAACGTCTCCGCTCCCGGCGGAGCGCGGAATCGGTTTGGAGCCGAGGCCGCGAAAAAAACTTACAGACAATAAAAAACCCGGCGACGAGCGCCGGGCGAATCCGTCCATCTCCTCAGGCGCTACATTCGCGCGCCTCTCGGACGGATGTGCTCGAAGCTCGATTTCTTTCTACCCGGTATTCGTAACCAACCTCACCTCTGGATGAGTCGGCAGGCCCGGTCCGTCAGCAGACTACCGCCCGAATCAGGGCACCGCCAACTTCACGTCAGTATATCAAAATCCAAACTTCCGTCAAGTTGCATTCATAATTCTTTCAGATCCTTTTTGACCGAACCACCTGTGGATTTCACTATCGTTTGTGGAAATCCACAGGTGGCGCTTCACTCTATTCTCTTGCCGACGCGGGACCAGTCTTTCGAGAAATACGTATAGAGCGGTTTGCCCCGTATTCGACCTGTATCCACGGCCCCAAATTCCGGAGATCGGCTATCAAAACTCTCTCCTCTGTTGTCGCCCATGACAAAAAACTGGCCAGGAGGAATCTTGTAGATACCAAAACCATAAGAACCGGTTGCAGTGAATGAGCCCACCAAGTGCGGTTCCCTAAGAAGTTGGCCGTTGAGCATTATGCCCGCGCCGTCAATAGTCAGCGTGTCGCCCCCGACCGCAATCACTCGCTTCACCAATGGCCCGCTGTTGGGTTCGTTGTTTGTGACGACGATGACTTCCTCCCGGTCAGGAGAGCGTGGACGATAGGCCAAGTCGTCAACGGCGATTCTGTCTCCGGGCACAAGTGTCGGAGCCATCGACTCGGCCACAATAAGGTAGCCGTGTATTCCGAGGACCTTGTTCACGTAAAAGCCGCTCTGCAGCCCGGCGAAGTTCAGAGCTGCCAGAATAATCGCAAGAACCAGAGGTAGGCGCTTTCTTGCTGGCCAGATCATCGATGGATCGGATTTCAACCCACTCCGGGCCGCTTCAGCAACCACAAGAAATGACAGAGGCAGGTTGACAATGGCAAACGTGACGAGCCCCCCAAACGTGTGGAGCAATCGCAGTTCACGTGCGACAAACAAAGAACAGGGAACGAACGAGAGATACAGAATTGCTGTCCAACAGTTCCGGTTGTAGATTTGGCCGGCGCCCGGCTGAAGGATCGACAGGAGCAATGCGATCGAGCCCCTTTTCCAGTTCATGTACGCTCCGTGCGCAGTGCCAGATATTCCAAACAATTTAAATGATGGGGGAGTATACCGCACCAGCGACACGAGACTGCGATAGTTGAGCGAAATCCGGCAGCAACAATCGACCTGAGTCAAGATACAATGGCGGCTGCTTCAGATTCCAAGGTGGAGACCCCAGCTAAGTTTCGAAGTCGAATCTCCCGATCCCGAAAAACCCCATGCCAGCATCCATTGCCGAACTGTTCACACCATTCACTCTCAACGGACTGACGCTCCCCAATCGAATCGTGATGGCGCCGATGACGCGGAACTTTTCGCCGGGCGGCGTTCCCGGACCCGATGTCGCGGCCTACTATCAGCGGCGCGCCGAAGGTGGAGTCGGGCTAATTCTGACGGAAGGCACGTCGCCGAATCATCCGCAGGCCGCGAACATGCCGCAGATTCCGCACATCTACGGTGATGCGGCGCTCGCGGGCTGGTCGCGTGTTGTCGCGGGCGTGCACGCCGCCGGTGGACGAATTTTCTCGCAGCTGTGGCACGTCGGAGCGGTGCAAAGTCAGGGCGGTCCCCCGAAACTCCCCGTTTCGCCTGTCAGCCCATCGGGATTTCTCAAACCCGATGTGAAAGTCGGCGAGCCGATGACGCAGGCCGATATCGACGCAGTCATCCAGGCCTTCGCGCAGGGTGCCGCTGCGGCGCAGCGCGCCAGCTTCGACGGCATCGAGATCCACGGCGCGCACGGCTACATCATCGACGAATTCTTCTGGGACGGCACGAACCGCCGCACCGACAAATACGGCGGCGATTTGGTGCAGCGCACTCGATTTGCCGTGGAAATCATTCAGGAGTGCCGCCGCCGCACCGGGCCGAGCTTTCCGATCCAGTTGCGCTTCTCGCAATGGAAGGGGCAGGAATATACGGCGCGACTGGCGAAAACACCGCAGGAGTTGGCTAAATTTCTTGAGCCACTAACCGCCGCCGGCCTCGACGCGTTTCATTGCTCCACGCGCCGCTTCTGGGAGCCAGAGTTCGAGGGAAGCGACCTCAATCTGGCGGGCTGGACGAAGAAGCTCTCGGGCAAACCGACGATCACAGTCGGGTCGATATCGCTCGACGTCGATTTCATGGTCTCGCTTGGCAGAGTGGCCGGCCAGGCATCCCCACCACAGGACGGCGCGAGCCGGGCAGCCCACATGGACCGGCTCGCGGAAATGCTGGCCCGCGGGGATTTCGACCTTGTGGCGGTAGGGCGTGCGTTGCTGGCCGATCCGAACTGGCCCATGAAAGTCCGCGACGGCCGCTTCAGCGAACTCAATTCCTTCAGCCCCGAGACGCTGAAGACGCTCGTTTAGAGGAAGAAGCCATGGCTTACTTTGTGCTTTTCTACGACGTCGTGGATGACTATGTCGCGCGCCGGACGCCTTTCCGGCAGGAGCATCTGAAGCTCGCAGCGGATGCACACGCACGCGGCGAGCTCCTGATGGGCGGCGCTTTTGCCGATCCGGCGAACAAAGTGTTGGTCGTCTTTCGTGGCGAAAATCGAAGCGTCGCCGAGTCGTTCGCGCGGAACGATCCCTACGTCATCAACGGACTCGTCACGCGCTGGGAAGTGCGGCCATGGACCGTGGTCATCGGAGGAGCGGACGCGGCGCCTCCGGCATTGCCTAAGCCTTGACGTGCATTCCCGCCGCCAGGCTATCCCTTCTGGCGCTTGAAAAACTCCACCTGGCGCAGGCGCTTTAGCGCTTCGTCGCGCGTTTTGTACGGCCCGCCCATGTTCCGGCCCTTCGACGAGAGCACCTGATAGCCGCCCTTCACTTTCTTGATCATCGGCCCCTCCTCCCGCCGCTATCTTCAAACAAAAGCTCCAGGCGTGCTGTGTCGCGCGTCACATCCCGGCAGCGTCTGTCCACAGCAACAACCATTTGCGCCAGGCGGGTCGTTCTGCTAGCTTTCTCGCGCGGTTTGGAATGTGGCAGAGGCTTGGACAGGAGCCGGCGCAATTTGCGCTGACGGATTATGGGGTGCTGAGTCGGCTGCGGAAGCGCTTTTGCCGCTTCGCCCTCCGATCCGCGGACCCTTTCTAATCGACACAGTGGCGATTAGAAAGGGCGCTAACCTGCTGAAAACAGAAGCTGGGCGCTTCGTCTAATCGACACGGAATCGGGAGTCGAGAACGGGGCGCGGTTGAGCGGGCTCGAGGTCGAAAAGGGGGGAAAGATGAGTTTCAAAGGATCAGCGATTCGAGTTTTCGTTCTCGCTGTCGCGATGGTGATGATGGCTTCCGGTGTGGCGCTCGCGCAGGCGCCGCCCGCCGCGCCGCCTCCGGGCCAGGCGCCTCCGCCAGGCGGACCTCCGGCGGGGGGCGCTGCCGCCGCTGCGAACGCGATGAAGGCGCCCTTCGCGCCGTTCCATATCATCGGGAACATCTATTACATCGGTTCGGCCGGGCTCGCGTGTTATCTGATCACGACGCCCGCCGGCAATATCCTGCTCGACACCGGCTACCCCGACATGGCTTCGCAGATCGAGGGCAATATCAAGACGCTCGGCTTCAAGCTGGAAGACACCAAGATCTTGATCAACAGCCATGCACACATCGATCACGGCGGAGGAATGGCCGAGTTCAAGACCGCGACCGGTGGACAGCTGGTCGCCATGGCGCAGGACGCGCCGTATTTCGAAAGCGGCGGCCACAACGACGTCATGTTTGGCGACAGGAACCTGTTCCCGCCGGTTCATGTGGATCGCGTGATCCATGATGGCGATACCGTGACGCTGGGCGGCACGACGCTGACGGCTCATCTGACTCCCGGACACACGCCGGGCAACACTACGTGGACGATGGTGACGCAGGACAAGGGACGGTCGTACAACGTCGTGTTTTTTGGAATCGTGACGCCGTTCCCCAACACGAACCTTGCGGGATCTCCCGCCTACCCAACCATGGGGGCTGACTGGGCGAAGACGATGCAAGTGCTTCCGACGCTGAAGTGCGACGTTTTCCTCGGTTCGAACGCCGCCTTCTTCGACATGCCGAAGAAGCATGACGCTCTGATGCAAAATGCTGATCCAAATCCCTTCATCGATCCTGCGGGATGCAAGGCGTTCGTGGATCGCGGCGAAGCTACCTATCAGAAACTACTGACGAATCCGCCGCCAGCAGGAGGTCCCGGTCCGGGCGGGCCGCCCCCGGCGGGCGCTCCGGGTGCCGGTGGACCGCCGCCGACAAGGTGATGACGTTTGATTTGGCGCAGATTCGTCGGGGATCGCTACTGACGAGAGCTGCTCGGGCTATGGCCGCCCTCGTGATGGCGCTTGTTATTCCGTTCACAATTCGCGCTCAGGCGAACGATCAATCCCGGGCCATGAATCAGCCGGTGCCCCCGTTCCACATCATCGGCAACATCTATTACGTTGGCGCATCGGAAATCACGTCGTATCTGATCGTGACGCCCGCAGGCGATATCCTTCTCGACGGCGGCTTTGTGGAAACCGCGCCGCAAATCGAAGCGAACATTCAGACTCTGGGCTTCAAACTCTCGGATGTGAAGTTTTTGCTGAACAGCCACGCGCATCTCGACCACGCCGGAGGCATCGCAGAGCTGAAGCGCGCGACCGGGGCGCCGTTCGTGGCTATGGATGGAGATGTTCCAGCACTCACGGCCGGTACCGCATTCCCGGCAGCAACGCCGGATCGCGTGATTCACGATGGCGACACTGTGAGCCTGGGCGGCGTTGTGATGACCGCGCATCTGACGCCCGGCCACACGCGCGGCTGCACGACGTGGACGATGGCGATTCAGGACAACGGAAAACAATACAACGTCGTTTTCGTCGGCAGCGCGACGGTCCTCCCGATGTATAGATTGCTCGATCGTCCGAATGCGCCCGCGACGTATCCCGGAATCGAACCGGATTACGAGAAAACCTTCCGCGTATTGAAATCGCTTCCCTGCGATGTTTTTCTCGCGTCCCACGGTTCGTTTTATTCGCTGACGCAAAAGCGCGAAGCGATCTCGAAGAATCCGCCGCAAAATCCGTTTATCGACCCGGCCGGCTATCAGGCATACATCGTGCGAGCCGAAGGAGTGTTTCAAACGGAATTGCAGCGCGAGCGCATTCAGGCGAACTGAACGCGGTGCCGTGTGCAGCCTTTCGCGCGCATTGTTTCGCGCGTTCGGTGAAGCAGGCAAGCAGCCTGATGCAGCCGCAATTGTCGAGTTCGTTGCCATTCTTGTTGGATACGTTGTTCTTCTGATCGTCGGGCAGTGGCTTGATTACGCCTGGATGGAAAGTTCCGAAAAGCAGGCCACGCTCGGTAAGCTGGCACTCGGGTTAGTCGTAACGAACACGGAGGGCCGGCGCATCAGTTTCGGCCGCGCCAGCGGGCGGTTCTTCGCGAAGATGATCACCGGCCTGATTCCTCTAGGGATTGGCTACATCATGGCAGGATTCACGGAAAGGAAACAGGCGCTACACCACATGATCGCAAGCTGCCTCGTCGTAAAAAAATGAAAGGGCCCCGATGTCTCCACCGGCTAGCGTAAAGCTGTCCAATTGTCCTAAATGCGGAGTGGAAGTAGCCTCCGATGCGGAGATTTGCAACGCGTGCGGGGAGCGGCTGACAGGAACCTCACCGGATCCCGACGCAACTCCTCTAAGAAATGAGGCTGCGGGCGCGCGCCGGGGTGTCAGATATGCGGGCTTCTGGCTGCGTCTCGCGGCATACTTCATCGATTCGCTGCTCCTCGGCATCGTTGTGGGATTTGTGATCCTCCGGCCGCTGATGGACCGCGCCGGGATTCCCGCCGACAACCCGTGGATACTGTTCACGGGAGGAAGCCGGCAAATCATTGCAATCAACCTGTTGGTTTCGATGGCGAGCTGGCTCTACTGGGCGTCGATGGAAAGCTCTCCGTGGCAGGCAACGCTCGGAAAAAGAGCCTTCGGGCTCAAGGTGACGGATCTCGCGGGGCGGCGAATCAGCTTCGCGCGCGCATCCGGGCGTTATTTCGGAAAGATCATTTTCGTCGGATTTATCCTGGCAGGGGTCACCGAGAAGAAGCAGGCATTACACGACATGATCGCCGGGTGCCTCGTTGTGAGGAAGGCTTAGGCGCTTTCCTGCCGGGCCGACGCGCTGCGGAGTTCATGGCGGATTTTTCCCGTGAATTCCGAGCCTCGAACGACGCGGCCGCCCGGCTCCGCGATGTCGGCCGTGCGGTAGCCCTGGCCGAGGACGCGATCGATGGCGGCCTCGATCCACTGCGATTCAATCTCCAGGTCAAACGATTCCCGCAGCATCAGCGTGGCCGAAAGGATCGCGCCAAGCGGGCACGCCACATCCTTTCCCGCAAGCGTGGGAGCCGAGCCGTGGATCGGTTCGTAGAGAGCGGGTTGGTCCTTGCGGCCCCGGCTCAGCGAAGGGATCAAGCCGATCGATCCGGCGAGCGCGGCGGCTTCGTCACTGAGGATGTCTCCAAACAGGTTGCCCGTGAGAATCACGTCAAACTGCGACGGGCGAAGCATGATTTGCATCGCGGCGTTGTCCACGTAGAGATGATCGAGCGCGACGCTGGGATATTCGCGCGCAAGGCCCGCGACCGTCTCGCGCCAGAGCGTCGAGCTGGCCAGCACGTTCGCTTTGTCCACGCTGGTCAAGTGGCGATTGCGCGCGGCGGCCCGCTCGAAAGCGTAGCGCGCAACGCGCTCGATTTCCGCGACCGAATACTCGGCTAGATCGCTGGCTCTTTCCGCGTTTATTTTGTGTTCGCCGAAATAGATGTCTCCCGCCAGCTCGCGAACAATTTCGAAATCGCAATCGGCCAGGCGCTCCGGACGCAACGGTGAAATGCCTCGCAGCGCGGGCCGCAAGCGAATGGGCCGGAGATTAATGTAAAGACCGAGTTCCTTCCGGAGTCCGAGCAGGCCTGCTTCCGGCCGCGTCCCGAACGGGAGGGACTCCCACTTCGGCCCGCCGATGGCGCCCAGGAGAATCGCGTCGGAGGCACGGCACCCGGCGAGCGTTTCCTTCGGGAGCGGCTCTCCGCAACTATCGATTGCGTTGCCGCCAAACGGGAATTCGCGGAATTCAAAGTGGTGGCCGAACGCAGAGGCGCAGTCGCGGAGAAGATCGATCGCGGCGTGCGTGACCTCGGGACCGATGCCGTCGCCGGGCAGCACGGCGATTGATTTTCGCAATTGTGTCATCGAAGGAGCCGCACTTGGTTCAGCGCACGGTAGCGGCGCTGGATCCCGGCGTTGCCGGCGCGGGCGCCTGGCCGCGGCGAACCTTGTGGATGATGGAAATCAAATCACGGTCGGTGATTTCCTTTTCGGCGTCGGCCTGCACCATGGCCATGCGATAGCACTCGGCGAGTTCGGCGTCGGAGATCTGGTAGCCGAGTTCGTCAAGACGCGATCGCAGGGCGTTTCGGCCGGAATGCTTCCCGAGTACGAGCTTGCGCGCCGGCACGCCAACCTTTTCCGGAAGGATGATTTCATACGTCAGCGGATTTTTCAGGATGCCGTCCTGGTGGATGCCCGCTTCGTGCGCAAAGGCATTCGCGCCGACGACCGCCTTGTTCGGCGGGACGGAAACGCCGGTGATGGACGAGAGCATGCGGCTGGTCGGGTACAGCATTTCAAGCTTGATGTTGGTGACCACGTTGTAGCGGTTCTGCCGGACGTGCAGCGCTACGGCCAGTTCTTCGAGCGAAGCATTCCCGGCGCGCTCGCCGATGCCGTTGATGGTGCACTCGATCTGGCGCACGCCGGCATCGATCGCCGCGAGCGAGTTCGCGAGGGCCAGCCCCAGGTCGTCGTGGCAGTGAGCGCTCAGCACGACGTTGGGATGCGCGCCGAGACGCGCGCGTACGTCGCGGAACATTTGCGCGTAGTCGTCGGGCGTCGAATACCCGACCGTGTCGGGCAAGTTGATAATCGTAGCGCCGGATTCCACGACTGCGAGAACCACCTGGGATAGGTAGTCGATATCGGTCCGGCTAGCATCTTCCGCCGAGAACTCCACTTCCTCGCAGTGCTGCCGGCCGAAACGAACCATCTTCACGATCTGATCGAGCGCTTGCTCGCGCGTCATGCGCAGCTTGTATTTCAGGTGCAGATCGGAGGTGGCTAGGAAGAGATGCAGGCGAGGCTTGGCGGCAGGTTCGAGTCCGCGGAGCGCCGCATCTACGTCTTCCTGGCGCGCGCGGGCGAGCGCCGCTACGCGGCAATGCTTGATTTCGGCGGCCACGGCGCGCGTGGCATCGAGATCGCCGGGTGAGGCGATGGGGAAGCCCGCTTCGATGACGTCCACGCCGAGCTGTTCGATTTGCCGGGCGAGCTGCAACTTCTCCTCGCGGTTCATCGAGAAGCCGGGCGATTGCTCGCCGTCGCGCAGCGTGGTGTCGAAAATCTGCACAGTGTCCATGGCCGCTCCTTTCATGATGCCAGTGAACCGCGATTGGCGCAAGGAGTCCAATTTATAATGGTTGCAAGTCGGATAAATATCTCTTATATAGGGGAACACGCTGGATGGAGGGGAAATCGTGGATTTGGCTTCGTTGCAGGTGTTCCAAACCGTGGCGCGCGAGAAGAGCTTTTCGCGCGCGGCAGAGAAGCTCTATCGCACCCAGCCCGCGGTGAGCATCTCGATCCGCAAGCTCGAGGAGTGGGTGGGTCAGCCGCTCTTCGTCCGCGGCTCGGGCGCGCGCATGCTAACCGACGCCGGCGTGCTGCTTTCCGAGTATGCCGACCGGATGCTCAACCTCCGCGAGGAAATCAGCAAGGGCATGAAGGAGCTGCGCGGACTCGAGCGCGGGCAGATTTCGCTCGGCGTGAACGAAAGCTCGATCCACGCGCTGCTCCCGGCGCTCGATAGGTACCAGCGGCTTCATCCCGGGATTCACATCCGCGTGCACCGCGTGTTTTCGCGCGACGTGCCCCGCGAAGTGATGAATCACCACCTCGATATCGGCGTGATTTCCTACCTTCCCGAAGAGCGAGAGCTAGAAGCCGTGGAGTTCTATCGCGACTCGCTCGTGCTCGTGGTGTGGCCGGGCCATCGGCTCGCGAAGCGGCGGGAAGTGGATATCAGCGAGCTGGGGCAAGAGACGTTCGTCGCGCACATCGTCGAGTCGCCGTACCGCCAACGCGTCGTGCAGATGTTTGCGCGGCACCGTGTACCGCTACGGATAAGTTTGGAATTGCCGACGATCGAGAGCATCAAGCTGTTCGTGGAGATGAAGAAGGGCGTCGCGATCGTGCCGCGGATGTGCGTGGAGCGCGAAATGGCGAGCGGCGACCTGCGCGAGCTGCGCATCCGGCAGATGCGCATCACGAGGAAGCTCTATCTGGTGTTCCGGCGAGACCGACCGCTTGCCGCGGCCGCGCAGGCTTTGGTTGAAATCATTCGTCGAAAGCCGTCGCGCGTGCGCGGTGAAGCCAAGGGCACCTAGAAGCTGGTGGAAAGACGAAGGGCATAGCTTCGCCCAGGGTCGATGGCGTTGCCGGAGAAAAGGCCGTTAAAGTCGATGACGTTCAGGCGATTGTTGAGGTTCTCACCGTCGGCTTGCAGCGTCATTTTCCAGCGGTCGGATTTGTAAACTTCCACACCCATCGATGCATCGACTGAGAGCGAGGGCCGGACGCGGCCGCGCGCGAAATTGACGCGATCCACCACTTGCTGGCCGTATTGTGCGAGCGCGTCCTCGATGGTCCCGGTGAATTGAAACGGAAGTCCGCTCCCGGACTCGAGACCTCCCGCCAGCCACACACGCGGGGCGATCTGGTAGCGCAGCCGGAAGCGGACGGTGTTGCGCTGGTCTTGGGAAACCGGGAAATGGCCCGTGATATTGTTGAGCGCATTGGTAGCGTCGTCCCCGAGAAATAGCCCGCCCGTAACCGGCAACCACGCGTTGCCCACCATGTAGGAGTAGCTCACATATCCGGAGAGGCCGCGCCATTCGGGGAGGTCGAGCTTTCCCTCCGCTCCGTAGATCACAGCCTTGCGGAACGCGATCGGAAAGCTGACCGATGTGTTGAGCAACTGATCGTCGTCCGCGAAATTGTCGATCATCCTCCGGAAATAACTCGCGTCCAGCCTGATCTTTCCGTGGAACACTTTTGTGAGCCCGCCTTCGAAGTAGTTGCCGTGCGAAGGTTGAACGGGGAGCCGGAGCACGTTTGTATTCAGGGTCACGACGGTGGGAGAGCTGGAGAGGAGAATATTCTCAGAGGAAGGCGTTTGAAAAATACGGTCGTACGAAGCGTGAATGACGACGTTGGCTGATGGGAAGTAGCGCGCGGCGGAGATGCGCGGGCTAACAGCGTTCTGATTGACCAGCAATTGATAATGGTCCCAGCGCAGCCCGGCGCTCACAGTCCAGTGGCCGAGCCGGATCATGTCCTGAACAAAAGCGGACTGCTCGAGATCCGGACGGTGCCCGAGGCTCGGCCTGTCAGCGGGAAACGCGAATGTTGGCGGAGTGCCAGCGGCAAACTGTGTGGGATCAGTGATGATGTCGTTGAATTGTTCGTGCAGGAAGATGTTGTCCGACTCGATGCCAACCTTCCATTCCTGAATGCCGTGGTGAATGGAGAGGCTGCCTTTGAAGTAGCCCTCGCGAAACCGATTGTGAAGAAAGGCTTCGACCGGCGTGGAGAGGTCGTTGGATGTCAGGTCACTCGATGTGTCGCGCACCATGCCGCGGAAGTCCGCCACGGCGTCCGCCGAGAAAACGTGCTGATAGGAGACGATGCCCATCGTCTCGAAGTTGTCGCCGTTCTGCCGCTGTCCTGCTGTCTCTTGCGAAAACTGGTTGGGAACCTGGAAACGCGAGAGTTCATGGCGGACGGTCAGGCCGAGCCTGTCGCTTGGCGTGAGGTCCCGCTCGTAGCGAGCGGAAAAATCGCCGGTTGTTCCGGTGTTCGTAAAATTCTCCGGAACGACGGGATTTAGATAGTGACCGGTCATGTCTCCGCCGGCGCTTGCACCGAATGTGTTCTTTCCCTGAGTATATTGGGCCCGCGCGAAAGCGCCTGCTGTATCGTAGCTGCCGCCCGAGAGCACGACCTGGCCGTGGAAACCGGGCTGCTCGTCCTCAAGCGTATTCACTTCAATGACGCCGCCCAGTTTCCTGCCATATTCCGCAGGGAAGCCGGCCGTGTAGATCGTCATCGACTGCACATCATCGGCTTCGAGCTCCGGGCCGAAACTGGGCGAGCGATTGTCCGTGAGGGGGATGCCATCAACCACGAATTGGGTCTGGTATTCCGATTCACGCGGGTGCAGGACGGCGTTGCCTTCGTAAAACCAGCCCGGCTGCGAACTCACGAGATCCTGAAGCGTGCGGCCGGGCAGAGAAGTGAGGCGATTCTGTATTCTCTCCGCGCCGATCCGATTGACTGCCCCGGCGCGATCGGGATCGATCAGAGTGTTCGCCTCGGTGACGGTCACGGAAGCACTCACGGGGGAGATCGTGAGCTGGATGGTGCGGTCGGTGGGCAGCACGGAACGAATCTCAATTGTCTCGGCAGCTTCGGCAAAGCCGGCCTGGCGGATTTCAACTCGATACACACCGAACGGCAAGCGTTTGACCACCAGCGTGCCCTCGGCGTCGGTGGCGAACTTGCTGCGGTATTCGTTTGCCTTGCTCGCGAGCTCGACCGTGGCCTGCACGCCGAGCCCCGAGGGGTCCGTCACCTTCAAGTGCAATTCGCCCTCGTTCGTCTGCGCACAAAGCGCGGAAGCGCCCAAAAGAAACAACACGAGGAGTCTATTCATACGTGCGCTCGGCCCTCGGGAGCCCTTACCGATTCCTGTCCTATGTACGATGATGGCGCTCTTCCGCATGAAGATGCCACGAAAATCCACCGGCAGCGGTATCTGCAAACGAGGAAATGCGGAGCGGCTACTCCCAGCCGGTGGGAGCCTTGTAAGGCTGCGTGACAATCACGGCGGAGATTTCCTTGATCTTGCGGTCTTTTATCTTGAAGAGCTCGGCGATTTCGGTGCTGTTGGGCCACTGCGAGTAGCGTCCCATCGTCATCTTGCCGCGGCCGGGCACCTCGACGGTCTGCTGCGTGCCGGGATGATTGAAACGCACGATCGCCAGCACGAGGCCGCGCTCGTCATCCACGATCGGAAACCTTCGAGGACTGACCGACTGGATATACGTGAAAATTTTCGTGCTGAGCTGAGCCCCGCAACTCAACGCTCCGAGCGGGGATGACGCCGATCCAGGGCAGGTCTGAATGCCATTCTCGATCCGGATGCAATCCTTGTCGAACGGTACGATGTCGCCGTTGCCCTGTTCGATCCCGTCAAAATACTTTCCCACCATGGAAACCATTTCCGGGCGTGGCGGCCGGTCGGCAGCAGGAACTGTCTCAAGGAAGATTGGCCTTGGCTCCGTCAAATTATCCGTGTTGAGGAAGGCCGTGGTGTCCTTGCGTGCGACCAGCGTCTCGATTTCAGTGATCTGCCGATTCGCGACCTTCAGCCGGACCATGAGTATTGCCGGTGTGCCGTTTTCCTTGACCAGCGCGAAGACGCCGATGGCGCCGGCCGCCGGCTCAGCGAAACTGAGTTTGTACGATCCGAGGCCTGTCGCCGTGGCCCAGAGAGCATCGTCCAGCTTCAGCTGCACGCCGTCCTCGGTGAATTTGAATTTGTTCGCCAGAGGCAGCCGCGAGGAATCGTGCGCAACCATCGCCGCGAGATACTGGTCGGCGATGCCGTTCAGGCACGCCCGGTCGCAGGGCGCGCCCGCAGCTCGAGCGTCACGCAAATGGGTAGCGAGCCCGGTCGCAAAAAAAACTCCAACCGCGGCAATCGTCAAGAGCTTCGTTCGCATGCGTCCCTCCCCCTCTCCGCGTGCTGGCGACGTCGAATTACCACCTCGCCTTATCGGACATAGCGTCCTGCCAGTTGCTCCATCCTGAGCCCATGCCGTAGGGACATCGGTGGAAGATGGCCTGGATTCGCCGGATCTGGCCCTTCTCAACCTTGAACGCTTCGGCCATCTCCCAAGTCCACGGGTTCGTGGGCCCGGCGGTGACGGTCTTCCCATCGGGCGTCTGAAACGTGCGGGTGTTCCCCGCAGCGTGATCGAAGAAGATGAAAGCGAGCGCCACGCCGTGCTCCGTATCGAGCACGACAAAGCGGCGATCGCGAATGCGCGTGACGAAATGAAGTAAACCGGTCTGGAATTGCGCTTTGCATCCCTGGACAGCACCGTACGAATTCCCCTGGCTGGAATTGCTCGCCATGGTGTCCCTTCCCCGAGTGGCCTGCATGCCGTTTTCGACGCGGCTACAATCGTCGGCGAAGAAGGAGTAGTCGCCCTTGCCGTCGTTCATCTGCATGCCCGAAAAATACTTGTTGGCAGTTTGCGCTAGCTCGTCGCGGGAAACGCGCTCGGCGGGAGGGACGATCGCGAGAAAAAGCGGGTCAGGACCGCCCATCTTTTCGAAGGCTTCCGCGCCGGTTTCGGTCGAGCGCGCAGGATTCATCCCCTCGCGAACCACGATCGTCTCGATTTCAGCGATCTTCTTGTCTTCAATCTTCAAACGAAGAACCAAGCTGACGGGAGTGCCGGCCTCGCGCATCGTTCCGAAAAAGACCACCTGTCCGGCCACGGGATCGTCCATATAGAATTTGTAGGTGCCGCGTTCGGTGCCGGTGCGCCAGAATCCATCGCCAAGTTCCAGCCGCTGGCCGTCTTCGGTGAACTTGACGCTCTTCGTGACGGTCAGCCGCGAGGGATCATGCGCCACGACTGCGTCGAGATATCGATCGACGAAGCCATTCAAGCAGTCGCGGTCGCAAGCGCCGGAGGCGGCAGCCCCCGGCCCGTTTGCGAAGGCGTGTACTCTGCTCGACTCACCCGCGATAATGCCGAGGAGCAATACCCCCACCACACCTGCAAGCAGAAGTCTTCCGCGCATGATTCCCCCCTTAACATCCCGGCTCACTACGACAGCGATAAAACTACCACTGTGGCTGGTCGGATCGAGACTCTTCCCAACTGCTCCATCCCGAACCCATTCCGTACAGCCCTTGGTTGAGGACGGCTTCGATTTCGTGGAGCTGGCCGTGGCGGACCTTGAATATCTCCGCTATCTCCCAAGTGAACGGAGTGGTGGGGCCGGCACTGAGAGCGCGGCCATCGGGCGTCTGGAAGTTGCGCGTGTCTCCGGCCGAGTGGTCGAAGAAGATGAAGCTGAAAACAACTCCCCGCTGCTCGTCTACCACGGGGAAGCGGCGATCGTGGATGAGCGTGACAAAATGAAGCAGGCCGGAGCGGAATTGATCCGCGCAGGACCACGCCGAGGAGTACATGATTGGCTTCAACGCGGGATCATACTTGGGTGATGGGGCGGGACGGGGCGCGCCAGACGCGGTCAAACCCGGCATCGGATTCGGATTGTTGGTCGTCTGCATGCCATTTTCGAGGCGATTACAATCGTCCGCAAAGAATGAGTAGTCGGCCTTGCCGTCGTCCAGCTGCATGCCTGAAAAATACTTGTTCGCCGTCTTGATCAGCTCAAGACGCGAAACGCGCTCAGCCGGAGGAAGATCTTCAAGAAACCCGTGACGCGGACTGCCTAGTTTTTCCAAGTTCGCAGCGCCGCCCTGAGCCATCTGGCCGCGACCCACGATCGTCTCGATCTCGGAGACTCTCTGGCTCTCGATCTTCAGCCGAAGCGCCAGGATTACAAGCTGGCCCGCTTCCTGCATCGTGCCCTCAAAACCCACCTGGCCGGCCTGCGGGTCGTCCACGTAGAACTTATAAGTGCCCTTGCCTGTGGCTGTCCTCCACAGGCCGTCACCTACTTCGAGCTTTTGGCCGTTCTCGGTGAACTTGACCGTCTTCGTCATGGGAACGCGCGAAGGATCGTGCGCCACCATAGCGTCTAGGTACCGCTCGACGAAACCTTCTAGGCAAGTTCTATCGCAGGCATTGGAAGAAGCAGCGCCCTGCGGATCGGCGGGTGATGCGTGTGCTTGTACGGAATTGCAGATGATGGCGCCAATACACAAAACTCCGACCGCGCCGATGCTGAGAAGCCTTCTGTGCATGGAATTCCCCCTGGGTGTAAAAAGTCGCGCGCACTGTATAGCAGAACACGTCCGGCATTCGCAACCGTGTCTCCGGCAACAACAGTCCACGCGCATGTAGGCAACAACGTTACTGGTCCGCTTGGAGTTGAAGGCATGCGGGGAAAAAAGGGAAGTCGATTCTCTGAGCAGATGTTTGGTGGACGTGACCGGGATCGAACCGGTGACCCCCTGCTTGCAAAGCAGGTGCTCTCCCAGCTGAGCTACACGCCC
>Ga0209415_10010576_pt1 | contig 15662 bp, 13 predicted proteins | sample PeaSoiSIISIP2007_FD_187696 | JGI IMG/M metagenome (GOLD analysis project Ga0209415, IMG submission 187696) | Peat soil microbial communities from Weissenstadt, Germany - SII-SIP-2007 (SPAdes) (version 2) | ecosystem: Environmental > Terrestrial > Soil > Wetlands > Peat | place: Germany... | reverse complement strand
GGCTGCAGCATGAACCAGCAGGAAAAGCTGCGCCTGGCTCACCAGCTCGACCGCCTGGGAGTGGACGTGATCGAGGCCGGGTTCCCGATCGCCTCGGATGGCGACTTCGAATCGGTGAAGGCGATCGCCGCGGCGGTGCGGCGTCCGATTATTGCGGGATTGGCTCGCGCCTGCCGTCCCGACATTGAGCGCGCGTGGGAGGCGTTGCGGGATGCGGCGCGGCCGCGGATCCACGTGTTTCTGGCGACTTCCGATATTCACCTGCAGTACAAGCTGCGGATTACGCGCGATCAGTGTGTGGAGCAGGCGCGGGAATCGATTCGCTTCGCCAAGTCGCTGTGCGACGACGTAGAGTTCTCACCCGAAGACGCGACTCGGACTGACCCTGAGTTCTTGTGCCGGGTGCTCGATGCTGTCGTCGAGGCGGGCGCGACCACGCTCAATATTCCGGACACGGTCGGCTACACCGTGCCCTCCGAGTTCGGAGACCTGATCAAGACCATCCGGCAACGCGTGAAGGGAATCGAGAACGTAACCATTTCTGCGCACTGCCATAACGATCTCGGCATGGCGGTGGCCAATGCGCTGGCCGCGGTGGCCGCGGGAGCGCGGCAGGTCGAGTGCACGATCAATGGCATCGGAGAGCGGGCGGGGAATGCGTCGCTGGAAGAAATTGTGATGGCGATGCGGGTTCGTCCCGACCGATTCGCCTACGAAACGGGTGTGGTCGGCGAACAGATTTTTGCCGCCAGCCAGATGTTGAGCGAGATCACCGGCGTGCCCGTGCAGCCGAACAAGGCCATCACCGGGCGCAATGCGTTCGCGCACGAAGCGGGCATTCACCAGGACGGAGTTCTCAAAAATCCGCTGACCTACGAAATCATGACGCCGCAGTCGGTGGGCGTGCCCGACTCGAAGCTGGTGCTGGGCAAGCACTCCGGGCGTCACGCGCTGGGCATCCGCTGCGAACAACTGGGCTACCAGTTCGATCGCCGGGCGCTGGACGATATTTACCGGCGTTTCGTCCGCCTGGCGGACAAGATCAAGCATGTGGAAGATCATCACTTGCTGGAATTGATCCGCGACACGCATAAGCCGTCTGGGTCTGCGACGCCGCTGATTGAGAAGATTGTCCCGACGCAAGCGGCGGTGGTCAACGCGCCCACAGTCACACCCGAAGCCGCGCCCGAGCCGGCCAAGCCGTTCCCGATCGCGCCCCATACGAACCCTTTTGGCGCGCCGCTGCCGGTTCACGGCGATTCCCACCACGAGCAGACGCAGCAGGAAGACTATCTCTGGGGCGTGTAGGGCATTGAGTCATTGAGTAATTTGGTGATTGGGCGATTGAAAACGAAATTGGAGTTCTCTGCTAGAGTCTTCGTTCCGCAGAATTAAGTGAGATTCCCAATCGCCGAATGACCCAATCACTAAATCGCCCAATCTCTCCATGCTCCTGAAACTAACGATCCTCCCTGGCGACGGCATTGGTCCGGAAGTTACGGAACAGGCCGTGCTCGTTTTGCTGGCGGTGGCTCACGGCTTTGGCCATCAACTTCAGCTTCAAACCAAACTCATCGGCGGAGCGGCGCTCGCTGTAGCGAACGATCCCCTGCCGGCGGACACGGTGCAGGCTTGCCTGGCTTCATCTGCGGTGCTACTGGGCGCAGTGGGCAGTCCGGCATTCGATCACAATCCGGGGCACCTGCGTCCTGAGGCGGGATTGCTGCGCATACGGCGCGAGTTGGGGGCGTACGCCAACCTGCGTCCGGCGGTGTTCTTTCCGGCGCTGGAGGATTGTTCTCCCTTAAGGCCGGAGATTGTCCGCGGCACCGACATCATGATCGTGCGCGAGTTGCTCGGCGGAGCTTACTTCGGGCAGCCTCGGTCGATCGAAGGAGCACCGGGCGCGCGGGTTGCGGTCAACACCATGAAGTATGGGGAGTCTGAGATTGAGCGCATCGCGCGCGTGGCTTTTGAGCTGGCGATGAAGCGGCGGCGCAAGGTGCTGTCGGTGGACAAGGCGAACGTTCTGGAATGTTCGCGGCTGTGGCGGGACGTGGTGACGCGGGTGGGAAAAGATTATCCCGAGGTGAAGCTGGGTCATCAGTATGTCGATTCCGCGGCGATGTTGCTGGTGCAGCGGCCCACGGATTTCGATGTGCTGCTCACCGAGAACATGTTTGGCGACATACTTTCCGATCAAGCGGGCGGCGTGGTGGGTTCATTGGGTTTGCTGGCTTCGGCGAGCGTGGGCGGCCCGGTTGGGCTGTATGAGCCGGTGCACGGCTCGGCGCCGGACATCGCCGGAAAAGGGATTGCCAATCCGCTGGGAGCGATTTTGTCGGTGGCCATGCTGCTGCGGCATTCGTTTCAGTTGGAGACGGAAGCAGGCTGCGTCGAGAAGGCGGTTTCAGCCGTGCTTTCGCAGGGCGCGCGGACTTCCGATCTTGCGGGGAAGGCGCATGCGGTGATCTCGACTGGGGAAATGGGAAAGAGAGTCGTGGAGGCGGTGAAGGCGGGAGCGGAGCGGGCGTGAGTCTAGTGCGTTTGACTCCGTCATGCATGCGCCTGTGGTTCCCAAGCCGCAAAGAGCGCGGCTAGGATGGGGCACCCAGTGTGTTGCTAGTGTCAGCGAAATCAAAGCTTGGGTCACCGCCCGGAGCGGGCGTGAGTTTAGGGCGTTGACTCCGCTGTGCACGCGTTCGTGGCTCCCACCCTAGCCGCAAAAAGACGCGGCTAGGATGGGGCACCCACTGTATTGCTGGCATCAGCGAAATCAAGAGCCTGGGCCCCCCGCCGGTTTGGTGGCGGGAGTTGGCTGGCTATCATACCTTCCCATCAGGTCGTTCCAGCGGATGTGCAGCATCTCCATCACCATGCGGGAGCCGTCGACCAGCGGATTGATGCGGGTTCCGCCGTCGTGTCCCCAGGCGACGGGGACTTCCTGCACTTTGAATTTCAGCTTGCGAGCGAGAAAGAGAATTTCAGGATCGAATCCCCAGCGTTCGATTTTCTGCAGCGGAAAGATCGCCTGCACGGCCGGTTGCTTGAAGGCCTTGAATCCGCACTGTGTGTCTTTGAACTGCAGGCCGAGCGTGAGGCGCAGGAACAGGTTGAAGATGCGTCCGAAGATCTGGCGGTGCAGCGGCTGGCGCTGCGTCTGGGTTTCGGCGCGCAGCCAGCGCGATCCGATGGCGATGTCGGCGCCGTCGTCCAGCGCCTGAAAAAGTTTCGCAGCTTCTTCGATCGGCGAGGACAGGTCGGCGTCACTGAACACCACGATCCGGCCGCGGGCGTGGAGCATGCCGTTGCGCACGCTGTATCCCTTGCCGCGATTGCCGGGATTCTCCACCAGCCGCAGCGTAGGATCCTTGGCGGAATACGCCCGGACAATCTCCGCCGTGTTGTCGCGCGACCCATCATTGACGACGATGATTTCGGCATCCCATCTCTGCGCGTGCACGTAAGTCAGCACTTTCTCGAGGGTCGCGCCCAAGCGCGCGCTCTCGTTGTATGCCGGAATCACGATGCTGTACGTGGGATCCAAAAGCAGTTCTCAGTTCTCAGTTCTCAGTTCTCAGTCGGGGGGACCGAGGTCCCGAGAGCTGGTTCGCGAGGCACTGTCATTGTACGTTGTGGTTTTAGGATTTCGGAAGTCGGAGGTGGGCCGAATACCTCAGGGGCTAAAGCCCGCGCCGATTTTCATGACTCTTACGCGGCCCTGGAAGGGCCGCTCTTCCACGGTTGTGCAGGCATTCAGGTTGTGCACACAAGAGTGAAGAGTAAGAGTGAAGAATGAGGAGAGGACAGCCTGATGTCGGAGGTCTGAAGACCCAAGTCTGAGAACCGCAGTCTGAAGTCCGAAGTCAGAGGTCTGGGAACTGAGAACTGAGAACTGAGAACTGAGAACTGAGAACTGAGAACTGCCCTACGCTACCTGCCGTTTCTGTTCGAGCATGGAGAAGTATTCCGCCACCAGTTCCGCGTCCCAGAGGCCGCGGGCGGCTTCCTCGCGCATGGTCTGGGCGGCCTGCTCGTGGGTCTGGGGAGGTTTGTAGGAGCGGGCGGTGCGCAGTGCGTCGTACACATCGACGACCTGCAGGACTCGCGGGAGCACCGGAATCTCCGACCCGGTCAGGCCGTCGGGATAGCCCGAGCCATCGGAGTGTTCGTGATGGTGGCGGATGATGGGCAGCACCAGGCGGAGGGAATGCAACGGGCGGCAGATGTTCTCGCCAGTGATGGGATGGAGTTTCATGATCTCCCATTCGGCGGGCGTGAGGTCGCTGCCCTTCTTCAGAATCTCGTCGGGGACTTTGATCTTGCCGAGGTCGTGGAGATATCCGCCGCGCTTGAGAGCGAGGATGGAATCTTCGTCCATGCCGAGATGTCGCCCGAGATCGGCGGCGCCGACCGAGAGCCGCTCGCAATGGCCCCCAGTGTAGGGGTCGCGGCCTTCGACGATCAATCCCAGCGTGCAGAGAACGGAGTCGGCATTCTCAAGTTCGTCGGTGAACTCTTTCAGGCGGAGCAGCGATTTCACGCGGGCGATGAGTTCTTCGGCGAGTACCGGCTTGTTCAGGAAGTCGTCGGCGCCGGCTTCGATGCCGCGCACTTTGTCGCTGCTGTCGCTGAGTCCGGTGATGAGGACGAAAGGAATCAGGCGCGTGGCCGGATTTTCCTTCAAGCCGCGGCAGAATTCGTAACCCGATTTCCCCGGCATCATCACGTCGGAGAGGATCAGGTCGGGCAACTGGCGCCGCACCTCGGCCTCGCCCTGCTCGGCGTTCGAGGCCGTGGTCACGTCGTAGCCGCGCATGGTGAGCAACTGGCTCATCAGGCCGGCGATTCCGGGCTGGTCGTCGACCACCAGGATGCGCGGCGCGCGGCGTCGTGGTAAAAGGTCACCCATATCCAGATAAGAAGCGGCTTCGCCCTTGGAAGTTGTCCGCGCATCCGGGTGCGCCGGAGTTCGAGAGGGAGGGGAGACGCTCATTTTGAAAATCGTTATTCTAGGCCCCCCTGATTCTACAGCCATTCTCTGCTTTTCGCCGGACGGGGGCCAGCTTTTTGGAACAGTAACACCGATTAAGGAACTCCGCTATTCCCATTTCGACACACCACATATCGCGGATGTGACCGAAAGCCTTGCCTTGGGAGGGGCCGGTGCCTACTCTCGCCTCATGCGGATGCTGCGAACCAAGATCGTCCGAAGCAAGGTTGTGTGCCTGCTCGTCGGTGCGTTGTTGCTGGCGACGGGGGCAGGCGCGGCTACGAAAGTCCATGTCATCGCGTTCGGGAAATCGACTTCCGTGCAATGGTTTCCTGGTTCTGGCGCGGGTTCAGGCGGCGAGGACAAGCCGCTCACTATTAAGATCCGCGCGCTGGTGGTGGACGGGCGCGTCAAGGAGTACGTCCTCGGAGCTGCGCACGAAGTGACCGACCGGCTGTTTGTGGTGCGGCGCGTGTTTCGGGTGAATGACAGCCTTCCCGAAGATTCCGGTCCCCGCTGGCAATGGCAACGCGGAGGCTGGCTGCTGGTCGACCGGCTGACGGGGCGCGTCTCCCCAGTCAATCTTCCGGAGTTCGATCCGTACTATTCCGCCGCGACCTGGTACCGCGACTATGTCGCCTATTGTGGCGTGGCGGACGATGGAAAGAAGACCTATGCAGTCGTGGCACAACTCAACCGGCGCAAGCCGGTGTTGAAGACGGTCTTGTCGAGCGACGGAGTGCCCGAGGATGCCGCGCCGGATTCGGCGTGCCCTGCGCCATCCTGGCAGCGAGGCCCGGTGCGAGTCAGCTTTGAACCTACGGGACGGGCGCGGCAGACGTTCGCCATCCGCGGGCATGTGGTGGATTTGGTGAATGATGCAGAGGAGGAGGAAGACACAAAATAGCGGACGTCGGACCTCAGACCTCGGACCTCAGAGCTTTGCCTGACGCGGTGAGATCGGGCCTGCATTCAACCCGCTTTGCGAAGGCCCAGTTCTGCGCTCGAGGTCTAAGGTCCAGGGTCTGAGGTCCGCGGTCTGAGGTCTGAATCCGAGGTCCGCTCCTCAGTCTCCGGCAGCTTCCACTGCGGGCAGTTCTTCCGCGACCGTCTTTTCCTTTACCTTCGCGCTGGTGACTAAGATGACCGACAACACCACAATCGCGCTTCCCGCCAGGATGAAGCGGTCGACATGCTCGTGCAGAATGAGCCAGCCCAGGAACACGGCCACCACCGGATTCACGTACGCGTAGGTCGAAACCTTGGACGTGGGAACGTGCTCCAGCAGCCAGATGTAGGCGGTGTAGCCGATCCAGGAACCGCACACTACCAGGTACATGGTGGCGCTGAGGCTGCGCGCGGTCCAGCGGACGTGCGAGAGATCGCCGGCGATGAGCGCGAAGGTAAAGTTTCCCACTCCCGCCGCGGTGACTTGCCAGCCCGTAGCGCTGAATACGTCCATTCCGGACTGCCAGCGCTTGGAGAGAACTGAGCCGAGCGCCCACGAGAACGATCCGGCGATCAGGCTGACCGACGCCCAAAATTCCCGATGCCCCATGGCGCCGGTCTGCAGCTGCGGCCAGACCAGGACGAACAATCCCAGAATGCCCAGCGCCAGGCCCGCTTTGCCGCGTCCGGAAATGTGGTGATCGCCGAGCAGCAGGGAATCGAGGACCAGAAACCACAGTGGCGTGATGGCGATGATCAGCGCGGCCAGGCCCGACGACACCGACAATTCCGCGAAAGACAGCGTGAGATTGCCGCCCATGAGCAGCAGCAGGCCCACGACCGCGGCCAGCGCGATCTGCCGCGGAGAATAGAAAATCTTGCGGCCGGTGGCGGCGCACACGGCCAGCATCACTGTGCCCGCGATCGAAAACCGCACGGCGCACATCAGCGCCGGAGGAATCGTCTGCACCGCTATGTCGATGCCGAGATAGGTCGAGCCCCAGAACAGATACACCAGCCCGAAGGCAAGAATCACCATCCACCGGCTTGGGCGCTGCGCAGATTGCATGGGCGTGAGCAACAGGGGGAAGCTAAAAGATATCAGACGAGCGCGGCGGCGGGTTGGATTCTAAAGTTGAGGAGCGGTAGTGAGTGCGATGGCGATTGTTCACCAACTACTCGGGCTTCTTTCCTTCGGCCCGGAAGACTTCCATGAGACTTGTTTTACCCGCCCAAGTCCTCTCAATCTCATTCCATGCCTGACGACATTGCGGCCCGAGAAACGGAATGAACGCCTCTTTTCCAAACGCTTGCCACGACGCCACGTTCTGAAGATCCTCAAGAAATCCGATTCCAATTAGATCACGCAGATTTCGGTTTCCATTCACGAGCCAATGTTCCATCAGATTGAACGCCCGTTGGAGGTCTTCAGCATTGCCGTTTGGGTAGAGGTCCTCTACGACGAAATGAGCGAACTGAACAATGTCGTTATAGCTTCCTGCGGGTTCTCCTTTCCACAATTCGAGGTGCTTCTCCCATCGGGGACGAAATCCCGGGAACTCCGCGATCAATCGCGACATGACCTCTGCTTCGCTTGGCTTATCGTCGCGGTAGAAAATCCAATCTGGATTGTTGCCCATATTCGGGATAATCATATGCTGATAACAGATGGGATGAGAAGGCCGTTCTCCGACGGGATGTGGTTCTGCTCTTGCAGAGTGGAACCTGAGCCAGGCCATTGTCGCAGTCACCGGAACTCGGCTTTGGCTTTTGTCTTTCCTCTTCCTGGAACGGTTTTGAATTTGTTTTGTCTCTTTGTTTTACGCGGCCGCTGTCACTGTCGTTCGGCTGCTGTTGTGACAGGGCGCCAAACAGATAGCCGCACCGGCTGAACCGAGAACGCCCAGCATGCACCGAGCGAAACGAATCGCTCCTCGAGAGTGCGGACGGAAGCATGGCGACAGCGCCACTCGGTGGGAGAAAGAACCTTGTTCAATTGCAGCCAGTGAAGAATCGACTTGACTCCGACCGGCCTTGTCATGGAAGGACATAAGACTCAGAACCGTTATCGGCAGAGCATCAATGCTGCGCGAGGTCGCTTTCGATAGCGCATCCCTCTAGCGCCCCGGTCCGGTGTCAATGGCGCGAAGGTAACCACACCGTGGGTACATTGATTTCAGGCGTATCGACCTTAGAATCTATGCAGTGGCCGCAAAGCCGACCGTGAGAATGACGTTGGCGGCCCGTGCGCGAGGGAGTTAGCAGAGATGAAAATCGCTGGTAGCGTTGTCGCCGGTTTCCTGCTCTCGCTGACCTGCGCCTACGGGCAGACAATCATCATCAATAGCCCGCCGAAGGACCCCGAGCTGAAGCCAGAACAACGAACCGCGACCATTGTGCACTATGAGAAGATGCGGGTCGCAGCACGGGCAACCATTCGTGTCTTGGTGCTGGCTCTGCAAAATACAGACGGTGCTTCAACCATGAGGTTGAACGAGGCCATCAACAACGAACAAGACAACGTGGATTGGGCGAACTGGTGCATTCTGGCACTACGTGACAAGACAGCGGAAGCGCGAACATGTGTGTTCCAACCCGACCCGAAGTGACCACACCGGCAACGTCTCCAACATCTTCTACCTGTTAGTGTCAGGACCTTGGCGCAGAACCTGGCGCGGACTAATGAGGCGGCGTTGCCAAACGTGTTTCGTTGAGGCTATTCATGACCCATTCCGGCGCGCCTTTCATTTTCACGTTATCGAGGTCGGGCTCTCAACTGGCGTTATCCGGGCGTTAGTACTCATTGACCCGGCAATCTCGTGAATGCGAAGTCCCCCACTGTCTAACGCGGAGAGGTGACTTTCCCGAATTTTATGGTCAGTCCGCCCGTCATTTGCATTCCTGCCGTGAGCCGCCCGGTTCCCAGATCCATATTGAGTGCCATGCCGGCAGCCATGTTCAGGGTCATGAAGTCGCCGATGTCCAAGCCGAGATTGATGGGGAACAGATTGGCGGTCAGCGTAGGTTGAGGATTGCCCATGCCGGTGAATTGAAATCCGGCCTGGGCATAAGGCTGCCAAAAATGGAAGGCGCCCAGGGTGCCGAATCGATCCACGTCAGTGAGTTGGACAAACGGGTTGACGGTCCACGGGCCGTTGGGATTGGAAACGGGCGCGCCGATTTGGACGCCCAGATCCATTTCCAGGTGAGCGCCGTCGTCCGGTCCACGAAGATAGACGTTCTGCATGGTGAGAACGAAAGCGTCCAGGCGTTGGCCGCCCAACGGAAACGTCGTCTGGCCGCCGGGCTGTAGTTCGACGTGGTCGTAGGTGAAGCCCAGCAGGCTGGCAGGCGGGCTGCCCGGAACCGATGGAGCGGCAAAGTCCCAGTTCGGAACCCGGGGTGCGGGGATCGAGGTGTAAATCCCGGGGAAACGGGTGGGCTCGTAGAGGGGCCGGGTGAAGGAACCGACGATCACGTCGGGTGGCGGCGGGCCCAAACGGAGCTGGGGCAACTGAAACGAGGGAGGATTGGCCTGGCGGAAGGTCGGGAGCGCGGGCATTTGGAGCCCCCGCATGCCATAGAGGGTCACGGTGGCGACCCCTATGGGAAACAATGCGTTTCGAGTTTGCTTGCCCACGACTCCGTCCACTTCCAAATCGTGCGCTTCCTGAAACGTGCGAACTGCATGATCAGTATTCGTGCCGAAGTCGCCATCCGTATCCAGTGAAGGGCTGGCTCCCCATACATTGAGAGCCTGCTGCACGGCTTTGACATCCGGTCCCTGTATTCCCTTCGCAAGTTTTCGGTTCCCCATAGATCCTCCTTCGCTTGGATCGGGCGCGTGGGCAGAGATCGCTGGCTGGCGGCTGCGGAGTGCGCAGGCGCAGTTCGCGAGGCAGGCGATCTGCAGGTTGTAGGTCCCAGGAGCCCGAGTATCATTCGTTGCAGTTTTCCGATCAGCGTCGCGCGAGAACGCGACGCCAAGGTCGCTGGCAGCACCTCCTCAGCGCTTGCGCTCTAGCGAGGTGTCGCGCGGCGGCCGCCGCAATGCCAGCGGGTTATATCACTTTTCCCGTGGTCGGTCTATAGTGCAGTGCGATCGCAAAACGTATCAACCAACCCCTACACATGTGGCTGTCCCAGCAGATAGGCATCCATGGATTGCCTTTGGGGATGAATGTGGAACGAGCCGTATAAAAGCTTGCGCAGGATGGAATCGGGACGCCGGTACCAACTGGCCCAGGTTAGGGGCGAATCGCCGTTCACGTCCTTGGCATCGATTCTGGCTCCGGCATCCAGAAGAAGTTGGATGGTCTCTTCACTGCAGAAGGCGGCAGCGCGATGCAGCGCGGTCTCGCCCCGATTGCGACAGTCGCGCATGAAGGCGCCCGTCTCCGTGGACGGCTTCGTCGTGCGGTTGGGATCGCACCCGCTGGCGAGCAAGATCTTGGCGACCAGATGCTGCGCCGGTCGAGGCGAGGACATGGCCGCATGCAGCGGCGTTTCCCCGGTGCCGTCCGCGTCGGAGTTCACGTCGGCGCCATTCTCGACGAGGAACTGGCAGAGCCGCCAGTGGCCGTGAAAGGCGGCGGCGTTCAGGCCCAGATCGGCTCCCAGCGATGGCAAGGTTTCTCCGTTCGCGAGCAGGAGTTTTATGGCGCTGACATCGCCGTAGTAAGCACACCAGCTGATGAGGAACGTTCCATCCTTGTCCTTGGATGTGGCGGGGTGCCCTGCGGCGAGGTAGTCGAATACGAGGTCGGTGCGGCCGTCGGCGATTCGGTCAATCACGTCGGTTCCTCCATGGGGTTCGCGGATGGGAGCGGACGGGCTACAGAATAACGCATCTCTCCGTCAGCTTCGAGGGCAGTGATCGGATTTTGGATGGGTCACTTTGACGCTGCAAGAGAAAAACTTGACCACGAAGGGCGCATCACGAAGGACTTCATTGTGTGGTCTTCCTTTGTGATACTTCGTGGTTAGGAACCTCAAACTCACATCACCACCGGATTTCACTGCCGTTCGTAGGACAAATCGAACGGGTGTATAATCGCTGGCGTTTTCGGCCCACGAAAGAAACTTCCCCGTCTTAAATCTGTGCGCGGCTGCGAAGAACGCATTCCGCCCCACCAGGAGTACAGTGATGGCAAATTTTGTCGTGGTAAAAGGCGGCAAAGCAACCAGCCCCGGTATCTTTGCCATGACCATGAGGCAGCCCCTGGTGGTGGGACTCGCCAGCGACGGTACGCCGTTCGACGTCCGCTGCAATGATTTCAGTAATCCTCAAGGAGTGGCGACCGCGGAACCGGCAGACGAGGCCGGCAAACAGTTTCAAGTGACGGGGAAACGGCTGGGTCGGGTCATGCTGGAGGCACGACGGCCCCAATCCGACGGCAGCGCGTGGTGGAGTTGGCCGCTGTATGCCTCAGTCCAGCTTCTGGTTGCCAGCGACTCGCCGCAGGAAGCCAAGAAGCGCACGGACAACTACTCGGCCGTCGCGATACCACCTACGCATGAGGACTGTCCGCCCGGCATGCAACCCGGCGTCTGGGCGAACCTGCTCAACTTTACCAAGCGGTACGAGGGCCCCACCGACTTCATGTACAACGACAAGTCGAGTCCGAATCAGCTGGTGACGTGCGGGGTGGGGCAGGATGCTCAGTTCAGCCGATGAGGCGGTCAGCATCAAGAGCAACTTCATTAACCCCGCCGGCCAGGAGCCGAGCGAGACGGAAATGCGGGACGACTATGACGCTGCGCATAGTCTGGTACGCACAGAGGGGAACCTTTTCGACTTCGCGACCATCACCCAGCTGAGGCTGCCTTGGGATAACGTCACCACGATGTTGCGCACGTTCATGGCTGCGAAGGTGAGCAGTATGCGGCGTGGCTTCTCCGCCTTCGCGAACTTCGAAAACTTCCGGCCGACGCTCAGGTGGCCTGCGGAAGTATCGCGTATGGCGGTTGGGGATACGCCACTTTCGCCCCCCTGAGGGAGGCAGTTGCGGCCGGAGACTGGGCCACCGCCGCTCAAGTGTATCGGAGTCCAGGTTGGGACGCGCAAAAGGACGAGGCGCATCGAGGTCTGTTCAGAAGTGCGGCCGGGCGCTAGCCATCCACGCAGCCGCAAGGGGATTTGTGCCCCCCCGGCAAATTGCAGAGCAGATAGGCCGGCAGGGCTGCCCACGAAGCCCGGAAACTTTGGATACGTTACCACCGTGCCAGCCACGGTCGGGCCATTATCAAGCTGGTGTTCTTGTTGCAAACTGAATCCATCTTGGCGACTGGAACACACAGCATGGGAACGGAATCCACACCGCGGAAAGACACTCTAAGGGTCGAGAAGCTGTCCCTGCTCGTGCTGGCCCTGTGCGTCGCAGTGCTGGTCTACGTGATAGTCGTCCGGCCTTTCTAGCGAGAGGCGCGAAACCCTCCAAAACTTGGGACTGCTTTGATCTGCGGGGGCGAAGCATTTTAGTTTTCCCGGAGATGAGCGGATTGCGACACCATCCGTCCTGCACTTTGAACCCGACGGCCGCTTAAGGCTGTGTTTTGTGCGGATTGCGGGGAATTGTACGTACAACTACGTACGTAATAAAACTCCTTGACTCCTGCCTCATGCCCTTTCTGGCCCGTCACGCAAGATGCCCTTCCTTGGGGCGGAAACGGCCCTGGCAGAGGCGAACGTCGCCGGGGTGGGCCGGAGGTCCTCCGCGACGAGATCCGCGTTCTGAGGGGCTGGCAAGGCGTTCTACGAAGTTTCAACGACTTACACGAAGGCTCAACGAGTTAGAGGAACAACAGACGGACCTGGTCGTAGAGACGTTTGCTTTGCAACGTCTCGGCAGCGGCAACCGGCGCCGCCGGCAAAAGGCAGTCGAGCTGCGCTCGATGGACAGCCGAGGGCGGCTGTCCCCACATAAACCACTTGGCGGGCAACGGGCGTTCTCGTTACCAAAGGGGGTTACGCGGCTTGCGGCTTCCCGCTATAATCAATCAGTGATGTCGACGGTTTGCGATGCCGCGCATGAATCCCAATTCGCATCTTCCCAATTCGCACCTGCCCGAGTGCTGGCTGCACTGCTTAGTGTGCCCGCGGCGCTATCGGGCGAACCTGCCGTCGCGTCTGCGCCCCAGCCTGTTCGGTAGCGACTAACTCCTTCATCCTCCATTTGATTCGCTTCGGCCTGCGTGCGTCCGAACCAGGATTCTCGCGCTCCGAGGCTGCACTTCCCGACCAACCGGCAGCTGACTACTGACAACTGCTCACGGAGGATTCCAATGACCACGAAAACCATGACCGCAATCGGTCCCAAGATCAAGACCGCCCTGCCCGGGCCCAACGCCAAGCGCGTGCTCGAGGGCGACCAGCAGTACATTTCGCCGTCCTATACCCGTTCGTACCCGATGGTGGCCAAGAGCGGGCGCGGCATCGTGGTGACCGATGTCGACGGCAACGAGTTTTTTGATTTCTCCGCCGGCATTGCTGTGACTTCGACCGGCCACTGCCATCCCCATGTGGTCGCCGCTATTCAGAAACAGGCGGGCGAACTCATCCACATGTCGGGCACCGATTTCTATTACGAAAGCATGGTGGAGCTGGCGGCCCGGCTGTCGAAGATCGCTCCCATGCCCGGCCCGCACCGGATCTACTACGGCAACTCGGGGGCGGAAGCCATCGAGTGCGCGCTGAAGCTGGCGCGCTACCACACCAAGCGGCAGAACGTGATCGCATTTTTCGGGGCGTTTCATGGGCGGACGATGGGCGCATTGTCGCTGACCGCGTCGAAGCCACAGCAGCGGCGGCGCTTTGCCCCGCTGGTGCCGGGCGTGACGCATGTGCGTTATCCCGATGTGTATCGCGGTTGCGTGGGCGGCACGCAGGACGCCGACAAGTTTGCGCTGGGCTGCGCTCGATTTATCGAGGAGAAACTGTTTAAGACCACGCTGGCTCCGGAGGAAGTTGCCGCGATCTTTGTGGAACCGGTGCAGGGCGAAGGCGGCTACGTAGTGGCTCCGAAGATATTTATGCAGGAATTAAGGCGCATCTGCGACCGTCACGGCATCATGCTGGTGGTCGACGAAGTGCAGAGCGGCATGGGACGCACGGGGAAATGGTTCGCGGTCGAGCACACCGGGGTCGAGCCCGACATGGTCTGCATAGCGAAGGGAATTGCTTCGGGCATGCCGCTGGGCGTCACCATGACCCGCGCGGAAGTCATGGACTGGGTTCCCGGTTCGCACGCTTCGACATTCGGCGGAAATCCTATTTGCATTGCGGCGGCGCTGGCCACGCTCGATGTGATTGAGAAAGAGCATCTGCTGGAAAATTCGGCCCATGTAGGCAATCACATGATGAAGCGCATGGCTGACTGGCCTTCCAAGCACAAGCTGGTGGGCGATGTGCGCGGGCGCGGACTGATGATTGGCGTCGACATTGTCAAAGACAAGGTGACCAAGGAATACGGGAACGCGGAACGCGACCGCATCGTCGAGCGGGCGTTCGAGCACGGAGTGCTGTTCCTGGGCTGCGGGCCGAGCACGGTGCGGATCTGCCCGCCGCTGGTGGTCACGAAGGAAGAAGCCGACGTTGCCGTGGATGTGCTGGAAGAGTGCATTTCCTCGGTGGGCAAGGGCGCATAGGGCGAATCAGTTCATTCACCACGGAGGCACGGAGACACGGAGAAGGCCTTTTTTGCCTGGTTCTTCTCGGTGACTCCGTGCCTCAGTGGTGAGAAAGCGCGCCACGAGCAGGCCCAGCTGTGTTTTCCCTGTCTGGGAACGATCTGATTTCAATTGCGTCGTCGTGTGAGGCGGATCACATTCTCGGGGCCGTCTCTCCGGCTATTGTGAAGCAGAATGCTTCCTGCTGTTTTCACGCGAACCATCATTCACGGGCTGGATTGGGTGGGGCAGCGCGTGCTTCCGGCCGATGCACGGCCGCGGCACCAGCGCACAGGAACACGCGGGGAAGAGGACGCGTACTTCCATCTGCGGAAGCTGGGGTATGTGATGGTGGCGCGCAATTTCCGCTCGCCGCGTCGTCGAGGAGAAATCGACCTGATCGGCTGGGAGGCGGATGTTCTTTGTTTCATTGAAGTTAAGACGCGGACGTCGCGCGACGTGAAAACCGCCGAGGCGGCGGTGGACCGGCACAAACGGCGCGAGGTGGCCGAGGTGGCACGGGAGTACCTGAGGCGGCTTCCACCAACGTGCCAGTGGAGATTCGATATCGTGAGCGTATACTATGCGCATCCGACCTCCCGCCCTGAGATCGAAGTATTTCGCAATGCTTCCTTGTCGGCGTAAAATATTAGGTTTGCGCAGCCCGATGGAAAGGATTCAGTAATTGCCTGAGCTCAGAAAAGATCCGATTGTTGGCCGGTGGGTGATTATTTCGACGGACCGGGCGAAGCGCCCAACCGATTTTGTACGCGAAAACATGAAGATCAAGGGGGGATTCTGTCCCTTCTGCTACGGGAACGAGAGCAAGACGCCTCCCGAGATCCAGGCCTACCGTCCCAACCCGAATGGCGGACCGGCGCCGCAGCGAGACACCCCGGGATGGACCGTCCGCGTCGTACCCAACAAGTTTCCGGCTCTGGGCATCGAAGGTACGCTGAACCGCCAGGCCGAGGGCATGTTCGACCGCATGAACGGCATCGGGGCGCACGAGGTCATCATTGAAACCCCCGACCACTCGGCCAGCCTGGCCAGC
>Ga0209415_10010575_pt1 | contig 15663 bp, 14 predicted proteins | sample PeaSoiSIISIP2007_FD_187696 | JGI IMG/M metagenome (GOLD analysis project Ga0209415, IMG submission 187696) | Peat soil microbial communities from Weissenstadt, Germany - SII-SIP-2007 (SPAdes) (version 2) | ecosystem: Environmental > Terrestrial > Soil > Wetlands > Peat | place: Germany... | reverse complement strand
GACGGCGCCATGGGTGTGCTCTACGGCCTCGAGGTCGCCCGAGCCTTCGCCGAGGATAAGGTGACCGCCGGTCTCGGCATCGAGGTCGGCGCCTGGGCGGACGAGGAAGGCCACTACGGCTCGCTGCTGGGTAGCCGCTCCTTCTGCGGCGAGCTATCCGAAGATGCCATCGACGCCACCCGCAACCGCCAGACCGGCAAGCCGCTGCGCGAGGCGCTCGCCGACGCGGGGCTCACCGGCAAGCCGCGCGAGCGCCTCGATCCCAAGCGCTACGTCGGCTACCTCGAGGCCCATGTGGAGCAAGGCGACACGCTCGACAGTGGCGGGCTCCGGCTCGGCATCGTCACGGGGATCGTGGGCATCCACCTCTACAACCTGACCTTCCACGGCCAGCAGAACCACGCCGGCACCACCCGCATGGCCGTGCGCAGGGACGCCGGCGTCGCCCTCGTGCGCTTCTGCAACATGGTCGAGGAGCGCTTCCCCAAAGTGGTCGGGCCGCGCTCGGTTTGGACCACCGGCAAGATCGCGCTCGACCCCGGCGCGCCCAGCGTGATCCCGGGCAAGGCGGAGATGCTGTTCCAGTTCCGCGATGTCGAGCCCGAACGCTTGGCGCTGCTGGAGCGCACGCTCAATGAGCTGGTCGCCGAGGCGAATGCGCGCGGGCCTTGCCGCGTCGAGCTCGAGGTGATCTCGCGCACACCGCCCCACGCCATGGACCGGGGCTTCCAGGACGCGCTCGAGGCCGCCGCGGAGCGCCGCGCGCCCAAGCTCCACACGCGGCTCCCGAGCGCCGCCGGCCACGACGCGCAGACCTTCGCGCGTCACATCCGCGCGGGGATGCTGTTCGTGCCGAGCGTCGCCGGCATCAGCCACCACTACGCCGAGGACACCAAGGAAGAAGACATCGTGCTGGGTTGCCAGACCTTCGCGGACGCGGCGGCGACGATCCTCAAGAAGGCGTCGTGAGCGGCGGCCTCGTCAGGTGAACAGGCGCTCGCTCTTGAGATTATCGTAGAGCGAGGCCACGAACTCGCCGTAGCCGTTCCAGATCAGCGTAGGGCGGCGCTCGTCGGTGCCGAGCACGCGCTCGGTCGCCTGGCTCCAGCGGGGATGCGGGACCTCCGGGTTGATGTTCGCCCAGAAGCCGTATTCGCTGGCCTGCAGCGTCTCCCAGAACGACACCGGCCGCTTGTCGGTGAAAGTGAACTTGACGATCGACTTCGCGGACTTGAAGCCGTACTTCCACGGCAGCTCCATGCGCAAGGGCGCGCCGTTCTGCCGCGGCAGCGGCTTGCCGTAGATGCCCGTCACGATGAAGGGCAGCTCGTTGGTCGCCTCCTCGATGGTGATGCCCTCGATGTAGGGCCAGGGATACCAGAACGCCTTCTGGCCCGAGGCGACCTTCGGATCGTTAAAGCTCTCGGTGTGCACGTATTTCGCCGAGCCCAAGGGCTTCGCGAACTCGACCAGCGCCTTCATCGGAAACCCGCTCCAGGGTACCGCGATCGACCAGGCTTCGACGCAACGATGGCGCAGCAGACGCTCCTCGAGCGGCATCTGTTTCAGGAGATCGTCGATGGCGATGGTCATGGGCTTTTCCACCATGCCGTCGATGGCAACGGTCCAGGGCCGGATCGGCAGCGTCTGGGCCTCGTCGTAGATTTCCTTCTGCGAGCCGAACTCGTAGAAGTTGTTGTAGTGCTCGACGAGCTTTTCGTCGGTCACCGGACGATCCAGTGTGAACTTGTCGTTGTGCTTCACGGGGTAGAGGCTCGCGGAGGGGTCGGCCGCCGGCTCGGTGCCGGCCTCGGCGAGCGAGCCCAGCGGGCCCGCCATAGCAATTCCGACGGCGCCCAAGCTCATCGCCTGCAAGAGCCGGCGCCGGTCGTTATAGACCGCCTCGGGTGTCGCCTCGCGCTCCGGAATCTCCCAGCCGCGCTTCCGCTTGATCAACATGCCTGCCTCCGAGTGGATCGGCCTCGGCATATCGTACCGAGATCATCTGCTGCAAATCACGCCATCGCGAGCGCTGACTCAGCTTGTCGCGCCCGCTCACGGCTTTGTCAATTGAAGGGCCCGGTGGCTGGGCAACGCGCTTCCACGGCGGAGTGGGCACGAGTAGACTCCAAGCGCGTGGCTGCATACCGCAGGCGCCGGCCGCTCATGCCTCATGCAAGGGCCTGTTAATGCTCCGTCCCTGGGTATTCCTCGTGGCCTTGCCGATCGCGGCCGCGGGGCTCGCGGGCTGGCTCGGCGTCGGTCGCCTAACGGGACCGGAGCCCACGGCCGCGGCCGGCAGGGAACCGACCGCTCCCGCCGGCGTCCCGGTATCCGCCGGCCCAGCGATTCGCACCGACGTGCCAATCTATGTCACGGGCATCGGCACCGTGCAGGCGTTCAACAGCGTGCTGGTGAGGGCCCGCGTGGACGGCCAAATCGTCAAGATCGATTTTGCCGAAGGCGAGACCATGCATGCAGGCGATCTCCTCGCCGAGATCGATCCGCTCCCGCTCCGGGCGGCGTTGGCGCAAGCGCAGGCGACGAAGCTCAAGGACGAAGCACAGCTCGCGAACGCGCGCCTCGATGACGCGCGCGCAAGCCGGCTTGCGGCGACCGGCAACGGATCGCAGCAACAAAGGGACGCGGCACATTCGCAGGTGGCACAGCTGGAGGCGGCCGTCAAATCCGACCAAGCCGCGATCGACGCCGCTCAAGTCCAGGTGGATTACACGCGCATTCGCTCGCCGATCGATGGCCGGGCCGGAATGCGGATGCTCGATGTCGGCAACATCGTGCACGCGACGGACGCGGCCGGCATCGTGATGATCAACCAGATCCACCCGATCTTCGTCACCTTCTCCTTGCCGGCGGACATCTTGCCGACGGTGCGCGCCCGATCGCAGGCGGACGACATCGAGGTGGCAGCCGAGAGCAGCGAGGGAAAGTCCCTGGCGACGGGCCGGCTCGCCGTCATCGACAACCAGATCAATACGGCGACCGCGAGCCTCGCCTACAAGGCCGTGTTCGATAACGCGGACAATGCGCTGTGGCCGGGGCAGTTCGTCAATATCCGCATGACCCTCGGAAATCGGCGGAACGTCGTGACCGTGCCGGCTAGCGCCGTGCTGCATGATCCAGACGGCAGCTACGCCTTCGTCGTCGGAGCGGATCGCGTGGCCCAGAAACGCACCTTGAGGGTCGGCTGGGCCGACAAGGATATCGCCGTGATCGATGAGGGCATCGAAGCCGGCGAGACCGTCGTCACCGATGGGCAATACCGCATCCAATCGGGCACAGTCGTGGCGCCGTTGCCTGCGGCTCGCTCGGCATCGGATCAGACGGCGCGCGGCGCCGCCCCATGAACATATCGGCGCCGTTCATCACCCGGCCGATCGCGACGACGCTGCTCATGCTCGGTCTGAGCGTGCTGGGTGTCGGCGCCTATGCGCTGTTGCCGATCGCCGGAGTGCCGCAAGTCGATATTCCCACCGTGCAGGTGCGAGCGGAGTTTCCGGGCGCGAGCCCGGAGACGATGGCAACCACGGTCGCAGCGCCGCTCGAGCGCGAACTCACCATGTTGAGCGGGGTCACCGCGATCAGCTCCACCAGCTCGCTGGGCCGGACCGGAATCACCGTCGAGTTCGATCTCGGCCGCAGCGTCGACGGCGCCGCGCAGGACGTCCAGGCGGCCATCACGGCCGCGGGCGGCGACCTGCCCAAGGACATGCCGCATGCGCCGACCTTCGAGAAGGTCAACCCCGCCGATGCGCTGCTGATGTCGATCGCGGTCATGTCCGACGACCAGCCGATCGCCAAGGTCGACGACTACGCGCGGAACTACCTGGCGCCGGCCATCTCGCGCATCACCGGCGTGGGTTTGGTCGATTTTCACGGCGAGCAGCACGCAGCGGTCCGGGTGCAGGTCGATCCGAGCAAGATCGCGGCGCTTGGGCTGACCCTCGAGGACATACGCTCGGGCCTGGCGGGTGCCACCACGAACGCTCCCAAGGGCTCGCTCGACGGCCCGCAGCGGTCGCTTACCATCGACGCCTCGGACCAGCTTACGAATGCGGCCGCCTACGACTCGCTGATCATCGCCTACACCAAGGGCGCGCCCTTGCGGGTGCGCGACATCGGCCGGGCGATCGACAGCGCGGAGGACACGCGAACGGCGGCCTGGCTCGGCCACAAGCAGGCGGTGATCATCGACGTCCACAAGCAGCCGGGCTACAACGTCAACGCCACCGTCGAGCTGGTCAAGGCGACGCTGCCGCGGCTGCAGCGAGCGCTGCCGCCCACGCTCACGCTGAAAGTGCTGGGTGATCGCACGCAGACGATCCGCGCGTCGGTCATGGGCGTCCAGCAGACCATGATGATCAGCATCACCCTCGTCGTGCTCGTCGTCTTTCTGTTCCTGCGCCATCTGCGCGCCACGCTCATCCCGAGCGTGGCGATCCCGGTGTCGCTGCTGGGGACTTGCGCGATCATGTACGTCTGCGGTTACACGATCGACAACGTGTCGCTGATGGGCCTCACGATCGCGGTCGGCTTCATCATCGACGACGCGATCGTCATGGTGGAGAACATCATCCGCCACATGGAGGCGGGCGAGCGCCCGGTCGCCGCCGCGCTCGCGGGATCGCGCGAGATCGTCTTCACGATCGTCTCGATGACGCTGTCGCTGGTGGCCGTGTTCATCCCGCTGCTGCTGATGAGCGGCTTGCTCGGACGTCTGTTCCGGGAGTTCGCGGTGACCGTGAGCTTCGCGATCCTGATGTCGGGTGCCGTCTCGTTGACCCTGACGCCGATGATGGCGGGACATCTGATCGGAACTGCCGGGGCCAAGCGCGAGTCCCGGCTGGCGCGGCTCCTCGAGGCCGCGTTCGAACGCTCGCTGCGCTTTTATGATCGCGGACTCACCTGGTCGCTCGCGCACCGGCCGGTTCTTCTGGGCGTCCTCGCGCTCGCCATGGCGGCCACGGTCTATCTCTATCAGGTGATCCCTAAGGGCTTCTTTCCGCAGCAGGACAGCGGCTGGATCATCGGCACCGGCGAGGCCTCGCAGGACATTTCATACGCGGCAATGGCGGAGCGCGAGCACGCGCTTGCGGACGTCATCATGGCCGATCCCGACGTGCAGCGGGTCTATTACTGGGTGGAGAGCAATCCCTCGCTCAACAGCGGTCGGTTCATGATCGAGCTGCGGCCGCTCGGCGAGCGCGCCGCGAACGCGGCCACCGTCTTGGCGCGTCTGCGCAGGTCGGCGACGGCAGTGCAGGGGATCCTGTTTTTCGGGCAGCCGCGCCAGGACGTCCAGGTCGGCGCGAAAGTCAGCAAAACGCAGTATCAATATACGCTGCAGGATCCCGACGCCGCCGAGCTGTTCCGATGGGCGCCGATCGTGATGCGGCGGCTAGCGGCGCTGCCCCAACTGCAGGACGTGACCGGCGACCTGCAACCGTCGGCTCCGCAAATGATGCTGAAGCTCGACCGCGACATGCTGGGACGGCTCGGCATCACCCCGCAAGCGATCGACGACACGCTCTACGACGCTTTCGGCCAGCGCCAGGTTGCAACCATGTTCGCCGAATTGGACCAGCATCATGTCGTGCTCGAGGTCAATCCGCGGTTTCAGGAGGACGCCGACTCCTTGTCGCGCCTCTATGTGCGCTCCGGCACGAGCGGCCAGCTGGTGCCGCTCTCTGTCCTGGCGCAATTCGATACGTCGGTGGCGCCCCTCACGATCAACCATCAGGACGGGTTTCCATCGGTGACCTTGTCGTTCAATCTGGCGCCGGGCCATTCCCTCGGCGACGCGATTTCCGCGATCCAACGGATGGAAGCCTCGACCGCTCTGCCGCAGGCGCTCACCAGCCGATACGAAGGATCCGCCGAGGTATTCCGCTCCTCGCTCGCCACTCAACCCTACCTGATCGCGGCGGCGGTGCTCGCCGTCTATCTCATCCTCGGCATTCTCTACGAGAGTTTCATTCACCCCATCACGATCCTCTCGACCTTGCCCTCCGCGGGGGTGGGCGCATTCATCGCCTTGATGCTGCTGCACTACGACTTCTCCTTGATCGCGCTCATCGGCGTGATTCTGCTGGTGGGCATCGTCAAAAAGAACGCGATCATGATGGTCGATGTGGCGCTCGACGGCCAAAGACGCCGCGGACTTTCGGCGCAGGCCGCGATCCACGAGGCGGCCTTGCGCCGCTTCCGTCCGATCATGATGACCACCATGGCGGCACTGCTCGGCGCCTTGCCGCTGGCTCTGGGATCGGGCGCCGGGTCGGAGCTGCGGCGGCCGCTGGGCATTGCGGTCGTGGGCGGGCTGCTCCTGTCGCAGTTCCTTACCCTCTACACGACGCCGGTCGTGTTCCTCTATCTGGACCACCTCGCCTCTCCCGGTCTCTGGCGGCGCCTGCGCGGCATCCGCGCGACGCCGTCGGCCGAGGAACAGCCGACACCGGCGGAGTGAGGGTTCCTCGAGCCTCGCTGAATAGAACCCGCCCTACTCCGCCGCGGCCTCCGCGCGGCTCGCCATTATCTTCTCCGCGAGCTTGCCCGTGAGCTCCTGCAGGCGGTCGAACCGCTCGGTATAGGTGCCGACGCCGAGCGTGATCGAGCGCAGCTCCATGATGAGATCATGCAGCTCCGATTGCGGGAGGTTGGCGCTCACGGTGTCCCAGCCGGTCCAGCCCTCCTTGGCGTCGTAGCCGAGGATCTGGCCGCGCCGTCCCGAGACGAGCCGCTGCACCTTCGAGGTGAAGGCGTTGGGGACGGAGATCTCCACGTGGTGGATCGGCTCCAGCAGCACCGGATCGCATTTGGGCATGGCCTCGCTCATCGCCATGCGGCCGCAGGTCTTGAAGGCCTGGTCGGAGCTGTCGACGGCGTGGAACTGGCCGGTGACGAGATTGACGGCGACGTCCACCACCGGAAATCCCAGCGGGCCGCGGACCAGATACTCGTTCACGCCGTCCTCGACGGCGGGGATGTAGTTCTTGGGGATGGCGCCGCCCACCACCGAGTTGGTGAAGGCGTGGCCGGAGCCGCGCGGCAGCGGTTTCACCTCGATCTCGATATCCGCGAACTGGCCGTGCCCGCCGCTCTGCCGCTTGAAGCGCGCGTGCTGCGTCACGGGCCTGCGGATGGTCTCGCGGTAACCGACCTGCGGATGCTTCGTCGTCGCGGGCAGGCTGTACTTCGTGCGCAGCCGGTCGAGCGCGATCTGCAGGTGGATGTCGCCCTGACCCCAGAGCACGAGCTCGTGGCCGTCCTCGCTGTGTCGGAGCTCGAGCGTCGGGTCCTCCTCGATCACCTTCTGGATCGCGCCCGAGAGCTTCACGTCGTCGGTGCGCTTTTCGGCCGCGACCGTGAGGCCGTAGACCGGCTTCGGCAGGTGCGGCTTGCGCAGGTCGGGCGGGCTCGCGCCGGAGCTCAGGATCGTCCCGGTGCCGATGCCCTCGAGCCGCGCCAGCGCCACCACCTCGCCGATGCCGGCGGAGGCCACCTTCTCCTGCTTGGCGCCGTTGATGCGCAGCACGCCCGCGACGCGCACGCCGTTCAGGGTCATACCCTCGCTCACCGTGCCGCGCCAGACGCGCGCCAGCGACAGCTTGCCGGTGTTGCCGGGGTAATAGGTCTTGATCACCTGCGCGATGGCGTCGCCGCCATCCTTGATCCCGAGGCGCGCCGCCGTGGCCGCGGGCTCCGGCGTCTCGTGGCGCAGCGCCTTCAGCAGCCGGCGCACGCCGTGCTCCTGCGCGCCCGAGCCCAGCATCACCGGCACGATCAGGTCGCGCTGCAGGTCGTTGGCGAGGTGCTTGTAGATCTCCTCCTTGGAGGGCTCGACGTCCTCCAGCAGCTGCTCCAGCAGCTTGTCGTCATAGTCCGCGAGCTTCTCGACCAGGCTGGCGCGGGTCTGGCGCTCCTCGTCCCAGAAGCCGTCCGGCAGCTTCACGAGATCGGAGGCGTGGCCTGGCTTGTAGTGGTAAGCGCGCTCGCTCACGAGGTCGACGTAGCCGGTGATGCCGCCTTCCTTGTCGCGCAGCGTCACCTGGCGCAGGACCAGCGGCCGCTCGGAGACCGACTGCAGCGCCGCCATCACGTCGCGCACGCGGGTCGCGGAGGTGTCGAGCTTGTTGATGAACACCATGTGCGGGATGTTGTGCGCGTCGAGGAACTTGAAGAGCGGGCTCAGCGTCAGCGCGCGATCGCCCTCGGGCTCGCACACGACCACCGCGACGTCGACCGCCATGAGCGCGCATTGCGTCTCGTAGGCGAGCTCGACGGAGCCGGGGCAGTCGAGAAAGGTCCAGGGGTTGCCGAGGTAGGTCGTGTGGGCGACGTTGATCTCGGTGGTCATCTGGCGCGCCCGCGCCTCCGGCGAGGCGTCGCCGACCGTATTGCCGTCCTTGATGGTACCGCGCCGGTTGATGGCGCCGGTGGCGAAAAGCAACGCCTCCAGCAGTGTCGTCTTGCCCGAGAGGTAAGGTCCCACCAGCGCCGCCGTGCGCGGTGCTGCTGCTCTGCCGTTCATGCGCGCCTCCTTCGCCTATGTTGCGGAGGCGGCGCGGGGCCAAGAGACGAGCCCCGCGGCGACGCCTCTCTCATTCTTGGGCATCGATGGTCGCGCGGGGCGAGGTTACGATGCAATGACGAATTTTGGCGCGCCCCGGACTGATCATCGATCGGCCGCGGGAAGATCCGACGGGCATCGGCGAACCCATTGACATTTCTATGATTTATCTGTGTTGCGGCAGAAATTGGGTTCGTTTCGCAAAATTTAGTTTTCCGATCGAGCGCGCCTCTTGCCCATGCTCCAGTCTCAAGTCGACCAATCAGTATGAACGCTAATTGCGTTCATGTCAGGTCGGAACTACGGCTCCCAGTCCAGCAGCAGCGCCGCCGGATGCGTATGAAGCCGCAGCGGATAAGGGGGGCACGTGGCTGACCGCCGCACCCTCGGCATTGAGCGCCGCAGCCTGCACGCTGTCGCCCGCGCTCGCGAGTCCGGGAAGATCCGGGAAGAACACGCTATAGCCGGGGCGCTTGCCGCCCTCGACGATCGCTGGGAAATAGACGCGCGTCATCTCAGTGCGCCTCGCTAGCGTAGCGTCACTCCGGACTGCCAGGAGCGACGCACAGGGAAGCCGATGCTAGGTTTCAGAGCGGCAGGCCAGATGCTGAGCTGCCAGGCCGACCCAACTCCCCTGCTCCGGTGTTTCGGGAATGCGCAGGCCGCGGCCGGCGGCGACCAGCTCCAGCGCCCGGTCTTCAGTGTGGCCCAGCGCGATCAGCACTGCAGCCGCGATCATTCCCGAGCGTCCAATGCCGGCGTGGCAGTGCAGGCCGACGATGCTTCCGATTTCGATGGCGTGCGCAAGGCGGCGGACGAGCGCCACCGCATCCACGAGCGACGCGGGAACCCCGCGATCGGGGATCGGAAACGACGCGAAGTCGATGCCGGTTGCGCGGCAGTGCTCGGCCTCGTCGCGCAACCCGAGTTCCAGCTGCTCCTGCGGCTCGAGGAGGCTCGCGACCATCGTCACGCCGGCGTCGCGCCATGCCGCGACTTCTTCCGAGAGCCATTCTTGGGCGGGCCGCGATAGAATCGCGAAACGCCCCGCGCTGCCGCACGCGATCCAGAAGATCCGTTGAAACATCGAGCAGGTTTCTCGATTCTCAGTCCCAGCGATTGGCGTTTTTCGGGAAGCCGGGGCGCTGCACGCGTACGATGCAGAAGCGCTGGCCGGTGGGCGCCTGCATCACCACCCACCGCTCCGGCCGGCTCATCACCGTAGCACCCAGCGTCTCCAGGCGCGCCACCTCGGCGGGGATGTCATCGGTCTCGATGTCGATGTGGACGCGGCTCTCGTGGGTGACACGCTGGATCTGCACGATCGGCTCGTCGGGCGGCGTCTCCAGCATGCGGTAATTGCCGCGGCTGCCGGGGTGCTTGAGATCCACGGGCCGACCCAGCGCCTCGCCCCAGAAGCGCGCGGCCGCGTCCACATCCGAGGTCTTGCAATCGACCAGGAGTGCGCAGAGGCGGGAATGGTGCATGTCAGGGCCTTTCATGGATGACAGGCTGCAGCATTTTCTCGAATGCCCTCGGCTATCAAGCGTGCGCCAAGTGAATCGGGATCTGACCCGGATTGGCTCTTCGGTCTAGAGATCGACGCGAAAATACACCTTGTCGACTTCGTCCCTAGATCCAGACGGATCCGGATCGCCAAACTCGCCGTAAAGGGCCCACGCGTGCCGAACCGGATCGCCTCTTACGGCACGAGTTCACGCCCTAAAGTGCGATGCGAGTTTCGATCGCATCAAAAGGCGCCATGACGCCGGTCCCCTCGTCGGCTCGTTCCAAAAGGCCAGCCTCGGTCAGCGCCTCGACGTCGTCATGGACGCGCCTATAGTCCCTATCGAGGGCCTGAGCCAGTGCGCGAATGGATGCTGTGGGATGCCGATGTACGTGGCGAAGCAGTTCTAGACGTCGAGGGGTCAATACCTTGGCCAACGTCTCAAAAGAATCGAACGTCAGGTGATATTCCCTAACTCGCTCACCCCTCTGGTCCCGGCGCACGGCATCTTTGACGCGCTTGCCGATGCTTTCCAGGCTGTCGCCGACATGAATTTTTAGTTTGCTCACGGCTCATCTCCTGCCTTTCGAACTTCGGCGAAGAAATCCACTAGCAGCTGGTCAAGGCTGGCAAATGAATACGGCTTCTCGACTCCCGCTACGTGCATATGGTCTCCTTTGCCTTGCTCGTTGTCGAATCCGACAAGGCGCAGACCTCGCCGCCCATAGAACAGCGAATATTTGTACTCATGCGCCGAGGGCCGTACCGGATTGGGCACGCGCCACACCTTGATTTCCATGATGCCCGCAGTCGCATCGATCCGGCGCTCATAAACGATCAAGGTCGCCTTGGCCATCGAACAAACTATGTCATACTATGACATATGTTGTCAAATGACATACAAGTGGATTTCCCTCCCGCGCCCTCTTATCCCACCTGCTTCTCGAAGAACACCCGCTTGTACCCGTCCTCCTCGCGTCGGTCGGTTTCTCGGAAGCCGAGGCTGGGGTAGTAGGAGAGGTTCTCGGTCATCGCGGCGTTCGTATAGAGGCGGAGTGCCTTGAGGCCGAGGCGGCGTGCTTCGCGCTCGGCGAAAGCAAGGAGCGTGCGGCCGTGGCCTTTGCGCTGGGCCGCGGGATCGACGGCGATGTTCTCGATGAAGAGCGCGTCCTCGTCCGGGCGGAGCACGATGAGGGCGACAGGCGGGCCCGCGTCCTCGAGCACCCGCATGTCGCCGGCGTCGATGAGCGCGCCGTAGTCGGCGAGCATCGGCGCGGGCTCCCGGCCCATGCGCGGCACGTAGAGGGCGTAGGCGCGGCGCACGAGGGCGCGGGCCCATTCGGCTTCGTCGGGGCGGGCGGGGCGGATCATGCGGTTTCGCCGAGGCTAGAGCAGCTCGCGACGAACCGAAATCGACTCCCTCCTATTTGCGTCATGCCCGGCCTCCGTGCCGGGCATCCACGTATTCTCCCAGCAGAAGAAAACGTGGATCGCCCGGACGAGCCAGGACGAGCCCGGCGATGACGAAAAGAGGAAGGATGGCTACGCAACAGGACAGGTCAGCCCCGGCCGATGAACGGCATCTTGGTGGCCATGATGGTCATGAACTGCACGTTGGCGTCGAGCGGCAGGCTCGCCATGTAGAGAACGGCGCTGGCCACGTGCTCGACGTCCATGCGCGGCTCGACCATGGTCTCGCCGTGCGCCTGCGGCATGCCCTTGGTCATGCGCTCGGTCATGGGCGTTGCGGCGTTGCCGATGTCGATCTGGCTGCAGGCGATGTCGTGCTTGCGGCCGTCGAGGGAGATCGAGCGGGTGAGGCCGGTGATCGCGTGCTTGGTCGCGGTGTAGGGCGCGGAGTTGGGGCGCGGCACATGGGCGGAGATCGAACCGTTGTTGATGATGCGGCCGCCCTTGGGCGTCTGCGCCTTCATGATCTTGATCGCCTCCTGCGCGCAGAGGAACGAGCCCGTGAGGTTGGCGTCGATCACGGTCTTCCACTGCTCGTAGGTGAGGTCCTCCATGGGAATGCCGGGCGCGCCGGTGCCGGCGTTGTTGAAGAGCACGTCGAGCCGGCCGAATTTTTCCTTCACCTTGGCGAAGAGCGCCTTCACCTCGGCGGGATTGCCGACGTCGGCCGGCACGACGAGCGCACGCGCGCCAGCCTCCGATTCCCGCGCGGTGGCCTCGAGCGCGTCCTTGCGGCGCCCCGCGAGCGCCACGCTGTAGCCCGCCTTCAGGAGCGCCAGCGCGGCGGCCTTGCCGATGCCGCTGCTCGCGCCGGTGACGACTGCGACTTTGTTGTGCTGAGCCATGAAGCGTTTCCTTCCCTCGGGAGAGATGCGCGCGAAGCTTAGCGCGGCGGGCGGTGCGAGCCTAGACCGGCGGACGGCGCGGATGTGCCCATTCGCCCGGCATCTTGCCGAGCTTTTCCGCAGCGTGGAGAACAATGCTGCGATGCAATATTATTGATGTGGAGAGTGCTTCGAACCGGCCATGGTAGTCGAGTGCAATGCAAGATATCGGGGAGGGTAGCCGAGGCGTCGTGCAATGAGCCAAGGAGCACCTCCGCCATGTCACTCTTCCGCGATACCGAGCCCAGTCCGCAGGACGCGCAGGACCTCGTCGCCGCCGTTCACCGTTATTCGATCCAGGAGCTGGAGCGCATCGCCCGCGCCGAGCGCGACCGCATGCTCGCGAATCTGATCTTGAAGGCGTTCGGCGCGGTCTCGACCTTGGTCAAGGGCGTCGTGCGGGCGTCCAGGGCGCAGCTCAAGGCGGAGGCCCTGGCCTATCGCACGCGCCGCAATATATCGAGCCGATCGCTGGGCTGAGTCGCCCCGCGCTTTATTCTGTTCACGTCATGCGCGGGCTTGCCCCGCGCATCCACGTGTTCCTCCACGCCAAAAGAACACGTGGATGGCCGTGTGCTTGTCACGGCCATGACGACAGTGGGAACGGTGGGAACGAAGACGGTCGCTCTACTTCAGCGCAGCGCAGGCCTTTTGGATGCGGGTGCAGGCGTCGCGGAGCACGTCGGTCGAGGTCGCGTAGGAGATGCGGAAGTGGGGCGAGAGGCCGAAGGCCGTGCCTTGCACCACCGCCACGCCCACGGACTCCAGCAGATAGCCCACGAAATCCGTGTCGGTCTCGATCACCTTGCCCTGAGGCGTGCGCTTGCCGATGGCGCCGGCGCAGGAGGGATAGACGTAGAACGCGCCCTCCGGCCGCGGGCAGTGCAGCCCTTGCGCCTTGTTCAGCATGTCGACGACGAGGTCGCGGCGCTCCTTGAAAGCGACGTTGTTGCGCGGGATGAAATCCTGTGGACCCGAGAGCGCCGCCACGGCGGCCGCCTGGCTGATCGAGCTCGGGTTCGAGGTCGATTGCGACTGCAAGGTCGACATCGCCGTGATGAGCTCGGTCGGCCCGCCGCCGTACCCGATGCGCCAGCCGGTCATGCAATAGGCCTTGGAGACGCCGTTCATGGTGAGCGTGCGCGGATAGAGCTTGGGCTCGACCTGGGCGATCGTCGCGAAGGTGAAGCCGTCGTAGAGCAGATGCTCGTACATGTCGTCGGTCAGCACCCAGACGTCGGGATGTCGGAGCAGCACGTCCGCGAGCGCCTTGAGGTCGGAGGCGCTATAGGCGGCGCCCGAGGGATTCGAGGGCGAGTTGAGGATCAGCCATTTAGTCTTCTTGGTGATGGCAGCCTCGAGGTCCTCCGCGCGCAGCCGGAAGCCGTTGTTCTGTGAGCAGGGCACCGCCACCGGCGTCGCCTCCGCGAGCGCCACGATGTCGGGATAGGAGACCCAGTAGGGCGCGGGGATCACCACCTCGTCGCCGGCGTCGAGCGTCGCCAGCAGCGCGTTGAACAGCACCTGCTTGCCGCCGGTGCCCACGATGATCTGGTTGGGCGCGTAGGTGAGGCCGTTCTCGCGCTTGAATTTCTCGGCGATCGCCTTCTTGAGCGCAGGCGTGCCGTCGACCGCGGTGTATTTCGTGTCGCCGGAGTCGATCGCACGCTTGGCGGCGTCCTTGATGTTCTGCGGCGTGTCGAAGTCGGGCTCCCCGGCGCTCAAGCCGATCACGTCCTTGCCGGCGGCCTTCAGCTCCTTCGCCTTGTCCGACATGGCGATGGTGGGCGACGGCTTGATCCGGTGCATGCGCTCGGCAATGAAGGACATGGGGAGCTCGCGTGGAGTCGGAGGGAAAAGCGGCGCTACCCTAATGCGCGGGCGCGCGCCGTGCAACGCTTGGCAGGCGCGCGGCAGCCTTGCGCCTCTCGCGAGCCTGCCTCAGGGCGGCGCGACGCGGACGCCTCGGAGGTGGGCCCGGTCGATCGATTGCTGGAGGAAGCCCGAGGCCTTGGCTTGGCGGACGAACTCGCTGATATAGGCGAGCGCCGCGGGGCGGCCGGGGGAGACCGCGACCACGGCGGGCACGACGGCGAAGGGCGGATCCACGAGCCGCGAGCCCGGAACCTGCGGAGCGACAATCGCCAGAAACGGCGCGCTTGCCGCGAAGGCATCGGCGCCGCTGTTGCGCAGCGTCACGCTCGCGTTGTCGGCGCCGATCAGGACCCGGAAAACGAAGGCTTTCTTCAGCCGTTGCGCGAGGAGCAGATCGTCGACGGTGCCGATCGTGACGCCGACCCGAACCTTGTCGCGATCGATATCGGCAAGGTCCCGAAACGTCTTGCCGGGGCCCAAGAGGATCTCATGGTCGATCAGCACGAAGGCCGGCCCGAAGTCGACGCGGCCGGCGCCGCTGGCGTCGCGGCCGGCGAGGGCGATGTCCCATCTGAGCGACCCCACGCTCGCGACGTAAGACGCAGGGGTGTCGAAGAGGATCGGATCGAACGGAACGCCCAGGCGCTCCGCGAGCGCGCGGGCGAGGTCGGGCGCCACGCCGATCGGCTCGCCGGACGCGTCCTTCGTCGCGAGCGCGGGCTCGAACATGACAAGGGCCACGCGAAGCTTTCCGGCGGGCGCGAGCTGCACACGGGTTTCCGCGGGGACCGCATCGGCTCCGGCGGCGGCCATTCCGTGCAGGATCCCGAGCACCACCAGCAGGCCGGCACCGCGCACCACCGCTTTCAGCACGGACATCTCGCCTCCCCTGTCGCCGCGCCCCGGGACGCCGGCGGGCGAGCATAGGGAGGTCGTGCCCGCTTGTCATGGCGCCCGTGCGCGGTCTGGCGCCGGGGGGCGGAGCCGCCTATCTTTAGGCTCATGCCGCCACTCCTCACCGCCGAACGACCGCTCGCCGATATCGGGCGCCCGTTCCAGATCCACTCGGAGTTCAAGCCTGCGGGCGATCAGCCGCAGGCGATCCGCGACCTCGTTGAGGGGCTGCGCAACGGCGAGCGCGACCAGGTGCTGCTGGGCGTCACCGGCTCCGGCAAGACCTTCACCATGGTGCATGTGATCGCGGAGCTGCAGCGGCCGGCGCTGATCCTGGCGCCCAACAAGACGCTGGCGGCGCAGCTCTACGGCGAGATGAAGAGCTTCTTCCCGGAGAACGCGGTCGAGTACTTCGTCTCCTACTACGACTACTACCAGCCCGAGGC
>Ga0209415_10010574_pt1 | contig 15665 bp, 12 predicted proteins | sample PeaSoiSIISIP2007_FD_187696 | JGI IMG/M metagenome (GOLD analysis project Ga0209415, IMG submission 187696) | Peat soil microbial communities from Weissenstadt, Germany - SII-SIP-2007 (SPAdes) (version 2) | ecosystem: Environmental > Terrestrial > Soil > Wetlands > Peat | place: Germany... | reverse complement strand
TCCGTTGACGTCCCCATCGAGGCGCAGCACCACGAGGTTGCAACCGGCGGCCAGTGCGAGATCGACATGCGCTTCAACAACCTGGTGACCATGGCCGACAACCTCCTGAAATACAAGTACGTCATCAAGAACACCGCCAAGAAGCACGGCAAGGTGGCGACGTTCATGCCCAAGCCGCTGTTCGGCGACAACGGGAGCGGCATGCACGTCCACTTCTCACTCTGGAAGGGCGGTAAGAACCTCTTCGCAGGCGACGGGTATGCCGGGCTCTCCCAGATGGCCCTTCACGCCATCGGCGGGCTCTTGAAGCACGCCCCTTCGATCCTTGCCTTCGCCACGCCGACCACCAACAGCTTCAAGCGGCTCGTGCCCGGGTTCGAGGCGCCCGTGAACCTCGCGTATTCGCGCCGCAACAGGAGCGCGGCCATCCGCATCCCCATGTACTCCCCGTCCCCCAAGGCAAAGAGGCTCGAGTTCCGCTGCCCTGATCCGAGCAGCAACCCGTATCTGACCTTCTCCGCAATGCTGATGGCGGCAGTGGACGGCATCCAGAACAAGATCGATCCGGGACAGCCCATGGACAAGGACATCTACGACTTGCCCCCCGAAGAGGCCGCCAAGGTTCCGCAGACGCCCGGCTCGCTGCGAGAGGTGCTCAAAGCGCTGCAGAACGATCACCAGTACCTGCTCAAGAACGACGTGTTCACACCAGACGTGATCGAGACCTGGATCGACTACAAGATGAAGAACGAGGTCCTTGCCCTCGATCTTCGGCCGCATCCCTGGGAGTTCATGCTCTACTTCGACATCTAAAAAGGCGTTTCTCCTCAGCTTCCTGATCCTATCCTCTTTGCCCCCCGCAAGCGCGGGGGGCGCTTTTCGAGGCTCCCGCCGTTTGCTCCGCAAGCGGCTGCCGCCCTCCGCACGCCCTGGCGGGCGTGCTACGCATCCCTGTCTCAGCGCCCCTTGTGCCTCCCTGCACTGGGGGCGCTTTTCGCGGGGGCGCTTTTTCGCGGGGGCGAGTCGTCCCCTCACCCGGACCGCGACGCGGCCGTCTTTGCCGAGGGATGGAAAGTGACTGGATATCCCAGCGAAATGGCCCGCACGGTCGACGCCGGGGTCAGCACCTGAAAATCGGCGCCGGGAGGCTTGGGAATGCTCCGCGTGTACCCACCCGGCTCCCACCGCACGAGCCGCTCATCCAGCACAAGGTACGGGATACCCTCCCCATCCGCCACAAACACGCCGGCGGGCAGCTCGGACACGGGGGCGAGGTACGTGCGCTTCCGCCGCTCGGCGTTCAGCCGCTCAGCGTGGAGAACCCGATCGATCTCGTCGGCTTGCGGTCGGGACGCTGCCCAGGTCTCGCGAAAGAGGTTGTACCGCGCGCGCTGGCACTCGGCGCACGGCCGGTGGCCGGCGGCCAGCGCCGTGGCCTCATCGAGGAAGAACAGCTCGGTGTAATGGCCGGGCCTCATGATGGTTCGATGTCGACCACGAAACTCCAGCACGCAGATGATCCACCTCGCGCAGGCAAATGCCCGTCGGATGCGCTGCTCTCCGTCATGCAGGCAGCCGCGGTTGCCCATCAAAGTGCCGCGGGAATCCGCGGCTATCAGCTCCCCGAATGGGTTGACTCGGTTCTGTCGCGGCATACGTGGCGCATCCTCCCATGAATATGCACTCTCCGCGACCGCTCCGGCCTCCCTTGGCAACGGCCGCCAGCCCACGTATGCTTGCCGCATGCCTGCGGCTCTCGTGGAGCGCATCAAGGCCCGCCTCGCCACCGTGGATCCGCGCGTCGTGGACGAGCACCTGCGGCGCCTGGATGAGCGCTACTTCACGCGGTTTTCCGAGGATGAGATCGCCTCTCAGATCGCGGGGCTCGCGAGCCTGGGAACCGGAGTGCCGGTCAAGGTCCTGGGCAGCCGGCGGGAACCGGGCGCGCTCGTCTGCACGGTCCTCGCCTTCGACCACCTGGGGGCCTTCTCCCTCATCGCCGGGGTCCTCTCCGCCATGGGCTTCAACATCCTGTCCGGGGACATCTTCACCTGGGCCCCCCCTGACGAGCGAACTCCCCGTGACGGGGCGCTTCGGCGCAAGCGTATCATCGACCAGCTCACGGTGACGGGAGCCGGTGCCGCCGAAGACGAGACGTGGCTGGAAAGACTGTCCGCCACCCTTGCCGGAATCTTCGCGGCGTTGGAACAGGGCGGGGAAGCCGCGGCGCGCGCGCGGCAAACGGTGAACGAGATGGCCGCCGAAAAGCTTGCCGATCTGAAGCTGGAAGCCCAGGGCGTTCTCTACCCCGTGCGAATTGAGCTGGGCTTTGACGGATCACCGGTGGCGCGCACCCGCATGCGCGTGAAGGCGCAGGATACCCCCTTTTTCCTCTATGCCTTCTCCACCGCCCTTTCCCTGCAGGACGTTTCCATTGAAAGCGTCATCATCAGGACGGAGCAGGGAAGGATCGAGGACGAGCTGGAGCTCGTGGACGGGGCGGGGAGACCGATAACGGACCAGTCCCGATTGGATGGCATCAAGCTCTCGGTCCTTCTCACAAAGCAGTTCACCTCCTTCCTGGGCAGCGCATCGGACCCGTTGGCGGCGCTGCTGCGATTCGAGCAGCTCGTCAAGGACATCGTTTCCGCACCGGGGCAGGCCCGCTGGGTGGAGCTTCTCTCCAGCCAGAGCGTCCTGCGGGACCTCGCGCAGCTCCTGGGCGCAAGCTCCTTTCTCTGGGAGGATTTTGTCCGCCTGCAGTACGAGGAGCTGATTCCGCTCCTCGGACCCGGTGTCCCGGGAAAGAGTCTCGTCGAGCCTCTCGAGCTCCTCCCCGAGAGACTGGAGATGGCCCTGGCGGGCGCTGCCAACCCCGAGGAGCTTGCACGGAGGCTGAACGAGTTCAAGGACAGGGAAATCTATCTCTTCGATCTGGACCACATCCTTGCTCCGCAGCGCAGGTCTTCCGCAAACGAGGAGTCCTTCATCTCGGACTTCCTCACGCTGAGCAGGCGGCTCACGGCGCTTGCGGAAGTGGTGGTCGACGCGGCGGCCTCATGCGCCTGGCGCCAGCTCGCCGCGAGATTCGGACAGCCGCGCACCGTTGCCGGGCTGCCGGTGAGGCTCGCCATCATGGGGCTCGGGAAGCTCGGCGGTGCGGCCCTGGGGTACGCATCCGACATCGAGCTTCTGTTCGTGTACAGCGACAGCGGCTTCACGGAGGGCCCGGAGGTCATCGGCAACGCTGAGTTCTTCGACAGCCTCGTGCGGGAGGTGCTGCGGCTGGTGCACGCCAAGCGCGAAGGGATCTTCCATATGGACCTTCGCCTGCGGCCCTTCGGCGCATCCGGCCCGCTCGCATGCAGCCTGGAGAGCTTCTGCACCTATTACGTCCCGGGGGGAGGGTCCCATTCCTATGAGCGGCTCTCCCTGGTGCGCCTGCGCGCCGTGGGGGGAGAGAAGGCATTCGGCCGCCAGGTTGAGCGCCTCCGTGACGAGATGGTGTACGCGGCGCGCAGCATCGACCTCGCGGAGCTGCGCGACATCCGGCTCAAGCAGGCGCAGGAAAAGGTCCAGCGCGGCAGGTTGAACGCAAAGTTCAGCCCCGGGGCCCTGGTAGACCTGGAGTACGCGGTCCAGGCCCTCCAGGTCACCTATGGAGCGGCGGAGGCGCGGCTGCGCACGCCCCGCATCCACGAGGCGCTGGATGCCCTCGCCTCCATCGGCGTGCTCGACGCGGGAGAGGCGGAGGAGCTGGTGTCCGCGTACAGGTTCTTCCGGCACCTGATCAACGGCCTGCGGATGCTGCGCGGCTCGGCGCAGGACCTGTTTCTTCCCGGGCTGGACTCGGACGAGTATCTGCACCTCGCGCGCCGCATGGGGTACCCGCCCGACCCCGACATCGGTCCCGCGAGAAAGCTTCACCTGGACTTCGAGACGCACAGCGCGGAGGTGCGCGCGTTCGTGGAACGATACTTCGGCCGGGAAACGCTCCCCGGCGTTCCCAAGATCACCGTTGCGGACATCGTCCTCTCCAATACGGTTCCCTTCGAGCTGGCGGAGGCCGCCCTGGCGGAAAAGGGTTTTGCAAATCCGGCCCGTGCCGTGCTCAACCTGCGCCAGATCGCGGGAGAGGCGGACAGGCGCGCGCTCTTTGCGCGGCTTGCAATCCTTGCCACGGATGTCCTGGCCCAGCGGCCGGATCCCGACATGGCGCTCAACAACTGGGAGAGGTTCCTCCACTCCCTTTCCGACCCCGCCGCCCACCTTCGCCAGATGTTGTCCCAGCCCATGCGGCTGGAGATCCTTCTTTCCATCTGTTCCGCCAGCCAGTTTCTCGCGGATACGCTGGTGCGAAATCCAGAGTTTCTCGACTACATCGGGAGACGGGACGTGCTGAACGTGCCCCGCAGCGCGGAGGAGATCTCCGCGGAGCTTGCCGATATTTCGGAGCAGACTCCGGAGCACGCCGCCTGGGTGGATGCGCTGCGGCGCTACCGCAGGCGGGAGATCCTGCGCATCGGTGCGCGGGACATGTGCCTCGGCGCGCCAACGCAGCGGATCATGGAGGAAATCTCGGACCTGGCGGACGGCGTCATAGGGGCGGCCCTGGAGAGAAGGCTGAAGGCCGCGCGCGGAACCGGCGCAGGCCGCCTGCCGGCATTCTGTGTCGTCGCATTCGGAAAGCTCGGCGGACGGGAGCTCAACTACAGCTCCGACATCGATCTCCTGGGCCTCTGCAGCGGAGATGAGACTGACGCGGAGGCCGCCGCACCCGTCATGGAGGCGCTGCGAGCCGACCTCTCCGCCCACACGACAGAGGGGTACGCGTATCGCGTTGACCTCCGCCTGCGGCCCTACGGCAGCTCAGGGCAGCTCGTATTCTCCCTGGAATCGCTTCGCACGTATTACTCCCGCCATGCCGCGCTCTGGGAGGTGCAGGCGCTTCTCAAGGCAAGACCGGTGGCGGGGGACGCCGAGCTCGGGCGGGCATTTCTCCGCTCGGCGCAGGAAGTGCTCCTGTCCGCCCACGCTCCGGCAGAGATCGCCTCATCCATCGACCGGCTGCGAACGGAAGCGCTGCGCGCTCTGTCGCGAAGCATCCTCACAACCACCGACATCAAGACCGGCCTCGGCGGGCTGCGCGACATAGAGTTCCTTGCCCAGGGACTGCAGCTTGTCCACGCGCGGAAGATGCCCGAGCTCCTGCAGGGCGGAACGCTTCCCGCCTTGCGTGCGCTGGGCGCGGCAGGCATCCTCTCCCGGGAGACAGTGGAGGGCCTGTCCGGGGACTACATCTTCCTGCGGCGCGTGGAGCATTTCCTCCAGATCTACGAGGACCGACAGACGCACAGCCTTCCCAGCGATCCCGGTCAGCTGCGGGCCCTTGCGCGGTTGATGCTGGGAGGCGCAGCCACGGCGGACCAGCTCGTCTCCCGGCTGTCACGCCGGCTGGAGAGGGTCCGGGAGGAGTACCAGAAATACCTGCACAACGCGGAGGTCATGTGAGCGGTCCGACCGCCCGCTGGACCGCCTGGATGATCCCGCCGTCACGCAGCAGCTCCACCATGGTCTCGATGTCCTGTGAGAGAACGCGATCCGCGTCGAGCCGCGGGACACGCTCGCGGACGACCCGGTAGGCAGCCTCGGTTCCCCGGCCCGGTCTGCCCTTCGTGAGAAGGTCCAGAGCCTGGCAGCCGCACAACAGCTCGATGGCGATCACCGCCTCCGCGTTCGCGATGACGGACCTGCACTTGCGCACCGAGATGGTGCCCATGCTGACGTGGTCCTCCTTGTTCGCTGAGGTCGGGATGGAGTCCACGCACGCCGGGTGGGACAGCACCTTGTTCTCCGAGACGAGCGCCGCGGCCGTGTACTGCGCAATCATGAAGCCCGAGTTCACCCCGGAGTCGGTGACAAGGAAGGCCGGCAACCCGCTCAGCTGCGGATTGACGAGTCTCTCGATGCGCCGCTCGGAGATGCTGGCAAGCTCCGAGGCGGCCATGCACAGGTAGTCCGCCGCAAGGGCAAGGGGCTGGCCGTGGAAATTGCCGCCCAGGAGGAAGTCCCCCGTCTCGGGGAAGATCAACGGGTTCGTCGTGCAGGAGGCGAGCTCCGTTTCGAACACGCCTCTCACGTGCGAGATGGCGTCCCGGCTTGCCCCGTGGACCTGCGGGGAACAGCGCAGCGTGTAGGCGTCCTGGATCCTGTGGCAGTCCTTGTGAGATGACATGATGGCGCTGTCCTGCGTGATCCGATACATATTGTCGGCCACCGCCGCCTGCCCGGGATGAGGACGGGCCTTGTGGATGCGGGGGTCGAACTCCACGTTGGTCCCCATCAGGACCTCCAGGCTGATGGAGCAGGCGATGTCCGCTGTCCGGGCGAGCCGGGCCGCGTCGTTCACGGCAAGCCCGCCGATGCCGGCCATGAACTGGGTGCCGTTGATGAGCGCAAGGCCTTCACCCGCATCCAGGAGGACAGGGTGCAGGCCCGCGGCGGAAAGCGCCTCCCGGCCGCTCATGCGAGCGCCGCGGCAGAACGCTTCCCCCTTGCCGATGAGGACCAGGGCGGCGTGCGCCATGGGAGCAAGGTCTCCGCTGGCGCCCACCGAGCCTTTCTCCGGCACAACAGGGCACACTTCGGAGTTCAGGAGGTCCACAAGGGCCTGGAGAGTCTCAAGCTTCACTCCCGCGTGGCCCTGGGAGAGGTCCTGCACCCTGGTTGCCAGCGCCGCGCGCACCACCTCCGCGGGGAAAGGGCTTCCGACACCTGCGGCGTGGCTCATGAGGATATTTTCCTGCAGGGTTCGTGTCTGGTCTTCGGCAATGGCAACCTCGCACAGCGCGCCGAAGCCCGTGGTCACGCCGTAGACCGCCCTCCCCTCGTGAACCCATTTCTCCACCAGCTCCCGCGCCCGGGTGACCCGCTGGCGCGCGGACTCATCGAGCTGAACCGGCGCTCCGCGTCGTGCAATGGCAACGAGTGCCTCGATGTCCAGGGGCTTTCCGCCGATCGTGATTGTTTCCATCTACGTCTCCTCAGGGAGCGGGGGCGAGCCGGGTTTCGACAATGGCTTCTGTCCTCTGGCTCTCATCCAGCACCTCCTGAAGGATGTTCGTTGTCCTGCCGGAAAGCTCCTGCCGAACGGCAGGGTCCGCGAGGGCGGGCAGATTGACGCGGACATTGTAGGCAGCGCTCATTGCACCGGCCCGGATCAGCTGGGCGGCCGAGCCGGCATCCGTGACGCAGGCAGGGTTGCCCCTGTCCGCGGCAAGCCGGGCGAGCATGGACAGCTCCCGCAGGGCGGAAAGCGTTGCAAACGGAGCTCTCGCGGATCGGAGGACCGCTTCCCGAAGCGCGCGCTCCCTGGTTTCACGCTCCGCCGTCGTCCCGCGTGGAAGCCTGCGCGCGTCCATGACCGCGCGGAACGCCGCCGTGTCCTCGTCAACGAGACTGCGCAACCGCTCCTCCAGGGCCGCGGCTTCGCGCCCGACCTTCTCCATGTCCTCCCAGGAATCCCGGCACTTTTCTTTTCCGGCGGTCAGACCCGACACCATCACGCACAGCGCCGCTGCCAGCGCGCCCGCGAGCGCGGCAACGCTGCCACCCCCGGGCGCGGGAGACGAGGAGCCCAGCTCCCTCAGGAAGTCTTCCAGTGACATCGTGATGAGGCTCACTGCCATGCGACCTTTCCTTCAACGTACACCTGGAAAACGGGCGGAACCCCTGCATGGAACGCCAGGATGGCGGGGGTCTCCCCTTCAAGGAGGAGGAAGTCCGCTCTTTTCCCCGGTGAAAGACTTCCCGTTTCCCGCCCCATCCCCACCGCGCACGCCGCGTTCAGGGTGCAGGCGTTGAGCGCCTCCGCTGCGCTCAGGCCCATCTGCAGCACCGCCAGGCCGAAGATGAAAGGCACTGACTCGGTGAACGACGAGCCGGGATTGCAGTCCGTGGCGACCGCCACGGGGACGTTCATGGCAATCATCTTCCTGGCAGGCGCGTATGGCTTTCTCATGGCGTAGGCGGTGCCGGGCAGGAGAACGCCCACGACTCCCGCGCCCGCCATGGCCCTGAGCCCGGACTCGGATACCGCAAGGAGGTGATCCGCGGAGGCCGCCTGCAGGGAGGCGGCAAGCTCGGCGCCGCCCGTCCCGGAAAGCTCATCCGCGTGCAGCTTGAGGCCCAGGCCGGCCGCGCGCGCCGCCCCCAGGACCCTGCGGGTTTGCGAAACCGTGAAGACTCCCTGCTCGCAGAAGACATCGCAGAACCTTGCAAGGCCTGCCTCGGACACCGCCGGGATCATCTCGGAGATGATGAGGTCGACATAAGCGTCCGCCCTGCCCTCATACTCGGGCGGGACCGCGTGCGCGCCGAGGAAAGTCGGAACCACGCGAAGCGGAGTCTCGCGTGCAACCCTCGCAATGACGCGAAGCTGCTTGAGCTCGGACCCGACGTCCAGGCCATACCCTGATTTGATTTCGACGGTGGTTGTCCCGTGGCGCAGCGCGGACAACGCGCGCGCGCGTGTCAGCCGAAAGAGCTCCTCCTCGGAAGCAGAACGCACCTCCCGGACAGAAGAGAGGATCCCGCCCCCGGCCTTCAGGATCTCCAGGTAGTCAGCGCCGTCCAGCCTGGCGCTGAACTCCTCTTCCCTCGCCCGACAGAAGCACATGTGCGTGTGGGGATCCACGAAGCCGGGCACGAGGCAGCGCCCGCGGCAATCGATCTCCTCAATGTCGCTCGCGGCGACTCCCTTTACAACATCCCGCTCGTCGCCGATCGCGGTGATCCTGCCCTCATGGCACACGAGGGCGCCGGGGTCCCACCGCGAAAGCTCGCCCTGCCGCGGGCCCGAAACAGGGGTGCCTCCGCCCTTGTCCACGGGGGTCCAGATGCGGGCGTTGCGAAACAGCCTGGTCGTCATTCCGTCCCCGCGGCCATGTCCAGGAGCCTCAGGTCGAGCACCTGGGCCTCGTCGAACCCCGCGACCTGAAGGTCTGTCACGGCCTCCTTGAGCAGCGCGGCCGCCGGCACCAGGCCGTAGATCTCCGTCTCAACGACGCGCACACCGACGCGCCCCGCCTCGGCGCGCACGAGCTCCAGGACCGTGCGAAGCGGGGTGACGCGGTAATCCGTGAGGTTCACGCTCACCTGCACCAGCCCGCGGGCGGCCAGGTCCACTCCCACGGCTTTGACCTTGGGAAGCCCCCCGCTGGACGCCCTGATTGCGCGGGCAATCCGCCGCGCAAGCCCCGCGTCTCGTGAATCCAGATTGATGTTGAAGGCAATCAGGAACTCCCGGGCACCGATTGCGGTGGCCCCCGCGCTGGGATGCAGCCTCGGCTCTCCGAAGTCCGGCACGCGTTCGGGAAGGGAGATCTGAGCCTGGAGGCCTTCGAACTGCCCTTTTCTGACTAGCTCCAGGTTCCTTCTCTCCGGACGAAGGGCGGCCTCTTCGTAGAGATAGACGGGCACGCATGTCTCACGGGCGTATCTCGCCGCAAAGGAACGAGCCAGGGAAACGGCATCCCCCATGCCGACGCCGCGCAGCGGGACAAACGGGATGACGTCCACCGCCCCGATCCTTGGATGCTCGCCCGCATGGACGCGAAGATCGATTGCGGCGATTGCAGCGATTGCGGATTCCAGGAGCGCCTCCTGGAGCGGCTCGGCCTCTCCCACCAGGGTCACCACCAGCCGGTTGTGGTCAGCGTCCGCCCGATGATCCAGGAGATGGACACCCGCACGGGCCTGGAAGGGGGCAATGATCCGGTCGATGACCTGCGGCCTCCGCCCCTCGCTGTAGTTCGGCACGCATTCGAAGAGGCCGCGGCTCATCGAGCCTCACCATGCCCGCCCGTGCCGACCAGGGGAATCTTCACGCCTCGCGCGGCGGCAGCCTGGGCCGCCTGCTCGTACCCCGCATCCGCGTGGCGCAGGATGCCGGTCGCAGGGTCATTTCTCAGCACCGTGGTCACCCGCAGCTCCCCGTCAGCGGTGCCGTCCGCCACCGTGACCTGTCCCGCATGCAGCGAATACCCCATCCCGACTCCGCCGCCGTGATGGAAGGACGCCCAGCTGGCTCCGGAGGCAACGCTGACCATGAGGTTGAGAAGCGGCCAGTCAGCCACCGCATCCGATCCATCCAGCATGGCCTCTGTTTCCCTGTTTGGCGATGCGACGGATCCGGCGTCCAGGTGGTCTCTCCCGATCACAATGGGCGCCCTGAGCCGACGGTCCCTCACCATGTCGTTGAAAAGCTTTCCCGCCCTGTCTCTCTCACCGTACCCCAGCCAGCAGATGCGCGCCGGAAGCCCCATGTGCCGCACGCGCTTTGCCGCGAGCTCCAGCCACTGCACCATCCGTTTCTTCTCGGGGAATGTCCTGATCAGCGCCTCATCCGTGGCCTCGATGTCCCTCGGGTCGCCGGAGAGCGCGACCCAGCGGAAAGGGCCTTCGCCCTGGCAGAAGAGCGGACGGATGTACGCCGGCACGAAGCCGGGATAGTCGAAAGCGTTTGCGACGCCCCTTCTCAGGGCCTGGCCGCGGAGGTTGTTCCCGTAGTCGAAAGCCACGGCGCCGCGCGCCTTCATGTCCAGAATGGCCCTGCAGTGCCGGGCCATCGCGTCCAGGGCAAGCTCGGAATACCGCGCGGGGTCGGAGCGTCGAAGCTCGAGGGCGGCCTCCAGGGGCATGCCATCCGGCACATAGCCTGCCAGCTCGTCATGGGCGCTGGTCTGGTCCGTGACCACGTCCGGAATGACGCCTTCCCGCACCATGCGGGGGAGAATCTCCGCCGCGTTTCCCAGCAGGCCGATGGAGAGGGGCGCCTTTCGCGCCGCGGCCTCCCGCGCCTGGGAGAGCGCCTGCTCCAGGGTCTCCGCCTTCCTGTCGAGATAGCCGGTGTCCAGCCGGCGCTGGATCCTGTGCGGGTCCACCTCCACGCAGATCACCGCGCCGCCGTTCATCGTGACCGCCAGGGGCTGGGCGCCCCCCATGCCGCCGAGCCCCGCGCTGACGACCATCCTGCCGGCAAGGGTCCCGGCGAAGTGCTTCTCCGCCAGCGCGGCGAACGTCTCATAGGTGCCCTGGAGAATCCCCTGCGTGCCGATGTAGATCCATGAGCCGGCGGTCATTTGCCCGTACATCATGAGGCCCCGCGCCTCCAGCTCGTGGAAGTGCTCCCACGTTGCCCACTTCGGCACGAGGTTGGAGTTTGCAATCAGGACCCGGGGAGACAGGGGAAGCGTCCTCAGGATGCCGACCGGCTTTCCGGACTGCACCAGCAGCGTCTCGTTGCCTTCCAGGTCGAGCAGGGATCTGACCAGCGCGTCGAAGCAGCGCCAGTCCCGCGCCGCTTTCCCCGTGCCGCCGTACACGATCAGCTCATCCGGTTTCTCCGCGTTCTGCGGGTCCAGGTTGTTGCACAGCATGCGCAGAGCTGCTTCCTGATGCCAGCCCTTGCAGGCGAGCTCCGTGCCGCGCGGCGCGCGCACGGGGCGGGGAGCCCCGCATCCGATGCGCAGCTCCTCCTCAAGTCTTGCCCTCGCTGATCCAGCCATGGATTCACCTCGAAATTCGGGCGGATTTCGGTTTTCTATGTGCTCTTGGGCGGGCTGACCCGCTGGTTCTCCTGCCGGACCCGCTTCATCTGCTCCTCGATCAACATCAGGATCAGCCCCTCGAAGCTCAGCTTGCGGGATTGGGCCTCGTTCTGCATGAACTCATTCATTTCATCCGAGACGCGGAGCTCCAGCCGAATCGTCACCTGCTTCATACGCTCCCGGGCATGATACGGAGCCCCCGGGGAAAAGTCAACGAAATGCCGACCCGAGGGTGCCTTCGCTTTGCCTCCGTGCCCGGCCGTGCATACATTCTATGCGACGTGGAGGGTCGGCATCTGATGGCTGTCATAGGAATGAGGGAAATGGTGGAGCAGGTCCTGGGAGTGCTGTCGGAGGCTTTTGAAGGCCCCCAGGAGACGTGGAGCTACTTCACCGACAGCGGCCGGGACGGGGGGTTGTTCGGCACCCTGGAGAGACTGGACGCAGAGGTGGCCTCCCGCGTCCTGGGCAGGACCACCATAGCCGCGCACGTCAATCACGTGACGTTCGGGCTGCACGCTTCCGCGCGATGGATCGAGGGGGACCGCACCACGCACAAGTGGGATGAGAGCTGGAGCGTGAGCTCAGTGGACGGTGAGGAGTGGGTGCGGGCCAAAGACCGGCTGCGCACCGCATACAGGGACATACGGCGCGCCGTGGAGATCTTTGCGATGGAAAGCGAAGAGGCCATGGCAGGGGCAGTGGGCGCCCTGGCCCACGTGGCGTACCATCTCGGGGCCATCCGACAGAAAGTCTCCTTCATCGCGGCCGGGGGTTGAGCCGCGGGCCGCGGCTCTGCTATCCTCCTCCCCATCGGAGAACACGTGAGCAGCATCATCCCGCTTTCCGAAAAGACCTTGCCTGCGGAGTGCCTCGTCTACAAGCATTCCACCACGTGCGGCGTGTCCGCTCGCGCGGCCAGGGAGGTGGAGGCGCTCCAGACCGGCCTTCCCATCTACTGGGTGAACGTCCGTGAGCAGCGTGACCTGTCAAACTGGATAGCAGAGGCCTACAACGTCACCCATGAATCCCCGCAGCTCATCCTCATCTCCGGGGGAAAGCTGGAGCAGGTCTGGAACCACTTCCGGGTGAACCGGGAGCTCGTCGAAAAGGCTCTCGTCAGCCCTGGTCCCTGAGGTCCGAGATCAGGACGGCGTATGCCGCGTTCACGTCCTTGCACCGCTCCAGGCCGAAGGGGTCCACGTCGGGGTGATGCCGCATCATGAGCCTTCTGTAGAGAAGGCGCAGGTCTTCCGCCGAATAGCTCCTGCCGTCCACGCCCATGACCACACGCGCCCACGTCCGCGTATCCGTCCTGCGCGCTTTGCCGGTGCTCGAGCGGGGCTGGTCCTCGGCATCCCCGTACCCCAGCTGCGCCGCAGCCAGCCGCAGCCTTTCCGCGAGGCCCACCAGCAGTCCTGCCCGCTCCAGAACGTGGCGTTCGAGCATGGTGCGCAGGTAGCGCCGCGCCGTCGTCCTCCCGCGAACGGGCAGACCTTGCAGGGCGAGGAACGACTCGACGCTGGCCTGGAAGAGCTCTTCGAGATCGATGTACTCGTCCAGGTAGATCCCGATTGCCGCGCGGACGTTCCCGGTGTGGCGGAGCATGGCCCCAAGCTCATCCGAACGCACGTCGTGCGCCGCCGCGAGCCGGCGCGCGCGAAACACCACCTCCTCCGTCAGCTCGATGCCCAGCGCATAGGGCAGGAACAACCCTGCCTGCGTCATCCTTTCTTCGGCCGCCGCGCCGACCAGCTTTTCCAGCAGGGTGACCAGGTCTCCCACGGTGTCCTGGTTCCAGCCGTCGATGGCCTCTGAGAAGCTGATCCTGTCCCGCACCTCGTGGACCGCACGCCAGAACGGGACCTGCTCGATGCCGAGAAGCCCCGCGACCTCTCCCGCGGATATTTTCCAGCAGCCTTCTGCGTCCGTTCGCACGCAAAGCGCCTCGATAAGCCTTGTCACACGCTGCTCCCCCGGCATCGTTTCGCGTGACGGGGAGAGTAGTCAAGATGGCCGCGGCATGGGTATGGTGAAGCGATGAGCGACAGGAAAGGCGGCTGGCCATCCGTTGACGCGGACGGGCTTGCCGTGCGCTTTACGACGACCGCCCCCCGGCCCCGGCCGGACGAGTTCATGCCGGTGCTGGAGGGCCCGGGCATCAGGCTGGAGCCGATGCGGGAAGATCACCTTGACGGGCTGTGCGGGATAGGCCTGGATCCTGATATCTCCCGGCTCATGCCGAACAGCCTCACGACCCGTGAACAGATGGCCGCGTTCATCAAGGACGCCCTGGCGGCGCGCGCCGCGATGAGCGCAATCCCGTTCGTGACGGTGCTCCTTTCCGACGGCCCAGGGGCGCGCGTCGTCGGAACGACCCGGTTCATGAGCATAGACTCCCGCAACCGCCGCATGGAGATCGGCGCGACCTGGATCGGGAAGGCGTGGCAGCGCACGCGGGTCAACACGGAGGCAAAATACGTGATGCTCCGGCACGCCTTCGAAACGCTGCAGTGCATCCGCATCGAGTTCAAGACGGATTCCCTGAACGACCGCTCGCGCGCCGCGCTGCTTCGCATCGGGGCGGTCCAGGAGGGGGTGTTCCGCAATCACCTCATCACCGCGGAGGGACGGATCAGGCACTCGGTGTACTTCAGCATCACCCGGGAGGAGTGGCCGAAGGTCAAGGAAGGGCTGGAAAGGATGCTGCAGGAGCGCAGGCGGGAATGAAGTCGGTGCACCTGTCCGCATCCAGCTTCTACGGTCTCTATCGCCCCAGCACCTGCGAGAAGCGGGTGTTTCTCCTTGCGGCCGCGGAGCCAGGCGGAGAGCCGACCGAGCTGGACCAGGTCATGAGGGACCTCGGTGAGCGCCACGAGAAGGAGCACCTGGCCACGTTCCCCGCGCCCAGGAACCTTGCGGAAGGCAGCCTCGCGGACAGGGCGCAGAGGACCCGGGAAGCCGCGCAGAACCGGGCCCCCGTCATCTACCAGGGAGTGCTCCGCGCGGCGTTGCCCGGCTCCCGGGACATCGTCACCGGCATACCGGACTTCATGCTGCTGTCGAATGATTCCTATCGGATACGAGACTGCAAGCTCTCCCGCAGCATACGGGGAGAAAGTCACCCGGAAATCCGACACCAGCTCCAGACGTACGGGTGGCTTTTCGAAAAGACCTTCAGTCGCCCGCCGGCGGCTTTGGAGGTGTATCTGGGAGATCGAACAATCGAGGCAGTGGCCTACGCCGGCGCCGCTCAGGCGGAGAAGGACCTGGGCGGGATCCGCCACCTGCTCCTTCTGGCCGACGAGCCGTGGGAGCCGCTGGGGTGGTCCAAATGCGGGGCGTGCCTGTTCCAGCAGAGGTGCTGGACAAAGGCCGCCGCGGAGCATGATGTGTCCCTTGTCTACGGCGTGGACCAGGGGACGGCGCGCGTCCTTCGAGGGCTGGGGATACGCACGTACGACAAGCTCCTGGAGACCATGGACGCAAAGCGCCTGGCAGGGCTCACCCGCACGCGGGGAGGCGCATCGCGGCGCGTGGGCGCGGCGGCAGGCAGGATCCTTTCCCAGGCGCAGGCGCTCGCCTCACGGAAGGTGATCAAGCTCGGCCCGCTCACCGTGCCTGATACGCCCATGGTCATGCTGGACCTCGAAGGAATGCCGCCGCAGCACGACGAGCTGGACACGGTGTATCTCTGGGGCACGCAGGTGTACGGGGAGGGCGGACCGGAGGGCCCGTACAGCCCTGCCATGGCCGGCTTCGGTCCCGACGCGGACCGGGAGGGATGGAAGAAGTTCCTGGAGATCACCGGAAAGATCTTTCAGGTGCACAGCCGGATCCCTTTCGTCCATTGGGGAGACTACGAGAAGGCAAAGATAAGGTCCTACATCGACAGGTTCGGGGACCCGACTGGTGTGGCCGCGCGGGTCCTGGAATGCTGCTTCGACCTGCTGAGGGCCGTTCGAGACTCCCTTGCCCTTCCGGTTCCCAGCTACGGTCTGAAGGTCGTCGAGGGCCTGAGCGGCTACACGCGAACCATGGATGACTACGGCGGGG
>Ga0209415_10010572_pt1 | contig 15665 bp, 13 predicted proteins | sample PeaSoiSIISIP2007_FD_187696 | JGI IMG/M metagenome (GOLD analysis project Ga0209415, IMG submission 187696) | Peat soil microbial communities from Weissenstadt, Germany - SII-SIP-2007 (SPAdes) (version 2) | ecosystem: Environmental > Terrestrial > Soil > Wetlands > Peat | place: Germany... | reverse complement strand
GTTCATGACGCTCGGCTGCGTGATGATTTGTTGGCGGCGACTCCATAGTTCGATTGGCTATTTTTAGAAGCTCTTAAAGTGTAACGGGCAACCCGCGAGGGCGTCTTATCCCTTCTTCTTCGGCAACGCCAGCAGGCATTCCGTCGGGATACACTTGTCCGCCATCACGCAGAAGAGCCGGCACGGCGGCACGCCGGTATAGTCCGCGAGCATCTCGAAATGCCGACCGGACGGAAATCGCTTCCCGCGTTCCCAGGCATTGACCGTGGCAATCGAAACGCCCAAGTCCGTGGCAACCTCCTTCAGCGGGACGTTTTGCTTGAGCCGCCAGTTACGAAACGCGGTCGCAAAGCTGGCGCGGATGTCGCAGCGGAGACGCGACCCTTGAGGCATGGCGAAGGATTACGCGAAACGCGTGCCGGGGGGAAAGGAATTAGTGCCAAAACGATCACCATCCACGTCAAGATTATTCCAATGCGCCGCATGGAAATCTTCGCAAGGGTACCAGACACGGCGACGGGAAAGACCTGTGGATACATTACGCCCAGAGACGTCGAGGATTTGAGATTCCGTAGTCCGTCTCCGCCCACCCATTTCTCACTTTTGGGATATTTCCGTCGCATCCGTTGCCATTCTTGAGAAGCCGTCAAGCAAATCGGCAACGTGTGTTCGAAAAACCTCGCAATGGAAAGGCGGTCAGGGAACGCTATGCGCGCGTCTTGAACGGATTTTCAAAGACCGCGCCCTTGCCCAATTCCGCTTCAATTTCCAGGAGCCGGTTGTACTTGGCCATTCGCTCGCTGCGGCATGCCGAACCGGTCTTGATCTGCCCGCCGCCCATCGCGACCGCGAAATCCGCCATGAAGGCATCCTCGGTCTCGCCGGAACGGTGGGAGATGACGTAATTCCATCCCGCCTTGCGGCACATCTCGATGGCCTCGACGGTTTCCGTCACGGTGCCGATCTGGTTCAACTTGATGAGAACCGCGTTGGTGGCTTTCTCGGCGATCCCGCGAGCGATGAATTTGGTATTGGTGACGTAGATATCGTCGCCGACGATTTGGATTTTGCCGCCTAATACCTTCGTGTGGTGAACGAACCCATTCCAGTCGTTTTCGGCCAGACCGTCTTCGAGGGAAACGATGGGATATTTGCCGATCCAGGAAGCGTAGAGCGCGGTCATTTCATCGCTGTTCTTGCGGCCTTGCTTGGACTTGGCGAGGTTATATCCATTCTCTTCGAAGAAAGAGCTTGCGGCTGGATCGAGCGCTAGCGCCACGTCCTTTCCCGCCTTGAGTCCGGCGGCGCCGATGGCCTCGACGATTGAATCGCACGCTTCCTCGTTGCTCTTGAGATTCGGAGCAAACCCGCCTTCATCGCCGACGCCGGTGTTGTAGCCCTTTTTGTGAAGAATCTTCCTCAGGGCGTGGAAGGTTTCGGCCCCGTAGCGCAGCGCCTGGGCGAACGTGGGCGCGCCGATCGGCATGACCATGAACTCCTGGAAATCCACGCTGTTGTCGGCGTGCTTGCCGCCGTTGAGGATGTTCATCATGGGCATGGGCAGCCGGCAAGCTCCGGAGCCGCCGAGATAGGCGTAGAGGGGAAGCGACGCGGCGGCGGCGGCGGCCCGCGCCACGGCCATTGACACGCCCAGGATCGCATTGGCCCCGAGCTTGGCTTTGGTGGCGGTGCCGTCGAGGTCGATCATCAGCCGGTCGATCTCGCGCTGGCGGGACGGATCGAGGCCGCGGAGTTTCGGCGCGATTGTATCGTTGACATGGGCCACGGCCTTGAGAACGCCCTTGCCGCCGTAGCGTTTTGCATTCCCATCCCGAAGCTCGACGGCTTCGTTCTCGCCGGTGGATGCGCCGGACGGCACGGAGGCGGCGGCTGTTGTGCCATCGTTTAACGTGACAAAGGCCCGCAGCGTCGGGTTGCCGCGGGAATCCAGGATTTCCATTGCTCGAATTGAAGCGATCTGAAGGTTCACGGTTATCTCCTTGTAATGGTGATGTAAGTGGTCGAACGTTTTCTCAAGCTCTAACTGATTCCGGACCGGCCCACAAGTGCCTCGATGGCTCGAATCCAGGAGTTCTTTTCCGGACCGATCTCTTCCAGGCGGTGATCGTGGGATTGTCTTTCAATCAACAGCCCCATTTCGTCGCACAACGCCCTATATTTGCCGCGGTGCATATCTATCATCCGGCGGCGCTCCGCATCCTCACGAAGCCGCCCACACAAATCGCCAAGGTGCCCAATACAAAGCACCGCCGGTCCTTCCCAAGCAGCGTTCAGCTCGGGGTCATCGACATGGGCAACCAAGTGCCACAAGAGACCCTCATGCGATTTCTCCTCCTGGCGGCAAAATAGACAAACCTGGGCGCCCAACCGCGCCGGCGGCTTGCGGAAGCGCGATGACGCACGAGCGCCGCCAAGCGAGGGAAGCACTGCTCCCAGCACGTCCCGGAACAAAATCGCGCTCCCCAGCGCATCTCCGAACCGCGCCAACTGCCAGCTATGGCGATGGCAAAGACCGCGATCGTTGCGGATCTGATCGCGCAGTCCGGCGTCGTTGACGCTCTCATACAGAAAGCCGTCCATCGCGTGGCGGGTGTCTTCGATGATCCGCGCGCAAACCGGACAGCCGGGTAGTTTCATCGCCTCGATGAGCTTGAAGAACCCGATGAACTTGGCCGGCGGCTTTTTCACGACATGCCTCCGGCGTCGACAAGCCGAGTGCCGATCTCTTGCAGAGCGCCGATGGCCGCGCCGAGTCGTTCCAGGTCGCCGGCCACGGCGCCGGCATGAGTCTCCCGCTTGTTCAGGGCGGCCTGGGCGGCCCCGTGCGTCGCGGCAATCGTGGCGGCCAGCCGCTCATCGAGCGAACGCCGGAAACGGCGAAACGTCGATTCGATCTGGTCGTAAAGTTTTTCTCTCAGCTTTCCGGCGTTGTAGAGGACGAGGGCTTCGATCTTGTTCCTGAACCGCCGTTCGATTCTGCGGCGGCGAAGCCGCGGCGGCACGAGCTTGTCGATCATGCCCGGTGAAATCGGTCCGAATACGTGCTCGTATCGGTACGTCAGCCAGAAGGGCTCGCGGGTTGCGTCAAAAGCGGAGGAACTGTCCATTGGGCGGTAGGGCACATCGAACAAATCGGCGGCCGTCTTGCGGATGGACTCGACCAGCCGGTCCGTGCGCTCCTGGTGCGGGCGGAGAACCTCGGCCAGGCGCCGGTCGAAAAGTCCGATGGCCTCCTTGAATTCGCCGTCAAAGAGATCGGGGATGGCGGTCCTGAGCGCCTCCTGCAAATCGTCCTCGATCAACGGCTGCGCACTGGCGGCGGCGATCGCATGATCGAGAACTTGGTTCAGCCGATGCGTGCCATGCTCGCAAAGCCGCGCGTGTTGCTCGGCCAGGAATTCATGGATTCGTTTCTTGTCGCCAGCCAACAGGTCGTGGGCCGCGACGCGCTCTCGATGCAAGTCTTTGATTCGGTGGTCGAACGTTTTCATCCGCGACAGCAGATCTTCCAGCGGCAATTCCAACGTCCGCAAGGACAGCCGCAGCCGCATGATGACATCCTCGATAATGTCCGCGGCTTTCTGCCGCACGGCTGCCCGCAATGAATCCATCTTCTCCCGCGCAAGAAAACCCAAAAGGTGCCGCTCGACTTGGGCCATCCCGCTCCTGCGCCACAGTTCCGGATCGCCGATGGATTTGGCCTTTAACCCATCTCTGGCCGAGACTGGAAAAACCGGCGCTTCGTGGCTTTCGCCGGCGTGCTGGGAAATAACCTTCTGGAAGAACTTTGTCGCATCGCCCACTTCGGCCGGGTCCAGGTAATCGACTTTGTTCAAGACGAAGAACAGCCGGCTCACGTTTGGGCGGACCTTCCTGAGAAATTCGACCTCCACCTCCGTCACCGGCGGGTCGGCCGAAACGAGAAACAGCGCGGCATCGCATTGCGGAAGAAAACTCAGCGTGGTCTCGGTGTTGTGCCGGAGGGTCGATCCGATGCCGGGCGTGTCGATGAATACCACGCCGTTCTTTAGAATCTGGGCCGGATGAAACACTTCGACCCTGGCGACGCCAAGACGGTTATGCGGGTTGCCTGATTCCGTCACAAACTTGGTCAGAAATCGGCAAAGCTCGGCCGGATCGGCGGTGGCAAATTCCTCGGGGGCGGCTGCGCTGCCGAATTCAACTCGCGCTCGCGGGGCTTGACCAAAACGTATCCAGGTCGGAATGGCCGTGAGCGGCACAACCGCGGTGGGGAGCACGTTCTGGCCGAGCAGCGCGTTGAGCAGCGTGCTCTTTCCACGTTTGAACTGGCCGAGAACCGCCAGGTGGAATTGGCCGGCGGCGAGCCGGCCCTTCAACTTCGTGAGCTTCGCGGCGTCCGCTTCGTAGGCCGAGCCGAGATTTGCCGCTTGGCGGATCGCCTCGTCAAGAATCGGCGACAATCGCTCCTCGGTTTTGCCCTCGGCATAAATCATTCCCGCCTCGCTCTACGTCTTTGCACTCGGGACCTCGTCGGCCCGATCGTGCCGATACAGCAGAATGACCGCGTACTCCATGGTGATCATTCCCTCGCGCACCATCGTTTCCAGGTGGGGCAGAAGCAGCTTGATCTTCTCTTCCGTATCGACGATCTCGATGACGACGGGCAAATCGGAGGACATTTCCAGCAGCGCCGATTTGTGGACGACGCTGTTGGCGCCGAACCCCTCGGTCCCGCGCAGCACGGTGGCGCCGGCCAAGCCAAGCTCTCGGGCCTTGTGCACGATCGCTTCATACAACGGCTTGTGCTCGAATCGGTCGGATTCGCCGATGAAAACACGTAGCAGGACGCCGTTTTCCTGGATTTTCATGTGACTCCCCGGTGAAATTACGGGCATGGTGGAAAGAGGTTTGAGCGCGGCGGCAAGGCGAAGGCTGTCCGGTTTATCGTGGGCGCGCTGGCGGTACATCATGACGGCCGCGCGCTCCAGTGTGAGCATCCCGCCGACCATGATTTGGTTCAGCGGTCCCTGAACGAACTTCACGATCTTTTCAGCGCTATCGACGATTTCAACGATGACGGGAACGTGTTGAACGATAGACCAGACGGAGCCTTGGATGATGCCGTGATAGCCGGCGCCCAGGATGCCGCCAATGACGGTGGCGCCGGCCAGTTTTTCCTTGCGGGCCGCTTTGACGATCTGCTGGTGGGTCGGGACGTGCGGCGCGCGATCGGCGCTTTGCAGGTATATCCGCAATAAAACTTGCTCGCCTATCAGGCTCATGCTTACCTCGCGGCTCTCAAGTCCAGCGCGCCAGCATCATCCCCAGGCGGATTGCCATGATTCCCACGATCAGGCTGCCCAACAGGTTCAGGATCGCCTCGAAACCAGCGCCTTCATCGGCAAGCCGGTTGGATTCGTACATGAAGGTCGAGAAGGTGGTGTACGCCCCGACGAATCCGACGCCAATCGCAAGGCGCATCGTATCCGAAACGTTGTGCTTGACGACAAAGCTCAAAAACCAGCCCAAAAAAAGGCTTCCGGTGATGTTGATGACGAATGTGGCAAGCGGGAAGCGCAGGTTGAGCCGCCCGATTTGCGCTGCCAGGACATATCGAAGCAATGCTCCGGCCGACCCCGCGACCGCAATCGCCAAATATCGAACGATCAGTCCATACATAATAGCGTCCCGCCAAAAAAAACGCCCTGACGGGCCAGGGCCTGCCAGGGTGCATTTCAGCCTCCCAGCGGACCTGCGGCCCGATAGGAGTCATTGGTCCCGATGAATCGGGACGATTGCGACGGACTCCACCGCCTTGATGGACGAATGATAATCGCAATTTGGGTGAATTTCCAATGTATTGACTCGTGACCGGCCGATTCTAAAATAGTCGTGGTCTTGGGGATGGAGTCCCCCGTCTAACCGCCTCGTCGGCTAATGACTCCTGCTGCGGATGCCCGCAGGCGGGAGCGGTCCAAACACTGCGCACCTCGCCTGTTGGCGAGGTTTTTTGTTTTGGCTTTTTGCCGAGGAGGCGTTATGACGCACGTTTGGGCTCAAGCATCGCTCTGGCTGGCTCTGGCGCTGGTGGCAACACTCCTGTCGATTTGGCTCCGCATTGCGACAGCCCTGTCGGAAATCGTCGTCGGGACCGTGGCGCAACTTGTAATCGGCGCGTTCGTCGGCACCGCCGCGCTGGGGGCGAACGAATCCTGGATCACCTTCCTTTCCGGCACCGGGGCCATCGTGCTGACCTTCCTGGCCGGCGCGGAATTGGATCCAAAGGTCTTCCGTGCCAAATGGAAGGAGGCGACGATCGTCGGTCTGATCGCGTTTTTTTCGCCCTTCTTTGGCTGCGCCGCCGTCGCACGATACGTGCTGCATTGGGGGCCGCAGGCGAGTTGGCTCTGCGGCATTGCGCTGTCGACGACTTCGGTGGCCGTGGTCTATGCCGTGATGCTGGAGTTAGGGCTGAACAAGACCGACTTCGGCAAGGCGATTCTGGCCGCCTGTTTCATCAATGACCTGGGCACGGTCATCTTTCTGGGTTTGGTGTTCGCTCCGTTCACTCTGCGCACCTTGGCGTTCGGGGTTGGAAGCCTGGTGGTTTTTCCGCTGATATTCTGGCTGACGCCGAGGTTCTTCCGCCGGTACGGCAATCGCCCCTCGGAATTGGAAGCCAAATATCTGCTGCTTCTACTGTTCGGGATGGGCGCGTTGGCGGCGTGGGCGGACAGCGAAGCGGTGCTGCCGGCGTACCTGATCGGCATGGTGCTGGCCGGGACGGTCGGCAAAGATCACATGCTGGTGCGAAGGCTCCGAACGCTGACGTTCGGATTGTTGACGCCATTCTATTTTATTCGTGCCGGCTCGCTGGTTTCAGTGCCGGCCCTGATTGCCGCGCCCCTGATATTCGTCGCTCTGTTGCTGGGGAAGATGGCGACGAAGTTTGTCGGCGTCTATCCGGTCACCAGGGCAATGGGCTATGTGAGGCAGGAGGCGTTGTACACGACGATGCTGATGTCCACGGGTTTGACCTTCGGAACGATTTCCGCGCTGTTCGGGCTGAATCACAAGATCATCACGCAAGCGCAATATTCGCACGTGGTGGCGACGGTCATCGCCAGCGCCGTGATTCCAACGCTGATCGCCAATGCCTTCTTCCTGCCTCGTTACTTGCTGCCTCGGAAATCCGAAGGCGCGCCACCGGCTGGAGAATCCACCGTCCCTGCGGTAAAGTCTCGCCAACTGGAAATGGTCAGCGAAGGAGGGTCCCCATGTACAAAGCAATTCTGGTCGCATACGACGGTTCGACGGCGGCGGCGCATGCCTTTCATTCGGCATTGGAGCTGGCCGAGCGTTTGGGCGCCAGCTTGGGCGTGGTTTCCGTGGCACAACTGCCGGAGCCACCCACCATGGTCGAGACCACCGCGATTTTGGACGCGGCCAAAACGCACTACGAGAAAGACCTCAATCGGCTTCGGGTGGACGCGAAAGCACGCGCCATTGAATTGCAAACTCACGTCGCGGTCGGACATGCCGCAGACCAGATCATTCACCATGCCGTCGAGGCCAAGGCGGACCTGATCGTGATGGGTCATCGCGGCGGAAGCCGGATGAAGGAATGGCTGCTCGGATCGGTTTCTAAGCGAGTTTTGTCATACGCGCCGTGCTCGGTCTTGATCGTAAGGTAGGCCGGCGATTTCAGGCCGCGAGCGGTGCCCGTACGCGGCTGTCATCAGCCCACGTCTCGAGCTTTGAATTTCCCTTCCCCATTGGCCTTACATCACGATAACGGCTATAACCCCGCCATGCGACGGCTGTTTCTTCGCGATTGCGCGCCCGGCGACGTGGTCGAGGACGTTTTCATCATCACTAACAAGCAATTGGCGGCCACCGCCACGGGCAAATACTACATCAAGGCCTTCTGTTCGGACCGCACGGCTCAGATGAACGTCCGAATCTGGAATGCCACGCGCGAACAGTTCTCGGCCATCCCCGACGGGGGGTTTCTCCGCATCCGCGGGCGCGTCGAGAACTATCAGAATAATCTCCAACTGATTATCGAGCAGATGTGGGCGGCCAAGGAGGGTTCGTTCGACATTGCGGACCTGATGCCGCATACCGAGCGCGACGTCGATCAGATGTGCGAGCGGGTGTTTGAAATCTGTGGAAGCATTCAGAGCCGGCCGCTGGCGGCGCTGGTGCGGGCGTATCTGGACGACGAGGAATTGATGAACCGTTTCTGCCGGGCGCCGGCGGCGATGAATTTCCACCATGCGTTCATCGGCGGATTGCTGGAGCACACGTTGAACGCGATGGAAGTTGCGGATGCCGTGTGCAAGTTTTATCCCAAGCTGAATCGCGACTTGGTGGTCGCGGGGATTTTCCTGCACGATCTGGCCAAGACGTGGGAGCTTTCCTACGACAGCGCGTTCAGTTACACGGACGGGGGGCAATTGGTGGGTCATATCGTCAAGGGGGCGATATGGGTGGAGAAGAAAGCGGAGCAGGCGGAGACGGCTTCGGGAGAGAAAATTCCGCAATCGCTGATCGACGTCGTTCAGCACATCATTCTGAGCCATCATGGGGATCCGGAATTCGGGGCTGCGAGGGTGCCGTCGACACCGGAGGCGATCGCGGTTCACGTCATCGAAAACCTGGACGCGAAGCTGATGATGGCACTGTCGCTGACGCGCGGCGAAGGCGTGATGGCGGAGTCGAACTGGACGGATTGGCAGAAGGCGTTCAGCGGGCGGTTATACCGCCCCGACGTAGCCCCGGCGGAAGCGGCCGCGGCCCCGCCGGAAGCGGTGCCGCCGGTTGTGGCGCCGCCAGTTGTGGCGCCGCCAGTTGTGGCGCCGCCGGTTGTAACGCAGCCGGCCGACGCGCGGCCCGCGCCCGCGCCGGTGGCCGCGATGAAGGTCAATAATCCCCTTTTTGCGAGCGAGCCGGCGCGCAAGCGTTGACGATAACTGCACTTATCACCATGACCCTGGACGGTTATTCGAGGGCGCGGATAAATCGCGGCCGCGGGGAGGTGTTGTCTGCACGTAATTCTTTTGCGTTGACGGGGTTCGGATGACTAACCTTGGGCAGTTTCCGATTTTTCCAAGTCGGCGGGCGAGGACTTTGAACTCATTGAAAGGAAATGTCATGTTGAACCTCAGGAATTGCCTGATCGCTCTTGCGTGCGCAAGTTTGCTGGCGGTGACGGTGGTGGCGATCGCGGATGATGCCACAACGCAGCCGGCCGGCGCGGAGCCGAAAATTTCAACTCGTAGTCATATTATCGCTCCGTTCAATAAGTTGAGCGATTTGACGGACGATCAGAAATCGAAAATGCGGGACATCCATACCGAGATTCTGGACGAGGAAAAACAACTCCACCAGAAGGAGCACGACGAGATCACCGCGCTGTTGACCGATGACCAGAAGAAGGAGCTTGAGGACATCGAGGCGCGTGCCGCCGCCGAGAAGAAGGCCGGCTTGGAGGAGCGCCGCGCCCAGAGCGAGGAACAGAAGGCGCAGGAGCTTAAACAGCAAGCCGATAGCATGGGCGCGGCGGCCACCCAGCCGTCGGGCGCTCAATAAACGCCGCGCACATCGCCCGACGTGTGAACCGCGTCCCGGCGTCCCGGCGCACCGGGGCGCATGTGGTGCTTGCGCGGATGGGCGGTGGTCCAACTTTCAATTCTTCCGAAACTTCCGAAAGCAAGTTTGCACTTTCCGCCCAATCCCTATAATCCCCGCCCATGGCAAACGCGGCCCCTTCCGTCCTGGACAACCTTATCGATTGCGTTCGCCCGGAGTTGGAGGCCGTCCAATCGCTCTTCGACCAGGAACTGGCCAGCAATCTCGCCTGCGTCAACACGTTGTGCCGGCACGTCAGCCGATTCCGCGGAAAAATGCTTCGGCCGCTGCTGGTCCTCCTGTCCGGCAAAGCGTGCGGCAAGCTGACCGATGCCCACACCGTCCTGGCAACCGTGGTCGAGATGGTTCACATGGCCACGCTCGTTCACGACGACGTCCTCGACGATGCCGAACTCCGCCGCAAGGGTGCCACCATCAACCATCTGCGCGGCAACGAGGCCGCGGTTCTCCTGGGCGATTATCTCATCAGCCACAGCTTCCATCTTTGCTCCAGTCTTGATTCCCAGTTCGCCTCGCGCGTCGTCGGCCAGACGACCAACCAGGTCTGCGAAGGCGAACTTTTGCAAATCCATCACCGGAATGATCTCGATCTGGACCAGGAAACATATTTGCAGATCATCACCTGCAAGACGGCCGTGCTGTGCGCGTCGTGCTGTCTTCTGGGCGCGACCTTCGCCGGCGCCGACGGGGCGTGCGTCGAGCTTCTGCGGCAATACGGCCAGTGCCTCGGCACAGCCTTCCAAATCCAGGACGACATCCTCGACATCGTCGGCGAGGAATCGACGGTCGGCAAAACGCTCGGCCTGGACATGCTAAAGGGCAAGCTGACGCTTCCGATCATCCATTTCCTGGCCACCGCTCCGCACGAACATCGCGCCCTGTTGCGTTCGCTGCTGAAGAGTCGCGACGCCGACAAGGTCGAGCGCATCCGCAATCTGATTCTTCCCAGCCCGTCAGTCGAGTACGCCACCTGGCGGGCCAAATCCCTGATCTCTCGCGCCCGCGCCGCCGTTGCCGCCCTGCCTGATTCCCCCTCGCGCCAAGTGCTGGACACCCTGGCCGATTTCGTCATCACCCGCCCCATGTAAGGGTTCCGTTAGAAAACCAAATATTCTTGCCTTTTCTTTGATCCCAGCGCATGATTTCCGCCGCCCGTGGGTGAGCACATTTTGGGTGAGCCCATTTCCGAGGAGATTTAGGATATGGCTGGAGACGCCGAGAAATTTGCCTGTGGCGGATGTCAACGCGAATTGACCTGGAAAAAGGAATTCGTCGGAAGACGGATCAAGTGCAAATTCTGCGGTCATTCGATGGCCATCCCGCCGCAGCCGCTGGGCGCCGAGCCGGAACCTGAAGCGGCGGAGGACGATCTTTATGCCCTGTCGGATTTGGCGAACGACGCCCGCTCGGCGGCGGCGAAGTTGCCCCCGACGATCGTTCAGGCGGTCGCCCCTCCCATCGCCATGCCCGCGGCCGCCGCCGCCGCCGCGGGTGCGTCGAAATCGGCCATCCCTCTGGCGTATCAGCGCGCCCCCACCGCGCGCGAACTGGCACGGTCGTCGTCCGATGTCTTCATCCACAAGAAACGCGACATCCAGGTCCCCATCGCGCTGCTGATCATCGGCGCGGCGCTTTACCTCGGCTACTACGCCATCCATTACCACCTCGGCGGTTTCGCGATTCTGGCCACGGGAATCGGCCTGGTCATCATGGGGATCCTGGAAACCGCGATCCTCTTCGGCTTTGCCCTGGTCATCGCCGGTCCGCTGGGCGTCAGCTTCGGCGGCATCGGAACGGCGCTGCTCAAGTTCGCCGCCGTCGCTTTGTTCTGCGACGGAATCACCACCTGGGTGGACGGTCTTTTCGCGACGTGGACCGGCGGCCTCGGCGGCGGTGGAATCTTCGGCTTTGGCGCGATCGGCCTTCCTATCGCCCTTGGCGTCTACTGGGTCACCCTCATCTACCTGTTCAGCATGGACCCCGGCGATTCATGGATGGTTGTGGTCATTCTCAGCATTTTTTACCGAATCCTTCGAGTCGTTTTGATCGTCCTTCTGCTCCAGTTCATCCTGAGTTTCGGCGGCGTTGCCAGCTCGGCCGTGGCGATTCCCTCCACCGGCGGCTCCGTCGCGACCAATCCCCAGATCGATGAAGTCAATGCGGCCAAGTCACAAAACGTCCTGCACGAAGCCCGCAAATACGTCGCCGACTTCGGTCGATCCGCCGAGCGTGGCGCCGTCAACGGCTGGTACGATGCCGGCGCCAAGAACGTGTGGTTCCAGACCGACCGCGACATCAACGGCAAGGGCAATGCCTTTCAGATGGTCGTCGAATTGCCGGATGATAAAACCGCCCGAGCGAAGTGTTTCGATCTGGCGAAAAAGTATTTCAATGACAACGGCGAGTCATACATGGCGCAATCGCTACAGGACAACGGCGACCCCTACCTTATGGTCGAGCTGCCCTAGCGCGCGTGAGGAATGGATTCACTTCTTCGCCGTCGCCACTTCCGTGGTTTCGGCCGCGGTCTGCACGGTACACTGCTCGGGCGGAACATCGTTGAGAATCCGCTGAACCTCGAGCATGTTCGCCACCGGCCGGCCCGCGATGGCGGTGATCACCGTGCCCGCGCATACCCCCTGCTTTTTCAGCGGGCTGTCGTCCTGTATCCCCACCACCATAATCCCCGCCCGATGCTTGACGTCGCTTATCGCCACCGGCCAGTTCGTCGGCACCGGGCCCAGGACCATTCCCCGCCAGTACATCCGCTGGTTCTGGCTGGATACCGCCATTTGCACGGCACGCTTCGCCGGAGTGACGCGGACCGCCATCCTCTTGCCATCGCGGACGACGTCGAGCGAAAGGGCGCGTCCCACCGGCGCGGCGCCGACCAGCCTGACGAACCGATCCGTGTCGTCGATCGTCTGGCCGTCAATTTGAACGATCAAATCCCCGGCCTTCAGCGCCTTGGCGGCGGGCGAGCCGGCCTCCACCGATTCCACGCGGACACCGACCTCCTGGGACAGGGCCGCATCGTGGCGCTCTAGCGGCGTCGGCGCGGTCACGGTCACCCCCACGTAGCCGTAAACCATCTCCCGACCCTGCTCGAGCTGCGCGATCTCATTCAGCAATTCCGGTGTGATCGATAGCGCAAAACCGATCCCGTTGGTCTGTTTCTGCGGCAGGATCACCGCCGTGTCGATGCCGATGACCCGGCCGTCCAAATCAAGCAACGGCCCGCCCGAATTTCCCGGATTGATCTGTGCGGTCGTCTGGATCAGGTTGGAATAGAGCCGGTCTTCCTTGCTCGCCAGGCGGGGAAGCGAGCGGTCGGTGGCGCTAATGACGCCGACGCTGAGCGACATCTGTCCCTCGGTTGCAAGCCCATAGGGGTTTCCCAGGGTGACGGCCCATTGGCCGCGCCGGCATGGGTCGGCGGCAAACCGCACGGTCGGCAAATGCGTGGCGGGGATCTTCAGCACCGCCAAATCGCCGCGAGGATCGGCTCCGACCACCATCGCCGGGAAAACCTTGTGGTCGTCGGTGGTGACCCAAAACTGCCGGGAGTCTTCGATGACGTGCTCGTTGGTGACGATAAACCCGTCGGGATCGACGATGAATCCGGTGCCGATCGTCCGCGTGGTCTTGTCCAGCAGCGATTGCAGCAACTGCGGATTCATCTCCTCGGCGCGAAGGGCGCCGTCGGCGGGGCTGGCGGTCTCGGCGGCGGAGATTGACACCACCGCCGGCGCGACCTGCCGGGCCACGGTTTCGAACTGGCCCTGAAGCGCCGCCAGATCCAAAGCATCGGGATCCTCCTGTGGAATGGCCTCGGACGAAGATTCCGGACCGGAAGGCTTCGCCTGGGGTCCGGGCGAGGTTGCGACGTCGGCCGCCGCAGCGACGCTGGTCGCGGACTTGCGCCCCTGCGCCGACACGCCCAGCGCCAGCGCCAACCCAGCCAATGTCACGGTCAGCGCACGGCCGCGCCCAAGTAGAGGATGACCCATACGAGGGCATTATCGGCCATCCGGGTGCGGACCCTTGCAATTCCTATGCCTCGACCACATCGACGGGGGGCTTGGGAGTGACCAGGCCCTTGTTTTGCAGGACGCCCTGGCGAATCTCCTCCGCCACGTCTTTGTGCTCCACGAGGAACTGTTTGGAGTTTTCGCGTCCCTGGCCCAACCGCACGTTTTTGAAATTGAACCATGCCCCGCTCTTGTCCACGACGTTGGCCAGGACCGCCAAGTCCAGCACGTCGCCCTCGTAGCTGATGCCGTGGTCGAACATGATGTCGAACTCCGCATCGCGGAACGGGGGCGCGATTTTGTTTTTCACCACGCGTGCCCGGGTGCGGCATCCGATGGAGACCTCCGCGTCCTTGATCGTGCCGGTCCGCCGCACGTCGATGCGGACGCTGGAGTAAAACTTCAGCGCCCGGCCGCCCGGGGTCGTTTCCGGGTTGCCGAACATCACCCCGATCTTCTCGCGAATCTGGTTGATGAAGATGACGGTGGCCCGGCTCTTGGAGATCGCGCCGGTGAGTTTCCGCATGGCCTGGCTCATGAGCCTGGCCTGCAAGCCGACGTGGGCATCGCCCATTTCCCCTTCGATCTCGGCGCGGGGAATGAGAGCGGCGACGGAGTCGATGACGATCACGTCCACGGCGTTGGAGCGCACGAGAAGCTCGCATATTTCCAAGGCCTGCTCGCCGGTATCGGGCTGCGAGACCAGCAGATCGTCAAGCCGAACCCCCAGCCGCTTGGCCCAGGATGGATCCAGGGCATGCTCGGCGTCGATGAACGCCGCGACGCCGCCGGCTTTCTGGGCGTTGGCGATGATGTGCAGGGTCAGGGTGGTTTTGCCGCTGGATTCCGGCCCGAACACCTCCAGCACGCGTCCGCGCGGCACGCCATTGCCGCCCAGGGCGATATCCAGGCTCAGCGAGCCGGTGGGAATGCCGTCAACGGTGGCCCTTATATCGCCGTCGAGCCGCATGACGGCCCCTTTGCCGAACTGCTTTTCGATCTGCTGAACGGCACGCGACAGGGCCGATTCGCGGGCCGAATCGTGCCCAGCGGGCTTTGGGGCCGCCGGCTTGGCCGGCTCCTTCACTTCACGCACAACAGGCTCGCGCACAACAGGCTCGCGCGCAACGGTTGCCGACGACGCGGGCTGGTCCTTCTTCGCGTCCGTCTTTTCGAGGGACTTGATCACGGGAGACTCCTTTTCCGCCGGGTATCTTGGTCAGCCGGCGCTATGTCACGGTGACCTAAAGCGGGCGAATGCGACGGCGAAACCGCCATCGGAACAAGCCCCGCCAACTGAACTCGACGGAAGTCACCAAACCGTCCCTGTTCAGTGTTTGTTCGGGTATGATAGCCATCATCGGAAGGAATGCAAATCCAAATCCAAAAAAAGTCAAAAAAAATTTCAAAGACGTTTCGGCGCAATCGGCCGGACAGTGCCGAGCGAAGATTCGGTTTTATGAGTACATTAGCCCCTCCCCGATAATCTAAACAAATGTCGGTGACGCCAACCATTTCTGATCCGAGCTTCCCAAGAAAACATCCATGGTCCGACCTGAAATCCTGGTCGATCGTTTTGCCGGTGGGTCTGATTCTTCTGCTCGGCCGATACGACTGGAGCCACGATCGCCGGGCTTTCTCGCTTGAGGGGTATCTCGCTTCCGCGTGGATGCTGCTGCTTGTTCTTCCCGGCGTGTTCTATGCCGTTGAATTCCTCGTCAGCCGGCGAGCGGCAATTGGGATCGGCGGGATTTTGGGGCTGATCTGCGTTTTGCCCTACCGCTGGCTGGGGTTTGCCGGAACTCGGTTCTGGGCCGATGCCTTCGTCTATTCGGATTGGCTCAAGGATCCCCACGCCCCGGTGCCGTCGATCGTCTGGTTTCCAGCGGCGATTCACCAGGAGCCGGTCATACCGGGAGAATGGTTGGTGTTCAAGCTGCTGCTGGCCATCGGCGTGATTGGGCTGCTTGCGGCCAG
>Ga0209415_10010570_pt1 | contig 15667 bp, 13 predicted proteins | sample PeaSoiSIISIP2007_FD_187696 | JGI IMG/M metagenome (GOLD analysis project Ga0209415, IMG submission 187696) | Peat soil microbial communities from Weissenstadt, Germany - SII-SIP-2007 (SPAdes) (version 2) | ecosystem: Environmental > Terrestrial > Soil > Wetlands > Peat | place: Germany... | reverse complement strand
CGAACAAATGGGTGGTGAGGCCGCCGTTATTACCCCGGTGTTTTACGCGCGGCATGCGACGCAGGACGAGACGGTGCGGCATTTCGAGGAAATATCTCGGCACACCAACGTCGATCTTTTCATTTACAACATTCCCCCCTTTACCGGCCAGACCCTGAAACCCGATACCATCTTCAAGATCGCCAAGATCGACAAGGTTGTCGGTTATAAGGACACCACGGGTCTCTTCGCCGATTTCCAGAAATGTCTGACGCATTTTCGGGGAACGGATTTCGTCCTGCATCAAGGGGCGACCAACCTGGGCGCGGCGAGCATGCTATTGGGGGCCGACGGTTACATCCCGTCTATGGCGCCTTTGTTTCCGACGCCGTTCCTCAAGGTCTACGAATACGGTCGCGCCGGGAACATCGAAAAAACGATGCAGTACAACGATATCGTCGATCAAACCAGCAGCATATTTTCGATGACCAAGAGCCAAACCTCGGCCACGAAATTCGCCCTAAGTTATCTGGGATTGTTCGACAAGAGGGCTTGTCTTCCGACAGAACCAATTCTTCCCAATGAAGAAGAAAACATCAGGAAGAAGATCGATGAGATCTTCGAAATGATTAGCAAAGCCGAATAGCTGCGGGAACATTTTTGCCGGTTTTCCGGGTTCCGGGATTGGGGCGATGTCAAAGCGACTCGCCTGCAGGGTGGGGCTTGCCCCGATCTCGTGACGACGGTTGCCAATGTTTCCGACGAACTGGAGAATCAAAATGCCAAGAATATTGTTGTCGCATCGACTTTATAAAGACGGAATGGATGTGTTGAATGGAAAGGGGGATATCGTTATCGCTAACAATGGAAATAGCGATGAAATATTGGAGGATCTGCAAAATTCCGACGCATTTATTTTGAGAATAGGAAAAATAGACCGCAAGGCGTTGCTTCAATGCGAGCGGTTAAAAGTCATCGCTCGGCCGGGCGTCGGGGTGGATTCGGTCGACGTGTCGACCGCGACGGAACGCGGTATCCCGGTCGTCATCGCTCCGCGCGCCAATTCCCGTTCGGTCGCCGAACACGCCCTGGCCCTGATCTTGGCCACGGCCAAGAATATTGTCGATAGCGACGTGCAGACACGGTTGGGAAATTTCGCTGTCCGAGAAAAATATGCGGCGATCGAACTTCTTGGAAAATCCGTCGGTATTGTCGGTTTTGGCAACATCGGCAAGGAAGTGGCCCGGCTTTGCGGTGCGCTCGGCATGTCCGTTCATGTCTACGATCCGTTTGTGAACGAAAATGACATCATCAAATCCGGTTTTCGATATCACGCTAATTTGGCCGAGTTGTTGCGCGAATCGGATGTCGTGTCCTTGCATATTCCGTCGACGCCGGAGACCAAAGGATTGATCGGCCACAATGAATTGGCCTCGATGAAAAGCACCTCTTTCCTCATCAATTGTTCGCGTGGCGATCTCATCGACGAAGACGCGCTGTGCGTCGCATTGCGCGAGAAGACAATTGCCGGGGCGGGCCTGGATGTCTTGAAGGACGAACCGATGAAAGCGGGGCATCCCCTATTCGCGTTCGACAATCTTGTCGTGACACCGCATTTGGCGGCGCAAACAAGAGAGGCCACGGCCAAAGGTGTGGTGATGGCGGCAGAAGGAACGCTGGCGATCCTTCGTGGAGAGCGTTGGCCCCATGTCGTCAATCCAGATGCTTATCGCCACCCTCGGTGGAATGTCGGGCCGTGAGGGCTCATGTCGGACAATTCGTCGCACGATAATAGTAATAATAATAAATATATGGGAGGAAACGATGTCGGAGGTTGCGGTCAATAATCGCATTCCCGCGCAAAGGTGGCTTAGGATTATCCCGGCGACAATAATACTGTATATCGTGACATTCATGGACCGCATGAATATCAGCTTCGCCATGGCTGGTGGCATGAACGAGTCCCTTGGTATTTCATTGAAATCCGCAGGCCTGGCGGCTGGAATCTTTTTTCTCGGCTATATGGTGCTTCAGGCTCCCGGCGGTCATATCGCTGAACATCGGAGCGCCAAGAAATTCATTTCATGGACAATCGTCGGTTGGGGGGTGCTGTCGATTCTGAACGGATTTATTCAAAACGAATGGCAGCTTTTGCTCATCCGATTTTTGCTTGGTGTCGCCGAAGGCGGGGTTTATCCGGCCATTCTGGTCATTATCGCCAATTGGTTTCCGGCCGACGAGATCGGGCGGGCCAATGCCATGTTCATGACCAGTACGGCAATTGCCGCGGTCATAACGAACCCCGTTTCCGGGTGGATCGTCAGTCATTATGACTGGCATTGGCTGTTTATCCTTGAAGGGGTCATTTCCCTCGCGCTTATTTTTATTTGGGTGCCCTTGATCGCCGACAGTCCGCAATCGGCGAAATGGCTTTCGAAAGAGGAGCGCGATTATCTGCTGGAGAAACTTCGCATTGACAAAGAAGTGAAATTGCTCAAAGAGGGGGCGGACAAGGAAACTGTGTCTTACAAAACCCTCTGTCTTGATAAAAATTTGTGGCTGCTGATTCTTATTTTTAACCTTGGCATGATTGGAGCCTATGGATTTGGCATATGGCTGCCGACGATCCTAAAAAACATCACGAAATATGGCATGACGCAGGTGGGATTTTTGAGCGTTATGCCGTTTCTGGTTTCAATCGTTGGATTGTATGTCATCGCGAGTTTTTCCGACAAAAGCAAAAATCGAAGGTTTTTCACGGCGTTTCCGATGTTTTGCTTCGGAATTGGCCTTCTTCTCTCGACAGTATTTCCAGATGATATCTGGATTTCCTATGGAATGTTGGTGGCTACGGGATTTTTTATCAAATCGATGCCGTCGTCGTTCTGGACGATGATTCCTATGTTGTTTTCGCCCGGAGTCGCCGGTGGAACGAGAGGCATCATCAATGCGTTTGGCAACATTGGCGGATTTCTTGGACCCTATCTGGTCGGGTGGATCGCCGCGTCCTACGATATGAAAATGGCGATCTACGGTTTGGCGGGGTCGCTGTTACTGGGAGCCGTCGTCACCTTTCTGTTGCCATCCGTCACTTCGGGCAAGAGTCAACGGGATGTCGAAAATCCAGCCTTGCTGGCCAATGGCATGGAAAAGAGCGGCTGACGGGTGCGTCAACGCGGACGGTTGACAACCGACGCTGGAGATTGGATTGTTTCTCCCATGATTGGATCGTCTCGACTTTTCCGACGTAGTGCTTCCGCCCGACGCGAGTCAGGAGGGCCGTGTGCTGTGCGTGGATTGTCGCTGACGCGTTTGAAGATCCTAAATAAGTGATCTTCCAATGAGGCGATTTCCCAAAACAGGCCACGGTTTATTCCGTGGCTTTTTTTTTGTCAAAAGAGGTTCAAATGCTTGATCAATCCGTCTTTTCCACCGACAGCATGATGCCGATCACCCAACGGCCGGACATCGTGTTCAGCCGTGGGCAAGGGGCTTATCTTTTCGATCGAGAGGGCAAGCGCTATCTCGACTGGGTGCAAGGCTGGGCGGTGAACTGCCTGGGGCATGCGCCGGCCGTCATCGCCGAGGCCGTGTCCCGTCAGGCGGCCACTCTGATCAATCCCAGCCCGGCGTTCTATAACGAGCCGGCCCTGGAACTCTCCAACCTATTGACGGCGCACAGCTGCTTCGACCATGTCTTCTTCGGCAGTTCCGGCGCCGAGGCCAATGAAGGCGCCATCAAATTGGCGCGCAAATGGGGCCAGCTTCACAAAGGTGGCGCGTTCGAGATCATTACCTTCCGCAATGGCTTTCACGGCCGGACCCTGGCGACCATGTCCTGCAGCGGGAAACCCGGTTGGGACCGGATTTTCGCGCCGCAGGTTCCGGGCTTTCCGAAAGCCACCCTCAATGATCTCGACTCGGTCCGCGCGCTCATCGGCCCGCAGACCGTCGCCATCATGCTGGAGCCCATTCAGGGCGAGGCCGGCGTCATTCCGGCCGACAAAGCGTTCCTCCGGGAGTTGCGGGCGCTGTGCGACCGGCACGACCTGTTGCTGATTGTCGATGAGGTTCAAACGGGATGCGGACGTACCGGAACGCTGTTCGCCTATGAACAGTATGACGTCGAACCCGACATCATGACGCTTGGCAAAGGCCTGGGCGGCGGCGTTCCGTTGTCCGCCCTGCTGGCGAAAAAGGCGGTCTCCTGCTTTTCGGCAGGCGACCAAGGCGGTACCTTCTGCGGCAATCCCTTATGTTGCGCCGCCGGCGTGGCTGCGATCCGCAGTCTGTTGTCGACCGGCTTTCTGGACGAAACGCGGGCCATCGGCAATCAATTGGCGGAGGGCTTGAGAAGCCTGTCGCGAGAGCTGGGGTTGGGCGAAGTGCGCGGGCAGGGGCTTTTGCTGGCGTTGGAGTTGGGCGCCGATGTGGCGTCCCAGACGGTCGAGACCGCCAGGGATCGCGGACTGCTGATCAACGCTCCGCGCCCGCACGCCTTGCGTTTTATGCCGGCGTTGAACAGCACGGCGTCGGAGGTCCGGGAAGGCCTTTGCCTGCTGCGCGCGATATTGGCGGGGTGAGGGAGACTTCGGGCAAGTTTCGATGCGCGAGAGTCATCGAAACTTGCTCTGGAGCGTTGAGAGTCCTGTGGAGATGGTGCCATCAATTGTGACGATATTTTGTCATCGTTGAAACAGGACGAAACAATCGCGTCATCTTCTTGACAATATTGGCCCCTATTTTCGAGATCATTAGGACGTTGGAAGGCTCCCGCAAGGAGTAATGGTCCGCAAAATTATGTACTCCTACGACGCCTGTCGGCGGAAAGGAAATCCGTTATGTCGAAGACTCATCCGCTAAAACTGATTGCCGCCGCCGCCCTGATCATGGTCGGCGCTTTGATTTTCGGACTTTATCCCGAGCCGTCGCAGACGACGGTGGTGGCGATGGCGCCCAGTTCCGTCACCCACTGACTATAAAGGCGGGATGGTTTGTGCCAGCGTTTTGCGCAAAGCCCGGTCCCGCTTGAGAAACCATTCGCGGCTCATCGCTTCTTGCTTCGTCGCATAAGGTTCGGCGTAGAGCAGGACCCAGGTCCGTCCCCGAGTCGATCGTGCCCCGGTGCCGTTATTGTGTTGGCATAGACGTCGCTCCAGATCTACGGTCCAACCGACATAGGTCCGGCAGCCATGCCGGTTGTTGCTGCCGAGCACATAGACGACGCACCGCACGGATTTTCCCCAATTGCTTTTTGTTCGCGTTCTGTCGGCGCCACCCTATCCGGCAACGTCGCCTTGGCACAATCTCGATCAAGCTGTTAAATCCTCTGTGTCACGAGGATTCCGCGCGCTAACAGCTATAGGTTCCCCGCAGGAACAGCAGTTTTTGATCCAATTCCGTTTCGTGAAAAACGCGCTCGTGAAAAGCCAGGCGGGCCTCCAACAGATCCGATCGGGACAGCAGGCCGACAAGCTTGCCTTGATCGAAGACGGGAATGTGGGTGAGCCGCTTTTCGGTCATCAGCGCCAGGCAGTCCGCCACCGACTGCGCGGGTGTCGCGAAATCGAGCGCGCGGGTCATGAGGTCGGTCACCGGGGTATTGCTGGCCGTGCGGTTGCCCAGCAGGCAGTTCCGCGCATGGTCCCGTTCGGAAAACAGGCCGGCCAGACCGCTTTCCGACAGCACCACGACGGCGCCGCTATCGCATTCAGTCATCACGGCCAAGGCGTCGAGCACCATGGCGTCCTCGCCGACCACGGGAACCTCGTCCTGTCTTTTCGCCAGCAGAGACCGCACCGTCGGTTCCGCCACCCGCGGATGGTGCGCATGACCGATCGCGTGTCGTTCGGCAAGAATGCTCTTTGGTGCGTCGTCCGCCTTTGGCGATGATCGGTTCATGTCGCGGCCCCACTTTTAGAACTTCCTTTGAACATGGCGTGCGACGCGCGGGAAGGAAGGGGCTGCGGCGATATTACGGCTCTCGGAAGAGGTCGGATAACCCTCGCGGTTGGCTGCGCCAATATTGTTTCGGCGCGGCGACCTGGCCGCCCAGTTTTGCCGCCGCGTGCCAGGGCCAGCGTGGGTCGTAGAGGATACCGCGCGCCAGGGCGACCAAATCGGCCCGGCCGTCGGCGATGATCCCTTCCGCTTGTTCCGCTTCGGTGATCAGGCCGACGGCGATGGTCGGCAGGCCGGTCTCCCGGCGGAAGGTTTCGGCCAAGGGAACCTGATAGCCTGGGCCGACGTCAAGCTGTTGAAGGGGCGACAGACCGCCGCTTGAAACATGGACGAAAGAACAATCGCGGTTCCGCAAGGCGCGACCGAAAGCGACGCTTTGTTCGATGTCCCAACCGCCTTCGACCCAATCGGTGCCGGAAATGCGAATACCGACCGGCATTTTCGCCGGAACGGCCGCTCGGACCGCCTCGAAAACCCGAAGGGGGAACCGCATCCTGTTTTCGAGCGAGCCTCCATATTCGTCGGTGCGGGTATTGGACAGAGGCGACAAAAATTGGTGCAGCAGGTAGCCATGGGCGCCGTGCAGCTCGATCGCGTCGATACCGATTCTGTGCGCGCGCCGCGCCGCGACAACAAAGGCATCTTCGATGCGTTGCAAACCAGCAAGGTCAAGCGCCAAAGGCAGGGGAGAGTCGGCTTCGAAGGCGATGGCGGAGGGCGCGACGGTCTGCCAGCCGCCGCGTTCCGGCGGAACGATGCCGCGGCCTTCCCACGGCACGTCGGTCGAAGCCTTGCGCCCGGCGTGGCCCAACTGGAGGGCGATGGGGATGCTTGAGAATTTCCGGACGGTGGTCAGCACTTTTTTCAGCGCCGCTTCCGTTTCATCCGACCAGATCCCGAGATCGTTTGGAGAAATGCGACCCTCGGGTTCGACGGCTGTCGCCTCGATGATCAGCAATCCTGCACCGGAATAGGCAAGGTGGCCGAGATGAATGAGATGCCAATCCGACGCTTCCCCGTTTTCGGCCGAGTACTGGCACATCGGGGCGATCACAATGCGGTTCTTCAGCTCAAGCGAACCGATGGAGATGGGTGAGAAGAGCTGGCTCATGACACGCTGCCGTCCGGTTTGAGGATCATCGGGCTCCGATGATGGATAATGGGTCACCATCATCGGTTCGTCGAGAAAAGGATCAGAAGCCGGAGAGGACGAGCTTGCCGATCGATTTGCCGCTCTCGATGAGAGCATGGGCGCGGCGCAGAGTGGCGGCGTTGATCGGGCTCAGTTCCTCCTTCACCGTGCTGCGCAAGACGCCGGCATCGACCAGATCCGCCACTTCGTTCAGCAGTCGTCCCTGGGCGGCGATATCGGGCGTGTTGTAGAGCGAGCGGGTGTACATGAACTCCCAATGCACGGACAGGCTTTTGCGTTTGAACGGTGCGATGTCGAGCGTTTGCGGGTCGTCGATCAGGGCGAGCTTTCCTTGTGGCGCCAGAGCGTTGACGATGGCCGGCAGATGCGCTTGCGTACCGGCGAGGCTGGCCACATAACGCACCTCTCCAATGCCGATGTCCTTCAGTCCCTCGTCGAGCGGGCGACGATGATCGATGACATGATGGGCGCCCATGTCCTTGACCCAGGCGATGGTTTCCGGTCGCGACGCGGTGGCGACGACGGTCAGTCCGGTCAAGCGCCGGGCGAGTTGGATCAGGATCGATCCGACGCCACCCGCTCCATTGACGATCATGAGGGTACCGGTTTCGGTCTTGACCCCGTAAGGCACGGCCAGGCGGTCGAACAACAATTCCCAGGCGGTGATGGCGGTCAGGGGAAGCGCCGCCGCCTGGGGGAAGGAAAGTGACGTCGGTTTGCGCCCGACAATGCGTTCGTCGACGGCATGGAGTTCGCTGTTGGTGCCGGGGCGATCGATCGCCCCGGCGTAGAACACCGCGTCTCCCGGCTTGTACAGCGAGACTTCGGCGCCGACCGCTTCAACGATGCCGGCGGCATCCCAGCCGAGGATTTTCGCTTCACCGGCCGGGGGAACCGTCCCTATTCGCACTTTGACATCGACGGGGTTGATCGAAATCGCATGAACCCGGACCAGCAGATCGCGAGGCCGGAGCGTCGGCGCGGGCAAGGTCAGGTCCAAGAGCGATTGCTCCGACGCAATCGCCAGAGACGCGTAATAACCGACAGCTTTCATCAGGAGTCTCCGTTGGGCGTGAGGTCGCGGCGGCTGCCGCAGATTGGATGTCGTCGTCAAAATACGGGGTTGATAGCCAGAAGAAAAACGAATAAATCTAATGTGAATAAGTAGAATTGTGACTGGATATCCGATGCCCGCCGCCGACCTGGAAATCGATCTGTTGCGGTCTTTCGTCGCGGTGGCCGAGGCTGGCAGCTTCACCGCCGGCGCCGAGAGGGTCGGCCGCACGCAATCGGCGGTCAGCCAGAAGATCTTGCGGCTTGAGGGCATCCTTGGCCGGCGTGTCTTCGAACGGTCAAGCCGGTCTCTTTCTCTGACGCGCGACGGCGAGCGGCTGATGGTCTTGGCGCGTCAGATGTTGGACTTCAACGACGAGGCGATTCGGCAGTTCGTCCTGCCCCCGGTTGCGGGCAAGTTGCGGCTGGGCGTTGCCGACGATTTCATTCCCCATCAGTTGCCGCGCCTGCTGGCCCGATTTACCCGGGCCTATCCAGGCATCCAGCTGGAACTGAAGACGGGCATGAGCTGCGAGTTGCGCTCGGCGTTGGAACGAGATGACCTGGATCTGGCGATCGCCAAGCGCGACGGCGCGATGCAACGCGGACGCGTCATCTGGCGTGAACCGTTGGTGTGGATCGCCGCCGAGGGGTTCGAGATCGATCCGGGCAAGCCGGTGCCGCTGGTTCTTCTACCGGCGCCCTGCAGCTATCGCGGCATTATGCTCAAGGCGCTCGAATCCGCCGGTCGGACGAGCGTCGTCGCTTGCACGGCGAGCAGTTTGATGGGCATTCAGGCCGCCGTCGCCGGTGGCCTCGGCGTCACCGTGCTCGGCCGGTCCTTCGTACAGAACGGGTTGACGGTGCTTGCCGCGCGGGAGCACTGGCCGCCTTTGCCGATGACCGAAATCGTTTTGCTGGGCGAGGACCGCGCGCAGATCCATATCGCCAAGCCCTTGGTGTCGTTTCTGACGGAAAGTTTGATGACGTCGCGTTTGCCGTCAGTCGCTTGAGCGCTGGTTCAATCCAGCCGCAGACGGCGTTCGGCGTATGCGGAGAGCGGACGCCAAAGCAGTCGATTGAGCAAGGTGACAACGCGTGACATCACCACCAGGCCCAGCAGAATGCGCGGATAGTCGCCCATTTCGGTCATCCGCGCGATATAGGAGCCGACGCCGGGAACGCTGATGGTCGTTTCGCCCCATCGCATATATTCGGCGACGATACTGGCGTTCCATGCGCCGCCGGCAGCGGTGATGGCCCCGGTGACATAATAGGGAAAGATGCCGGGCAGGATGACCGAACGCCACCAGGGCCAACCACGGAGGCGCAGAGTTTCGGCGACCTCCCGCAGGTCATTTGGAAAGGCTGACGCGCCGGCGATGACGTTGAACAGAATGTACCATTGGGCGCCGAGGAGCATCAGTGGCATGACCCAGAATTCGGTATTGAGGTGATAACGGACGATCATCACCACGGCGAGAGGAAACAGCAGATTGGCCGGCAGGGCCGCCAGGAACTGGGCCACTGACTGCATGGTTCCAGACCATCGTGGGCGCAGCCCGATCCATACACCGATCGGCACCCAGACGAGGCTGGCCGCGACGGAAATCAGCATCACCCGGGTCATGGTCAGCAACGTGACTTCGAGCGCTTCGCGCAAATCGCCCCAGCCAAGGCTCTCCGACAGATAGACGGCGATATGCCAGCCGCCGAAAACTGCGGCGATGCCGACCACGCCATACCAACTCCAGTCGGCCAATTTGGTCGGCACGCGGAGCAAGGCCGGTCCTGCCGGCAGGGGCAGGCGGACCCCGAACGATGCCCTGAAGACGCGTTGCCACGGATCGCCAAGGGCCGGGATCAGCCGCATGCGGCGGAGAGCATCGAGGAACCATGACTGGGGAATCGTCTGGCCGGTTGTTGTTTCAAACCGATATTTGTCCGCCCAAGCGGCCAGGGGATGAAAGAAAAACTGATTGTAGGCCAGGATAACGGCCGTCATCGCCAGCAAAGCCCAGCCGATGGCGGTCAGATCCCTGTTCAAGATGGCCGTCGCCACATAGGCGCCGATCCCTGGCAAGGTCACATGGGTCGTGCCGACGGTGACCGCTTCCGATGCGACCACGTAGAACCAACCGCCAGACATGGACATCATCATGTTCCAGACCAGTCCCGGAATGGCGAAGGGCAGTTCCAGCCGCCAGAACCGATGCCAGGCGGTCAGACGCAGGACCTTTGCCGCATCTTGCACGTCGCGCGGCACGGTGCGCAGCGATTGAAACATGCTGAACGCCATGTTCCAGGCCTGGCTGGTGAAAATGGCGAACACCGCAGCCAATTCGCCGCCCAGCAGTTGGCCGGGAAACAGGGACAGGAAGAAGGTGACCGAGAACGATACGTAACCCAGAACCGGGACCGACTGAAGCACGTCGAGCGCCGGAATGAGAATCAGTTCGGCGTGGCGGCTCTTGGCGGCGAGGGGGGCAAACAGCAGGGTAAAAAGAAGAGAGACGGCCATCGCCGCCGCCATGCGCAACGAGGTGCGCAGAGCGTAGCCGGGCAAATGCCGCGGATCGAGGGAAATAGCGGCCTGCGTCGCCGTTTCCAGCGGCGCCCGCGTCTGCCCGAGACCGATGGCGATAAGGGCCAGTCCGCCGAAGATCAGCAGCATGGCCAGGCCATCCCACCGATTGGGCAGGAGCCCCCATCCTTTGGTTCCGACCGCCAAGCTGGGCTGCCTGTTCATGTCGCCAATTTCATTGAAATGTTAAGCCTCCCGCTGTCCTCATAGCGATGGCTTAAGGCCAAGACAATCCTGGAGAGCGTGACATTTCAATGACAAATCTCTTTGTCTCGATATTGGCACTCGTTTTGGTTGCTTTTTCTCTTTTTCTCTTTTTCTGTTTTGTCTTTTGGAAATATGGCGGTCATGAGTGGTCGCGAACGTCTTCCTGAGGTTCGGTATTACTGTCCCATGAGCAAATTGGGGAGCCACAGGGTGAGCGAGGGGAAAACCGTGATAAGGGCCAACACGACCAGCAAAGGCACCAGCCAGGGCAGGATGGCTTTGGACATGGTTTCAAAGCTGATTTCCGCTATTCGCGAGGTGATGAAGAGCACCACGCCGATGGGGGGATGGATCGTGCCCAAGATCAGGTTGAAGATCATGATCACCCCGAACTGAACCGGATCGATGCCAAAGCTGTTCGAGACCGGAACCAGGATGGGAATGAGAATGAGCAGGGCGGCCAATGGCTCCATAAAGCAGCCGACGGCCAAAAGCAGGATGTTGCATAGCAGAAGAAAACCGAGCGGGTGGGCGATGACCGCCACCAACTGCGGCGCTAGGATCTGCGGAATGCGGGAGATCGACATGCACCAGCCGAGCGCCGCCGCGGCCATCACCAGCACGACGACGATGCCGGTGGTTTCCGCCGTTTCGATCAAAAGGCCAGGAATATCTTTGACATCCAGCGTCCGGTAGACGACGAGGCCGAGGAACAGCGCATATGCGGAGGCGACCGCCGCCGCTTCGGTCGGCGTGAACATGCCGCTGAACATGCCGCCCAGGAGGACGACCGGCGCCATCAGCGCCCAAAATCCGTCGCGGAACGAACGCCAGATGCCTAAGAATCCGACGAACTTCTCGCGCGGGAAGCCTTGGCGCTTGGCGATGACGGCGACCATGACCATCAGCGACAGGCCCATCATCACGCCGGGAACGAAGCCGGCCATGAACAGCCGTCCGACCGAGACATTCGCCGTGACGCCGAAGATGACCATCGGCAGGCTGGGCGGAATGATCGGGCCGATGGTCGAGGCCGCCGCCGTGATGCAGGCGGCCGTTTCGGCCCGATAACCGATCTTTTTCATGGCGCGGATTTCGACGGCGCCGGTGCCGGCGGCATCGGCGACGGCGGAGCCGACCATGCCGGCGAAAATCATGCTGGAGATCACGCTCGCATGGGCATAGCCGCCGCGCACGGTGCCGACCAGAGAGGTGGCGAAGGCGACGATGCGATCGGTGATGCGGGCTGACGTCAGCAGATTGCCCATGAGGATGAAGAGAGGTGCTGCGACGATGGGAAAGGAGTTCATCGCCTGCGCCATCTTTTGCGGCACGACGGACATCGACAATCCGCCGAAACCGACGAAGGCGAGAGCGGCGAGGGCCATCGTCGCATAGAGGGGGACGCCGGCAAGAATGGCCAGGAGCCAGACGGCGGCGATTTCATACATGAGCCCACTCATCGGGCCAACTCCTCTGCACCGCGGCTGTCGTTACCGCCACCCCGGCATTGCTCGACGATTTGGGAGAGCGCTTGTCCCGCCGTGACCAATCCGGCGAGGATCATCGGGATATAAAGCCAGGCGATGGACATCGAAAGCGTCGTGGCTTCGATGTCCAGATTGCGCTCCGTCAGGGCCACGCTGTACCACGCCACCAAGGCGCCAAGGACAAACAGCGCCGACTGGATGATGATTTCGGCGACGCGATGTCCGCCTTTGGGCAATTTGTCCTGGAAATAGCGGATGCGGACGTGGATGCGTTTCCGGCAGGCCAGAATCCAGCCGAACACGGCAAGCCAAGCCATCAGGAAGCGGGCAAGTTCATCGGTCCAGATGAAAGGATCGTTGAAGGCGCGCGAGATGATGCCGAGCATGACGACGACGAACAGCGCGATGGTGATCGAGGCCGCGACAAACGACGCCGCGCGGTCGAACCAGGTGGTGAAGGATGAGGGCATGACGGGTCCCGAACCATGAGGGAAAAACAGCGGCCGCGCCTTTTTGGGGCGCGGCCGTTTGGAGGGTCGCCTCAGAGCGCGACGATGCGCTCCCAGAGACCCTTGCCCCATTTCTGTTCGAATTTGGCGAGCACGGCGGCCACGACCGGTTTGCGGAAGCTCTCGACATCGGGCTCGATCACCGTCATTCCGCCGTCGCGGAAGGTGCCGACCAAGGAGGCTTCCTGGGAGATGATCTCCTTGTCCTGCCATGCGCTATGCGTCTTCAGCGCGCCGAGAATGATGTCGCGTTCGGCGGGCTTCAGCGATTGCCAGGCCTGTTCGTTGATGGCGATGGGGCGCGGCGTCATGACATGGCCGGTCAGGATGAGATACTTCTGCACCTCATTGATCTTGGCGCTGAGAATGGTCGGCAAGGGATTTTCCTGGCCGTCGACCACGCCTTGCGAAAGGGCGAGATAGAGTTCGCCGATGTTGAGCGGGGTGGGGCGGGCACCCCAAGCCTCGGCCATCGTCCGGAAGGTGTCGACTTCGGGGATGCGCAGCTTGAACCCCTTCATATCGTCGGCCGTCTTGATCGGCTTGTTGCCCGACGTCAGATGGCGTGTTCCGTAATAGACCGTGCCGATGATGCGCATGCCACGTCGTTCGACCAGCATCTTGTTGAATTCATCCATCAAGGGCGAGGAGAGCGCGCGGATCATATGGGCGGGGTCGCGCCAGATGTAGGGCGCTTCGACGATGGACATCTGTGGCACGAATTGTCCGAATTGCGCGCCGCCCTCGTCGACCAAATGGATGGCGCCCGTCGCTGTGGATTCGATGAGATCGCGCGACGACCCCAATTGTCCGCCAGGGAAGGATTGAATCTCGATGGCGCCGCCGGAGCGTTCCTTTACCTCTTTGGCGATCCGTTCGATCATCATGGCCGCGGGGTGGTTCGGGGCTAAAACCGTTCCCCACCGCAACACGGTGGGAGCGGCTTTGGCCGAGCGCAACGTCACGGTCGTGGCCAGGGCTGCCCCGGATGTTTGAAGAAAACCTCTTCGCGTCATTGTCAGAAGTGACATCGTTTCCATCCCATCTTTTGTTGATATTGGTTTTCAAGTATCCCACGCGGCGTCCGTGATTCCGGTCTGCCGGTTCTCTCAGGCTTGTCCTCGATATCCCAGTGCTAATTCGAGTTAGTCAACCAGAGCATCCTAAAGTGCGGGGGCCGCCTTGGCAAGCCGCCGACCGCCTTTCCCCGCCTCGGTCGGAGAGGCGCGGGTCCGTCCTGCGTCATAATTTCATCCTTTGTCCGCCGATGCGATGTCAACCACAATTACCGGCCCGCTCCTGTCTGCCTGCAATCTTCCGGAGACGTCGTCGATGGTCATGGTCCCTCGTCATCTGATTCTTTTTCTGGCCCTGTTGTCCGTCGGCTGCGCCGATTTGTCGGGGTCGTCGCCCATGGCGACATCAAACGACAAGACGCCGTTGATCCTGGTTTCGCTCGATGGATTCCGCCCCGACTATCTGAATCGCGGACAGACTCCGGCGTTATCGGCCCTCGCCACCGCAGGTGTTTTGGCCGATGGAATGCGGCCGTCCTTCCCTTCGGTGACCTTTCCCAATCACTATACCTTGGTGACTGGCCTCTATCCGGATCATCACGGCATCGTCGACAACATCATGGAAGATCCTGATATCACGCCAAAATCGACCTTTCGGCTCGCCGATCGCGAGGCGGTTGACGACGAGCGCTGGTGGGATGGCGCGACGCCGCTTTGGGTGACGGCGGATCACCAGGGGATGCGGACCGCCACCCTGTTTTGGCCGGGATCGGACGTCGCGATTCAGGGGGCGCGGCCCGACCAATGGTTGCGCTACGACGCTGCGATGGAGCCTGAGGAAAGGGTTTATAAGCTATTGTCTTGGCTTGATTTACCGAGCGATCAACGTCCGTCGTTCTTGACATTGTATTTCGAGCATGTGGATGTGGCGGGGCATAAATTCGGCCCGCAATCGACAGGCATCGAGGAGTCTTTACGGCATGTCGATGCCGCCGTAGAGCGGTTGGTCGCCGGCTTGCGTCGGCGCAATATGTTGGACCGCGTCAATCTGGTGATCGTTGCCGACCATGGCATGGGGGCGACATCGGCGGAGCGGGTCGTCTCCCTGGATGATCTGGTGGATGTCGCCGACGTCCATGTGGTGTCCGAGGGCGTGGTGACCGGACTTCGGGCGGAGCCCGGGCGAGAGGAGAGTGTGGAACGACACCTGTTGGGGCGTCACGATCATGTGACCTGTTGGCGAAAGTCCGATGTACCCGTCGCCCTTCATTACGGGAGCCATCCCCGGGTGCCGGCGGTGGTGTGTCTGGCCGATGCCGGCTGGTTGATGCTGAGTCGTCGGGCGATACGGGAGGGGCTGGCCAAGGGACGATCCGTTCCCGCCGGCTCTCATGGTTACGACCCGGCCGATCCGGCCATGGCGGCGCTTTTCATCGCGCATGGTCCGGCGTTTCGTGATCACTACCGGCAAGCGATGTTCGACAATGTCGATGTTTATCCCTTGCTATGCCGTTTGCTGGGGCTGCGGGCGGAGCCCAATGACGGCAGGATCGAGGACGTGCAAGGGATGTTGCGCCAATAGGATCGCGGCGAAACGATCTTTCCCGCGGTCACGGCGTCACCGATGGGGGCCGCCCGCTTAGTGTCCGTCCAAAAACTTTCCGAGTCATTTGAATCGGTTACGGTTTTGGCGAAAAATAGCCATTGAACTGAGG
>Ga0209415_10010569_pt1 | contig 15671 bp, 14 predicted proteins | sample PeaSoiSIISIP2007_FD_187696 | JGI IMG/M metagenome (GOLD analysis project Ga0209415, IMG submission 187696) | Peat soil microbial communities from Weissenstadt, Germany - SII-SIP-2007 (SPAdes) (version 2) | ecosystem: Environmental > Terrestrial > Soil > Wetlands > Peat | place: Germany... | reverse complement strand
GAACTCGAGCAGGAACGCCTCGAATTCGCCCCCGGTGCTGCTCATCGACGAAGTCGACCGCGCCGACGACGAATTCGAGGCGTTCCTGCTCGAGTTCCTCTCGGAGTTCGCCGTCACCATCCCCGAGCTCGGCACCATCCGCGCCGACGCGCCGCCGCTGGTCGTGCTCACGTCGAACCGGACCCGCGACGTGCACGACGCGCTCAAGCGGCGCTGCTTCTACCACTGGGTCGAGCATCCGGACTTCGAGCGCGAGGTCGCCATCGTCGCCTTGCGCGCACCGTCGGTCCCAGAGCGGCTGGCCCGACAGGTCGCCGCCGCGGTCGAGGCGATGCGCGCCCTCGAGCTGTACAAGCCGCCGGGCGTGGCCGAGACCATCGACTGGGCGACGGCGCTGGCCGCGCTCGGATGCACCGCGCTCGACGAGCAGGTGATCGCCGCCACGCTCGGGACCGTGCTCAAGTACCGCGAGGACGCCGAGCGGGTGCGCCACCACGGGTACGCCACCCTGGTCACCGCGGGGATGTCGGGGAGCGCCTGACGGCCCCGACCGCAGGTCTCGCCTCGGCCAGGACGCCGGAAGAGGAGCCACTGCGGCTGCCGGTCGCGTTCGCCCACGTCCTGCGCCGGTGGGGTGTGGTCATCGCCGTCGGTCGCCTGCCGTTGTACGCCGAGGCGCTCGGCGCCGTCGACCTGTCCTCACGGAGCGCCGTGTACTGGGCGGGCCGGGCCACGCTGATCTCGCGTCCCGAGGACCTGGCCGCCTACGACGGCGCCTTCGACCAGTTCTGGCTGGGCGGCCCACCGCCGTCGTGGCGCCCCACGGCGGTCACGCCCGTCGTCGTGGAGGTCGCGGCCGACGACGGTGTCCCCCCGCCACCGTCGGGCGGGCACCAGCCGACCGACCAGACCGAGATCGTCCGCTACAGCGCAGTCGAGACCCTCCGGCACAAGGACTTCGCCGCCTACACGAGCGAGGACTTCGACGCCGCCCACCGGCTGATGGGCGCGCTGCGGCTGCACCCGCCGACCCGGCCGTCGCGCCGGCTGCGCTCGGCCTCGGCCGGTCGCCAACCCGACCTCCGGCGGACGGTGCGCCGGGCCCTCCGCACGGGCGGCGAGGCGGTCACCCTCGCCTGGCGGGCCCCGAGCACCCAGCCCCGTCGTCTCGTGCTCCTGTGCGACATCAGCGGGTCGATGGAGCCCTACTCGCGTGCCCTGTTGCGGTTCGCGCACGCGGCGGTGGTGGGACGGCCGAGGGTCGAGGTGTTCGCCCTCGGGACCCGCCTCTCCCGCCTCACCCGCCAGCTCTCCTCGCGTGACCCCGACGCCGCGCTCGCCGCCGCCGCCCGCGCCGTGAGCGACTGGTCCGGTGGGACCCGGCTCGGCGAAGGGTTGCGCGCCTTCAACGACCGGTGGGGTGTGCGGGGGATGGCCCGGGGGGCGGTCGTCGTGATCCTCTCCGACGGCTGGGACCGCGGCGATCCCGCCGAGCTGGGCGAGCAGATGGGTCGCCTGCACCGCGTCGCCCACCGCGTGATCTGGGTCAACCCGCTCAAGGCCGCGCCCGGGTACGCCCCGCTGGCGCGTGGCATGGCCGCCGCCCTGCCGTGGCTCGACGCGTTCGTCGAGGGTCACTCGATCGCCGCCCTCGAGCATCTGAGCTCCGTCATCGGCGGGTGACGCCGCCCGCAGGGCAGGATGGCCCGGTGCCCGCCCCGACCGACGACGACGGCGGCGGGCTCGACGACGCGGTGGCCCCTACCGGCATCCGGCTCGCGTTCGCCTCCCTCCGACACCGTGACTTCGCGCTGTTCTGGTCGGCGGGCCTCGTGTCCAACACGGGGTCGTGGATGCAGAACATCACGGTCCCGTACGTCCTCTACGAGCTGACGCACTCCACGACGTGGCTCGGGCTGAGCGCGTTCGCGTCGTTCTTCCCCTCGCTGATCATGGGACCGGTCGCCGGCACCCTCGCCGACCGGTACTCGCGCCGGGCCATCCTGATCATCACCCAGACCCTGCTCATGCTGATCGCCTTCAGCCTCTGGTGGTTCTGGGTGTCGGGGCGTGCAACGCCCGACATCATCCTCGTGCACCTGTTCCTCGCCGGTTTCACGAGCGGGATCAACATCGCCTCCTGGCAGTCGTTCGTCCCGCTGCTCGTGCCCGGGGACGACATGATCAACGCCGTCCGCCTCAACTCGATGCAGTTCACGGGAGCGCGGGCGTTCGGCCCGGCCGTCGGCGGCCTGGTCCTCGCCCGCTTCGGGCCCGCCACCGCCTTCATGTTCAACGCCGTCACGTTCCTCCTCGTCATCGGCGCGCTGGTCGCGGTCCGCCCCCGCGTCGCCACGCCGACGGGTCGCGGCCGGCGCGTGCTCGAACAGTTCCGGGAGGGCCTCGGCTACGTGCGGCGGCGCCGGACGCTGGCCCTCGCTGTCACGACGATCGCGGTGACGTCACTGTGCGGGAGCGCGGTCGTGCAACTGGCGCCGGCGATCGCCCGCGTCGAGTTCCACGTCGGCAAGGCCGCGTACGGCCTCCTGGTCGCCATGTTCGGCAGCGGCGCGGTGATCGGCGCGCTCATCCAGAGCTTCTACGGCGACCGCGTGCGCCGGTCACGGATGGCCTTCGGCGGGCTGCTCGGCTTCTCCGTGGGCGTGATCCTGCTCGGCAGTGCCCCGTCCTACGCTCTCGGGTTGACGTGCCTCCTGCTCATGGGCGTCTGCTACCTGCTGCTCTCTGTGTCGCTCAACACGGCGATCCAGGTCCGCGTCGAGGAGTCCTACCGGGGGCGGGTGCTGTCGATCTACCTGATGGGCCTGATGGCGGGCGTGCCGTTCGGCGCCCTCATCGAGGGCCGGGCCGCGCAGGTGGTGGGGCTGCGTGCTGCGGTGATCGGCGCCGGCGCGGTGCAGCTCGGGTTCGCGGTGGTGGCCGCGGTGTCCCGTAAGGGGTTCGCGGCCCTGGACGAGGACGCCGGGGCCGAGGCCGGGGATGCGTTCGCCCCACCCGGCGACCTCGGTGCCGAGCCCCTGCCCGCGCCGGGCGGCCTCGGCGTCGGGTGGGCGGTCGCGGCGGAGGCGGTCCTCGACGACCAGTAGCCTGACCACCCGCGCCGGCCGGGGATCGGCGGGACCAAAGTGAGGCAACGTGGAGCTGAGCAACGAGTTCCGGGTCGGAGTGCCCATCGATGATGCCTGGGCCATCCTGACCGACGTCGAGCGGATCGCGCCGTGCATGCCGGGTGCCCAGCTCGAGGAGATAGAGGGCGACCACTACCGCGGGGTCGTCAAGATCAAGGTCGGCCCGATCACCGCGCAGTACAAGGGCACCGCCAGCTTCCAGGAGCGTGACGACGCGGCCCATCGCGCCGTGTTGAAGGCCGAGGGCCGCGACACCCGGGGCCAGGGCAACGCCAGCGCGACGGTGACCGCCACGCTGGTCCCCGACGGCGACGGCACGCGGGTCACCGTGGTCACCGACCTCACGATCACCGGCAAGGTCGCCCAGTTCGGCCGCGGCGTGCTGGCCGACGTGTCGGGCAAGCTGCTCGGCCAGTTCGTCGACAACCTCGAGCGCGACGTGCTCGCCGGCCCCACCGGCGCCGCGTCCCCGGCCGCTGCCGCCCCGTCCGCACCCGCCGCCACGCAGCCTGCCGTCCCGGCCGCGGTCGCCACCGAGGCGCCTCCGGCGACCTCCAGCAACGGCTCGTCGGGCACCCCGATCCGGCGCATCGACCAGCCCGACGCCGAGCCGGTCGACCTGCTCGCCACCGCCGGGACGCCCGTGGCCAAGCGGGTGATCCCCCTCGTCGGCGGCCTGCTCGCGGTGTTCCTCATCTGGCGCTTCCTCGCCCGGCGCCGCCGCTGACGCACACGCCGAGCATCGCCCCCGGGTTTGGTGAATGATCTGACAAACAGCTTCGGGGAGGGAACGGATGAAGGTCTCGCTGACCGTCAACGGCAGCTCACACGAGCACGAGGTCGAGCCCCGCCTCCTTCTCGTCGACTACCTGCGCAAGGTGGTCGGTCTCACCGGCACCAACATCGGCTGTGACACCTCCTCGTGCGGAGCGTGCACCGTCCTCGTCGACGGCGAATCCGTCAAGTCCTGCACGATGCTCGCGGCTCAGGCCCGTGGTCGCGCCATCACGACGATCGAAGGCCTCAGCTCGGGCGGTGAGCTCCACCCCGTGCAGCGGGCGTTCCACGAGCACCACGGTCTCCAGTGCGGGTTCTGCACACCCGGCATGGTGCTCGCCGCCGTGTCGCTCATCGCCGAACAACCCCATCCCACCGAGGAGGACGTCCGCCTCGGCCTCGAGGGCAACCTGTGCCGCTGCACCGGCTACCACAACATCGTCAAGGCCGTACTGGCCGCGGCGGAGGGGGTGCCGGCATGACCACGACCCAGTTCGTCGGGACCCGTCTCCTCCGGCGCGAGGACGCGCCACTGCTCACCGGCGAAGGCCGCTACGTCGACGATCTCGTCGCCCCGGGCGAGCTCCACATGACGCTGGTGCGCAGCCCGCTCGCACACGCGCGGATCCGCAGCATCGACACGGCCGCGGCGCGCGCGATGCCCGGAGTCGTTGCCGTCCTCACCGGTGCCGACCTCCTCGGCGAGTGGGGCGGCCCGATGCCGTGCGCCTTCGCCATCCCCGGCATGCACGCGTCGACCCACTACCCGGTGGCGCCCGAGACCGTCCACTACATCGGCGACCCGGTCGCCGTCGTGCTGGCCGACAGCGCCTACGCGTCGAAGGACGCCGCCGACGCTGTCGTCGTCGACTACGACCCCCTGGAGGCCGTCATCGACCTCGAGGACGCCCTCTCCGACCGCGTGCTCGTGCACCCCGAGCTCGGCACCAACACGTCGCACGTCTGGGAGCTGAACCCCAACCCCGAGGCGGTCGAGCGCGCGTTCGCGTCGGCGGCGCACGTCGTGAAGGAGCGCTACGTGCAGCAGCGCCTGCTGCCCTCGCCGATGGAGCCCCGCGGCGTGCTGGCCGTCCCCCAGCCCCACGGCGGTGAGCTCACCTTCTACTCGGCCACGCAGGTCCCGCACTTCGTGCAGATCTTCCTCTCCCTCCTGCTCGGCATCCCCCAACAGAAGATCCGCGTCATCGCACCGAAGGTGGGCGGTGGGTTCGGCTGCAAGCTCGAGATCTACGGCGAGGAGCTGCTGTGCGCGGCGCTCGCCCGCAAGCTCGGCCGGCCCGTCCGCTGGACCGAGGAGCGCAGCGAGGCGGCGACGGCGACGATCCAGGGGCGCGGCCAGATCCAGGACATCGAGCTGGCCGCCGACGCCGACGGCCGCATCACCGGCGTGCGTGTCCACCTCCTCGCCGACATGGGCGGCTATCTCATGCTGCTCACGCCGCAGATCCCGCTGCTCGGCGCCTTCCTCTACCACGGCGTCTACGACACCGGTGCCTACGCCTTCTCCTGCACCGGCGTGTACACGACCAAGACGCCGACCGACGCGTACCGCGGTGCCGGGCGGCCCGAGGCGACGTACGCGATCGAGCGGGCCGTCGACGCGCTGGCCCGCAAGCTGGGCGTCGACCCGGCCGAGCTGCGCCGCCGCAACTTCATCAAGCCGGAGCAGTTCCCGTACCAGTCCCCCGGCGGCCTGCTCTTCGACAGCGGTGCGTATGAGGCCGCGCTCGACAAGGCCCTGACGTTGGCGGGGTACTCGGCGCTGCGCGCCGAGCAGCAGGACCGCCGGGCACGCAAGGACGTGGTGCAGCTCGGCATCGGCCTGTCGTCCTACGTCGAGATGTGCGGGCTCGCGCCGAGCCGGGTGCTCGCCTCACTCAACTACGTCGCCGGCGGCTGGGAGTCCTCGACCGTCCGCGTCCTCCCCACGGGCAAGGTCCAGGTGGTGAGCGGGACGAGCCCGCACGGGCAGGGGCACGAGACGTCGTGGTCGATGATCGTCGCCGACCAGCTCGGCGTGAGCCCCGACGACATCGAGGTGCTCCACTCCGACACCGCGATCGCGCCCAACGGCCTCGACACCTACGGGTCACGCTCGCTCCCCGTGGGCGGAACCGCGGTGTACCTCGCCACCGAGAAGGTGATCGCCAAGGCGCGCACCATCGCCGCCCACCAGCTCGAAGCGGCGGAGGAGGACCTGGTCTACGAGGGTGGCGCGTTCGCGGTGCGCGGCTCGCCGACGTCGACGATGGCGCTCGGCGCCATCGCATTCGAGGCGTTCAGCGCCCACAACCTGCCCGACGGGATGGAGCCCCTCCTCGAGGCGACCACGACCTGGGACCCGCCCAACTTCGTGTTCCCGTTCGGTACGCATATCGCGGTCGTCGAGATCGACACCGACACCGGTGACGTGACGCTCCGCGCCTACACCGCGGTCGACGACTGCGGCAATCAGGTCAATCCGCTGATCGTCGAGGGCCAGGTCCACGGCGGCATCGTGCAGGGCGCGGCCCAGGCGCTGTTCGAGGAGGCGGTGTACGACCCGGACGGCAACCTCGTGACCGCGACCTTCGCCGACTACCTCGTGCCCTCGGCCGCTGAGTTCCCGAGCTTCGCACTCGACCACACGGTCACGCCGAGCCCGACCAACCCGATGGGGGTCAAGGGCATCGGCGAAGCGGGCACGATCGCCTCCACGCCGGCGGTGATGAACGCGGTCGTCGACGCCCTGGCCCCGTGGAACGTGCGTGACATCGACATGCCGGCCAGCCCGTGGCGGGTCTGGAAGGCGATCCAGGCGGGAGGTGCGCAATGATCCCGGCTCCGTTCGAGTACCGCGAAGCGGGCTCGGTCGAGGAGGCGGTCAGCCTCCTGCGCGAGCACGGCGAGGACGCCAAGCTGCTCGCGGGCGGCCACTCGCTGTTGCCGCTCATGAAGATGCGGCTCGCGTCGCCGTCCGTGCTCATCGACGTCGGCCGGCTGCGCGAGCTGTCGTACGTGCGTGACGGTGGCGACCACCTCGCGGTCGGGGCGCTCACCCGCCATCGCGACGTGGAGACCTCCGCGCTGATCGAGGCCGAGGCGCCGCTCCTCGGCCGGGTCGCCGGCCAGGTCGGTGATCCCCAGGTCCGCCACCGCGGCACGATCGGCGGGTCGCTCGCCCACGGCGATCCCGCGTCCGACCTCCCCGCCGCCTGTCTGGCCCTCGACGCCACCTTCGTCACCAGCGGCGGGCGGTCGATCCCGGCGTCGGGCTTCTTCAAGGGCTTCCTCGAGACCGCGCTCGCGCCCGACGAGGTCCTGACCGAGATCCGGGTGCCCAAGCAGGGCGGCGCGGGCTGGGCGTGGCAGAAGCTGACCCGCCGGGCGCAGGACTGGGCGATCGTCGGCGTTGCGGTCGTGCGCAACGGGACGACCCGGGTGGCGCTGGTCAACATGGACGACCACCCGGTCAGGGCCGCCGGCGTGGAGGCGGCGCTGGCGGCGGGAGCGAGCGCGGCGGATGCCGCGCAGCACGCGGCCGACGGGCTGTCGCCGCCGTCGGACCTCAACGGCGACGCCGCCTACCGGACGCATCTGGCGTCGGTGCTGGTGCGCCGGGCGCTCGAAGGCGGCCGCTGAGGACCCCGCCCGCGGTCACCCTCTCGCCGAACCGGCTCAGACCGGGGTCGTCAGGTAGCGCCAGCCCGCCGGGTCCATCACCAGGCGGTGGCGCGACCCCGGTGCGGTCGCGTCGCCGTCGGCGTAGCCGGCGTCACCCGCCCACAGGCACGACACCACCGCGCCGTCGACGACCACGCGCGTGGCGAAGCGCTGGGGCTCGCGCGCCCGCGCCTCGGTGAGCGCGGCGTCGACGTCCCGGGCTGACGAGAGGCGACGGAGCGTGATCCAGGTCGGCGGGGCGAGCTCGTATTCCCCCATGTCCCGGCGGGCGAGGGCGTCCGCCGGCGACAACCACCCGTGATCCTGGATCTCCCCGCGGTCGATGACGACGTCGACCGCGTCGCGCACGGGCGCCAGGAAGAACCAGGTGAGGAAGCGCCGCGGCGCGCCGTGCGGCGGCGTCCAATGGCTGAAGGGCACCAGCGACGCCTCGTCGATCGCGATCGCCGCCTCCTCCGCCGCCTCCCGGACCGCCGCCCGCCGAGCCATCCCGATCTCGTCGCCAGGCCCGTCGCCCTCGTCGACCTTCCCGCCCGGGAACACCCACATCCCGCCGAAGGCGAGCTTCGAGTTCTTGCGCAGCATCAGCGTCTCGAGACCGGTCGGTCCGTCGCGGAGGGGGACGACCGTCGCGGCCGGGATGGCGTCGCTCAAGGCCACGGCTTCTCGCGCAGCTCGTCGCGCAGCTGGAACTTCAGCACCTTCATGGTCGCGTTGCGCGGCAGGCGCTCCACGACCTCGAGCTGCTCGGGGATCTTCTGCACCATCAATCCGACTTCGCGGAGGTAGTCGGCCAGCGCGCCGAGCGTCGGCTGCTCGGCGCCGGCCGCGACCTCGATCACCGCGCACACCCGCTCCCCCCGCTCGGGATCGGGCAGGCCGATGACGGCGACGTCGCCGATCTGCGGGTGCTCGTAGAGGAGGTCTTCGACCTCCTTGGCGGAGATGTTCTCCCCCTTGCGGATGATCACGTCCTTCAGCCGCCCGGTCAGCGTGATGTGGCCGTCGGCCCGGGCCCGGCCGAGGTCACCGGTGCGGAAGAACCCGTCGGCGTCGAACGCGGCGGCGTCGAGCGATGGGTCGGTGTAGCCCTTGAAGACCATGGGCCCACGCACGCGCACCTCGCCCTCGACGTCGGGGGGCGCGACCGATCCGTCCTCGAGCACGATCCGCACCTCTGCGTCGTGGACCGGCGCGCCCTCGGTGTTGGCCAACTGGTCGTCGCTGTCGAGTGGCGACCCCTGGCAGATCATCGGGACCTCGGTCATGCCGTACCCGTGCGCGACGGGGATGCCGAGCTCGCGCTTGACCTCGTAGTAGACCTCGGGCGGCTTCGGCGCGCCGCCGCCCGACAGGAGGCGCAGGCTCGGGTACACCTTCGAGCCGGGTCGCTTGCGCTGCTCGTTGAGGAACGCGGTGTAGAACGCGGTGCTGCCGCCCCCCATCGTCACGCCATGACGCGCGAAGAGCGCCGGCGTCTCGTCGGGCACGAACGCCTCCATCAGCAACGCGGGGAACCCGCTGGCCAGGCAGGTGACGAGGTAGTCGGGCCCACCGATGTGGGCGAACGGGAACGCGATCGACCCCACGTCCTCCGGTGTCATGGCCAGCGCCATCGCAAGACCCTTCCCGCCGGCGATCAGCGTGCGATCCGTGTGCTGGACCCCCTTCGGGTCCGACGTCGTGCCGGAGGTGAAGTAGATCCAGCGGATCGCGTCGCCGTCGGTCGGCGGCGCCGGCAGCGTCGTCGGGTCGCCCTCGGGCAGGGTGTCGTACGCGACCAGCGTCTTCGGCCCGCCGATGCGCTCGGCCATCGCCGAGTAGTCGAAGCCCCGCCACTCCCCCGCCGTGAGGAACAGCTGCGCGCCCGTCTGGCGCAGGGCGAACCCGACCTCGCGTTCGCGGTAGATGTGGATGATCGGGTTCTGCACCGCGCCGAGCCGGGCCAGCGCGAGCGATGCGATGACCGTCTCGATGCGCGTCGGGAGCTGCCAGCTCACCGCGGCGCGCGGCGCGATGCCGAGGCCGACGAAGCCGGCGGCCACCCGCTCGGCCCACGCCCGCGCCTCGGCGAACGTCACACGCCGGTCGGCCGGGTCGAGGAGGAACGGCACGTCGGGACTGGCCGACGCCCGTCGGTCGAGCAGCTCCCACAGCGTCGCGACGTCATAGAGGGGCTCGGCCACGGTCCGCGGATCCTACGGGAACGGCGGGCCGTCGAAGCGATCGACGGTGGCGAACGTCTCGACCGGCTGGCGACTCAACCGCGTCGGCTGATGCTCGGGCCACCCGAGGGCGACCACGGCGGCCAGCGCGAAGCGGTCGGGCATGCCGAGCAGCGCGCGCACCGCGGGCTCGCGGCGCACGTTCATCGTCGTGATCACGCCGCCGAGGCCCTCGGCGCGCGCGGCAAGGAGGATGCTCCACACGAAGGGGTACACGCTGGCGCCGGCGACGAGCGTGTAGCGGTCGAACCCCTTGTCGACGGCCGCGACCGCGGAGAGATCCGCCAGCACCGCGAGGAGCACGGGCGCGGCGTCGAAGTGCTCGGCGAACCCGCCCGCCCCGGCCGCGGCTCGCATCTCATCGGCGCGCGCGACGGCGGCGGCCTCGGCGGCGTCGTCGGTGACCGGCGCCCAGGGCACGAGCCCGGCTGCCCGCTGGGCCAGGTACTCGTACCAGCCGGGTAGGTACAGGTCGCGCAGCCCGACGCGGGTCGCGGGGTCGTCGACCACCACGACCCGCCAGGCCTGGCGGTTGCCGCCGCTCGGCGCGAAGCGGGCCGTGTCGAGGACGCGGGCCACCACCTCGCGCGGCACCGGGTCGGCGCGGAACTCGCGGACGGCCCCGGTCGTGCGCAGCGCGTCCCGCAGGTCCATGGGCCTGCGACGCTACCGTGCGGGCATGGCCGACCCCGCAATCCTCCTCCTCCACGGCTTCTCGTCGTCGGCGGAGGCGTCGTGGCAGCGCAACGGTTGGCTGGACATCCTCGCCGACACCGGTCGGACCGTCATCGCACCGGATCTGCTCGGTCACGGCAACGCCGACAAGCCCCACGACCCCGCCGCCTACGAGGCGATGGAGGACCAGGTCCACGCGCTCGTCGCCGGCGCCGGACCCGTCGACGTGGTCGGGTTCAGCATGGGCGCGCGGATGGCGCTGTGCATCGAGAGCCGGCATCCGGGCACGTTCGGGCGACTGGTGGCGGGCGGCGTCGGGGCCAACCTGTTCGCAGCCGAGCGCAACCCTTCGGGGATGGCCGACGCGCTCGAAGGCAAGGGCGAGACCCTCGACCCGCTGGGCCGGGCGTTCGTCACCGTCGCGCACCAGCCGCCGAACGATCCGCTGGCGCTCGCCGCGTGCATCCGCCGGAAGCTGCCCCCGCTCGGGCCGGCCGAGTTCGCCTCGATCCGCTGCCCCGTGCTGGTCGTCGTCGGCGACCAGGACACCGTCGCGATGCCGCCCGACGAGCTGCTCGCCGCGCTGCCCGACGCCCGGCTGTCGACGGTCAAGGGCGCGGACCACCTCGGCACCATGAAGGGGTTCGGCTTCCTCGACGCCGCGCTCGGCTTCCTCGACGCCCTCCCGGCGTAAGTTCCCCGGGTGTGCTCCCCGCCGGGATCACGCGGGCCGACGAGGTCAGCTGAAGGGCTCGTCGGTGGGGACGCGCAGTTCGGGCGGGATGAAGTTGGTCGGCAGCGGCGGGATGACCGGGGCGGTCAGGCCACTCCCCAGGCCGGTGAAGAACTTGCTGACGCTGTCGAGGACGCCACCCCCCTGCACCGCGGTCCCGGCGGCGTCCGCCGCGGTGCCCGCGGCCTGCCCTGCGTTCACGCCGGCGCTCCGGAGCGTCTGGGGCACGGCTTCACCCAGCGGGCCCGCGGCGTCCTCGGCTGCGGTGCCCGCGGCATTGCCGGCCGCGTTCTCCGCCGGGCCGGCCTGTTGCGTCCAGGACCCCTGGGGGTTCTGGTCGAGGTTGTCGAGCGGATTGGGCAGGGTGTCGGCCATCGGGTCCACCCCTTGGAGGCTGTCGGGGTTCACCTGGATGTTGGGCTCGGTGGCCGGCACCGCCTCCGTCGGCGGCATCTCGGTCGGCGGCATCTCGGTCGGCGGCATCTCCGTCGGCGGCATCTCCGTCGGCGGGCCCGACACGTCGGACCCACCCAGGCCGGTCAGGGTGGGCACGCCGCCGGCCGCTGCGGCTGCGCCCGTCGCAGCGGCGTCGACACCGGTGGCCACCGCCGCCGGGCCGAGGGGAGCCGCGGCCGCCGTCGGGGACGGGCTGACGTCGCCGGGGTAGGAGGTCGGCGCGTTGGGATCGGACATCCCGCCAGCGGGAGCGGGAGCGGCCGCGGCGCTGTCGTCGTCCTGCTCGTCGCGTTGGACCGTGCGCGCGGCCGGGCCCGAGGGGCCGAGCAGGCTCCGAGTCGCCTGGTTGCCGGCTTCGGCCTGCAATCCCTGGAACAGCCGCACCGTCGCGCCGCCGTCCATGGCATCGAAGACGGCGTCATCGGACAGCGCGGACCGGCGCATGACGGCGACGTCGAGGCGCCCGGCACCGGGGACCGGGCGGCTCCGCCGTGACCTCTCGGCGGGTTGCCCGACGTGGTCTCGCACCATGCGCGTGAGTGTAACGCCACCGTCCGCGGCGTTCTTGTCCGGACACGCCGTCGCGACGCCATCGGCCGCACGGCCGTCGACGCGGTAGACGACCGGCGCGTCAACCTGCCAGGCAGACGAACTCGGTGTCGTCGCCCAGACGGGCGCGCATCACCGCGATCGCCTCTGGGTTGTCGTCGACGAGGAGGAAGCGGCGGCCGAGGGCGCGGGCGACCACGCCGGTCGTGCCGCTGCCGGCGAAGCAGTCGAGGACGGCGTCGCCGGGGCGGGTCGAGGCCAGCACCATCCGGCGGACGATGGCCTCCGGCTTCTGCGTGGGGTAGCCCGTCTTCTCCCTGCCGGTCGGGGAGACGATGGTGTGCCACCAGACGTCGGTCGGCAGCTTGCCGCGTGCCGCCTTCTCCGCGGTCACGAGCCCGGGCGCGAGGTAGGGCTCGCGGTCGACCTGCTCGGCGTCGAACCAGTAGCGGTCGGGGTCCTTGACGTAGACGAGGACGTTGTCGTGCTTCGCCGGCCAGCGACGCCGCGCGCGGGCGCCGTAGTCGTAGGCCCAGATGATCTCGTTGATGAAGCAGCGCCGGCCGACCAGTTCGTCGAGCATCACCTTCACGTGGTGCACCTCGCGGTAGTCGAGGTGCAGATACAGCGTCGCCCGGTCGTCCAGGACACGCCACACCTCGGCCAGCCGTGGCCGGAGGAAGCCGAGGTAGTCGTCGAAGTGGTCGTCGAACGACCGCTCGTCTCCCCCGACCGTCGCATAGCGCTGGCCACGGAACCCGCGGCGGTCGCCGCCGTCGTCGCGCACCGTCGTCGACCCCCCGCGGCTCTGGCGGCGGCCCGTGTTGAACGGCGGATCGAGATAGGCCATCCGGAACGCGCCGTCGGGGACACCACGCAGGACCGCGAGGTTGTCGCCCTGCACCACGCAATCGGCTGCGCTCAGCAGGGATGACCGCCGGCGCCGACGAGGCTCATCGTGATGTGCACCGGGCCCGGCGCCGACGCCTGGACGCGCAGCCATCCGCCGGGACCCTGCGCCAGGCAGGCCGCCCCCGACTCCACCGACCAGTGCGCGGTGTAGCGGACGCGCACGAGCACGGTGCCCGGCGCGTGCACGTCGAGCTGCAGCTCGCCACCATCGATCTCGACGGCGGTCGCGGGGCCGCTGACGATGCCCGGCGAGCCGGTCACCGCGAACACCCGCCAATGGGCGTCGTGCCACACCGGGACCAGCCCAGCGACGCCGGCGCGCACGAGCGCGGCCTCGGCCTTGCCGGCGTAGTCGAGCTTGGCGTCGGGCAGGGCCACGTAGCGCACGCCGTTGGAGATCAGCCACGCGTCGTAGGTCGCCGGCGTGAGCGGGGCCTGGCCGTAGAACAGCGGGTTGTTGGCCGTGTCGAGCTGGCGTTCCCAGCCCCGTGCCAGCGCCACTGACGGGGCGGCGTAGGCCGCCTCCCAGTGCAGCAGGGTGGGCACGATCTCCACCCGACCGGACGGCACGTCGTGCGTGGACAGGTAGCGCACGACCGGCGCGTAGTACGCGGGCCGCGTGGACGCGTCGACGCGGTCGGTGGAGAGGGCGGCGAGGGCCGGGCCCCACTGGAGGATGATCAGCGGCACCGCCACGACCGCGAGCAGGGCGCGACGCACGGGCCACAGCGCGACCGCGACCACGGCGGGCCCGAACGCCTCCCCGAGACGCTCGATGTTGCCGCCCACCGGCGTGCGCAGGAGGAAGCTCAGGAGGAACGCGACCAGGTACAACCCGCACGCGATGCGCAGGATGCGCGCCCGGCGCGGCAGCAGCGCGGCGGCCAGCGCGTAGACCGCGAGCGAGAACGCCCAGTCCTTGAACGGGAACGGCATCGCACCCTGGCCCGGGAACAGCAGCGCCAGCGCGCCGACCGGCAGCAGCGCCGCGGCGATGACCGGCGCGAGCACGCGGACGTGCCGGCGCCAGTCCGAGAGCAGCCATGCCGCGGCCGCGAGCCCGACGAACGCACCGGCCAGCGGGCTGGCCAGAGCCGCGCACGCCGCCAGGAGGACGGCCACCCAGCGGTGCCCGCGCCACGCCGCCCACAGCGCGCACAGGCCGAAGGCCTCGCCCATGAGGAACGGGAGCTGGCCGATCGCGACCTGGACCAGCGTGCCGAGCGCGAACGCGATCGAGCCCACCCGCGCGCTGCGCCCGAAGGTGCCGACGGCGAGCTTGTCGAACGCGAGAGCCGAAACCGCGACGGCGGCGACCTCGGTGAGGTGGACGCCGAGGATGCCGGCGACGGGGGGGAAGATGACGCTGTAGTCGAGGGTCCAGTGGCCGCCGTACCACTGGGAGTCCCAGAGCGTCAGGCCGTGGCGGTGGAACAGCGAGATGCGGTACAGCGCCGCGGGCAGATCCGAGCCCTTCGCGCCGAGGAGGAGGGCGACCACGGCGAGGATGGCGGCGACGGCCGGCGCCAGCGCCGGCTCGAAGGTCCGGCCCAGCCGACGCCCCGGATCGAAGGTCAGCTCAGCCATGCCCCACCCTCTGCACCTGACCAGCTTACGACCGGCACCCGGCGGGCGGGTGCCTACGATCGGCCGTGATGAGCGATCGCCTCTACTTCCGGCAGCTGCTGTCGGGCCGGGATTTCGCCGTGGGTGACCAGATCGCGGCCCAGATGGTCAACTTCGCCTACCTGGTCGGCGACCGGGAGCGCGGCGAGGCGGTGATCGTCGACCCGGCCTACCGGGTGGCCGAGCTGGTCGACCGGGCGGCGGCCGACGGCATGCGGGTGGTGGGGGCGCTCGCGACCCACCACCACGCCGACCACGTGGGCGGGTCGTTCATGGGATACGCGGTCGAGGGGATCCGGGAGCTGCTCGAGATCGCGAGCGTGCCGATCCACGTCCACCGGGCCGAGGCGGAGTTCGTCGGCAAGTCCACGGGCGTGTCCGGCTCCGACCTTGTCCCCCACGACGGCGGCGACCGCATCGCCGTGGGCGGGATCGAGATCGAGGTGGTCCACACGCCCGGGCACACGCCGGGCAGCGAGTGCTTCCTGGTCGGCGGCCTCCTCGTCGCCGGGGACACCCTCTTCCTCGAGGGCTGCGGGCGGACCGACCTGCCCGGCAGCGACCCCGAGGCGATGTACGAGAGCCTCACCCGCCTGGCCTCGCTCCCCGACGACGTCGTCGTCTACCCCGGCCACCGCTACTCGGTCCCCTCCAGCGGGACGATGGCGGCGGTCAAGGAGACCAACTACGTCTTCAAGCCACGCAGCAAGGAGGCGTGGCTGACGATGTTCACGAGTTGACGGTCACGCTCTCCACGATCCAACCCGCCGGGACGTTGATCGTGTGCAGCTGGATCAGGCCGCTCCCGGCGCCGAAGGCGCACGCCGAGGCGCCGTTCAGCGGGTCCTGGCAGCCCCGATCGCTGTAGGCCCGCGGCGGACCGGC
>Ga0209415_10010566_pt1 | contig 15676 bp, 15 predicted proteins | sample PeaSoiSIISIP2007_FD_187696 | JGI IMG/M metagenome (GOLD analysis project Ga0209415, IMG submission 187696) | Peat soil microbial communities from Weissenstadt, Germany - SII-SIP-2007 (SPAdes) (version 2) | ecosystem: Environmental > Terrestrial > Soil > Wetlands > Peat | place: Germany... | reverse complement strand
TCGTCTTGTCGTCGCCGACGAGCGCGCCCTTCGCCTGGAGGATCAGGATGTCGAGGTTCTTCACCGTGCCGTCGGCCACACCGAAGTAGCGGTAGCAGAGCCCTCCCTGCAGGTGAACGAGGTAGGTATCGCGCTTGTCCTTCACGCTGTGGAGCTTGCCCAGGGCCGGCTTCACGTACGCGACCGCGCCCGTGGGCGTTCCGCACTTGCCGGCGAGCGAGTCGTAGTCCTTCTCGGAATTCCCGGTGAGCGCGATCGTCTGCCAGCATGTCGCCGCGCTGCCGGTCGCCTTCGGGAAGGTGGGGCGGCTGCCCTTGTCGAAGAGGGGCGTGAGCGTCGTCGGATCGGTCTCGGCGTCTTCGTACTTGTCGTCGACGGCAGGAGCCGTCGGCCCGGCCGAGGCGACGGGCGCCGTCGACGATGCAGCCGGAGCATCGGCGACGGGTGCCGACGCGGAGGGCGCGGAGGGCGTGGTGGGGGGCGGAGGCGAGCCTCCGCCGCATGCGACGAGCGCAGCAACCGGGACGAGGATCAGGTTTCGCACGGCGGCCAGCCTACGCCGGATCGCTCGAGGCTGCTCCAACGATCGCACCGAGCAGCGCGTCGTCCTCGTCGGGGAGCACGGTCCGCGCGTCGACGACGACGCGGTCTCCCACGACGCGCGCCACGACCGGCGGCTCGCCGCTGCGCATGCGCGCGAGCAGACGCTCCGGCGACCCCGCCAGGGCCACGCCCGCCGACGCGACGCTCTCCTCCGCGAACGCCCCGCCGCCCGCCACGACGTCGATGTCGATGACCTCGCACGCGACGCCTCGCCGCGAGAGCTCCGCCGCCCATCGCTCCGCACGACCGCGCACCGCGGACAGCGGCATGCGCATCGCCGCGAGCGCGGGGATGGCGTCGATCTCCCCGCGTAACAGATGCGTCACCGTCGCCTCGAGGGCGACGAGCGGCAGCCGTCCCATGCGAAGCGCCCTGGCGAGCGCGTCGCGGCGCAGCTTCTCCACGAGGGTGGCTCGACCGACGACGGCTCCTCCCTGCGGCCCGCCGAGCGCCTTGTCGGTGCTGAAGCACACGAGATCGACTCCCGCGAAGATGCTCGCCGACACGAGCGGCTCCCCTTCGAGCTCGGGGACGGCGAGATCGACGAGCAACCCTCCCCCGAGGTCCTCGATGACGACGACGTTGCGCGCGTGCGCGAGCTTCACCAGCGCGTCGAGCGTGGGGCGCTCCACGAAGCCGACCTGCCTGAAGTTGCCGGGGTGCACGCGCAGGATCGCCGCCACGTCGCGCTCGGTCTCGAGCGCGTAGAGGTAGTCGGCCTCGCGCGTCTTGTTGGTGGTCCCGACCTCGACCATCCGGGCGCCCGAGCGCGCGAGCACCTCGGGGATGCGGAAGCCGCCGCCAATCTCGACGAGCTCCCCGCGCGACACGAGCACGCCGCGACCGGCGGCGATCGCCGCGAGGGCGAGGAGCACCGCCGCGGCGTTGTTGTTGACGACCAGGGCCGCCTCGGCGCCCGCGAGCGAAGCGAGGGCCCGCTCGGCATATGCGGCGCGCCCGCCACGCTTGCCACTCTCCAGATCGAGCTCCAGCGAGACGTATCCGCGGGCCGTGCATGCGAGCTCCTCGGCCGCATCGACGGCGACCGGCGCGCGACCGAGGTTCGTGTGCAGCACCACGCCTGTCGCGTTGATGACCCGGCGCGTGCGCTGGCCGGACCATCGTCGCGCGAGATCGCTTACCCGCTCCGCCACCTGATCGAGCGTCGCGCACGGCTTGCCCGCACGGACGGCGTCGCGCGCTTCGGCGATCGCGTGCCGCGCGAGATCGGTCACGGCGGCGTTCCCGAGCATGCGCTTCGCGTCGCCCAGCACGGGGTGAGCCACGACCCGGTCGACCCGGGGGAGGGATCGCAGCGCGTCGTCGTTCACCGCAGGACTCTCGCGTCCCCCTGGCGCCGCGTCAACCCGAGGGTGTCGAAGTGCTCGAGCATGAGCACCGCCTGCTTGCGCGCCGTACCCGTCAGCTCCTTGAACTGCACGACGCTGAGCGTCGGGGACTTCGCGAAATGCGCGGCCAGGCGGCGACGGGCCTCGGTCAGCACCTCGGCGTCGAACCACAGGTCCGAGAGCCTCGACGCGGCACCATCCCGCGACAGCTTCTGCAGCACGGCCTTCACGTCGGCCGCCGGCAGCCCCGTCTTCTGCGCGAGCATGACCTCGGTCGCCCCCGCGATCGACGCCGCCTTCACCGCGCGCGCCACGCCGTCGGCCTTCGATGCAGCCTGCTCGGCGGCGGGGCTCTTCACGCGCGCGGCCCGCACGACGTCGCCCTCGACGACGAGGCGCTCGGCAGGCTCCCCGGAGCTCGTCGCGAGACGAATCGCTTCCTCGGCGACCGGTCGCCCGGCGCGTTGACCGAGTCTTCCGCGCAGCGTCTCGAGAGGAAGCCCGCGTTCGAGTGGCGCCTGCTCGTGATGCTTCATCACCAGGGCCCTCGCCTGCACAGTGAGGGCGAGGAGGTGCTCGCGAAGCATCCAGCCGCCATCCGCGACTCGAGCGAGCTTCCCGGCTCGCACCGCCTCGTCGGCCGCATGGACGAGAGCCTCGAGTTCGACGGCGAACCGCGCATCGAGCGACGCACGTTCGAGCGGACGCGGCGCGCACGACTCGACGAGCGCGAGCATGCTCGCACCTGCATCGAGCGTCGCGAGCCCGGCGCCGAGCGCGCGACGTCGAGCCCCCGATGCTCGCCGGTCGGGATGCGCATCGACGACGACGCCTCCCCCCACGACCGCGCCCGATGGTCCACCGACCCCACCGCGAAGGACCACCCGGTCGCCCCCGGTGAGAGGAGTCGATCGCGACAGTCGCACGCGTACCACGGCGCCGCCCTCCACGACCTGCACGGCATCGACGCGCGCTGCAGTCGCCGCCGTCCCCGCGTACGCCGTGATCGCCGCGCCACGCTTCAGCGCGTGCTTGCCGCGCACGAGCAGATCGATGGCTCTCGTCGGCCGCAGGTGCGCATCGCCCGTCACCACGTCGCCGCGATGCACCTCGTCGAGCGCGACCCCGGCGAGGTTGATGGCGAGCCTCGTCGGCGCCTCGGCACGTTGCACCGCGGCATCGTGCACGTGCAGCCCACGCGACGCCGTCGGTCGCGACTCCTTCCCGCCGACGACGTACAGCGTGTCCCCCACGCCGACGGCCCCGCCGACGAGCGTGCCGGTCACCACCGTCCCCGCCCCTCGCACGCTGAAGAGCCGATCGACCCCGAGCCTCGCATGATGACGGGACGGCGCAGGCGGCAGCGCACGCAGCGCCGCCCGCAGCGCCTCCTTCAGCCGATCGATCCCCTCCCCCGTCTTCGCCGAGCACGTGACGACGCTCGCGTGCCATCGCTCGCCGAGCAGCCCCCTCGCCTCTTCGCCCGCCAGCTGCGCCAGCTCAGCGTCGACCGCGTCGGCCTTGTTCACGACGATGACCGCGTGCTCGATCCCCAGCAGCTCGCACACCGCGACGTGCTCGCGCGTCTGCGGCATCACCCCCTCGTCGGCCGCCACCACGAGCATCACGAGCTCGATCCCCGCCGCCCCCGCGATCATCGTGCGCACCAGCCGCCGGTGCCCCGGCACGTCGACGATGCTCGCGTGCAGCCCGCCCCCCAGGTCGAGCGGCGCGAACCCCAGCTCGATCGAGATCCCGCGCGCCTTTTCCTCCGGCAGCCGATCCGTGTCGACACCGGTCAGCGCGCGCACCAGCGTCGTCTTGCCATGATCGACGTGCCCGGCGGTCCCGATGACGAAATGGCGCATGCGAGTCGACCGCGACGAACCTACTGGTGCTCGCACTCCACCGTGTCGGTGCGCTCCGCCTGCGCGCCGGCGCTGTCGCGCGCCATCGGATGGTGGCAGCAGAAGACGGCTCGCTGGCCGCAGCCCGTGACCTCGAAGTTCTCGCACGCCACGTCCTGCGTCGCGGGCCTCGTCGGCTCCCCGTTCTGCCGCTTGTTCCAGTAGGCCATCGTGCCCGGGTCGCCGGTGTCGTCCGACGCCGACGACGACGATCGTGACGAGGCCCGGTAGTCGGGCCGGGGGACGACGGTCGTCTGGTCGTCGGGGCACTTCACGAACCGTGCGAACGCATCGCGGGCGCCGCCGCTCAACGACGCGTTGCACGATGTGAGCACTCCGAGGGAGGTCGCGACGACCGCGAAGGTGGCGAGCCGCGCGATTCTCGCCGTGTGGCCTCCCCTCACTGCGACTGCCCCTTCGGGATCTGGGGTACGCCGAGGTTGAACACCACGGTCTCGAACGTGTGCGCGGACGAGACGAGCTGGTCGAGGTCGATGGCCTGCACGTACGAGTGCCGGAAGATGCCCACGTAGGCGAAGCGGTAGCGCCGCAACCCGAGGCTCGCGGGCTGCCGGGGGTCGGCGGAGACCGGCTGGTTCGTGGCGACGTCGTCGAGCGAGAAGGGCGTGGCGCACCGCGCGCTGAGGCAGAACGGGTCGAACGCCATCGCGTTCGGGCCGGCGCCGGTAGAGATGATCTTCTCGACGAACGGCGGGGTCTGGGTGGGGTCCACGACGGCGACGGAGCTGGAGTCGTACAGGACGACGAAGAGGCGAAGCTGCAGCCGCGCGACGCCCTGGGAATCGGGCATCACCACGGGCGCCAGGTACATCTTCGAAGGTCCGGGCGGTAGGTTGACGTTGCCCTGGATGACCATGGCGTCGGGGTCGTAACCACGATCGCCGTTCAGCTGCCCCACCTGACCGTAGACGATCGACGGCGGCGTGCGGCTGGCAATGAACAAGCGCGCCGGGAGCTGTCCGCACGCGAACCGGTCCGCCTCGCTGGTGGCGCTCGCCTCGCATGCGATGCGGGGCGTCGGGTCGATGACGATGCCGCGGAAATCGCTCCCGCCGAGGTTTGCGTTGATGGTCGGGGTGCGCTCCTTGGCGAGGTACGGCCGGACGACCGACGACCCGTCCTGGTCGTAGTACCGGTCCAGATCGACTTCGCTCGTGTAGCGGCTGGTCTGCATGAACGCCGGGCGGAGGCACCCCGCCTGGTCCCTCACGTCCTCGCATCGCGGGACGGCGTAGCGGTCGTGCGGCACCGCGGTGATGCCCAGGCCTCCGCTGGGCATGCCCCAAAGGACGTATTGCATCGTCGGATAGTCGGCGAGGCCGTTGAACTCCCCGAAGCCGGTGGTGATCAGCGACGTCGCCGAGTTGGCCTGATCGGTCACGGCGATGACCGAACCGTCCTCGCTCTGTGCCATCCCGTAGGGGTTGCCAGGCAAGGTGACGTTGCGCGTGTTCGCCGGCGAGTTCGAATTGTTGCCGACTTCGTGGTTCGAGTCGCAACGATTGTTGACGCGCTCGGCACTCGCCGGGCAGTCGATGGTGAAAGCCGGAAACGGGACGTTCGACCCCCCCTCCACCGGGCTCGACGCCGGATCGTCGGCGGTGATCTTCGCCCAGGTGAGCGTGGCATTGCCCGACACCGGAGCGAAGAGCAGCTGCGTGTTTCCGTTGCGTCCCTTGGACAGCTGCAGGTCTTCGGCGAATGCCCCGAGGACCGCCGAGTCGCGCACATACTGAGTGGAGTCGACCGGCGGAGCGCAACCCTGGATCAGCTGCACGCCCAGCCCTTCCTCGTCGGGTGGCGGAGGCTGCGACAGACAGTTGGGCATGAATGGGTCGACGAAGGGCACCCCGGCGGGCGGGGTCGTCGCGCCGGTGAGGTTCGCCTGCACGAGCGCGGCGGCGTCTTGCCTCACCTTGTAGAGGTCGTAGCTTTGCAGGGTGCCGCCGTTCCACTGCAGGTCGAAGTCGGAGTTGATGGCGTAGAGCACGTTGCCCCCCGACGAGACCGCGAGGCCCGTGGGGTAGTAGAAGCTGTCGAGCGGCGGAGGCGTGCCGTTGCCCGCCGAATAGCAGGCCGGTGAGGCGAGTCCGCCGATGACGGCGCAGAGCAGGACGTGCCCCGTCCGCAAGAAAAGCTTCATGGGGCGCCGAGAGTAGTCATGCGAGAGTGGATGTCCAGCACCCCACTACCGCCCCGTCCTGCCGAACACGCACTGGCCCATCGTGCCCGAGGACCTGACGTGCGGCCCGAACTGCCCCGGCGGCAGCGATCCGGTGCAGCTCGCGCAGATGCAGTTCCCGGCTGCGTACCAGACCAGCGGCACCTTCGTGAGCGGCACGCCGATTCCCCTGCAGTTCGAGGCGCTGTTCGGGACCACCTCGTACACGGTCCCCATCCGCTCGGCGGTCGTCACGTTCCAGGCGAGCGTGCCGTCAATCCCTGCGGGGACTGAGCGGCGGCTACGGGTGGGGAACAGGGCAGCGCGCTCTCGTGTTTCAGCGTGATGCCGAGTCGCTACATCCACTGGCACAAGCTCGCGTCGGGCCGGCAGAGCTCGGAGGACCGCGCCGAGGTCTACGCACACGGCGAAGATCTCGTCGTGGTCGTGGCTGACGGAGCGGGCGGGATCAGCGGAGGCGCTCGCGCGAGCGCTGCCGTCGTCGAGACAGCTCGAGCGGTTGCCGAGAACCCGACGCTCGACGTGCACGACACCGACCTGTGGGCGACTCTGCTCAAGGAGGCCGATTCGACGATGGCCGCCAAGACGGCCGGCGAGACGACAGCTGTGATCGTCGTCGTCGGCCCGAACGGGCTCACGGGCATCAGCGTCGGCGACAGCGAGGCATGGATCGTCGACCGCACATCCATCGACGACCTCACGCGCAGCCAGGAGAGACTCAGGCTCGGAAGCGGTCGCGCGACTCCGGTCGCCTTTCAGCGACGACGCCTCGATGGAGTCCTGCTCGTCGCGACGGATGGCCTCTTCAAGTTCGCGTCCGCCGGACAGATCGCGGCAACCGTTCGCGCGGGCGACGTCTCGCGAGCGGCGGAGAGGTTGACCGCGCTGGTACAGCTGCCGTCAGGCGGTTTTCAGGACGACGTGGGGATCGTGGTGGTCGCGGCGGGGTGACTGACAGAGCACCTGCCGTGCCACTGGGAGGACGACCCCTCGACGCGGCGGCACCTTCATTGCTTTGCCACTGAGCCATGAGCACTCACGCCGAGGCGCTCGAGCTAGAGATGCCCGACGAACCCGTTGTCCCCGTGCAGATCGGCGAGATTCTCGCCGGGAAGTACCGGGTCGAGCGGGTGCTCGGCACGGGCGGGATGGGAGTCGTGGTCGAGGCCGTCCACATCGAGCTCGACCAGCGCGTGGCCCTCAAGTTCATGCTGCCCGAGGCAGCGGCGAACGAGGCCGCCGTCGAGCGATTCTCGCGCGAGGCGCGCGCGTCGGCAAAGCTCCAGAGTGACAACATCGTCCACGTGACCGACATCGGAACGCTCGCTACCGGCGAGCCGTTCATGGTGATGGAGTACCTGGAAGGCGAGGATCTCGGGCAGATCCTGCAAGCGCACGGGCAGCTCGGCGTCGACGACGCGATCGACTACGTCTTGCAGGCGTGCGCGGGCCTCGCCGAAGCGCACGCGACGGGGATCATCCACCGCGACCTGAAGCCCGCGAACCTCTTCCTCGCGCGCCGCGTCGACACGGTCAGCGTCGTGAAGATCGTCGACTTCGGCATCTCGAAGGTGAGGGTCCCCGGCGTCGTCGGCAAGCTCACCAATGTGCGCGACCTCATGGGGTCACCGCTGTACATGTCGCCCGAGCAGCTCGCTTCCTCGAGCGACATCGATGCGCGCACCGACATCTGGTCGCTGGGGGTCATCCTCTACGAGCTTCTCACCGCTGCCGCGCTGTTCGAGGGCGACACTCTGCCGCAGCTGTGCTCGGCGGTGATGCTCGCCATCCCCCTGCCCATCCTCGAGAAGCGCCCGGACCTGCCGGCAGGCCTCTCGGAGGTCGTCGCAAAGTGCCTCGAGAAGAAGGCGAACGACCGCTACTCCAACGTGGGCGAGCTGGCCGACGCGCTCGCCCCCTTCGCCCCACCCCAATCGAGCGCGACAATCGTTCGCATTTCGCGAGTGTCGGGCAACTTGCCTCCACCGTCCGCCGTTCGTCCATCGAGCCCGTCGGAGCGCCCGCACCTCGAGCTCGTCGAGCAGCCACTCGGCCACACGGCGTCGAGCTGGACTCCAGACCGGACGAGCCCCGCGGCGCCCAGGTCGCCCAAGCGGCTCTGGCTCGCAGTCGCGCTCGTGAGCGCGGTGGCGGGTGCCGCTGGGGTGTTCGTAATGAGGCGCGAGGACGTGACGCGCGGCTCGCTCACTGCGGAGCGGAGCGCGCCGGCATCGATCGGGTCGGCAGAGAGCGCCCCGGTTCCCTCCGAGATGCGCGTTCCATCGCCGATCGCGATCGCTGCCTCCTCGCCGACACCGGCGCCGCCGAAGGCGGTCGCGTTGCCCCCGCGTGCCGCGAACAGGCCGCGGCAGCTCCAAGCGGCGGTCGCGAAGCCGGTTGCGACCCCAGCCCCGTCGGGGTCCGCATGGGCTATCAGGCTGTCGGCCGCGACGACGGCTCCTCCACCGGCGGCCGCTTCCACACAGCCCTTGGAGCCGGGACCGTACGACTAGCGGTGACGAGATGCGGTCACCGTCCTCAGCGGGAATGGCACGACTCCCGCGTATGCTCAGCGCGTTCTCGGCGGCGAGGTGCTCGTCGAGGACGGCTTCGTCGGAATCGGTCATCGGGGCTACTGCCCGTAGGTGCTCCGGCAGGCAGCCTCGCACCGCTGGTAGCCGGGAGCGTCCGGCTCGCCGCGACACGTCTTGCTGATGCACGAGCTGGCGCTCGCGAGGTGCACCTGGTCGTCGACGAAAGCGCAACCTGCCACGGTGACGAGGAGCAAGACGAGCGCGGACACGGCATGGGACGGGCGCATCTCGTCGAAGCGTACTCCGTGCGTCGACTAGTGCCACCTGGTCACGGCCAGCGCCGACGCAAACCCGACGAGGGCGCCGACCGCGAAGGCCGCGATCATTATCCCCGTCGTGACTCGTCGCGGATTGCGCTTCGCGCTCTCGTCCCGTCGCATCGCGACGACACCACGCAACGCCGCGACGACGCCGCGCAGCGTCGCGACCTCCTCTTTGCGGGCCTCGAGCTCGGCCCGCAGTGTCCAGCGATCCTGGTCGTTCGACATGGCCGCGACACGGTGCCCAGGCGCTCTTCGCCAGAGAGAAGTCGCGCCGTGCAACGCGCATTCCACGCGCGGCCCCGTGCGCTTTTCGTGAGGCCGGCGTCGACGACGCTGACATCGTTGTCATGCGGCGTAGGATCGCCTCACCCGCACCGCGCGAACCCGCCCCCTCCGCACGTCTGCCCAGGCGGACAGGTGCCGCAGTCGATGCGACCGCCGCAGCCGTCACCGGCGAGACCGCACCCGATGTGTTGCTGGGCGCACGTCTCGGGCACGCAGCAGAGGCCCGCGTCGGGGATGGCGCACTGCCCGCGTACGCCGGCGCCTCCGCACGTCTCGGGAGGCGCGCAGGTGCCGCACATCAACTCGCTGCCGCAGCCGTCGCCGGCGGGGCCGCACTGGATGTTCTGATCGTTGCAGGTCTGAGGCACGCAGATGCTTGCGTCCGTCGGGCCGCACTGACCGAAGGTGCCGCCACCGCCGCAGATCTGCGGAGACGGACAGGTCCCGCACTGGAGCACGCCTCCGCAGCCGTCGCCGGCCACGCCACACGCGATGTTCTGCTCCACGCACGTCATCGGCTGGCAGCCACCCCCGCACTGACACGGCAGTCCGCAGCCGCCGCACCGGTTGATGCCTCCGCCTCCGCAGAACTGAGGCGTCACGCACGTTCCGCACATCAGGAGCCCGCCGCACCCGTCGGCGGCGTAGCCGCAGTCGATGCCGAGCGTCGCGCAGGTGGCCTTCACGCAGATCTGGGCGTCGCCTGCATCGGCGTCCGCATCGGGCTCCGCATCGATCGTCGCCTCTGGGGGGCCGTCGGTCGTCGTCGAGTCGGCGACGGTTGCATCGTCATCGGGGCCTTCGCTGCCGCGGTCAGCGCCGACGCTCGTCTCGACGGCCGTCGCATCGGGCGCCGAGGCGCCGCCGTCGGACGTGCTCCTGTCGACGACGCCACCGCACGCGACCATCGAGGCCAAGATGGCTGCGGCGGCGCGCCTCACGAGGAGAGTCTGCCACGCGCGGCTGCACGGTAGCTACCCGGTGGTACGTCTCACGCCGCCTTCACGGGCACCACTCCCCACCGGACGCGGGCCCACACCCGCTCGTGCACGAAGTAACCGACCGTCGTGTAGACGTTGCTGACGACCATGAAGCCCAGCGCAACGTCGACCTTGCCGGTGAACAGGTAGATGGCGAGGAAGTCGAGGCAGAGGATGACTCCCCGGTACGTGATCGCCTTGACGATGGATCGCTTGCTGGTCTCGGTTCGCTCGACGGGCATCGAGCAGCAATAGACGCCCTTCGGGGAGCGGGCTACTCGGCTCGTCCCTCCTTGCGTGAGAACGCAGGACTTGCGCCGAGCCTGGATCTGAAAAACAGCCTCGGGTCGCTTGCGCATTGCTCCGGCGAGAGTCACGCTCGGTGCCGTCTCGAGAATGGGGGCAACATGATCTCCGTGGATGTGGCCGCGACTCGGCTGCCGATCGTGCTCGTAGTGGACCCCGTGGCCGCCTCGCGTCAGGCGATGTGGCGGTCGCTCAGCCGATCCTTCGGTGTGCTCGAAGCCCACGATGCGCGGCACGCGCGCGACTGGCTCGCGCGCAGGCCGACCATCGACGCGCTCGTCGTCCAGAAAGAGCTGCCCGACACCGAGGGCGGCGAATTCGTCGGGAGCCTCCTGGCGGCGCGCGCTTCCGTGGCCTCTCGCGTCATCCTCGTGTCGAGGCCGGTGGATCTGCGCATGGTGCTCAAGAGCCTGGTGGGCTGGTTCTTCTCGCGAGACGTTCGGAAGGCCGAGGCGCTGCTGCGCGAGGCCGATCGGCTCGTTTCGTAACGGACCCGAGGGCTGCGGATGAGGTCAGCGCGCCGAGGGCGCGGCTGGAGAGTTGCATCCTCATCGGGCATGCGTCGGCTCCTCGCTGCGCTGGTCCTCGTGCTGCTCCTCGCACCTGAAGCGTCGGCGCAGACCGCCGCCGAGCGCGAGCCGCGAACCGTCCCGACGCCCGCCGAGATCGCGGCGCAGGCGAGCTTCCCGACCAGCTACCTGCTGTCGCTCTACATGATGGAGCTCGCGAGCGCGGGCACCCCGCCCAGCCAGTCCGACATCGACGAGGCGACGCGGCAGTACCTCACCAACGGCGCCGCGGTGACGGGGGTCCCGAGCGGCGGTCCCGGCGCGGACTACTTCCGGAACGGGGCCGCGGTGACCGGTGTGCCGAGCAGCGGCCCGGGTGCGGCCTACTTCCAGAACGGCGCCGAGGTCCTCGCCTATTACACGCCGCCGGTCGCTCCGGTCGAGCACGCGGCGGCGGGAGAGGTGGACGCAGGCCCCGTCGCGTCCACCGCGAGCGCGTCCCCCGCGGTGGAGGATGCCAGCTTGCAGTCTCCGCCGGCTGCAACCGAGTCGGCGTCGGCGGCCGCCCCAATGCCCTCGCCGGTCGGCTCGGCGTGCCCGACCTGCGCGACGTTCGACCAGATCGAAGCCGCGCTGGCGAACGCGAGCAGGTGCGAGACGCCGGCGCCGGCAGCAGCGATCTCTTGCGCCGAGTCTGCCGCCGCGATCGCCATCCCGCGCCCCACCCAGACGGTCTCGACCTTCCCGACGGAGCCAGCAGTCAGTTGCCCGTCCGGTCCCTCTCCCTTGTCCCGCATCGGTACCGTGCTGGGCGGTGCCCTCCTCGGCGGGCTCGCCGTCGTCCTGTGGTCACGTCCCCGGTCGCTTCGCGTGCAGGCACATCATCGGTAGGCGCCTCGACGACGCCCGAGCCTGGCCTCGACCTCTGCTAGGCTTCTTCGATGCGGCGCCGTGGCCTCGGCTCGGTCCTCGTCGGCTTCGGAGCCGTCCTGGCGTTCATCGTCGGGCTGCAGACGGAGGCGGGGGACCGTTTCGTTCAATGGCTGCAGGGCGCTCTGCTCCAGCAGGAGTACTACACGCCGCACTCGTGGCTGGGCGCGCTCGCATGGCGGACGCTCGGGGAGTTCGTGAATGGCCTGCGGGACCTCTTCTTCGTCGGGCTCATCTTCGGTGGTCTGGCGACGATCGCTGCGGTCGTCGCACGGTCGGTGGCCTGGGCGAGGGTGCGCGACGGCAAGGCAGATCCACTCGAACTGCCAGTGCGCCGAGCCGCGCCTGCGTGTCGCGCTGGACATGATGGCCAGCGGCGAGCACGCGGAGATCGAGATGGACGAGGAGCGGCGCGAGGCGGCGGACTACGGCCCAACGCGGAACAAGCCCGGGGCCTCCCCAGCGTCGAGCTGAACGCCCGCGAGATCCACGCCAAGCACCTTGCGCATCGCCGGCTCGAGCTCCTCGTCGTGCAGGGCTGCGATGAGCTCCACGAGCTTTTTCTCGCCGAAGCGTGTCACGATGCGCTCGACCGTGATCGCCGCGCTGGCGTCGACTCCTCGCGCATCGCGCGCCTCGGAGGACGCCGGGCACTCGCGCTTCGCGACCCAGCGCGCGAAGCCGGCGTCGAGCCACCTCACCCGCCGGGAGGCGTCGCCAGAGAGCACGTCGAAGAAGCCCTGCGCCAGTAGCTCGCAGACGGCGGACGGCTCGGCGTCGGGCGGCATCCACGCCGTCCATGCCGCCACGAGCAGGGGCCGTGGTGCGCTCGACCGTTCGAACATCGCCAGGAACGAGTCCGAAAATCCCACCGCGCGCATGTCCGCGACGAAGCGCTCGCGCGTGCGATAGACGACGAGCTGCGGCGCATGCACCGGGCGGCCGGCGAGGCCCACGAGGTAGCTCCAGGTCCTCTGGTAGTCCTCGACGATGGCTCGAGCGCGACCTGCCTCGACACCCGCTTCGATCCAGGGAGGCGGCGGTTCGTCGGCCAGGGCTTGAACGCCGGCGAGGTCGATCCCGAGCACTTGCCGCAGGCCCACCTCGAGGTCCTGATCGCGCAGCGCCGTGAGGAGCTGCAGCACCTGGGCCTCGCCGAATCTCGCGACGAGTCGCGCGACGACGGCGGCCGCCGATCCGTAGACCCGGGAGGGGTTCGCGACGCGAAGGGCGCTCCACTGTTCGTCGGTCTGCATGTCCGCCAGCTTCACCGGATCGCCGGGCGCGAAGCCAACGGCTCCGCACTCGGCCCGCTCGAACCACGTGGCAAAGCCCTCGTCGAGCCACTTGGCGCGCTGGTACGCGTCGCCGCAGAGCGCCTCGATGAAGCTGTGCGTGAGCTCGTGGCAGACGCCCGAGAGCTTCATGTCGGGAGGCACCCAGAGCGTTCCGTGCATCGGGCGCGGGGCTCCGCCTACGCGGCGGAAGGAGGCCACGTCGTCGGGCGAGAACCCCGTGTCCTGCAGGTCGGCGAGGAATCGCTCGCGCGTGCTGTAGACGCGCAGCGCAGGCAGGGCCGGCTTCTTGCCGGTGCGCTGGGAGAGGATGGTCCAGGTCTTCTCGTAGTTTGCGCGGACGGCGGCCACCCGCTCGGCGGAGGTATTCTCCTCGACCCATGGAGCAGGCGCATCGGACGTGCCGGCGACTTCGGCGCGCGCCACGATCGGAGGAGGAGGCGCCGGGCGGGAGCTTCCGCAGGCCACGACGAGGGCGACGAGCCCCGCCCGGACGCCATCCGAGAGTCGACGAGAAAGCGGGCCAGACCTCATTGCGGCGAATGGTAACCCGCCATCCCCTGTACACACGCCCCACGTCCGCTAGCCTCACCGCCAAGGGACGATGGCACCCGACGACGAGTACGACGACCGCACCAAGGTCAGCGTCGGGAGGTTGTCCCGCGATACCGGGAACCGCCCGTACCTCATCGTGGTTGCAGGCCCGAACTTCGGCGAGATGTACCTCGTCGAGAGGGGCGAGAGCTTCGTCGGGCGCGGCGCGAACGCGACCATTCGCCTGGACGACGACAGCATCTCGCGCCGGCATGTGCGCATCGTCGTCGACGGCAAGGATGCGCGCATCGAGGATCTCGGGAGCGCCAACGGCACGCTCCTCAACGGCGAGCGCGTAACCGCTGCCCCGCTGCGCGACGGCGACACGATTCAGCTCGGCTCCAAGACGATCTTGAAGCTCACCTACCACGACAAGCTCGAGGAGACCTTCCGGCGCCAGATGTACGACTCTGCGCTGCGCGACGGCTTGACCAAGGTCTTCAACAGAAAGCACCTGCTCGATCGACTCACCATCGAGTTTGCCTTCGCGCGCCGTCACAAGACGCCGCTCGCGCTGCTGATGATCGACATCGACCACTTCAAGAACGTGAACGACACCTTCGGGCACCTCGCTGGAGACCATGTCCTCTGCAAGTTGGCAGCTAGCGTGCAGGCCGTAGTGCACACGGAAGACGTGTTCGGGCGCTACGGCGGTGAGGAGTTCGCCGTCTTGTGCCGTGGCGCGACTCACTCGGAGGCCGGCACCGTCGCAGAGCAGATCCGCGCGACGGTGGAGCAGACCGCGTTCGACTACGAGGGACGAGCGATCCCCGTCACGGTGAGCCTCGGCGTCGCCGGATACCCGGCCGTCGCGGCGAGCAACCCGGACGAGCTGATCGGGATCGCCGATGAAGCGCTGTACGAGGCCAAGCGCTCCGGGCGCAATCGCGTCGTCGTTGCCGCCGCCCGCTGAGGCCCAGGGCGACCCGGTCGGCAAGGTCTCTCCCCTCAGCGACCCTCGGCGGCGAGCGTCGATCCGATGAGCGCCCCGCCCGCGAAGTAGGCGTGCGTCGCGGACGCAGGGAGGATGTCGTACGTGAACGCGTGCTCGTAAGGCACGAGCTGCGCGGAGAGGATCTGGATGCGATCCAGCGTGTCGCCCGCACGCAGGTCGCCGAAGGTGCGACCATCGGCGGTCGGATGGCGCGGGCTGATCTCGAGGACCGCCCCGTCGGCCAGGGTGACACGCACGACTCGATGATCGTGCACGGCGACCCGGTTCACCCGCAGGATCGGGACGGCGACGATGGCCTCGTGGTCCACGCTGTAGACGAGATCGCCGACGGCGAGGTCCTCGATGCGGCGGTCGCCTCCCGGCGTCGCGATCGGCGTGTCGGGCGACGCGCAGACGCAACCCGAGCAGCCCTTGTCGCAGGATCCGGTCATCGGATCGGGAGCCTGACACATGGGACCCGTGAGGACCGGGCCGGGAACGTCGCAACAGAGCTGGCCAGCGGAGCAGCACTGGGTCCCGCAGCAGAACTGGGTGCCCCCACAGGTCGCGCCGGAGCAAGGCGGAGTTCCGCACGTGCCCATGTCGCAGTACGGGTGGGCTCCGCCGCAGGTGATGTTGCACATCCCGCAGTTGTGGATGTCGTTCTTCAGGTTGACGCAGGCGCCGCCACAGCAGCCGAAGCCAGGCATGGGCGTGGAGCAAGTGGCCGAGCTGCACGAGCCCGAGTCGGCGTTGCCGGAGTCGGTGGTCGTTCCCGAGTCGGTGCTGCCAGAGTCGGCGGTCGTGCCTGAATCGGCGCCGCCCGAGTCCGGCAGGGTGCCCGAGTCCGTCGTCGCGCCCGAATCGGCGCCGTCCGGCCCCCCGGTGTCGGGTTGAACGGAGTCGGCGCTGGCATCCCCGGTT
>Ga0209415_10010565_pt1 | contig 15676 bp, 20 predicted proteins | sample PeaSoiSIISIP2007_FD_187696 | JGI IMG/M metagenome (GOLD analysis project Ga0209415, IMG submission 187696) | Peat soil microbial communities from Weissenstadt, Germany - SII-SIP-2007 (SPAdes) (version 2) | ecosystem: Environmental > Terrestrial > Soil > Wetlands > Peat | place: Germany... | reverse complement strand
GCGAATTTCAATAAAAATGCCTTGATCGGAACCGCAGCCCGGTCCCACGCTTCCGACCCGCTGATTTGCCCGTTCTCGAGCGGCTCCCATCCCTGGTGATAGACCTGCAATCCCACGGGCTGCATGACCACCAGAGCGATGAACAGCGCGAGCGCGACCAGCACCTGATTCGACGGAGCGGTCTGCGTCCCCAGCGCCTGCCGCAGAAAATGCAGTACGACGACCACGCGCAGGAACGGCGTCACCGCCATCAGGATCGCAGGCAGCAGCGTCATGGCCGTCATCAGCAGCAGGATCTGCATCGGCACGCTCAGCGCATTTCCGGTCTTGTTCTGCACCAGGGTGATCCCCAGCAGTGAATCGCCCGGCGCGGCGAACATGGTCGCGGCCGAAACGGTCATCAGCGCCAGCAACCTTTTCATGCCCGGTCTCCTGGAACGTTCGCGATCAGCGCGCATCCCTGGGGATGCGTCGCGATCAGGAGATCCCGGCCCTGGACGCGCACCAGATGCAGCGAATGTTGCGGCGTCAGCGCCAACCGCTCCAGCGATTCCATTTGCTTCAGACCCTTCTGCGCCCGCGGCCAGCCTTGAAAACTCGTCCGTCCGCTTCTGCGCAGCGCGAACAGCAAGCCGCCCAGCAGAGCGAACACAGCCAACACCGACAACACCTGGCGTGCGATTTCCATCGCTTTAGCTGTCCTCCTTGAAGCCCGTGATCCGCACGCCCACCGCGTCTTCGATGATCACGATTTCGCCCGAGCCCACCGGCGCGCCGCCGATCACGATATCGATGTTCTCGCCCGCCGACCGGCTCATCGAGATCACGGTCCCTTTCTCGAGGGCGAGAATGTCGCGGACCACCATCATCTTGCGGTCCAGTTCGACGTCCACATGCATGCGGACGTCGGCCAGATGAGCGATCTCTTCAAACGCGTTCATGGATGGTTTACTGCGGCTTCAGGTTAATGGTGTCCTGGCTCAGCGTATTTTCCGTGGTGATGACATGCGCGTTGGCTTCGTAGCCTTGCTGATAAATAATGAGATTCGTAAATTCCTTCGCGATGTCCACGTTCGACGCTTCGACCGAGCCGCCCAATACCGTTCCGCGTCCGCCCGTGCCGGGAAGGCCCACGGCCGGCAGCGCGGTTAATGCGCTGGCCTGATAGTTGCTGTTTCCAGCCGCGACCAGCGAATCCGGATTGCGGATATCCACCATGGCCATCTGGCCCACCACCACCTGCTGCCCGTCTGAATACTGCGCCAGCACCTGGCCGCCGTTGGCCAGACCCACGCTCACCAGATTCGCCGCCGCCGCTCCATTCTGCGTCTGCGCCGATGCCGCCGAAGCCTGGTTATATTGCGAAATGTCGGGCGTCGTGCCGTTCCAGAGATTCCAAGTGACGTTCATGTCCGCGGCGCCGTCGGCCAAGCCTGTGACCTCAAGTTGGGGTTGCGCGTCGGTCGAGGCCGGGCTGATCAAATTGCCGCTGGAATCGAACGTCAAGGTTCCTGTCACCGGCGTGAACGGAGGCGTCGCCAGATCCGAATCCGGAACGCTCAGCGAATAATTCCATTGATTCGCTGTCCCGGACTGCGTGAACGTCGCCGTTACGGTGTGGGCCGTGCCCAGCGAATCATAAACCTGAACCGAAGTTGAGAAAGTTCCCGATGCCGTGCCCGCCACTGCGGCCGCATCCAGATTCAATCTGGTGGACATCGAAGTGGTTGCCTGCGGAGCGGCCAGCGCGCCGACTGGCACCGTGATGTTTCCGACCGGCAGGTTCGTGTCGAGCACTCCGTTCACCATGTTCCAGCCCTGGACTAAATCGCCGGACGCCGTGGTCAGGTTGCCCTGGGTGTTCACTTCGAAGCTGCCGCCGCGGGTGTACTCGGTATTCCCGGTGACGGCCGCCTGCACGATGAAGAATCCATCGCCTTGAATCGCCGCATCCAGCGGACCGCCGGTGGATGTGAGAGCCCCCTGAGAAAACTGGCGGATCGTGATGGGGGTTCCGACGCCGAATCCTACCTGCGTCGACCCGAGGCCGGCGCCGATCGACTCTGTCACCAGATCCTGGAACGTGACGGTGTCCGCCTTGAATCCTGGCGTGTTGAGATTCGCGAGATTGTTGCCGACGACGTCGATCGCCGTCGAATTGGCGCTGAGGCCGGAAAGAGCTGCTGAAAAAGATCCCATGATTTCTCCATTAATTTATAAGTGCGTTAGAAGTTAAACCGGTGGCGTTGCCGGCGTAGTGCCGGTCGTTGAGTTAGTCGCGGACGTGCCGGTGTTGGCCGATGTCTGCGCGGCAATCGCCGCTGCGTTGGCCGTCAGCAGCGAATTGATGTTGTCCAGATCGCTGGTGCTCTGCGTCGTGTTTGAAAGCTCGCTGAACTGCGCCAGCTGGGTGATGAAAGTGGTTCCGTCCGCCGGACTGTCCGGATCCTGATACTTCAACTGCGCCACCAGCAGTTGCAGAAACACATTCTGATTGGCCAGATTGGACGTCGACGGGTTGGTGGTCGCTGTCGGATTGTTGACCGCGGGGGCAGTCGGGGTAATTGCTGAGGTGCTCATTTTAAGTTCTCCAGTTCTTGAAGCCAGGTCTTGCGGCGCTGGTCGCGTTCCTGCTGCTGTTGCTGCGGCTGCCGTCCATTCGGATAATTTCCGCCGGAGCCGCGTCCGGACGATCCCTGCTGTTGGCGTTCGTTGCTGGTGCCGGCTTGCGGCGAGGTGGCCAATTGCGCCTGCGTCTCGCGCGGAACATACGTCTCGGCGCGATACCCCGCGCGTTCCAGCGAATTCGTCAAGGTTCCCAAATCCTGCCGCAGCGAGGTTTGCAGCGCAGCGTCGGGTGTGCGTACCGCCACGTGAATCTCGCCGGCACGCTCGCTGACGTGCAGGTCCACTGCTGGAGCTTCCGGCGGCGCGACGCGGATCGTAATCGATTGCAAAGGAGTAGCCGGTGTCGGGCTCGTGGCCGCCGCTGCGGGCTCCGAAGTTCGTAGCGACTCGGCCACGGTGTTCAGCGGAGCCGGAGTCTCCGTTTCAACGCTCGCGCGCGGCTCATCGTTGTTTACCGGACCCGCCGCGAAGAAAGCGCGGGTGAAGTCGCTGCTATTCGATATAGCGCTTGCGGCAGCGACGCGAACGACCGGGGTCGGGGTATCTTCGCGATCCACGTTGGCAGGAGTTTTTAGGGTCGTGGCCGCCGGACGCGCCGCTTGGATCGGCTTATTCACAGGACCTGTCGCGGGCGCGGCTGGTTCCGGATTCGTTTCCGGCTGGATCGGAGTAACCACGGTTGCCGGGATGGTCGCGGGTGGATTGATCGTCGCTGGCGTGGCAGGCGCCGGTGTGGGAGACGGTACCGAAGGATCGTTCTGCGCTGCGTGGAGGTCGTCGGTATCCGGGCCTGAGATTTGCACGGGAGTAATCCGCACGGCAAACGCGATCTCCGCCGGAGGAACTGCCGTCGTCTCCGGCGCCTGCACGGCGGTGTCTTTCGGCAACGGGCTCTGCTGTTCACGCGGGAGTGAGTCCTGAACCAGATTCGGTTTTTCTGTGTTCTCGGCTACGGCAACTGGCTGCGGCGCGGTGGTCGTTACCGTGAGGGAAGGAAATTTCAAGGTGGTCGTGTCCAACGTGTCCGTTGTCGATGACGCCGATTTCGCCGGCCGCTTTGACGTCCCACTGCTGGGCTGCTTCGCGGAGTTTTGCGATTCCAGATCGGTCGTTGCATCGTTTCGATCTGGAGTTTCCACGGGCTGCTGGATGGAGAGCGGCAACGTTGCCTGGTTGAAGCTTTCGGCCGGTGCCCGCGGCGTCGTTGCGGGGCTTGCAGGCTCGTTCTCGAGCTGTTGCGAAAGTACGGCCGAAGGACTCGCCGGTTGGGATGGCGTTCCGAAGATCGACCGGAACAGGGCATTGGTAAGAGTCGGTGCTGCTGCTGTCGGAGCAGTTGAAACCGTTGGCGCCTGTACAGGAGTTCCCAGCATCGATCGAATCATGGCGTCCGCGATCACGTTCGACGTGTCGCTCTTCGAAACCACTGGTTCGAATGGAACTGGGGCCGGCGTGATCGAACCAGCCAGTACATTAATAAGGTTTGCGAATTTCGCGTTCGCGGCGCGCACGGGCGAAAGCGCCGGCAGCATCCCGATCAAGCTCAGCGGATCGTGTGCTGTGGCTGCCAGTGCGTTCACGCACCGTTCAAGTGCAGGTCAGTGCCCAAAGACACTTTAGCCCACTATCAACAACTTGACTGAAATATTCGCGACACCAACTTGGCACTAAATCCAAAACGACACTTTCGTGTCGATGCCATTTTGGCTTTGCTAATCACATCGACTTTATTTAACTGACTTTTAGCAAACGGTTCGCGGATTGCTTCACTCATCGCGAGGATTGCCACTTTGGATCCACTTCTCATCTCGGCCGCCAGCGGAATGAAGTCCCGCTTGGACTCTCTCGATATGTTGGCAAATAACATTGCCAACACGGGAACCGCCGGGTTCAAATCGGATCGGGAATTCTACGGTTTATATGAACAGCAGTTCCCCGTGGTCGAAAGCCAGTATACGGATTTTTCCCAAGGCACACTGACCCCGACCGGCAGCCCCAGCAGTCTGGCGCTTTCCGGAAAGGGTATGTTCGCCTTGAGCGCGCCTTCGGGGATCGTCTATTCCCGAAGTGGTGATTTTCAAATTTCCAAAACGAACACCCTAGTAACCAAGGACGGATATTCGCTGCGCGACGTCCTCAATAAAGGCAACCCGATTACGGTCGACCCTGCGCAGCCCATCGACATTTCCAAAGCGGGCGTGGTCAGCCAGGGCGGGCAGGATATTGGCCAGATCGAGATCGCTTCGCCGGATTCGCTGCCACAGTCGCTGGCCAAGCTCGGCAACAGTTATTTCACGATGATCGACAAGGCTGCCGTCGCGCCCCCGGCGCAAGGCACTGAAATTTTACAAGGACAACTCGAGAACTCGAATGTCCCGGTGGCCGATTCGGCGGTGAAACTGGTCGGCGTCATGCGCCAGTTTGAAGCGCTGCAAAAAGCCATCAACCTCGATACGGATATGACCAAACACGCGATTGAAGAAGTCGCCAAAGTCGCATAGGAGCACTTATATATGATCAGGGCACTGTACAGCGCAGGCAGCGGGATGACCGCTCAGCAGATGAGCATCGACAACATCGCCAACAACCTGGCCAACGCGAACACGACCGGATTCAAAGCCCGGCGCACCCAGTTTCAGGACCTCTTGTATCAGAACTATCTGCAACCCGGCGCCGCGGCGGGATCGCAAACCATCGTGCCCAGTGGATTGCAGGTCGGCATGGGAACGCGTCCTTCCGCAAATTCCATCGTCTTCACCCAGGGCAGCTTCACCGAAACTGACAACCCGCTCGATCTGGTCATCCAGGGCAAGGGCTTTTTCCAGATCCAGACGCCCAACGGACAAACCGCTTACACACGATCGGGCAATTTCCAATTGGATAAGAACGGCGCCATCGTGGACGCTAATGGCAATCCGTTGCAGCCGCAGATTACCATCCCGGCGCAGGCGCAGACAATCACCATCGCGGCGGATGGTACGGTCAGCTATACGCAGCCCGGCCAGACCGCGACTACGATTGCGGGACAAATCCAGCTCGCGAACTTTGTCAATCCCGGAGGACTGAACAGCATCGGCAACGGCCTGTTCATGCCCACCGACGCGAGCGGCGACCCGATCGTCGGGACTCCCGGCGGCCAGGACGGCATGGGGACCTTGCAGCAGGGATATCTGGAATCGTCGAACGTCAGCGTGGTTCAGGAGTTCGTCAACATGATCAGCAGCCAGCGCGCCTATGAGGCGAGCACCAAAGTGGTCAAGGCCGCCGACGAGATGTACCAGCAAGTGAACAACATCACTCAATGATCCGGAGCTTCATAGCCGTCGTGTTCGCGTGCCGGGCGCTGGCGTGCAACGTCGTCGAAGGCCCGCGGATTCTCGGCCGGGATCTGGCATCCGCGAATCCGTATTTCGCGGCGCTTGATCCTACCCTGATGGTCAGCGGATCGCCTCTGCCCGGAGTTCAACGGATCTTGCACGCAGATGAGCTGGTCCGCATGGCGCGCCAGAACTCGATCGCGCCGCCCACCCCGACTTCAGAAATCTGCTTTGAGCGCGCCATCGAGCCGCTGACCGAAGAAACACTTCTTCCCGTATTGCGAAACGCCTTGGGAATCGACGGGGCGGAAATCTCGATACTCGATTTCAGCCGCTACGGCGTTCCGCGCGGGACCCTCGAGTTCACTCGCGCTGGATTATCGGCCGATGGACTGTGGCGCGGGCATGTCGCCTACGATGAAAATCGCGGCTTCGCGGTGTGGGTGAAGGTTCGCGTCTCGACGAACCAAACCTGGGTGGAAGCGGCCGAGCCTCTGGTCTCCGCCAAGCCGATCCATACTGCGCAACTGATCCTTCGCAAAGCCGCGCGATCTCCGCTCGGCCCCGAGCCCATCGCGTCCATCGAAGCTGCGGAAGGTCATCTGCCGATTCGCGCCATCAAACCGGGGGAGCCGATCTTCGGCTCCATGCTGCTGACTCCCCATGAAGTGGAGCGCGGCGATACCGTTTCCGTCGAAGTAGTCAGCGGCGATGCCAGGCTTCTGTTCGATGCCGCCGCCGAAACTGCCGGCCGTCTGGGAGAGATGGTCTTAATCCGCAATCCCGAAAACGGCAAGCGCTTTCAGGCGCGTGTCGAAGGAAAAGACAAGGTAGCCATTCATAAATGAAAACGTTTTTCCTGATCTTACTGATCCCCGCGTCGATCTTGGCGCAAAGCGCCGGATCTCTTTACGCGCCCGGCGGACGCCTGGCAGATTCGGTTCGCGACGTCCGCGCCAGCGTGGTGAACGATATCGTCACCATCGTCGTATCCGAAAGCTTGTCCGCGGTCTCTTCCGGCGCCACACAGACGTCGCGAAAATCCTCAGCAGTCAGCCAGATCACGGCGGCAATGGGACTTCTCAATAGCGCCAGCAGATTTGCCAATCCTCTGAACGTCTCCGGCGATCAGGAACTGGCTGGAAGCGGGCAAACCACGCGCACCAGCTCTCTCAACACCACCATTTCAGCCCGCGTGGTCGAGGTCACCGAGAACGGCAACCTGATCGTCGAAGCGACCAAGCAGATCGGCGTCAATTCCGAAAAGCAGCAAATCACGGTCCGCGGGATGGTTCGTCCCGCCGACCTCACCACCCAGAACCTGGTGTCTTCCAACCAGGTGGCCGACCTGAAAATCACCGTGAATGGCAAAGGGGTCGTGGGCGACGCCGTCCGCCGGCCGAATTTTCTCTATCGTTTCTTGCTGAGCCTGCTCCCGTTCTAAGAACGTCATGAATAAACTCACCGGCTTTCTATTAACGGCCTGCCTGCTGCACGGCGAATCCGCTCGACTCAAGGATCTGGTCTCGCTCGAAGGCGTGCGCGACAACCAGTTGATGGGTTACGGCCTGGTGGTCGGACTGGCTGGAACCGGCGACAAGCAGTTGACGTTGTTTTCCACGCAATCGCTGACGAATCTGCTGAAGCGTATGGGCGTCACGGTCGATCCGACGCAGATGCAGGTCCGAAACATGGCCGCTGTGATGGTCTCGGCGACCTTGCCGCCGTTCGCGCAGCCCGGCACGAAAATCGATATCACCTCAGCCGCGATTGGCGATGCGAAGAGTCTGCAAGGTGGGATTCTTCTTCTTACTCCGCTCAAGGCCGCCGATGGGCAAGTTTACGCGGTGGGGCAAGGACCCGTGATCACGGTAGCCTTCGTTGCCGGGCGCGGCGGAAACTCCGAAACCGTAAATCATCCGACCGTCGGCCGCACGCCGGACGGAGCCATCGTCGAAAAAGCGCCGCCATCTATCACTCCCACCGCGCATCTCAGATTGCAGCTCCATCAGGCGGATTTCATCACCGCATCGCGCGTCGAAGACGTGCTCAATAAACATTTTCTGAGTCCCGTCGCGCATGCGGAAAGCCCTGGCGTCGTGGTCGTTGACATCCCGGTGGGCTATCTTTCGCGCGCCGTCGATTTCGTTGCCGAGCTCGAAAGTCTTTCGATCGAATCCGACCAGAAGGCCCGCGTGGTGATCAATGAGCGCACTGGAACCATCGTCATCGGTAAGGACGTCAGAATTTCCCCGGTCTCGATCCTGCATGGCGCGCTGACGGTGCAAGTCCGCACGAAAATGGAAGTGTCCCAACCGGGGCCGCTGTCGCCTTCCGGAAAGACCGAGGTGGTTCCGCAAACCACCGTCGCGGTGAAGGAAGAAAAAGCCAAGAACATTGTTCTCGAAAAAGGCGCCACCATCGAGGATCTGGTGCGCGCGCTGATGGCGATCGGGTCGACGCCGCGCGACATTATCGCGATTCTTGAAAATCTCAAATCCGCCGGCGCGCTCGACGCGACCGTCGAGGTAATCTGATGACCACCCCGATTTCCTACGCGACCGCCTTGCTGCCCACGATGGCGCCGGCCAAATCCGGCAAAATCGAGGACGCAGCCAAACAGTTCGAAGCTCTGCTGATCGGCCAGATGTTGAAATCGGCCCGCGATACTGCCGCCGATGACGATCCCGACAATGACACCGCCGGCGAACCGATGCTCGACGTCGCAGATCAACAATTTTCTAAATTGCTCGCCAATAACGGCGGCCTGGGCCTGGCGCACATGATCGCCGGCGGCCTTACCAAGGAGTCCAAAAAATGAGAATCGATAACAATTCCCTCGGCCTCACGCAGGCGATCAGCCGGACTCAGGCCGACCAGTCCTCCAATAAGACCGGAGCTGGCGCACCCCAGCGTGGAGCCGACCAGATTCAGATCTCGGACATGGCGACGCTGCTTTCCGCCAATCAGTCCAAGGTCGATAAATTACAACTCGCAGTTCGCTCCGGGACTTATAACGTGTCGCCCGAGCAGATCGCGAGCAGCATCATCAACGACGCGCTGCTGTATTGACTACGACGCCCGCTTCCGGGCTTTGATCTCGGCCAACAGTTTATCGATCTCATCGTCCTTTTCGAGCGCTGCCAGCCGGTCCTCCACGCTATCCACGGCCAGCTCCGATTTCGCCTGGCTCACGGCCTCGGCATGCTGGACCTTGTTTTTCACCCGATCGAACGCCGCTTCCTTCGACCCGTCGCCGATTTTCATCCGCGCATCGCTGGCCTTGCTCAACGCTCGCGACCGCCGGTGCTGCGCGATCAAAACGTCGCTCTTGTTCTGCGCTTCCTGTAATTTCAGATCCAGTTTTCTGAGCGCAGTCTTCAAGTTCTCCACCTGCGCGGTCTGATCGGCCACCTGCTCGGCGAAGCTCGCGGCCATGTTGCGAGCCGTCATGGACCGCTCCAGCGCGGCCCTCGCCAGGTCGTCATGACCTTTTTCCACCGCCAACTCCGCCTTCCGTACCCACTCCGCCGCCGCATCGTCGTTCTCTTTTTGCTTCTTCATCAGCAGATGCTGATCGGCGATCGCGATCGCCACCTGCGTCTTCACCTGCAGCAACTGATTCTGCATATCGAGAATCACCTGCTTGATCATCTTTTCCGGTTCTTCCGCCTGATCCACCAAATCGTTCAGATTCGCGCGAATCAACGTTGCCACGCGTTCTAAAAGTGCCATCGTTTTACTCCTTTGGGGTTTCCTTCGGCGTCTTGTCGCCGATCAGCCGCACCTTGCCCAGCAGCTCCGACATCTTCATCCCGCTCAGCGTTTCGAACAGCGCCGGAATCTGCGCCGCGATCTCCGTCATATCGCCTGTGATCTTATGCATCCCCGTCGACGCGCCGTTGCCGGTCGAAACAATGGTGATTTTGTCGATGTTGGAGAGCGGCGACGCCAGCGCCTTCACCACTTCCGGCATATTGGTGATCAGCTTGTCGAACACGGCTGCCTGGTTGTACTCCTGATACGCCTCCGCCTTGACGTTCATCGCCTTGGCCTCGGCTTCGCCTTTCTTGAGAATGATTTCGGCTTCGGCTTCGCCCTGCGCGCGGATCGCCGCCGCCAGACCTTCGGCTTCCGAGATTCTGCGCTGCCGCTCGGCTGCGGCCAGGGTCTCGATGCGCTTGCGATCCACTTCGGCTTGCTTCAGGTTGGTCGCGATCAGCTCATTTTCTCGGCGCGAGATCTCGGCTTCTTGAACTTTGATCTCATGTTCCTTCTCCACCTGCCGCACTTTTACCGCCTCGGCCACCACCTGTTGCTGCATAATGTTGGTCTGGATGTCGTAAGCTTTGTCGGCTTGCGCCTGCTGCTTCTTAGTCATTTCGACGTACTGCGCTTTCTTGATCTCCAGATCGCGAGTCGCTTCCGCCTGTTTCGCCTGCGACAAGGTTTCAGCGAGCACGCGCTCCTGATCGGCCTGCGCTCTGGCCACCGCCGACGCTCTTTGCGCCTCGGCGCGTTTGATGGCGGTATCGCGCTCGGCTTCGGCCGCCGCGATGTCCGCGTCGCGCTTGATGCGCGCCACATCCGGGCGCCCCATGTTGCTGATGTACTCGTTCTTGTCGCGAATTTCCTTGATGGTGAAAGAGATCACTTCCAGACCCATCTTGTTCATGTCGTCGGCGCAGGTGGCGCGCACGCGATCGCCCACCATCTCCGGTTCTTTTACAATTTGCTCCACCGAAAGCTGGCCGATGATGCCGCGCAGGTGGCCCTCCATCACCAGACGGATCAGACCGTCGCGCTCGGTATCGCTTTTGGTAAGGAATTGCTCGGAAGCCGTGATAATCGACTCGGGATCCGATTTCACTTTGATCTGCGCGACCGCTTCCACCGTTACCGCGACGCCCTGCATCGTGTACAGATCCTGCTGCGGGGCGACGTCGAACGACATTAATTGCAGCGACAGCTCACGATAGGTTTCCACCATGGGAAAGATCACCGTGCCGCGGCCTTTGATGATGCGGGTCCCGCGAATTCCGTACACTACCAGCGCCTGATGCGGACCCGCCTTGCGATACAGGCGCGCGAACATCGACATCAGGAAGAACAGTGCCAGCACCATCAGGCCGGCCATCACGAGTATTTCCGCTGAAATATGCATACAGTTTTCCTCTCAGTACTTTTCGCCGCTCATCTCTTCCCAGCGGCGAACGTAGGCGATGCCTTTTTCAAATCGTGTGACGATCACTTCCGCGTCGCGCGGGATCGCGGCTCCGTCGTCGGCGCGCGCGGGCGTGCAGCATCGTGCGCCATCCCGCGCATAAATCAGCTCCCCGGTGCCGCCCTGGCGAATCGGGCTCGCCACGCGCCCCAGCACTCCGGTCATCTCGTAATCCGCGGGATCGAGAGGCCGGTCCTGCCCGACCAGCTTCATCAGGAACCAGAACACCGCGGCCGCGCCACCCAATCCGCTCATCATTGATATGAAAAGGCCCAGATAAACCCACACATTCGAGTAGCGTTCCAGCAGATAGCCGGTCCCGCCGAACCACGCCAGGAACGCGGCGATGGTTCCAAAGTTAAGCGGCGAAAGGCCGCCGCGCCCTCCGCCTTTGACACCGATGCGCCCGTGCGCGTGAAAATGCGGGACGTGAACCACGCCCGCGAAAAATGAAATCGCACTCAATAAAAATCCAACCAGGAACGCGATCAGATAAAAGCTTTCCCAGTTCATACGGCCTCCCGCCGGATCGGCTCGACCCCGGTGCGCGTTCCCGCCGGAGCCAGCACCGCGAACAGACGGTCCACCAGCTTGGGAGTCTCGAGAATCGCCTTGAGCAGCATCAGGCACTTGCGCGAATCTTCATGCTCGGCGACTTTCAACAGCGCCTGGCTCACCCGCGGATCGCGCGCAAACCGCTCCGCCCCGCTGATCAGCCATAAGTCGAGCTGGTCTTCCTGGACGCGCGCGTCCGACATCAGCTCCGTGTGAAACCCCTCCGGATCGTCCACCAGGTATCCGGGATGGACGCCGAAGAATTTCGCCAGCAGCATCCGGGTGGAATTGGTCAGATGCGGCCGGGCTCCGCTTTCGATCTGCGAGAGATAGCTCTGGCTGAGCGGCTTCTTCATCTCGCGGGCCAGCGCCCGGACCACTTCTTGCTGGGTCATCTCGCGGCCCAGCCCGCGCAGCGTGCCTTCCACCATGCGCAGGTACCGAATTTTCTCTCCGAGCTTCATATTGCGATTTGCAATCAGTATATCGCAAATTGCGATAGTGTCAAGAGGGTGGTTTTAAGAGTCGCGGCGAGGCGCGCATACTCCTTCAAAAAAATGCTCTTACGCCCTCCAGTTTCTGCGGGTTCTGTGTCACAATCTCCTTCGTAAGTTCACGTAAATGTGCGGGCGTCCTGTGCAGGGGTCCGCCACCCTATGATCGAAACAGCCATAGTTACTATCGTGTCGTGCTTACTGTTTGCGTATTGGTTCCGCCGGGCCTGTCTGCTGATCCTGGTCGCCAAGTCTCCGCGAGATTACGCGAAAGGCGTTGCAGTGGCGAATCAACTCACGTTTCCCGAGGTTCAAACCGCGCTGAGCACCGATGTGACCGCGGATCTCCGGGGCTTGAAAGATGCGCTGGATCGCGATTTCCGTCTGCTGAGTTATCTATTGAGATATGCCGCCGCAGCCCCTCCCTGTACGGAAGCGATCGAAAGGCGAATGCTGCGGATCAACTACTGGATCATGACCACGTGGTGCATCGCGAGCTGGCGAATCTCGCCTCGGACGTCGCGGCGGGCGATCCAGGAGATGGCGCTGGTGGTCGCCCACTTCGCCAGTGTTTTGGGAGAGAGCCTGGCTCGTCTACAGTCGCTGCCGAATGGGCTGTGATGGGACCCGGACTGTCGATCGCACGTGATCCGAGGCTTCGGAGCGGGGTCTCGTCAGAGATAGTGCAACACGTTTTGGGGTCTTCAGGCTGTTCTATGGTGGCCGCTTCCTTCGGTCGCGGCTCGCTGCATTATTCAAACGTAATATCGGACACGATCACGCCGCGTTCGCGCGTGTCGCGCGTATCCGCCGCGATGGCGCGGTCAAGCTCGAATCTCACGATTCCTTGCGGATCGACTGCGCGTGTCACGGTGTGAAGACCCGGTTCTTCGAAAATGAAAGGCTCGAGCTTCTTTCCATCGCAAGAAATATCCATGCGGATGGTTCCCATCTGCTCCAGCAGCTCCGGGGCGATGAAAACCTTCATCGTCACACGCGACGGCCGGAATCCCGCGTCGGGTTTCACGCGTACGGAAAATACCCGTTCGGTCCAACGCCAGCCGCCGTGCTCGGCGGCGTGCCAGCCTGACACCAGCTCGACATTCGCCAGCCCGTAGTGGCTCCGCAGCAGGCAAAACGCGCGCTCGTCGTTTTCGAGACTGTCGGCGTCCGAATCCGAGGTCGCGCCCGCGCTTCGGTATTCGCAGATGCTCCAGCGCGTGCGCTTCAGCAGGAGGCGCAGGCCGGCGTGCGAGAAAATCCAGAAATTGCTATCGTCCGCGTTGAGCTCTTCGGCATCCAGCAGATAGCCGAGCGTCGCCTGCTCCGGGACGCGTCCAATGTGGGGAAAGCGACGGGCCACGCGGGTGCTCAACAAGCAATATTCCGAGCATTTCGCCAACGTTTCTAAAATATAAAACGGATTCTTGACATGATATAAGGCTCCCAGAAACAAGCTCAGCCCGAAGCGACGGTCCGGAACCGTGAACTGAGAATCGAGATCGACTTCGCGCACCGTCACCTTCGAATTGAGGATCTGCTTCAGCAGCCGGACTCCGCGCATGCCGTTATGATTGGGCGCGGGGTGGTCGATCGCGACCACATCGCAGCCCAGCGACTCGAAAAAGAAAGATAAATCGCCGTCCGCGCAACCGGCATCCAGGACTCCTTTTTCCCGCGCCAGATCCAGAATATAGTCATGGCGATTGCCCAATAGCTCGGAAATATGCGTAACATTGGTCAGCGAATGATAGCGGTACCACTCGAAATCGGCGCGCGCAGCGGTCTTGGCGCGATTCAGGCGCTCCAGAAACTTCCGGCCGCGCGCGACGAATTCGTTCATGCCTTCACTCATCTCGCCGATTGTAACCCGAGCAGGCCCTGAGCAACGTTGACAGGCGGTATATCTAATTCATAACCTTAAGCCATGCTGGATCGACGAACCTTTATCATTGCCGGCGGCGCGGCTGCGCTTGCGCGCGGTGCGACCGCGAATCCGACCACCGTCCTCTATGGAGAACGGTCGACTACCGTCGAGAAAATTCAACCCGATCCCAAGAATTTATGGGTTCGCAAGGCCGACCTGCCCAAGATCAACGATTTTGAAGTCAAACCGCAGGGTGCTTGCCGCAACGATCTGTGTATTCCGATTTCGAAAGATTTGACGCACGGCGAATTTTTCAATTTGACGGGCTTCGCGCAGAAGCTCGGACAGGCCGTGGTTGCCGATCCGGATACTCGCGTGTGGAGCTTCGGAGAGATTCCGGTTTTGCGCGGCGCCTTTGTCAGCTCGCGGATCGCTCCCGATTTTGCGGTGCCGGATCGCAAGGGAAAGATCGTCCACTTGAGCGATTTCCGCGGCAAGAAGGTGCTGGTGGTCACCTGGGCATCCTGGTGAGGATGCCGCCTCGATCTGCCAGGCTGGCAGAAAGTTTACGAGGAGCTGAAGGACAAGAATTTTGAGATCGTCGCGGCAGCGCAGGACACGGGCGGCGAAAAAGCGGCCGGCGAGTGGTACGACAAAGCCAAGGCTACTTACACGACGTTGATCGACACCCAGCATTCCATCAGCTCCGCGTATCAGTTCATCAACGTGCCAATGGGAATCTGGATCGATGAGAATGGCCGTGTGGTCCGTCCTGCTGAGCCGGCATGGACCACCAATTCGACGCTCAAGATAGGCCAGAAGAGTATCGTTACTGAAGGCGAGACGTATCTCACGGCGCTGCGCGATTGGGTCGCGAACGGCGACAAGAGCACTTACGTCCTGTCCGATGAAGAGTTCGCGCGGCGCGTGAAACCTCGCTCGGCCGCGGAAATGGAAGCCGATGCGAGTTTCAAGCTGGCCGTCTATTTCCATCAGAGCGGCAACCAGGAACTGGCCGAGAAATATTTCGCGCACGCGCAGCAGCTGAATCCCGACGATTGGAATTATCATCGCCAGGACTGGAGCTTCACGCCGCAGGAAGCTGGCAAGAAGTGGCTGGACAAATTCCAGAAGCTGGACCAGCCTTACTACCCGAAACTGGACATCCAACCTTCCAAGCCAGAACTCAAAAACTAGTTTCTTGTTTCTAGTTTCTCGTTGCGCCATACTGAACGGATCGCACCGAATACGAACGAGTAACCAGAAACGAGAAACGAGGGACGTTTTTAATGGCCAAACTTTCCCGCCGCGAGTTCGCCCGGAATACTGCAGCCGCATCCCTCGCTTCCTTACTGCCTCAAGGTCTTTGGGCAACTCAGAACGCACAGAAGGTCACCGTCCTTGCGGATTCCGAAATCGGCGCCGTACGGCCGGAGTTCCACAGCCATTTCGCAGAACATCTCGGCTCCTGCGTGTACGGAGGCCTCTGGGTTGGCAAGAACTCTGCGACTCCGAACATCGACGGCTATCGCCAGGATGCGGTTACCTATCTGAAAGAGCTGGGTGTCCCGGTGCTGCGTTGGCCGGGCGG
>Ga0209415_10010563_pt1 | contig 15677 bp, 14 predicted proteins | sample PeaSoiSIISIP2007_FD_187696 | JGI IMG/M metagenome (GOLD analysis project Ga0209415, IMG submission 187696) | Peat soil microbial communities from Weissenstadt, Germany - SII-SIP-2007 (SPAdes) (version 2) | ecosystem: Environmental > Terrestrial > Soil > Wetlands > Peat | place: Germany... | reverse complement strand
GGTCGTCCGCGCAATCGCAGGCCCGCCTAACGCGCGTCGACTGTCGTCCAGCTACCGGAGCCACTCTGTCGTGCGGGTACCGGGACTTGACAGGATCCGATCGACCTTCGCGAACCCCGCGAGAGCGTCGGCGATGGCTCGGTTCCGGTCCTCGGTCGCGTGCTGGTACCGGAGCGCCGCTCGGGGGTTGGCGTGACCTCCTCGTCGCATCAGCTCGGCCACGCTCGCACCGCTGGCAGCGGCCCACGTGAGTCCGCTGTGGCGCAAGTCGTGGAGGTGAAGGTCGGTGCAACCGGCAGCAGCGCGGGCCTTCGACCATGCCCGGTTGAGGTTTCGCGGCGACAGGGCCGTTCCAGTGCTGCCTCGACTGGCAGCCAAGCGCCAACAGAGAACGCTGCGGAGTGTGTCGTACGTGGAAAGCCCCTCCGACACGCGACAACCCGATGCGCAGGGTCCCGACGACCACGCTCGCCAGACCCCTTGATTGCTCGCGCGCTCATGCCGAGCGGCGCAGCTCTGGCCACCTGCGTCGGAGCACCGAAGTGACCAGGCCGTGGCTTGTAGCCCTCAGCAGATGCGCGGCAGTTGCTCGCCGAGCGGCCGGTCGACGACACGGGTCCCGCCGATACCGGTGCGGGCGACGACCACCCCGAGGTGCTCCTCGACGATCCGGCCGATGACGGCACTCTCGGCACCCTCCACCGTCGCCGTCGTCGCCGCGAGCACGTCGGAGGCCGCGTCGGCCGGTACGAATGCGACGAGCTTGCCCTCGTTGGCCACGTGGACTGGGTCGAGGCCGAGGAATCCGCATGCGGCCCGGACCGGATCTGGGACCGGGACTACCCGCTCGTCAAACTCGATGCCCACGCCGGCCGTTTCTGCGAGCTCGCACAGGCAGGCGGCGAGACCGCCGCGGGTGAGATCGCGCATGACGTGCACGTCAGGGCAGGCCGCGAGCATGGCGGCGACCAGCCCGTTCAAGGGAGCAGTATCGGAGCGGATCTCGGTGCCGAATTCGAGCCCGTCACGCACGCTCAGTACGGCGATGCCGTGCATCCCGATCGCGCCGCTCACGATGACGACGTCGCCGGGTCTGGCTCGCTCGGGCCGGATGTCGACGCCTCGAGGTCCCTCGTCGCGTTGGTGAATCCCCAATGAAACGGCGATCAGCTGGTCACGCGCCCCAGTTCGTTGAGAAGAGCCGGATTAGGTTCCATCGGTCTGCCGGCTTCTTGAAAATGAGAATCGCGTCAAAGGATTCGGCTCGAGGAGATCGAGGGATCGCTGGATAGCGGTTTACGCCGTGCACGCGAACCTGTCGCGTATCCATTGTTTGTGGCATCTGCGCGAATACGAAGTCACGACGTGACAGGAGTGACAAGCCCGAATCGCACGAGGAGGGGAGGCGGGAATGAAAGTGCTGCTTCGGACCTATACGGCTTACAATATCGGTTGTGCTGTCGTCTTGGCCGTCGCTCTGGTTGTAGTAGTTGTGGCCGACGGGAGCACAGACACAAGGCACGCCCTAATTCTGCTCTTCGTTGGATGGGTGATTGGGTGGCTCTCGGCGACCATCGCCAGGGCCGTTTATCCACCGCCCAAGTCGCGACAGCCGGTTGACGCGGCACTCTGATACCACCGTGGCGGCGACGAGCCCACTGGCTCAGGCGGGCGCAAACGATGTTTAGCAACGCCTGAAAGGCGCACAGCGGGAGCGACGTAGTCGATCGCGCCGAAGCACGAGTGCAGTCGTCGCGTTCGGGGCGCCCCAAGCCTTGTTGTCACCGGCGTATCGACAGGGACCTCGCCGAGACTCTGAAGCCACATGCCGATGCGAGCCAGCGACAGGTCTGCCTTGTAGCCACCGCCCTCAAGCGCTCGCCTACGAAGCAGCGAGGCAATGAGCCCGGCACCGAGAAAGCCGACGAGCGAGTCGGTGAGCACATCTGGAGGCGAGAGCTTCACGCGGTCGCGTTCCGCTTCTTGGAAGGTGGCCCCGATCGACGCGAGTGCGAGTCCGTCAAAACCTCCGCGGTCCCGCCAGGGTCCGACATTGCCATAGCAGCTCAGGGATACTTGCACGATCGCGGGGTTGAGCTCGGCAATCCGCTCGGAGGTGAACCCGAAGCGAGCGAGCACACCTGGCCGCCAAGACTGGACGAACACGTCTGCGGTCCGAATCAGTTCTTCGAGCGTTGCTCGATCCTTGGGATCGTCAAGTTCGATCTGGGCGCTCCGCTTGCCGATGAGAGCTTCCATCGTTACTTCTGGCGCATCTTGGATATCTGGACGCAATGTCGAGAGGTGGAGAACCTCTGCGCCATACCCGGCTAGTGCTCTCGTCATCATCGGTCCGGCGACGACATGGGTCATATCAAGCACCCTGATACCCGCAAGCGGCTGGTCGGCTCTTGGCAGAACGACGGGTTCGCAGTCACCGAATTTTGCAACTCGCACCAGTGGCGATTGCAGAAGCGCGTTGCCGTGTACAAGGCCGCGCCAATCCTCCCTGGTGCGCACGACCGCGGCTGGGATTCCGACGGCCACCATAGCGTCTTCGAGCTCGACGAGGTCCCAGCTCGCGATAGCCCTTGCGACAGCCGCTCGGTCATCGACGGCATTGAAAAAGCGCAGCGTAGCCTCTCGACCTTTCTGCGAGATGTTCGCCATGTATATGAACCGCCCGTCCGCTCCTTCGAAGTGACCTCCGCACGAGGCGGCGTCGATGCGGGTAAAAAGCTGGGAGAGCCGACCGTTTCGTCGAAAGTAGGGAAAGGGATTGAGCGCGAATACGACATCACGTGTGTCGATCACGACATCTTGGATGACGTCGTTTCGCAATCGCGAGAGCGCGGACACTGCGGCTCCTTGCGCAGCAAGCGCTTGGGTTCCCGCCTCGATGATCCTAAGAGGGCTCGGCAGGACTGGGGGCATTCCGCGAAGCGACACGGTCCCCTCGGCGTCGTCGTTACCGACCCCTATCGCCTTAAGAAGCTCATTAAAATCTGACTCCCGATAGTCGGTGACGCCGGAATCAAAGCGCATAGTCGACCATCTCCCCTCCGACGGGCATGTCACTCAGAGATGGGCCTCCTAGGAAAGCCTGGCGCTCTGAAACGTCATACGCGAGAGACGCTCCTTCGTTGATGACAGACACGCCCGATCGCGACAGTTCATTCGTGGCTCTCCTCTGTCTCGCTGTTCGGAGGAGCATCACGTGGGGAGTTTGTCGTCCTTCGTCGCTTTCTCTGAGCCCGTGGCTGCAGGCTTTCCAGCGATCGAGGCGGCACGATCAGGCGCCATCGTCATGCCCGCACCACCGGAGGGTTCGGGCCGGCCAGCGAGCGCGTAGACCTCCGAGCCGTCCACGGTCTCGTTGGCGATGAGCAGCTGCACCAAGTTGTCGAGCACGTCGCGGTGCTCCTTGAGCACTTCGACGGCCCGTTGTTCGGCTTCGCGCAACATCCGTGAGACCTCCGCATCGATCGCCGCCTGCGTCTGCTCGGCGAAGGGCCGACTGGAGAACTCGCTGCCTCCGCCACCGAGGAATACGGATCCCCCCGAGGGATAACCCACGGGTCCAATGGTCGACGAGAGACCGAACTCGCGCACCATCTTGATCGCCAGCTCCGTCGCCTTGGCGAGATCGTTCGCGGCGCCAGTCGAGCCCTGGCCGAGCACGACGAGCTCGCCGGCGCGACCCCCGAGGCAGACCGCGAGGGTGTCGTCGAGGTAGTCCTCGCCGTAGAGGTGCCGCTCGATGAGCGGGAGCTGCTCGGTGACGCCGAGCGACTGGCCGGCAGGCAGGATCGTCACCTTCGCAATCGGGTCCGCCTTGTCCGAGTACGCGGCGACGAGCGCGTGGCCAGCTTCGTGCACGGCGACGGCGTGTTTCTCGTCGGGAACGAGCACGTTCGAGCCTTCGCGCCGGCCGAGGATGATGCGGTCGCGGGCTTCGTCGAAGTCCGCTGCGGTGAGCATCGCGCGGTTCGCTCGGACCGCGACGATCGCCGCCTCGTTCACGAGGTTCGCAAGGTCCGCGCCCGAGAAGCCGGGCGTCCCCCTCGCCACCACCTCCAGGTTCGTGCCCTGGTCGAGCCGCTTGTCCCGGCAGTGGACCTGCAGGATCGCGAGGCGCTCGGACAAGGTGGGGAGTGGGATCGTGATCTGCCGGTCGAACCGGCCCGGCCGGAGCAGCGCGGGGTCGAGCACCTCGGGCCTGTTGGTGGCAGCGAGGACCACGATCCCGGTCGCCGGATCGAAGCCGTCCATCTCTGCGAGCAGCTGGTTGAGCGTCTGCTCCCGCTCATCGTTCGCCACCATCATGCCCGCGCCGCCCCGCCGTTGGCCGATGGCGTCGATCTCGTCGACGAAGATGATCGCCGGAGCCCGCTTACGAGCCTCCTGGAACAGGTCGCGGACGCGAGCCGCCCCGACACCGACGAACATCTCGACGAAGCTCGACCCGGTAACCGAGAAGAACGGCACGTCAGCCTCCCCGGCCACTGCCCGGGCGAGAAGCGTCTTGCCGGTCCCGGGAGGTCCAATCATCAAGACGCCCCGCGGTGCCATCGCGCCAGCCCGCGCGTAGCGCTCGGGGCGCTGGAGGAAGTCGACCACCTCACGTATCTCGAGCTTCGCGCCCTCGTACCCCGCAACGTCGGCGAAGGTCGTCTTCGGGCGTTCCTCGTCGAACACTTTCGCCTTCGATCGGCCGACCCCTAACGCCCCTTGTATACCTCCGCCGGCTCTCTTCGATAGACGCCACCAGATGTAGCCGAGGATGATGAACGGGAGCAGTAGGATCAGCCACGACAGCACGTCGGCGCCAAAAGAGGTGCCAGTCGTCTCCGCCGTGATCTGGACGCCGGAGGTCTGCAGCTGGTTGAGGAACGTCTGTCCAGCCTGTAGCGGGATCGCCGTCGTGTACTGGCTGCCGTTCGACAAAGTGCCGGTCGCGCTCCCAGTCGTGTCGAGGGTGACCGTCTTCACCTTGTGCGCCGAGACGTCGCTCAAGAACTGCGAGTAGTTGAGGGTGACCTGCGTTGGGCCTTTTGTCGTCGGCAGGGTCAAGTACAGGGCGATGAAGATCGCGAACGCGATGATCCACAGGTAGTGGCGCCACGCCGGCGGCGGCGGTGGCGCCGTCGGAGCGCCCTTGTCTCTCGTCGGTGGGGACTCGGCCTGCTTGGTCATTGGCTACCGCCTACGAGTTATGCGCGAACCTGCAACCAACAAGTGTGCACTGGTCAGGCTATGGGTCGCCGCGACCGGAGATGGCACACTCAAGGTTGAGGGCAGGCAGGTCGGTCCGTTGGGCAGCGGCCAGGATCTCCTCGGCGAAGAGGGGATGTCCGACACGTTGGCCCATCCGGCGCTCGTCGACGCGGTGCTGAGCAGGTCGAACAGGAGTGCTCGCTCGCGTGCGTCCGCCTTGGCCAGCTCGGTCTTCTCGGAGAACCGGGCCAACCGGACCACCTCGTCGTTGATGATCCGCATGCCATCCTCACCGACGGCGCACATCTCGAGCTCGGGCCTGGGGGGTGCGCCGGGCTGGCGCATCACGATGAGGTCCAGCCGCGCGTCGAGCGCCGGTGCCGCACCACATGAGACCACGATTCTTCCCTCGGGAGCCCGAGCACGACGACGGGCTCGCCGTCCAGATGCTGCAGGCGCGTCCCGATGACCAGCAATGACACGATCGGCAAAGACATCGCGACCTCCTCTGGCAACGTCCCACCTTCTCGTTGCGACGCCCGCGCCGCCAGGGCCGATGGTCTCATACATTGGGACAGGCGCGCGGCGAGCGCCCTCGTTGGAGCCGCGTGCTCTAGGGGGTCGTTGCAACCGCTCCCGTCTCTTACTCACCGTCCGCGATCAGGATCGGGCGGGCCCGACTTGGCCGATCGTTCGACAACCCTGCTCCTCCTGGTGCTCGCCCGGCTCCTGGCGCCGTTCCCCGGTTGGGCCGATCGGACCAGTTCGCCGGGCGACGCTGTGGCCCCCCTCGGCTCAGCTGCGCCGTCGAGCAGGGTTCGGACAGCCCTGGCGTCACCGCCGGCGACGCCGACCACCTGGGCGGTGAGGCCGGCCTTCTGGGCGATGGATTCCTCGTCCTCGTGCACGAACTTCTCGCCTCGAAGCGCCGAGGCGACCGCGGCGATCACGCTCATGACGACGGCGAAGGCGAGGATGATCATGAGGCCGTGCTTGAACGAGGGGCCGATGAGGTGGGGGAAGAAGGACCTGCTGGTGAGGTCGGCAGCCTGGGCGGGAGCGAGGTGGCCGAGCACCACAGGGCCGAGCAGGCTCTTCAGGGGGTTGTAGCCCAAGAAGGCGGCGAAGATGTAGCCGAGCGGCGGTAGGTGGGCGAGCTGGGCGGCCTTGACTGCGGGGACCCCGTGGGCGGTGAGGCCGGCAATCATGGCATGGGGCACCTTGGCGTTCAGCCCGAAGACGAGCAGCGTGAAGAAGAGCCCCATCGACAGCGGCATGCCGGCGTTCGCGAACGTCACCCGCATCCCCGAGGCCGCCCCGCGGTGACGAGCGGGGACCGAGTTCATGATCGAAGCCGTGTTCGGCGACGCGAACAGGCCCATCGCGATCCCCGAGACGAACATGACCGCGGCGAAGGGCCAGTAGGCGAAGTTGGCAGGGAAGGCCATCATCGCCGCATACATCGTGGCCGAGAGCAGCATCCCGGCCGTCGCGAACGGCCGGGCCCCGTAGCGGTCCGACAGCTTGCCGGACACCGGCCCGGCCGCCACGAAGCCGAGCATATAGGGGATCATGTAGATGCCGGCCCACAGCGGGGTGTCGGCGAAACGGTAGCCATGCTGGGGTAGCCAGATACCCTGGAACCAGATCATCAGCATGAACTGCAGACCGCCTCGCCCGACGGCCCCGAGGAACCCTGCCGCGTTGCCGGCGCTGAACGCCCGGATGCGAAAGAGCGACAGGCGGAACATCGGCTCAGTCACCTTCATCTCGACGACGACGAAGACGACGAGCAATGCGAAGCCCCCGAAGACCATCTCCAGCACAAAGGGGTCGCCCCAGCCGGTGAGGGAGTTGCCGTAGGGCTTGATGCCGTAGGTGACGCCGGTGAGGACCATGGCGAGGCCCCCGGCAAAGGAGAGGTTCCCGAGCCAGTCGATCTTGGCCTTGATGCGGATCCCGATCTCCTTCAGCTTCATGTAGGCCCAAACCGTCCCGAAGGCTCCGATCGGCACGTTCACGAGGAACACCCAGCGCCAGCCCAGCTCCGATAGCAGGCCACCGGCGACGATGCCGAGGAAGGACCCGACGATCATGGCCACCATGTTCGTGCCGAGGGCGAGGCCGAGCTGGTCGGAGGGGAAGGCGTCGGTGATGATGGCCGCCGAGTTCGCCATGAGCAAGGCCCCGCCGATGGCCTGGAACATCCGCAGGATGACGAGCTCCAAGGCGCCGGTCGGTCCCGTGCTCCAAACGAGCGACAGCAGGATCGCCCCAACGGTGAACCAGGCGAAGCCGAGGTTGTACATCCTCACCCGGCCGAAGATGTCGCCGATGCGCCCGACCGTCACGACAACGGCCGCCAACACCAGCATGTAGCCCATCATGATCCAGAGCAGGTACGGGAAGTTGGCTGGCTGGAGCGGGTTCAGGTGGATGCCCCGGAAGATGACCGGCAGGGCGATGATGAGACTCGTCGCGTTGAGCGACGAGAGCACGACCCCGATCGTGGTGTTGGAGAGGACGACCCACTTGTAGCGCGGTCCCACGACCGGCGACTGGGTCGGCGCCAGAGCGGTCACGTCGTTAGCTGCTTTGCCTCGGGGCGCCCCTCTTCCACCGCCAGCTCGTCGCGGGGGCGCTCGGTCGCGAGCGACTCGAGCACGGCCACCGCCCGCTCGAGCGCGAGGCGGTCCGGCATGCTGAGGGCGCCGAGGCGCTCGGCGAGCCAGGCGTTGCCGACGTTCTCGCGCCGGGCGAGCAGCGCCGCGCCTTCGGCGGTGGCCACGAGGTGCACGCCGCGGCGATCGGTCGGGTTCGCCCGGCGGGTGACGAGCCCGGCCTCCTCGAGCTTGTCGGCGAGGCGCGTCGCGGCAGGAGAGGGCAGGCCTTCGATCTCGGCGAGCTGGCCGACGCCGAGCGGCCCCGAGCGGGCGACGGTGGCGAGCGCAGAGAGCTGGGCGATCGTGAGCGCGGACGGCTCGTGGCGCCGCAGCTGGCGAGAGAGACGGATCATCGACAGCCGGAGCCGGCCCGCCAGCACGTTGGGCGGGACCACGTCGCGTGGCACGCTCGTCGCCTCGCTCGGCACCGACGCCTCCTCCCCGGACCGGCCGGGCCGTCGAAGCTACGCCTGTCCCCGCCCTATCGGTCGATCATTAATGTGCCATTGCTACTAGATGTCGTGAGCATCGACTAGGGCCAAAGGTCGGTAACAACCACATCGGAGTGCGGGAAGAGCCGTCCAGCAGCGCGGCCGTCGACCCGACTCATCACCAACCCACCGAGCGACGACCGCACGTCGAGGAGGCCCGCGCCGTGGTGACAGCTGGGCCTCGTCGGGACATGCAAGTCGGGACATGCAAGAGGTCGTCCTCGTGCCGCTCGAGCTGCGGCTGCTCGCTGGCCTCTACCGGCGCATCGCGACCCCAGCCGGGCTCGTCGGCGAAGCGAGCGCAGCGCTCGGCGCTGTCGTGAGCGCTCACGCCAAAGAGGGGCACCGTCAGCAGCGAACGAGCGCCAATCCTTCGCGACGTCAGCGTGGCCGTCGTCGGACCAACCGTCGCCGGCTCGGCTCGACCGGCGCCGACGTGAACGAGCGGCGACAGACCGCGGAGGCGTGGGACTTTCGACCCTGCCGGTCCGCGAGGCGGCGCGCGTAGCGTCGCTTGGGATCGGAGGTGGTCGAGGTGGCGAACGAGTTCGTGCTGGCCGAGGTCGTCAGGGCGTGGGTCCACGAGGAACTCCCGGGCGACGCCGAAGCGGCCGAGCGAGCTGCGGCGATCGCCCAAGTGGCCTACGCCGACGGCGCGTCCGTCAGCGAGGCGTGCCGCAAGGCGCGTGGCTTCCTCGCCAGCTGGGCTCACCACCCTGCGCACTCAACTCACCACCCTGCGCACATAAGGGGTGAGGGAGAGGTGGTGGTGGTGCGGCTGGCGTCCTGAGGGGCGGCAAGCCCTGGAGCTGCTCCTCGAGCGCTGGAGGCGCCGCCTCACCGCGCGGCGCGAGCAGAGGCGGCGCGGCGGCGAGCTGGTCGGTGGCTGCGAGGCCTTCCTCGCCGGGCGCCTTGCCGAGCAGGTGCAGGCGCGCGCGGCGCACGTGCCCGTGTGGGCGTGGACGAACCGCCTGGCGCACGGCGCGGAGCAGGACCTGTCCTCGGAACGGGCGGCGCAGCTGGGTCCAAGTGCCACCGCCGTCGACGAGTGGTGGAAGGCCCGTTCCTACCTGGCGGCACACGTGCTGGACCTCGCCGCCACCTACGGCCGCTCGCCGAGGTCCAGACCGAGTGCGCGCAAACGTCGAGGCGGCGGATGACACAACTTGTAGCGCAAAGCCCGAGGCTCGATCCTGGTCTCGGCGTCTCTGCCACCCGACAACACCGGACGAATACCGATCAGTTCGGACAGATACCCGGCAAGCCTGTCCATCACTGAGGAACGCACGTGGCGGTCTCCCTGTGAGCCGTAGAGAAGATCGCGACGAGGTTCTTGGGTCGCTCGGGCGACGACGCTCTGGTCACTCGCGCTACTCGGTCCTTGAGAAGGCGACCATCGCCGCTCCGAGGAGCACGGTCGCCATGACGGCGACGATGCCGAGCTCGAGCGGCACCGGGAGGCGCCAACCGTTCCAGCTGACCCCGGGGTCGAGCGCCCGCAGCGCCGCTGGCGACACCTTTAGGTGGCTGAAGACCGCTTCGCGGAGCGGATCGACAGCGTAGGTCAGCGGATCGATCTTCGTGAGGGCGGTCAGCCAGGAGGGAAGCCCCGAGAGGGGGAACATCGCGCCGGAGAGGAAGAACATCGGCATCACGAAGAACTGGACGACGACCTGGAAGGACTGCATCTGCTGTATCCGGGACGCGAGGAGAATGCCGAATCCCGTAAGGGCAAAGGCCATGAGCGCCATCTCGCCGACGAGCTCGACCAGCATCACTGGCTGATAGGGGACTCCGACTGCCCCGGCGAGGCAGAGGAAGATCACTCCTTGGATTGTCGCGACAGTCATCCCGCCGAAGCACTTCCCGAGCACGATCGACCAGCGCTTCACCGGGGCGACGAGCATCTCGCGGAGGAAGCCGAACTCTCGGTCCCAGACGATCGACATCGCGGAGAAGACCGCGGTGAACAGCACGGTCATGCCGATGATCCCGGGGAACATGAACGTCTTGAAGCTGACCCCTGCGGTCGAGCGGGCGATCGTCGAGAGCCCGGTCCCCAAAATGAAGAGGAAGAGGACCGGCTGGATGAGCGAGGTGACCATCCGGGTGCGGTCACGACTGAAGCGGATCAGCTCGCGACGCCACACGACACGCACGCCGCGCAGGTCGCTCGAGAACGTCCCGCCGGCCTCGCGCACGGAAACCACTGCCGGAAGAGCCACCGTCATCACTACCTCCTCCGCGCGCGGAACCTCGCGCTCGCTCGCAGCTGATCCATGCCCGACGCCTCGGCGTCGCGGATCGTCCGGCCCGTGTAGGCCATGAAGACGTCGTCGAGCGTCGGTCGGGCAACACGTATCGAGTGGATAGCGAGCTCGCTCTCCGAGAAGAGCCGGGGGACGAACTCCTCGCCGTTCTCGACGTAGAACGTGACCATCCCCTCGGAGAGGGCCGCGTCGACGCCGAAGCGCGCCTTTAGCGAAGTGATGGCTGCCTCGGTGTCTTCTACAGCGATCTCGATGCGATCCCGACCGACAGCTTCCTTCAGGGCTTCCGGGGTGTCGAGTGCGACGATCTCACCGTCGTCGATGATCGCGATGCGGTCACAGTGCTCCGCCTCGTCCATGTAGTGGGTCGTGAGGAAGATCGTGATCTGCTCGGCGCGGCGCAGCGTCTCGATGTAGCTCCAGATGTGCGCGCGGGTCTGGGGGTCGAGCCCGACGGTCGGCTCGTCCAAGAACAGCACACGGGGCGAATGGAGCAGGCCGCGGGCGATCTCGAGCCGGCGACGCATGCCGCCGGAGAAGTTCCGGACGACCTCGCCGCGTCGATCCCAGAGCTCGACCATCTCGAGGACCTGTTGGAGTCGAGGTCCGAGGATCGCCTCGGGCACGCCGTAGAGCTGGGCGTGAAAGCGGAGGTTCTCCTCGGCGGTCAAGTACTCGTCAAGGGTCGGGTCCTGGAAGACGAGCCCGATCCGGCTGCGCACCTTGCCCTGCTCGCCGACGACGTCCGCGCCGGCGACTCGGGCGTGACCCGAGGTCGGGCGGAGCAACGTGCACAGCATCGAGATCGTCGTCGACTTGCCCGCACCGTTCGGCCCGAGGAACCCGAACGTCTCGCCGGTCGGGACGCTGAAGCTCACGCCCCGGACGGCTTCGAGGTCCCCGTAGTGCTTGGTGAGACGATCGACGACGATCGCCGGCTCCTCGAGCAGAGGCGCCGGAGTGTTCGCGGATGGTGGCCCAGAGACCCCCACGACCGAGTCGCCATCACCGCTTGAGGACGCGCCTGAACGCTCATCGCGTCCTGGGGACGGGTGGGCCACGCTCAACGCGTGTTCTTCGTCGGCCACCGTTCAACTGTCTTGAATGGTCGACGCCGAGGGTAGAGGCGAAAGACCCGGAAGGTCACCCAAGCCAGATCGGCGCCCATTCGGCCTCAATACCACTTGGGCTCACTCGATAGCGAGCGAGCCGCGATCGGGGGGCCGTCTGCCTGACCACGATCCCGCCACTAGCTGGCGCGAGCCCCGCTACGAATCCGCTCGTCCCCCGGGTCCGAGGCCTCGTTCCCCCTGGCCGCCCAGCGTCGTCGCGGCGACGACGGCCGCCCCGAGCATCGCGATGCCGGCGATGAGCAGCGCCGCTTCGAGGCCGCTGCGGAAGGCCGCGTAGGCGGCTTGGATCACGCGGTCCTCGATCGAGCTGCCTCCGTGGACACCGCTCGGCACCGTGCCCGTCTCGACGGCGCTGATCACGATCGAGATGAAGTTCGAGGGGATGTGGAGCGCCTTCAAGCGCAGCGTCAGGTCACCGGTCAGGTGCGCGTTGACGAGCGCCCCGAGGACGGCGACGCCAAAGACCGCACCGAGCTCGCGGCTCGTGTTCGTCGCGGAGGCCGCCATGCTGGAGTGCTCGGGTGGCACGTCGCCAAGGGCGACCGAGGTGACCGGGACGACGCTCGAGCCGAAACCGAACCCCGCGAGCGCGAGCGTGGCCATGAGCCACAGCGAGGGCGGGCTGTGACCGAGCAGGAGATCGGAAAGCAGGACGCCGGCACCGCTGAGCACGCATCCCTCGGCCATCGGCAGGCGCGGCCCGACGCGCGCGACGTGTCGCCCGGCCAGGCCGGCCGCGACGATCATCGCGACCGCCATCGGCGAGAACTCGAGCGCCACGCGGTCGGGCGAGTAACCGACCACGGTCGCGAGGTAGAGCGCCGTGAAGAAGAAGATCGAGAAGATGCCGAAGAACAGCACGAACGCGACGATGATCGCTCCGGTGAACCGCGGAGAGCGGAAGTAGGCGAGGTCGAGCATCGGGGACCGGCTGTTCCGCTCGACCCGGACGAACCCAGCGAGCGCGACGACGCCGAGGAGAAAGAGCCCGATGACCAGGGGTGCACGGTAACCGGCGCTCTCGCCGAGGATGACCGCGAAGGTCAGTGCCCCGAGACCGAGCGCGCCTGTGGCGAACCCAAGGATGTCGAGGCGTGAAGACTCCGGATCGGCGCTCTCGGGCACGGCGTTCGCCGCGAGGGTGACGACGCACGCGACGGCAACAACGTTGAACCAGAACACCGCCCGCCACGATCCGATGGCGACGAGCGCGCCGCCGATCACCGGACCGAGCGCAAGCGCCAAGCCCGACACCGCCGCCCACGTCCCGAGCGCCCGCGCCCGCTTGTCGCGCTCGGGATAGAGGTGACGGATGATCGAAAGCGTGCCTGGTTCGGATGCCGCGGCGCCGATCCCCATGACGACGCGAGCGGCGATCAGGACGTCCGGGTTCGGCGCGAGCGCACCGAGCAGTGAACCCGCGGCAAAGACCGAGAGTCCGCCGAGCATCACCCGCTTTCGCCCAATACGATCCGAGAGTGATCCAGCGAGGAGCATGAGGCTCGCGAAGGTCAACGCGTAGCCGTTCACGACCCACTGGAGCTGGGTCACTCCCGCGTGGAGACGCGACTGAACGCTCGCGAGGGCGACGCTCACGATCGTCATGTCCAAGAAGGTGAGAAACAGCACCGCACAGACGGCAGCGAGCGCGACGCTATGCGTGGGCCGCGGACCGGTCGACAGCGATCCACGCTGCGAGCTCAACTGGTCTCCTCGCGTATCCCTGACGGGGGTGGATACCGGCTCACCGAGCACCTCGGCCAGCCAAGCGGTTCTGCGGGCTCGTGTCGCCAGCCGCCATCTCGGTGAGGCTAGGTCGAAGGCGGGCGAGGGAGTAGGGACAAAGACACTTCCCTATGTGGGCGCCGGTCGGCAGAGCGGGCGAATGCCGCAAGTGAGGTCGGTGCTCTCCAGACGAAGGCGAACGGTCTGCGTCGGGCTGAATGGGACCTGCTCCTTAACGCTCTAACGTTCCCCACCGCTCAGCCGCCTGGCATCATCCTACGGCACGGGTGGCTCGGGCATGTTGCCGGCGCGCACCTGGGATCGTCAACGGCTGCTCCGCGGCTACTCGCGCGATGTCGATGCGACGAGCGCGAGCAGGAGGAGCTCCGTACCGGGTGGCCAACCAGCGGATCGACTACCAGCCTGTGCAGAGCTCGCTCGCCGAGGGCTCCTATCGGGCTCTGGTGGCCACCGCCAACAACTTCGCCCGGGAGTCGCACATTGACGAGCTGGCGCACCGGCTCCGCCGCGACCCGGTCGATTTCCGTCTTGCCAACCTCGCTGACGAGCGGCTAGCCGTTGTGCTGCGAGAGGCAGCTGAGCACGTCGGGTGGACGACCGACCACGACAACGCCGGCCGGGGCATCCGCATCGTCGTCGTCGGCTCGGGATTTCTTCTCGTCAGCATCGTCTTGTGGGTGACGAAGTTCGTCGTCTACGAGCGCGTCATCTGTTCCCCGTCAAAGACGAGCGCGGAAACGGTGCCTGACGACGTCGACCTCAGGGCCGCTAATACAAGCCCGCATCACGTCGTCGGCCTTCGAGGGCCCTCCGCCTGCGACCGCGACGCGGGCGCGACGTCTCGAGTCGCGCAGCATCGAGACAACGCGCGTCATAGTCTCCCGGCAGCGGGTTGTGCGCACGAGTGAGGTGACGCATGCGTCGACATGTGCAACCGACACCTGCCCTGCTGGACCGGCGGCGGAACTCCCGTGCCCTGCTCGTCCCCGCCCTCCTCGTTCTCGGCGCCATCGTCGCGTGCAGATGGCGTCTCGTCCGTCGCCGCGTCCGCGCTTCGCAGACAGGAGATGAACCGCTCGACGGCGACAGCCGGGTCGCGAGTCAGCCGTTGGCGGTCGACGAGCCGGCGCGAGCGGTACCGGAACGTGGTCTGCGTCGACACGTTCGCCTGGCCATCGCCGGCTCCCTCCTCATCGTTCTCATCATCAGCGCCGGAAGCGTCGCCGAGCACGTCGGTCGTGCACCGCATTTGACTCCCGCCGAGGCGGCCAGTGCACCGCCTTCGACGCTGGCCCCGGCACCGCTCGAGGTCGTCGATACGTCACCCGCCCCCGGCACGACGGACCTCGGCCTCTCGAATGAGATCGCCGTCCAGTTCTCCGCGCCGCTCGCCGCCGGTACCACCGATCCCATGCTGGTTCCGAGCACGCCGGGCACCTGGACGCTCGAGCGTTCGACGACGCTCGTGTTCCGGCCGAACGGATACTTCACCCCGCTCTCAAAGCTCTCCCTCACCGTCGCCGCGGGTGCGGCAGGCCCCCACGGACGCCTTGGACAGTCGCTCGCGGCGCCGTACACGGCGTCGTTCAGCGTCCCGGCCCCGTCGGTGCTGCGGCTCCAGCAGCTCCTAGCGGATCTGGACTACCTCCCGCTTCGTTTCGACGCTGCCGCGCCGGCTGCTGGGCTCGGCCCAGCATCGAGCGCCGTCTCCTCGGGCGCGACGACGTCGAGGGCCTCCGCGCCATCTTCGGACTCGGCGCCGGTGACGATCTCACCGACGACGGGCACATCGGCGATCGAGGCCGGACCGACCGCCGCTGGCGCGGTCGCGCTCAGTGCGCAACCGGGCACCTTCTCGTGGCGGTATCCGAAGATTCCCGTCTCGCTCTCCTCGCTATGGCAGCCCGGCGTCGACACCGTGCTCGTGCAGGGCGCCGTCATGGCCTTCGAATCCGATCACGGCCTCAAAGACGACGGCGAACTCACCGCGGCGTTCTGGGCGGATCTCCTCAGCGCGGTCGCCTCCGGCCAGGTCGCGACCGGCGCGTACGACTACCTCGAGGTCTCGACCGCGCTGCCCGAGACGCTCTCGGTCTGGCAGGACGGCACGGTGGTCTTCCAGAGCCCCACCAACACCGGCATCCCACAGGCACCGAC
>Ga0209415_10010562_pt1 | contig 15677 bp, 16 predicted proteins | sample PeaSoiSIISIP2007_FD_187696 | JGI IMG/M metagenome (GOLD analysis project Ga0209415, IMG submission 187696) | Peat soil microbial communities from Weissenstadt, Germany - SII-SIP-2007 (SPAdes) (version 2) | ecosystem: Environmental > Terrestrial > Soil > Wetlands > Peat | place: Germany... | reverse complement strand
AAAGAATCTTCAAACCCTGAAACCAACACACATATTTCTACATCCCTTCCGGTAACATTTAATTATGAGGCAACGGGACGGCGCGAAATTATCCTCCATTCTTGGACGGGAGTTGATCGGACGATCCATCACTGGAATGCCTGCGAGGCCTGAAGATCATCATGGCCGCTGGGCATGGACAACCCCTGCTGGCCTGTCTCCATGACAGTCACCCTGCCATTATTGACAAACACTGGCAAAGATGATATTTTAAATAGATATGCCGTAGGGCATATTCGTGCAGTAGATGCGATTACGCTTATGCTGTGCCGAAATAATATTTCAGGAAGAAAAGGAGATTATATGAACGCACGTGTAGTTATTCTTTTATTGTGCATGGCGCTTGTTGTGAGCCCGGCCTTCGCAAAGGAGAAAACGGAATTAAAAACGCAAAAGGAAAAAAACAGTTACGCGATTGGGATGAACATGGCCGATAGCATGAAAACGAATGCAGTTGACGTAGACATTGATGCGCTCGTGCAAGGCATTCGGGATAGCTTGACCGGCAAGAAGACGCTAATGACCGAAAACGAGGCCCATGAAACGATGATGGCCCTTCAGAAGGATCTTCAGGTCAAAATGCGTGAAAAGTTGAAGGCCCAGGCCGAGAAGAACAAGAAAGAAGGCGAAGAATTTCTCGCCACAAACAAGGAAAAAGAAGGCGTGAAGACCCTGCCGAGCGGTCTTCAGTATAAAGTCATCACCGACGGAAAAGGCAAGTCTCCCCTGGCAACGGACACGGTGACGGTCAATTATCGCGGCACGCTGATCGATGGAACGGAGTTCGACAGCTCCTATAAGCGCGGCCAGCCGGCGACGTTTCCGGTGAATGGCGTGATCAAAGGATGGACCGAGGCACTACAGCTGATGAAGGAGGGATCGAAGTGGCAGCTCTTTATTCCTTCGAACCTTGCTTACGGCGAACGGGGCGCCGGAGGACAAATCGGGCCGAACGCCACACTGATCTTCGAAGTTGAGCTGATAAAAGTGGGGGCGACAAAATAAACAATAGCCGTGAACGGTCGTCGCAGAAAGATGACCGGACACGGACAAGTATTGGCAACCGGAGAGAGGGGCGTGATGCGTGCGCCCCTCTTGTTGTTGACGAATCACGTCATGCGGTTTGCTTTTTTCCGCCCCATTCCCACAGTTTTCCTGTTATGAATTCGATTATTCGCTGATGCTCTTCGACGCCGCGGCCCATGATCGTAAGCGGCTCCCCGAAAGCGAAGTGAACGGCCACCGCTGGATTGATCCTGCCGAAATCCTTAAGGTACCTGCCGTTGCCCCAGGCATCGGTCTTGAGTGCCACAGGGACCACCGGAACTTCTGCTTTTTTGGCAAGCTTGATCCCGATCGTATTAAACTGCTCATGGTCGAAGACCGACGTCCGCGTCGTTTGCGGGAAAATGATGATCGACAGGCCTGCTTTAAGACGCTCGACGCCGCCCTCCAGAACGGCCTTCAAGTCATCACGTGCGTTGGACCGGCCGACGGTGATGGGATTCCTCGAACGCATCACATGCTTGAAAACCGGATATTCCACCAGGCTCTGCTTGACGACGAAGGTAGTATCCTTGATCGGCGCAATGATCACAGGAAGGACAAAGGTTTCCAACGCACTCATGTGATTGCCGATGAACACGCAGGGACCAGCGAGGGCGCGAAAGTGGTCAATTCCCGAGATTTCGACGAAGATCCCAACCTGCTCGAGCGCACGGAGGGTTTCCAGGCTGCTCGCACACCACTCCTTGGTCTCATACCTGCCATGTTTCGCTTTTTTGCTCGCCCGTCCGACGATCCGCAGCAAGTGGCTGTAAAACACGAGCGATGGCATCAGGCGGGCTGCAATGGAAAGCCTTCGCGTTTCTGTTTTGTAGGTATCATGGTCAAAGCGCGTCTGATCCACAGCATGCTCCCTGGTTGATCGGAGAGAGGTTAAATGTTAATGCAGGGGGTCAGTATATCATGGGCGCAGTAAAGAGGGAAGAGGGGAAATTGCGGGTAAGTCACCGGAGGAGAGACTAGGACAGGTCCGGTGAGGGTTTTGCGATGTAATATCCCTGAGCATAATTGATGCCTGCCCCGCGGACCTCGCTCAAGATGTTTCCGGTTTCGACGAATTCGGCGATCGTTTTGATGCCCAGATGGCCGGCGAGGACGGCTATACTCGTGACGATCTGTTTTTCCGTTGAAGCGGTGTTTACCATGCCGCGGATGAATTCGCCGTCGACTTTCAGAAAATCGATGCGGAAAGTCTTGATATACTGAAACGAGGAATAGCCGGAGCCGAAATCATCGATGGCGAACCGGAAACCCTCCTGCTTGAGCTCGCTTATAAAGTTTTCGATTAACTTGAGATTTTTCACCGTATCCCGTTCCGTGATTTCAAAAACGAGTCTGGCCGGTTAAAAGCCGTAGTCCCGCATCGTTTTCCTGATGGTTGGCATGAATTCACCCAGCACCAGAGCACGGGGCGATAGGTTGATGAAGAGGTTACCGGTGTAGTTGCAGTCACGGACTTTGGCGAGCGCATGCTCGAAGAGCTGATAGTCAAGCTTCCCGATGGCGCCCATGCATTCCGCCGTCTCGATAAACTCTGCCGCTGTAATGACTCGATCGGGCAGCACGATCCGGGTGAGGACCTCGACGGCCTCGATCAGTTCGTTGCCGAGATTCATGATCGGCTGGAAATAGGGTACAATCCGCTTCTGGCTGAGTGCCTCCAGAATCATGATGTTTTTCTCTCCCATGTTCCTCAGCACTTCCACGTCGTCCTGTTCACTTGGCATGCTGAGCCTGTCTTTGCCGTATGTTTTGGACTGGGCGACCATGTTATCGGCTAGCAGGAAAAGATCCTTCGATGTCTGGGCATGATCGGGGTAGACGGCGACACCGACTGAGGCGGTTACCTTGACGGAGACGCCGCTTGCCGTCCGATGAGCATGCTTGCGCAGGCTCTCAATGATGCGCTGTGCTACAATGAATGCCTGGCTTTCGTCGCAGACCGGCAGTATGGCGGCGAACTGGTCACCTGCGTAGCGCGCGGCAATGTCTCCGCTTCGAACGGAGCTCTTGAGAATGACGGAAAAATCCCGGAGAAAGGAATCGCCCGTATCGTGTCCGTAGGTGTCGTTGATCGCCTTGAAATTGTCAAGGTCGATCACCAGGAGCGAAAATTTGTATTCCTGACGCTGCGACCGACTGGTCTCGTACTCCAACAGGTCCCAGAAGGACACCTGATTATAAAGATTGGTGAGGGGGTCGCGCGTCGCGAAGCGCTCCACTTCCCGTCTATAGACGGAAAGAGTCATGACCGATGTGATGATATTAGAAAATGCGGTCAGAATGTTTTCGATGACAACATCATCGTGGGCGAGGCGGCGTCGCTTTGTTGCGACGCCCATTCCCGTCACGACGTTTTCCATGGGCGTATCGGTTTGAATCATTCGTGCATGGAGGGCGATATCCCGCCCCGTGAGCTCAGGCAGAGAGGCGTTCGTATCAACGGTGGAGTTACAGATACAGATTTTGCCTTGAACGCGGTCTTCCTTGATGCTCTGCTCGAGCATAAGCGCAACGGCATCTCGTGTAACAACCGGCGGCTCTCGGAGCCAGAAGATCTCGATCTCGCGTTTACCATTTTCTCCCTGAGAAAAAGCGTAGAGAAAAAAAAGGTCAACTACTTCCGCCGCTTCGGAAAGGATGTTTTTGATCTGATTACGGTAGTTTTTTTCGGTATTCAATGAAAGAGGAAGCTCTTTAAGCAGCCTCGATTGAAACCGTATGATACGGGCCGATCGGGTATTGCCGAATCTGGGGAGAATGTGATCTACCTTCGGTCTCATGACAATCCTTGACGGGTGCGAGGTTTCGCAGACGCTGGCTCAAGTATATCTCGGGATCGTGGTTTGTCAATGATGGCTCAAATAAAAAAGCTTGCAATGGCTCGGGGAAAAAGAGAAAATAGGCGTCATGACGATACAATCATTGAGCCGGGATGTCGCCCAGATGGTGATGCCGAGACTCGACGGCGAGAAACTCGGCGATGCCAGGTATCTTCCGCAGGTGCACGCACTTATCCGTGAAGGAATAGGCGGTTTCATCCTGTTCGGCGGCTCCGTTGAACGAACGCCGGGACAGCTGCATGGGCTCCAGGAACTCTCGGAGATTCCGCTCCTGATAGCATCGGACGTGGAGCGTGGGCTCGGCCAGCAGCTCGCGGGAGGCACCCGGTTCCCGAGCCAGCGCGCGGTCGCCTCAGCTATAAACCGCCGGTTGAAAAAGGATGTCGATCTTCTGAACCGCATGCTCGACGCGGTCCGCATCGAAACGCGTGCCGCAGGTATCCATGCGGTCTTTTCACCGGTGCTCGACATAAACAACAATGCGGATAATCCGATCATCTGCACCCGGGCTTTTGGCGATGAACCCGAGGTTGTCGAATGGTTCGGTTCACAATACATCAAGCAGCTGCAGAAACCATCAGGGAGAGGGAGGGTCGAGCTTCTCGCCTGCGCTAAGCATTTCCCTGGGCATGGGGATACCGACCAGGACTCCCATTCGGTCCTGCCTGTAATCAAGGCGGATAGGCAGCGGTTGAATCGGATAGAGCTCCCGCCGTTCCGGGAAGCGGTAAAAGACGGTGTGGGGATGGTTATGATCGCCCATTTGCTCGTGCCCGCTCTTGATCCGGAGAAACCGGCGACATTCTCGAAAAAAACCGTCACAGCGCTTCTGCGAGAAGGCATGGAGTTCAACGGGCTGATCGTTTCCGATGCCCTCGACATGGGTGCTCTCTCAGGCGCCTATTCTCAGGGCGAGATAGCCGTACGAGCTTTGGAAGCGGGAATGGACATCCTGCTCCATCCCGCTGATGCCGGGGAAACCATTGCTGCCGTTGTGGCCGCCGTAGAGCAGGGGCGGGTAACGAGGGAACGGATCAGGGAATCTGTCGACCGGATCAGGGCAGCCAAGACCAGTTTGGGCCTTTTCGACAAAACCAGACATGTGGCGCCCCATATCGATTACCATAAACACGGGGTCATTGCCCTGGAAATCGGCCGCAAGGCGTTACGCATAGTATCAGGCGGCAAGAAGCAGCTGCGGCTCCCCGAGAACGCGGGCGTCGCCTGCTTCATTCTTGATGACGACAATAATACCGAATCAGGGAACGCCTTCATTCACGCCATGCGGGATCGCTTCAGAAATATGTCTGTCTTGGTCTTGACAACGGGAGCGGAGACGCCTGAATCCCTCGTACTGGACAGCGCCAGGGCGGCAGACCTTACAGTTCTGTCGTTTTTTTCTCGGATATCGGCGTCCAAGGGCCATTCCGGGATCACTGAAAAGCTCCGTGAGAAAGCGGCCAGCATTATTCGCATGACGAGGGAAACAGGGGGGAAGTCAGCCATCGTGTCCTTCGACAGCCCCTATGTTCTCGACCAGTTCAGTGACGGTGATGTTCGAATCGCGGCGTATGACAGGATGGACGAAATTCAGCGCGCTGTCGCAGAACTGATCGGGGGGGAATAATTGTAAACCTTCGTTTAGACTTCAAAGTTAATCCACGACCTTGAACCATGATTCCAGTTCCATAACCATTGCATCTTCTCTGTTATGATTTCCGTCATCCTCATTTTTCTCATCTTCGCCGTGGTCCACAGCATAACGGTCACGCAAAAGTTCAAGCATGCATGCAGGAGCCTTTTCGGGGATGCCTTCATGCGGGTCTTTTACCGCGCCCTCTACAATACCGTCAGTTTCATAACCGCGTTCATAGCTTTCTCCTTTATCCATCGGATGCCGGATCAGGAGCTTTGGGTGGCTCCCCTCTGGCTGCGCTGGCTCATGTACGGCATCCAGATCGCAGGGCTCACTTTCGGATCGCTTGCATTCGAATACCTGGATACCTGGGAATTCATAGGTTTCAAACAAATCTGGCGGTATGTTTCCCGCCATGAGGTCGCGGGGAATATCGAGGGACAGACACAGAAAGAACTGGTCATGGATGGCGTCTATGGGATCGTCCGTCATCCCCTGTATTTCGCCGGGCTCGTGATCTTTACCTTCAATCCCCATGTAACCTTCAACAGTCTTATGGTCACGGTGCTTGCGGATCTTTATTTTCTGTTCGGTATGTTCATTGAGGAACGGCGGTTTCTGAAAATTTTCGGTGGTCAGTACCTAGAATATATGAAGCGGGTACCACGGTTTATTCCGGGGTGGAAGCGGAGAGCGTAACAATCCGCCGCTGCACAGAGCGTTTATCGTATCAGGGATTGCGAGAGGAAGGACCTGGCTTAGGCATTTCATTCAGCATCTGTCTCAAGCACTGCTATATAGGGAAGGTTTCGATACTGCTCTCCGCTATCCAGACCGTAACCGACCACGAATTTGTCGGGGACTTTGAACCCTTTGTATGCAACAGGAACATCGATCGTTCTCTTGCTCGTCTTGTCAAGCAGCACGGCGATGTTCAGGCTCGCGGGATTCCGGTCTGCAAAAAGCCGGAGCAGCGCATGCATAGTTTCTCCGGTATCAATGATCGTATCGACCAGGAGCACATGTCTTCCTTTAATGTCCGTTTTCAAGTCCTTCGTGATTCGGACATTTCTCGACGACGTCCGGAAAGCTCCGTAGCTTTCCGCCTGGATGAATTCAATGGTTACGGGGATGGTGATGTACCGCATCAGGTCCGCCGTGAATATGGCGGCACCCTTCAGGACGCAGACCAAAAGGAGTTCCTTCCCGGTGTAATCCTCGGATATGAAACGGGCCAGTTCCATCACTTTGGCTGTGATCGTATTAACGTCGAACAGTACTTCCCCGATTTCCGCCATACGGGCAGCCTCTCCCTTGCAAAAGATACCCCATATTGATAGAATTGTAAAGTAAGGGAATACGCAGGGAGGTGATATCCTATGAAAGAAGCCCTGTTGGTAATAGACATGCTGAATGATTTCGTGCTTCCGGGAGCGCCACTGGAGGTTTCCGAAACGCGGAAAATCATGCCGGTCGTCAGGCGAGAAATCGATGAAGCCCACGCCGCGGGACACCCGGTAATCTTCATCTGTGATGCCCACGCCCCCGATGATAAAGAGTTCAGGAAATTCGGCTGGCCCGCCCATGCAGTGAGGGGAAGCAGGGGCGCCGAGGTTGTAGACGAATTGAAACCGGCCAAAAGCGACACCGTAATACCCAAAACGACCTATTCCGGATTTTTCGGAACGGACCTTGACGAGACGCTGAAGCGTCTCGGCGTCGATTCACTCAGGCTCACCGGTTGTGTGACTCACATCTGTGTATTGTTCACGGCTTCCGATGCGGTCCTTCGCGATTATGCCGTTACAGTCGTGGAGGATGGGGTCGCGGGCATCGGCAAAGAAGATCATGAAGCAGCAATCAGGATCATGAAAAACGTAATGGGAGTGAAACTAGCAAGGAGTCGCCGCGAGGCAGGGGACCGGAAAAAGAAAGCCGCATGAAAGTATTCCCCGATTCATGCACCGCACCCATTGATCCTCTAGCAGGGAGGCATATGTTTCTTACCGCTGACCCAAAAGACATTCTTGAAGGAAAAGTCACCGACGTCTACTTTGAACGGGCTCTCGCCATCCTGAAGGCGAAAAAAATCAACCCGGTGGTAAAAGCTGAATTCATCGCAAAGAGCCTTCCGAAAAACTGGCGCTGGGCGCTCCTGACGGGAATCGGCGAGGCCCTGGAACTTATGAAGCACCTGAAGATCAAAACAAGGGCCATGGGCGAGGGCACGGTTTTCTATCCCTATCAACCGGTAATGGAAATCGAAGGACGGTATCAGGACTTCTGCGTCTATGAAACCGCGCTTCTCGGGCTTATCTGCCAGGCATCCGGGATCTCCACGCAGGCAGCCCGGATGAAAAAAAGGGCCGAAGACCGGCTGGTCATGAGTTTCGGCGCCCGCAGAATGCACCCGGTGCTCGCTCCCATGATTGAATGGAATGCCTATGTCGGCGGCTGCGATGGTGTCGCAGTGGTCAAGTCCGGTGAAGTGATCGGAGAGGATCCAATGGGCACGATGCCCCATTCCCTGGTATTGTGCATGGGCTCGACCCTCGAAGCAATCAAAGCCTATGATGAGGTCCTCGATCCGGAACTGAAGCGGGTGGCGCTGATCGATACATTCCAGGATGAAAAATTCGAAGTATTGAATGTGGCTCAGGCGCTAGGGGAAAAGCTGTACGCTGTTCGCTTCGATACGCCGGGCTCGCGCAGGGGTGATTTCTACCGCATCCTTGAGGAGGCGAGGTGGGAGCTTGATCTGCGCGGCCTGGGCCACGTGAAGTTCTTCGTGAGCGGGGGGATCACCGAAGATGACATCCCCGTGCTGAACCCTGTTGTTCATGGTTATGGCATCGGCACTTCAATCAGCAATGCCCCGGTCATCGACTTTGCCATGGACATTGTGGAAGTCGACGGGAAGCCGCTTGCGAAACGTGGCAAGTGGTCAGGTAGCAAACGTGTGCTGGCATGCGCCCGTTGCGGACTGCGGAGGATCGTGCCGAATTCGGAAGAGGAGAGCATTTCATGCTCCTGCGGCGGCGTGTTTAACGATCTCCTTGTTCCGGTGCTCGACCAGGGGAAATTGCTGATTGTCCAGGATCCCCCCTCCCGTATCCGGGAAACCGTTTTGCGCCAGGTGAAAGAACTGTCGCTCGGATAGCGAGTCCCGATGCATCTGACTCCGTCGCCGACAATCCCTCCGACCTTTGCCATCCCGTCAAAATGCTCTCCCTTGACAACGTCATTTCGTGCGGTACAATTAGTTCAATATCAAAAGATTAAGGGCTAAATTATTATGGGTACCCAGTATAAAGGATCAAAGGAGGAAAAACGGGCGCTGGATGCGTTTATCAAACTGGTGAGAGCCGCAGATGCGGTTTCCGGTCGGGTGGAAGCCTATTTCGCCCCCCTCAAACTGACCGTGAGCCAGTTTGGGGTTCTTGAAACACTTTTTCATGTTGGACCCCTTTATCAGAAACAACTCGGTCAAAAAATTCTGAAGAGTAGCGGAAATATCACGATGGTTGTCGATAATCTCGAGATGCGCGGGTTTGTCCAGCGCATCAGGGATGAGAAGGACAGGCGCCGCTATGCGGTTCATCTGACGGCCAAGGGTCGCCGGATCATCCAAGCCTTCTTTCCCCGGCATGTTGCGAGGATTGTCGAAGAGATGAATGTTCTCACGAAGGCAGAACTGGACGAACTGGGCAGACTGTGCAGGAAAGTGGGACTGGGCGGAACGCAAAATGCTGCAAGGTGAGGCGATTAAAGCCTTCGGGCTGTCATACTACCGTCAGACTGAGAAGGAGAGGAATAATCAATGCCGAAGAATCTGCCGTTCATGACCACACTGGAATCGGGAACTTATTATTGGTGCACCTGCGGAAAATCGGTGAAAGAACCATTCTGCGACGGTGCGCATAAAGAAAGCGGGAAAGAACCGCTCGCTTTCGAGGTGACTGAGGCGCGGAAGGTGGCCTTATGTGCCTGCCAGCGGACAAAAAAGGCGCCCTATTGCGATGGCGCGCATGCTCGTGTTGATTGATCGTCAGTGACCTTTGTTCAGGTATTAGGTGCTGTTTGGAAAAAGGAGGAAACCACTATGCTTAAGAAATTGTTCAATACCGGCGATGATGTAGCGGCGTTCGTGCTGAGGGTTTTACTTGGGCTTGTATTTTTCCCGCACGGTATGCAGAAACTGACTACGATGTTCGGGGGATATGGATTCATGGGGACCCTTGGATTTTTTACCGATAAAATGGGAATACCGGCGGTATTCGCCATCCTGGCCATTCTAGCCGAAGGTCTGGGATGGATCGGGCTTATCGCAGGACTGCTGACACGGGTAGCAGCTTTCGGGATAGGCGTTAATATGGCTGTTGCCGTGTATATGATCCACTGGCAGAACGGGTTCTTCATGAACTGGTTTGGGAATCAAAAGGGCGAGGGGTTTGAATACCATATCCTCGTTATTGCAATAGTGTTGGCGCTCATGATCAGGGGCGGCGGCAAGTGGTCTGTTGACAAGGCCATTGCCAATGGCATGAAATAAGGCAAGACCAGGCGGGTGCAAACGATAGGGGGCCACCGATGGACGGTGACCCCGTTTTTTTCTTTTATTTTGTAAGAGTGCTCAAGCCGCAAAAAACCCGGAAGTAAGGCCGCCGGATTTATGTTCCTGCGGGCATGATGAGGAATGCTTAATCGATTTTTTCTCTGTTTTTCGGTCGTTTGTTCGATTCCAGGATTTTTTTCCGCAGCCTTATCGTCTGGGGGGTCACTTCCACGAGTTCGTCTTCCTTGATGAATTCGAGCGCCTGTTCCAGTGAAAGCAGACGAGGCGGCACGAGCCGAAGGGCCTCGTCGGCGCCTGATGCACGCATGTTCGTCAGCTTTTTTTCCTTGACTACATTCACATCGATGTCGTTTTCGCGCGAATTTTCCCCTACAATCATGCCTTCGTAGACTGCGGTGCTTTCCTTGATTAAAAGCTCGCCGCGCGGCTGAAGATGGAACAGTGCGTAGGTCGTGGTCTTTCCCGGCCGGTCAGCCACGAGGGCGCCGGTGGCGCGTTTTGCGATGGGGCCCTGCCAAGGCTCGTAGCCGTCGAAGATATGATTGAGGAGGCCGGTGCCGCGGGTATCAGTCAAAAATTCGGAGCGGAACCCAATCAGCCCGCGCGCGGGGATGCGGAACTCGAGGCGCACACGGCCATGGCCGTTATTCGCCATTTTGGTCATGCGCCCCTTCCGGGCGCCCAGCTTCTGGGTAACCACGCCGATGAAATCCTCAGGGCAGTCGATAACCAGGTTTTCCATCGGCTCGTACGTCTTACCGTCGCGCTGCTTGGTGATGGTCTCGGGCTGGGAGACCGAAAGTTCATAGCCCTCACGCCGCATCATTTCGATCAGGATGGCAAGCTGGAGTTCTCCCCGACCCAGGACCTTGAAGCTGTCCGTCGCATCCAGCATTTCGACCTTGATAGCGACATTGTACAGGAGTTCCTTTTCAAGTCGCTCCTTTAAATGGCGCGAGGTGACATATTTGCCTTCTCTTCCAGCAAAGGGGGAATTGTTGATTGAGAAAAGCATGGAGATCGTGGGCTCGTCCACGGCGATGCGTGGTAGGGGTTTTGGGTTTTCGGGGTCCGTGATTGTGTCGCCGATGCCTACACCCTCGATGCCCGCAAGGGCCACGATGTCGCCGATGGTCGCTTGCTCGGTATCGACTCGCTTCAATCCCTGGAACTCGAAGAGCGACGTGACCTTGGTTTTCACAATCTGATTGCCCTGCTGAACCACGCCGATCGGGTCGGCTAGTTTTACGGTTCCGGAAAACACCCTGCCGATGGCCAGACGGCCTACATAATCGTTGTAATCGATGTTCATGACCAAAAGCTGGAGCGGACCGGCTTCCTCGCCTTCCGCGGGCGGAATGGTGTTCACGATCAGGTCAAAGAGCGGTTTGAGGTCGGTGCCTTCATCTTCCATTTTCAATTTGGCGATGCCTTCCCGGGCATTGGTGTAAACGACGGGAAATTCGAGCTGCGCATCCGAGGCATCGAGGTCGATGAACAAGTCGTAGACTTCATTCACGACTTCACTGATACGAGCGTCGGGCCGGTCGATCTTATTGATAACGAGGATGGGCGGCAGGCCCAGTTCAAGCGCCTTTTTAAGTACGAATCGCGTCTGCGGAAGAGGACCTTCCGACGCGTCTACGAGCAGCAGCACTCCGTCCACCATCTTGAGAGTGCGCTCCACCTCGCCTCCGAAGTCGGCATGGCCCGGCGTGTCCACAATGTTGATCTTAATGCCGTTGTACCGGACCGCGGTGTTTTTTGCCATGATCGTGATCCCTCGCTCGCGCTCGAGGTCGATATTATCCATCACGCGCTCCTGGACGCGCTCATTGTCGCGAAACGTGCCGCTTTGGCGTAGGAGCGTGTCGACGAGTGTCGTCTTGCCGTGATCGACGTGGGCGATGATGGCGATGTTCCGTAAATCGTTTCTTTTAATCATGACAGCGGCCTCATTCTGCTGGGGGCGGAGAAATATCAGGAATCATTCCCTTCTCTTTCCGTACCATACAATTGTTCTGCAAAGCTGGGTTTTATACCACTTATAGCGTTGCTTTGTCAATTGAATAATGCCTGCAACAGGGGTTGTAGGGTCTCTTGACTGATCGACGCTACGGGTGGCTGGGTGTCGAGAGCGCACGAGGCGGCTTGAATATAGCCTTATAGGTCTAGCTCGGTTTCGCATTTCTCTTTGCGCTTGGCGACGCGTTTTTCAGCGGCAAGCACCGAGCCTCATCTGACCTCTATTTTTGATACGGGCTGGCCACAACTTGGTGGGTTTGCTGGTCATGGGGCAATACTCGGAGTCTGGAGGTCACGGCTAGAGGTTCAGAATATCTGAAGTAAGCCAGAGCTGCTCCTTGACAGTGGAATGGGGTGGTGTTACTGTTAAATCAGGATTGAAATTATCCCGAAAATGCCAAACTCTTCGCGAGGAGGGGACGGAAAGCAACGGATCTTAACGTAAGACAGCCGGGCTGCCGAAGGATGGAGACTTCGGATAGCCCGGTTTTTTTTATATTGAAAGGAGAAGCGAGATGCCAAAAACAGTTGAACAGACCGTAACACTTCCGGCGCCGGCGGAGAAACTGTTTGAAATGTACCTCAGCCCAAAAAAACACGCAGCCATTACGGGTGGACCAGTATCTATCAGCTCAAAAGAAGGGTCGAGGTTCAGGGCTTTTGATGGAATGATCTCGGGAAAAATGCTTCTTGTGGTGCCGAAATACATGATCGTCCAGTCCTGGCGCGGCAGCCACTGGAAAAAGGAGGATATCGACTCCATTTTGATTCTGACGTTTCGGCCAGAAGGTGATGCTGGCAGGATCGACCTGGTCCACGTCAACGTGGCTGACAGCGACTATGAGGGTGTGAAAGAGGGATGGGAGAAATACTACTGGAAACCCTGGCGGGGATATCTGCTGGGCGAGGCGAAGAAGTCGGCCAAACGGGCTGCGTAAATCGCCTTCCCTGCCGCGATGGTGTGCGTCGACGGGCCGTTTGGCAGCGGGATGGAGTTTCGTCACGCAGAAGGCGCGGATAGGATGCCGGCATTGCGATGAGGGAGGAGGTGCATATGGCTATCGAGGCATATTGCAGTAGCATGGATAAAATTCTTGCAGCATGGGGCAAAAATATTGAGGCGCTCCTGTTGGTTGCGGTACAATTGCACGGGAAGGCCCCCCTTGACGATGCGCGGCAGATCAAAAACCTGCAGGAAGTGCTGCAGGGCCTGGGGAAAGCAAGGGAGCTGCTGAAACAGGAATGCGTTCTGTAGTGTAGCCAGCTTTTTTGTTTTTATTCCAGCAGAAGGATTTCGTATTGCAGCGTGCGACGGATTTCTGGTTTTTGTTTCAACTCTTGGTGATGCATACGCTGTCATACCCGTATACGAGAGCAGCCGCCCGCTTTACAGTTTCTTGAAAACCTGATAGAGTGTGTTCATGCAAAAGAGTCGTAAAACGGGGACCATTATTTCCGTGGGCGGAGGTAAGGGCGGGGTGGGCAAGAGCATCTTGTCGATCGGCCTCGGGACGGTACTCGCCCGGAGCGGCAAAAGCGTCGTGCTCGCGGATCTTGACCTCGGGGCAGCAAACCTGCATACCTATCTCGGAATCCGGGGCCGGACTCCGACGATAGCTGACTTCATCCTCAATAAAGCGTCTTCGCTTGAAAACCTCATTGTAGAGACGCCGGAGCGGAACCTCGGGCTGATCAGCGGCGCTGAGTTTGTCCCGGGCATAACCAGTCCTGCGCATTGGATGAAACTGAAGCTGATGCGCCATCTGCGTGCGGTGCCGGCGGATTATATCATTATCGACCTTGGTGCAGGGGTGCATTTCAATACCCTCGATTTCTTCGGCATCTCCGACCGGGGCGTGGTGATTACGGCCCCGGAGCCGGGGGCGGTTATGAACGCCTACAGCTTCGTGAAAGGCGCCCTGTTTCGGAAAATGCAGAATATCTTCAAGAATAATGCAGATGTCGCCACACTTCTTGAAGCCGAGTCAAAAAACGCGGGAGACGAAAAACGGTTTACGCTTGAGTGGTTCCGTGAAACGCTTCCCAATGTCGCACCCGACCTGCTGCCGCTTATCGATGAAATCGAAGTCTCCTTCTCGCCCGCCCTCATCATCAACAGGGTGCCTGAGGGGGGGACCCATGTTCTTGTCAAAAACTTGATCACACTCTGCAAGGAGAAACTCGGCGTTACACTCGAACATGTCGGAGACCTTCCCGAAGCGCGTGAACTCACGAACCACCTCCTGAATGTTCCGCGGTTTTTCGACCTCCCCGAGGGAGGGGGCTATTTCGCGGCCGTCCAGAACATCGTCGATCGTATCTTGGGAAGGGGCTCCCTTGCCGTACAGGCAAGGACCGGTTCCTATGATTTCACCGATGAAGAGTGCGATCAGATCCTGCGTTTCATTGATTCGCTGGATGAGCGTGTTTTCAGCAAAACCAAGAAGAACGCGTGGAAGCTGCGAATGTATTTCAAACCCGCCGAGGTCGTCAGTTATCTCATCAGCCGCGGAGTAAAACACGATTTGTTTTATAAATTTTCGTGAGATCCCCCCACCTTCGTTAATCCGGTATTTTAAAAAAACAGGCTTGCTATAATTGCTGAAAAGCTGTAACATTCCCTGGTTGGCATCAGAATATCTCCCGGTTCCGCACAGCAGGGGCCGTGATTTCGTTGTCAGCTCTATGTTGTCTTGAAGGATAATCCAATGGAGGAGAACCATTACATGAAACGATGGTCTAATGCTTTAGCAGTATGTTCGATTCTCGCAATAATGCTCCTTTTTTCCGCGAGCGCTATCAGCGCAGCGGAGAAGTCTGCACCAGCGCCGAAAAGCGAGGGAAGCTCACAGGACGGTGATTCGGGAGTTCTCTCGGGGAAAGTGGTGGAAACGATGGACGCAGGCGGGTATACCTATGTCTGTCTTGAAAAGAAGGGTGTAAAAACCTGGCTTGCCATTCCGCAAACAAAAGTGACTGTTGGGAAGGAAATGGCATTTCAGCCGGGCATGGAAATGAGGAATTTTCCGAGTAAATCGCTCAATCGGACTTTCGAAAGCATTTATTTCTCCGGCGGCCCCCTGAACGCGTCAAAAGGGAATGAGAAAAAGAGCGCGCCGGCAATGCTCGGCGGTTCCTCCGCTTCGAGCGGTGAAAAGGTCAGCGTGAAAAAGGCCGAGGGTAAGGAGGCTTACACGGTCGCCGAGATTTATAACAAGAAAACGTCACTGAACGAGAAGCAGGTCGTTGTCCGGGGTAAAGTCGTAAAGGTGTCCTCCGGGATCATGGGGAAAAACTGGGTACACCTTCAGGACGGTACAGGCAATGTTGAAAGCGGGACAAACGATATCGTTGCAACTACCCAGGATTCTCCCGGAGTCGGCGATGTCGTAACGGTCAAGGGCACGGTTTACAAGGACAAGGATTTCGGCATGGGATATAAATACAGCGTGATCATGGAGCAGGCAAGCGTCCAAAAGTGACCTGAAGAGCC
>Ga0209415_10010561_pt1 | contig 15678 bp, 13 predicted proteins | sample PeaSoiSIISIP2007_FD_187696 | JGI IMG/M metagenome (GOLD analysis project Ga0209415, IMG submission 187696) | Peat soil microbial communities from Weissenstadt, Germany - SII-SIP-2007 (SPAdes) (version 2) | ecosystem: Environmental > Terrestrial > Soil > Wetlands > Peat | place: Germany... | reverse complement strand
TGGGAGGCGTCGTGCCGCTCTCTGAACACGAGCAGCGCCAGCTGGAGCAGATCGAGCAAGCGCTCTACAGGGAGGATCCGAAGTTCGGGCGTCTCGTGCGCTCGAGCGATCCGCGCGTGCACTACAAGCGCAAGCTGGTGCAAGCGTTCATCGGCATCGTGATCGGCGCCGGCGCCCTCGCGGCCGGAGTGGTGACCCATCGGGTGTACCTCGACGCGGTCGGCGCCGCGGTCATGCTCCTGTCGCTGATCTGGGCGCTCGTCAGCTGGCGGCGGCACGCGGTCCGGGTCCGGCCCGCAGGCGCCAAGGCCAGCCAGCCGCGGGCGGCTGTCGACCCCGGCCGGGGTCAGGATTCCCGGCCTGGCTGGCGGGCCAGGCTGATGGAGCGCATGGAGGAGCGGTGGCGCCGCCGGCAGGAAGGCGACCGCAGGATGTAGCGTCCGCCCCGGATCGGCCGTACAGAACCTCCGACTCGAAAGGATCCTCCGCCCAGGTCAGCTGGCTGACCCGCGCTCGGCCCGCCGGCGGGAGGCCAGGGCCGCCAGGCGGTCGGGGATCCGGGACGCCCCGTCGGCCGCCGCCGTCATCACCGAGGCCGGGAAGATCCTGGCCCGCCAGCGGCTGCCGCGTCGCACCGACGCGGCGACGCCGCGGCGGGCGGCGGTGCCGTCCTGCCTCAGGTGCGCCGACCGGGACGGCCGCGCCGCGTAGCTGGCCTGCTCCTCGGCGAGTGCGATCCTGCGCACGGCCTCGCGCGCCGGTTCGGGCAGCCCGGCGCTGACCCGCCCGGCCAGCGTCCGCGGCGGCTCGCTCGGCGCGCAGCCCACGCCGAGATCCTGCAGGTCGTCGCGGAACTCGCGCCAGGCGGTGTGCGCGCGCCTCGTGTCATCGCGGGCCCGGAGCCAGCGCCATCGCCGGATCCCGATCCGGCCCACGCCCGGGGCCACGAACATGAACGCGCAGGCCGCGCCGAAGGCGATGCCGACCGTCGCCCAGCCGGCCCGCAGGTCCAGGCCGGAGGCATGGGACAGCAGCCGGTACAGGGCGAGCGCGACGATCGCCGCCGCGCCCACCACCAGCACCACGCTGGCCAGGCTGACCGGCCTGTGCCGCCTGGACTCGCCGGCCCCGTCGGGGGTGTGGGCCGACAGGACCCGGTGCGCGGGCGGGGCCACGATCGCGATGACCCCGCCCGCCAGCGCGATGGCGGCGATGATCGCCAGGGCGACCGCCGCCCACGGCGTTCCGGCGGACTTGGCCGATGCGCTGCCCCCACCTCCGCCGCCGACCGGGATGGGCTTCTTGAACCCCGTCCCGCCCCCCGGTGAGGTCGTGGTCGGCCCGGCGCTCGACTGGATCGACCCCGGGATGTTCGGCGGCGCGACGATACCGCCGACCGCCGCCCCGCTCTGGTAGCGGCTCGCCTCTGCGGTGCCGTCGCCGCCGCCCGGGGTGGCCTCGAACTTGATCCAGCCGTATCCCGAGAAGTACACCTCGGCCCACACGTGCGCGTCGTCGGTCGTGACCTGGTAGGTGTTCCCCGAGACATGCTCGCCCTCGGTGAAGCCCCCCGCCAGCCGGGCCGGGATGCCCAGCAGGCGGGTTAGCACCGTCATCGCCCACGCCGACTGCACGCACACGCCGGCGTGACCCGTGGCCAGGAAGCGGAGCAGCGAGGCGGCGGAGTTGACGGTCGGCGCGGTCGCCTTGTAGGCGAACGTCGGCCCAGAGAGCCAGGCGGCCAGCGCGTTGACCTTGTCGTACTCGGTGGTCTGGCCCGCCGTCTCCTCGTCCGCGATCTGCTTCAGCGCCTTCATCTCGTACGGCGCCGGGAGCTTCAGGTCGGCCGCCAGGCTCGAGGGCGGCCGCGGGGCGGCCCGCAGCTGGGCCGCGGTCGGGTCCACGTCCACGCTCGCCGCCGTGTAGACACCGACGTCGGCGGAGGAGCTCTGCGAGAACACCATGAGCTCGGGATCCACCAGCCAGACCCCCGGGGGCGTGGTGACCTGCGTGGCCGGATAGGGGACGGCCAGGAAACTGGGGGCCGACCGGTTGGTCAGGGCGTGGCCCGTCACGTTGACCGAGACCTTGAACTGCTGGTAGGCCGCCATGTCGTTCAGGCCCTGCGGCGCCGGCATCGTGCTGGCCTGCGTCTCGCTCGCCGTGTAGTCAGTGGTCTGCCAGCCCGAATCGGTCAGGGTGTCGTACACGTAGGTCTGGAGGTACGGAGGGTCGTCCTGCTGGAGTTGCCTGGGGCCGTCCAGGGTGTAGGTCAGCACCTTGGTCGGATGATTCTGCTGCAGCTCCCTCATCGTCTGCGACAAGGTGTCCGGGAGAGCCACCGCGGTCCCGGTACTGCCGCCGGAGCCGCCGATGCCCGGGCCCGAGGAGAACAGCTTGCTCGGGTGCAGGCCCGGTATGACCAGCGGGACGCACAGCGCGAGGATGACCGACGCGAGGCCCACCCGGCGGCCCGCCGCGGCCAGCGCCCGGGTGTCGGGGCCCGGCTCTCGTTCGGTCGCCCGGTGCGCCGGGCCGGTCTCCCCGTCCGCGGACATCCCCGCGTACGCGCCGCCGTCGGCCCGCCCCTGGCCGCGCCTGCCCACGGCGTCGTACAGCGAACCGGACCGCCACAGCGAGACCAGCCTGCCCCACACGCGGATCCGCTCCCGGCCGTCCGCGCTCAGCATGGCCAGGTACCCGGCCGTGCCCAGGCAGAACACGACCGCGGTGCCGAGGTTCTCGTGCTGCGCGTTCATGGTGATGGGCACGGTGAACAGGACCAGCAGCGGCAGGCCGGCCAGCGCGGTGGACCGCAGCCGGACGGCGATCGAGTCGGCCAGGATGGCCGTGATGCCGATCCCGCCCGCCGCCAGCAGGACGAGGCCGGGCAGTTCCGGCGCGGGCGGCGCGTACCGGCCGGCGTCGGTCATCCCGGTGCCCGCCAGATCCCAGAGCCTGCTGAGTGAGCCCGGCGTCGGTATGACCGCCAGCCACGAATGGCGCGCCTCGAACACCAGGTTCAGGTAGAGCAGCAGCCCGGCCACGCTGATGGCCAGGCAGACCACGACGGGCAGCGTCCGCAGCCGGCTCAGCCCCCCGCTGGCCGCGACCGCGATGATCGCCCCGAGTCCCGCGTAGAACCACTCCGAGCCGGTAAACAGCGGATAGAGCACGGTCGAGGCGAGCGCGCACGCGCCCGCGACGGTCAGCGTCATCCTGCGGTTCTGGGTCATTCCGGCTCACCTCCCAGGCCGCCTACGGCCAGCGGCCGGTCCGCGGGCCGGTGCAACTGCTGCCACGCGGCCGCCAGCGGCGTGCTGGAACCGGCCAGCGCGACGCGCCAGCCCGCGGCGGTCAAGATCCGGGCCGCCCGCGCCGTGTCCTCCGGCACCGCATCGGAGCCCCACGCGCCCACGGTGAGCAGCAGGGCCATCGCGGGCGCGTTCCCGCGCCTGCTCGCGGCCAGGTGGCGGGCATCCTCGGCCGACAGCCGCCCGAGCACGGCGATCAGCTGGCCTCCCGCGTGGGCCAGCGCCGCCGTGCCGGGCAGCAGGCTGATGTTGCGCGACGGGCTGATGACGGCGAGCATGTCGAGCAGCGTGTCCTGGAAGGTGCCGCGCGGGGCGATCTCGCCGGCCTCGGTGATCAGCCGGGCCCGGAAGCCCTCGCCGGTCAGGTGGGCGCCGATCGAGGCCGCCGCGCTGACCGCGAACTCAAACGTGACCGAGGACCCGGTGCTCAGGTGCGCGGAGCGGCGGGTGTCGAGGAAGACCGATGCGCTGTTCCGCCACTGGTGCTCCTCCCGGCGGACCATCAGCTGGCCGTAGCGTGCCGTCGACCGCCAGTGCACCCGGCGCAGCCCGTCGCCATCCTGGTAGGCCCGCGGTGCCGCGTCGTCCTCGCCGATCGCTGAGATCGTCCGCATCCCGCCGTCGCCCTCGCCGAGCCAGCTGCTCGGCGCCGCCGCCCGCGGCAGCGGGTAGATCTTCGGGGTGACCACCAGCGTGCTGGTCGTGCTGAACGACCGGCTGATCTCCACCAGCCCGAACGCGTCCGCCACCCGCACCCGCAGCGGGCCGATCGTGAACTTGCCGCGGGTGTCGGAACGGATCTGGTAGCTGAGCTCCCGGTTGCCGCCCGGCTCGATCTCGTCGAGCACGAACCGGGGCCTGCTGCCCAGCGAGTACGGCGTCACGTCCTCGGCGAGCAGGATGGCCGTGCGCAGCCGCGAAACGTTCTCCAGCCGCGCGGTGACCGTCGTCTGCTGGCCGGCCGGCACCCGCGGCGGGTCGAGCCGCCGGCTGCACGCCAGGCGGTACCGGGACCTGCGCGCGATCAGCGCGGAGATCAGGGGAAGTATGACAAGAAGCGCGCCGACCCGGACCAGGTCCGTTTCCGGGATGGCCAGGCCGCACACCATGGCGGTCCCGCCCGCGGCCATGAACGACCTGCCCCGCGTGGTCAGCGAGCCGAATAGCGCCCGCATGGACCCTCCTACCCGCCCCCGGTCAGCGCCGCGACAGGGGCAGCTGGGCGATGATGCGCTTGACCACGTGCTCGGGCAGGTGCCGTTCGACGATGGCCTCCGCCGTGGGCAGCAGCCGGTGCGCGAGCACCGGGCCGGCCAGTGCCTGCACGTCGTCCGGGATCACGTAGTCCCGCCCGTCGAGCGCGGCCCACGCGCGGCTGGCCCGCAGCAGGTGCAGCGTGGCCCGCGGGGACGCGCCGAGCCGCAGCTCGGGCGAGGTCCTGGTCGCGTTGGCCAGGTTGATGATGTAGTCCTTGACCTGATCGGACACCAGGACCTGGCGCACCGCGATCACGAGTTCCTGGACGTCGCTGGCCCGCGCCACCGGCTTGAGCCCGTCCAGCGGTGAAATCGAGCCGTGCGTGCTGAGCATCTCCCGTTCGGCGGCGGCCGAGGGGTAGCCCAGCGAGATCCGGGCGGTGAACCGGTCCCGCTGCGCCTCGGGCAGCGGGTAGGTCCCCTCCATCTCCACCGGGTTCTGGGTGGCGATGACCATGAACGGCGCCTGTAGCAGGTACGTCGTCCCGTCCACCGTGACCTGGCGCTCCTCCATGCACTCCAGCAGCGCGGACTGGGTCTTGGGCGAGGCGCGGTTGATCTCGTCGCCGAGCACGATGTTCGCGAACACCGGCCCCGGCTTGAACTCGAAGTCGCGACGTTCCTGGTTGAAGGTGCTCACGCCGGTGATGTCGCTGGGCAGCAGGTCCGGCGTGAACTGGACCCGCTGGACGGTGCCGTCGATCGCCCGGGCCAGCGACTTCGCCAGCATCGTCTTGCCCACGCCCGGCACGTCCTCGATGAGCAGGTGCCCCTCGGCGAGCAGCACGGCCAGGGTGAGCCGGATCGCCTCGGGCTTTCCCTCGATCACGGACTCGATCGCCCCGCCGATCCTGCGTGCCGCCGGAACTAGATCATCGATCGGGCTCCCCGTCTGCCGTCCGGTGTCCAGAACCACATGGCCTCCCTGAAGGCGCTGGCGGGCATGCGCCAGCCAGGCTTCCGATCACGTAGTGCGCTCCCGGCCGAGCGGCTGTACCGCTACAGTACGTCTTTCCCCGGTCCGCGCGCGACGCTGGCCCTGCTTCCGCGCCATGGCACGCATCACGGGACACAACGGCAACACGGCGGCGACCACGGGATGCGCCTCCGGGCCAGGACCCCCCGAAACGCCCCACTCTGCCCGCCCGGTTGCTCCACAACGCCCCACCTGCGCTCCCCAAGCGCCCAGCCCGCCGGCCGCGGCGCCGACCCGTACCGAAACAGCCAGCGATTCATGATTTCCACCTGCTGTTATAACCAGACGCCCGGAGACGTCCTCGCACCCGCCCATCCACCGCCGGGGCCCCAAAAACCCGCGGGCCGCCCCGGCCCCGATTTTCCCCCACCCCGCTCCACGGCCGCACCGAGGCTTCTACCTGCCGTTTTCATGACGGCTCGGTACAGATCCACGGCTTTTCGGCGTTGACGGTGGAGGAATGTGGGGTACAGTGGAGCGCAGTGGTGGAGGATGGCGCCGGGAGGTGAGGGCTCGTGTTTCTCGGCACTCACCAGCCCCGGCTGGACGAGAAAGGCCGGCTGTTCCTGCCGGCCAAGTACCGGGAAGAGCTCGCTGGGGGAGTAGTGATCACCAAGGGGCAGGACCGCTGCCTGTTCGTCTGGCCGCGGGAGGAGTTCGCCCGCATCACCGAGAAACTGCGCAACGCGCCGGTGACAGACAAGGCCTCCAGGGACTACAGCCGCGTTCTGTTCTCCGGCGCCTCCGACGAGCTTCCCGACCGGCAGGGCCGGATCACCGTCCCGGCCGCCCTGCGCGCTTACGCCGGGCTGCAGCGGGACTGCGTGGTGATCGGGGCGAATACCCGCCTCGAGATCTGGGACAGCCAGGCCTGGGAGACCTACCTGGCCTCGCAGGAGGACACATTCGCCGGAGCCTCCGAGGAGGTGTTCCCGGGAATCCTCTAGCGATCGTGGGCCGGCCTCCATCCGCCGCTCCCTGCTGGCATCACTTCCCCGGTGCCAGCCGGCAGCGTCAGCAGATGGAGGCCGGCCGAGGGGAGCGGCAGCACGGACAGCACAACCTCCGGATACGGAGAGGGGGACGCCATGGCAGGGCCAGAGCACGTGCCGGTGCTCGCCGATCGGGTCACGGCCCTGCTCGCGCCTGCCCTGGCCGGCCCCGGTGCGGTGCTGGTGGACGCCACCCTCGGCCGGGCCGGGCACGCCCGCGCGCTGCTCGAGGCCTGCCCCGGCCTGCTGCTCATCGGCATCGACGCCGACCAGGCCGCGATCGACGCCGCCCGTGACCTGCTCTCTCCCTACGCCGACCGGGTGACGCTCGTGCACGCCAGGTATGACGAGATCCCGGCCATCGTGGCTGCTACTCCCGGGCCAACACGGCTCATGGGCCTGCTGTTCGACCTCGGCGTGTCCTCGCCGCAGCTCGACGATCCCGCGCGCGGCTTCGCGTACGCCCGGGACGCCCCGCTCGACATGCGGATGGACCTGACCGCGGACCGCACCGCGGCCGACATCGTCAACGGCTACCCGGCGGCCGAACTCGCCCGCGTCCTCCGCGATTACGGCGAGGAGCGCTTCGCCCGGCGGATCGCCGACGCGGTGGTCCGCGAGCGGTCCCGGACGCCGATCACCTCCACGCAGCGGCTGAGCGCCATCGTCAAGGACGCGATCCCCGCGGCGACCCGGCGCACCGGCGGGAACCCGGCCAAGCGCACCTTCCAGGCGCTGCGGATCGAGGTGAACGACGAGCTCGGAACGCTGCGCCGCGCGCTGCCCGCCGCGCTGGGGGTGCTGGCCGTGGGCGGCCGGGTGGTGGTGCTGGCCTACCACTCGCTCGAGGACCGCATCGTCAAGCGCGAGCTGGTCCGGCTGTCCGCCGACCCGGCGCCGCCCGGCCTGCCGGTGCCCGCCCAGGCGGCCACCACGCAGTTCCGCCTGCTGACCAGGGGCGCTGAGCGCCCGGACGCCGAAGAAGTCGCCGGAAATCCGCGCGCGGCCTCGGCCCGGCTGCGGGCCGCGGAGCGGATCCGGGAAGCCGCATGACCCGAGGGGGTACTGACATGGCCACCTACACGACCCCGCGCACCCCCGGCCGTACCTCCCCCGGGGAACGGCCGGGCCCCAAGGATCCCGGGACCCGCCCGTTCAGCCCGCGCCACACCAGGCCGACGACCAGGCCCGCCAGGCCCGCTAGGCCCGCCAGGCCGGCCACGAAGCCGGAGGCCAGGCCCGCGGGCCGCCCGGCGACCGGCCGGACGCGGGCGCGCCATCCGCGGGCGCCGTTCATCCTGCTGCTCGTCGGCCTGCTCGGCGGGGCCCTGGTCTCGCTGCTGGTCATCAGCACCACCCTGGCCGAGGGGTCATACCGGATCACCAACCTGCAGCAGCAGAACGCCAGCCTGGCCAAGCAGGAGCAGTTGCTCACGCAGCAGGTCGCGCAGGCCTCCTCGCCGGCGCAGATCGCGCAGGAGGCCGAGCAGCTCGGCATGCGGCCGAACCAGCAGCTGCAGTTCATCAACCTGAAGACCGGGAAGGTCGTCTCCGGGCATCCTTCCAGGGCCGACTCGGAGATCAGCGTCCCCGGGTACACCCCGTGAGAGGTGCCGACGGTGCTGGCCCGGGGGGGCGACGGCACCCTCCCGGGGGGACCCATCCCCCCGGACCCCCCTTGGGCACTCCCCGCGGTCCCGGCCCGCCCCCCCGACCCGCCGCGACCCCCCGCAGGCCCCCGCCCCCCCGGGACGGGCGGCGTCGGCCAGCGCCGCTTGCGGGAAGGCCGGGAGCACCCGGGCCGGCCCGTTCGGCCCAGAGGATCCCGCCCCGGCCTCCGCCCCGACCCGTCTACGTCAGGCCACCGCGGCCCCGTCGGCTGATCCCGCGCGGCAACCCGGGCCGCAGGCTCGGCGTGACCTTGCTCGCGATCATCTTCGTGCTGACGCTGTTCGCCGCGCGCCTCGTCCAGCTGCAGGGGCTCGAGGCCGGCCGCTACCGCATCCTGGCCTCGCAGCAGCGGGACCGGACGATCCCGCTGCCCGCGCTGCGCGGCAGCATCACCGGCGCGAACGGTCAGGTGCTCGCCATGACGGTGGAGACGTACCTGGTCTACGCGGACCCGCCGTTGATCCCCGTGGCCGATCAGCCGCAGGTCGCCACCAAGCTCGCCGCCTACCTCAGCCTGCCCGCGTATCAGATCCTCGACCTCATCCAGCACCCGACCTCGCCGCAGTACGTGGTGCTGGCCAAGGGCGTATCCGCGCAGGCCGGCGGCGAGATCGCCGCACTGGACCTGCCCGGCATCTCGCTGACCCCGAGCTACGCCAGGTCCTACCCCGACGGTGACGTCACGGCCAACCTCATCGGCTTCACCGGCACCGACGGCCAGGGCGCCCTGGTGGGCGCGGCCGGCCTGGAGGAGGAGTACAACTCGCTGCTGGCCGGCCGGGCCGGCCGCGAGCAGGTGCAGATCGGCACGAACGGCCAGCAGATCCCGCTCGCGGGCAGCAGTGACCAGCAGGTGGTGAACGGCAGCGACCTGCGGCTGACCATCGTCCCGGCGCTGCAGTACGACGCCGAGCAGGCCTGCGCCGCCCAGGTGGCCAAGAGCAAGGCGAGCAACTGCACGGTGGTGATCATCCAGCCCAAGACCGGCTACGTGCTGGCCATGGCGCAGTGGCCCACCTACGACCCGTCGACCCTCACCGACGTGAGCCAGGCGACCGACTTCGCGGTGCAGGACGAATTCCAGCCGGGCTCCACGGCCAAGGTGATCACGGCCGCGGCCGCGTTCGAGCGCGGCGGCCAGACGCCGATGAGCGCCTACAACATCCCGTACCAGATCAACGAGGGCGGCCAGCTCATCCACGACGCCGAATGGTCCCCTGGTGAGCGCTACACCATCGCGGGCATCATCGCGCATTCCTCCAACGTCGGCATCTCCCAGGTCGCCGGGCACATCACGCCGCAGGTCCAGTACGACTACCTGCGGGCGTTCGGGCTCGGCCAGCCGAGCGGCCTGGGGCTGCCGGGGGGGACTGCGGGCGACCTGCCCCCGGTCTCGCAGTGGTGGCCGGACACCCGGTACACGCTGGCGTTCGGCCAGGGCGTGGCGGTGACCGCGATCCAGATGGCCGAGGTCTACTCCACGATCGCCAACAACGGCGTGCGAGTGCAGCCGACGCTGGTCGAGGGCACGACCAGCTCGGCCGGCCAGTACACGCCGGCCGCGCCCTCGCCGGCCAAGCGCGTCATCCAGGCGAAGACCGCGCAGGAGCTGCGGCAGATTCTGGAGCAGGTACCAGCCATCGACGAGGAGGGCGGCCAGCCCTGGGGCATCATCCCCGGCTACGCCATCGCGGCCAAGACAGGAACCTCGCAGGAATCCAACGGAACCTGCGCCCTGTGCGTCTACGGATCAAGCTACATTGGCATGGCGCCCGGCGACGACCCGCAGCTGGTCATCGCGGTGAACGTGCAGAACCCGCGCAAGGGCGGCTACTACGGCGACGTGGTGGCCGGCCCGGTCTTCTACCAGGTGATGAAGGAAGCGCTGGCCACGCTGCAGATCCCGCCGGACGGCGCTACTCCCGCCAGCATCCGCCTGACGGCGCCGTGATAGGAGGTACCCTCACCCCGTGGCGATCCGACCCGCCCGCGCGCAGCCGAAGGCGCTGTCCGCTCTCGGCTCGCTGCTGGGTGTCCGGCTGGCGTCGGTATTTCCCCCCGAACCCACCCTAAGAAGGTCATTTTCACCGAACGACCTGGGGTGCGTCACCGGAGTCACGCTCGACTCGCGCGCGGTGACGCCCGGCGACCTGTACGTGGCGCTGCCCGGCACGCGGGTCCACGGCGCCGCGTTCTGCGCCGACGCGGTGGCCGCGGGGGCCGTCGCGGTGCTGACCGACCCGGACGGGCGGGCCCGCGCCGCGGCCACCGGGGTGCCGGTCTTCGTGCTCGCCGATCCGCGCGGGAAGCTGGGCGAGATCTCCTGCTGGGTGTACGGGAACCCGTCGAGCCGGCTGCGGCTCATCGGCGTGACCGGGACCAGCGGCAAGACCACCTCGACCTACCTGCTGGAGTCCGGGCTGCGCGCGGCCGGCCACCAGACCGGGCTGATCGGCGGGGTGGAGACCAGGATCGGCCGGGACCAGCTGCCCAGCACCCTGACCACCCCCGAGGCGCCCGACCTGCAGGCCCTGTTCGCGGTCATGGCGGAGCGCGGCGTGACCGCCGCCGCGATGGAGGTGTCCAGCCACTCGCTGGCCCTCGGCCGGGTCGCGGGCACGAGCTTCGACGTGGCGGTGTTCACCAACCTGTCGCAGGATCACCTGGACTTCCACGCCGACCTGGAGGACTACTTCCGGGCCAAGGCCTCCCTGTTCATGCCCCCCGTTATTGGGGTGGTGAACATCGACGACAAGTACGGCCGCCGGCTCGCGTCCTCGGCGCTCGTGCCGGTTACCACGTTCTCGGCCGCGGGCCAGCAGGAGGCGGACTGGCGGGCGGTCGACGTCAGGTCCGGCGCGGACGGCAGCACATTCCGGGTCATCGGGCCCGGCGGGGTCGAGGCCGACGTGTCGGTGGGGCTGGCCGGGATGTTCAACGTGGCCAACGCGCTCGGCGCGGTGGTCGCGCTGGTCGAGGCGGGCGTGCGGCTGGAAGACGCGGTGGCCGGCCTGGCGGCCTGCCCGGGCGTCCCCGGCCGGCTGGAGCGGGTACCAGCGTCCGGGCTGGACATCACGGCCTTCGTCGACTACTCGCACAAGCCGGGCGCGGTCGAGGCCGTGCTGCGCTCGCTGCGCCCGGTCACCCGGGGCAGCCTGATCATCGTCCTCGGCTGCGGCGGCGACCGGGATCGGGCCAAGCGCCCGATGATGGGCGCCGCCGCCGCGTCGCTGGCCGATGTGGCCATTCTCACCAGTGACAATCCGCGATCCGAGGACCCGCTGGCCATCCTGGCGGCCATGCTGGACGGCGTGCTGAGCGTGCCGCCACCCGAACGGGCCCGGGTGATCGTCGAGCCCGACCGCGCCGCCGCGATCGCCCAGGCCGTCGGCTTGGCTGCTCCCGGCGACGTGATCGTGGTCGCGGGCAAGGGCCACGAGACCGGTCAGTACGTGGCGGGCACGGTCCTGCCCTTCGACGACCGCCGGGTCACCGCGTCGGCGCTGGAGCGAGTGGCCAAGGACCAGGCCCCGACCGACCCATGGGCGGTGGACCGGTGATCCCGCTGACCCTGGCCCGGGTGGCCGAGATCACCGGCGGCCGGCTGCACGGCGAGCCGGACGCGGTCGTTACCGGCGAGGTGGTGATCGACTCGCGGCGGGCCGGCCCCGGCGGCCTGTTCGCCGCGGTCCCGGGGGAGCGGGCCGACGGGCACGACTTCGCCCCCGCCGCCGTCGCGGCCGGCGCGGTCGCGGTGCTCGCGACCCGGCCGGTCCCGGTTCCGTCGGTCCTGGTCGCCGACGTCCCGGCCGCCCTGGCCGCGCTGGCCAGGTTCGTCGTGGACTCGCTGCCCGCCGTCACGGTCGCGGGCATCACCGGCTCGTCGGGCAAGACGACGGCCAAGGACCTGGCCGCCCAGCTGATCGAGCGCCTCGGCCCGACGATCGCGCCCGCCGGGTCGTTCAACAACGAGTTCGGCCATCCGCTCACCGTGCTGCGCGCGGACTCCTCGACCAGGTACCTGGTGCTCGAGCTGTCCGCACGGGGACCGGGCCACATCGCGTACCTGTGCGGCATCGCGCCGCCCCGCTACGGCGTGGTGCTGAACGTGGGCCACGCGCACGCCGGCGAGTTCGGTGGCCTGGACCAGGTCGCCCGGGCCAAGGGCGAGCTCGTCGAGGCGCTCCCCGCCGGGGGAGCGGCCATCCTGAACGCCGACGACCCCCGCGTCCTGGCCATGGCCGCCCGGACCGCGGCCCGGGTCGTCACCTTCGGCGTCGCGCCCCACGCACCTGCTTCGTCACACGCGCTCCAGCCGACGGTTCAGGCGGCGGACGTGCGGCTGGACGACCTCGGGCGAGCGACCTTCACCTTGCTGACCCCCGAAGGCCGGGCCACGGTCACCCTCCGGCTGCACGGCGCGCATATCGTGCCGGATGCCCTGGCCGCCGCGGCCCTCGCGCGTGAGCTCGGCCTGAGCCCGGCCGGCATCGCGGACGGGCTTTCCGCGGCCGTGGCGCGCAGTCGCTGGCGGATGGAGGTCCACCGCCGGGGGGATGGGGTGACGATCATCAACGACGCGTACAACGCGAACCCCGAGTCCGTCCGGGCGGCCGTGGCGGCGCTCGGCCACCTGGCCAGGGACGGACGCGCGTTCGCGGTCCTCGGCCACATGGCCGAGCTGGGCGCCGTCTCGCGGGCCAGCCACGAAGACGTCGGCGAGTTCGCCGCCCGGGCCGACCTGGCCGGCCTGATCGCGGTCGGCGAGGAGGCGGCGCCGATCCTGGCCGGCGCGCGGCGGGTGCGGTCCTGGACCGGCGAGGCGCTCGCCGTCCCCGACGCCGCGGCCGCGCTCGAGGCCCTGGCGAACCAGTTGAAGCCCGGGGACGTTGTCCTGGTGAAAGCGTCCCGCGCGGCTCATCTGGAAGGTGCGGCGGAGCAGTTGATCGAGGAGGCGGACCGGTGAAGACCGTCCTGTTGTCCGCGGCCGTCTCGTTGCTGTGCGCGCTGTTCGGCACCCCGCTGGCCATCAAGGCGTTCACCCGGCGCGGCCTCGGCCAGGAGATCCGGGCGGACGGGCCGGCCCACCTGTCCAAGCGCGGCACGCCGACCATGGGCGGCACGGTGATCATCACCGCGGCGCTGGCCGGCTACCTCGTGGGTCACCTGGCCACCGGCGACGCCATGTCCGCGTCCGGGCTGCTCGTGCTGTTCTTGATGACCGGGCTCGGCCTGGTCGGGTTCGCCGACGACTTCATCAAGCTCTACATGCAGCGCAGCCTGGGCCTGCGCAGCGGGGCCAAGCTGGCCGGCCAGGCCATCGTGGGCGCGATCTTCGCCGTGCTGGCGATCAGGTTCCCCGACGGATGGGACCTCACCCCGGCGTCCACCCACCTGTCCTTCTACGCGGACTTCGGGATATCGATCGGGCCGGTCCTCTTCGTGGTCTGGGTCATCCTCATGGTGTCCGGGACCTCTAACGCCGTGAACCTGACCGACGGGCTGGACGGCCTGGCCACCGGCGCGGCCATCCTGGCCCTCGCCGCCTACATGATCATCGGGATCTGGCAGCTGCGGAACGACTGCACGGTCTACCTGGCCCCGGCCTGCTACGACGTGCGCGACCCGCAGGATCTCGCCATCGTGGCGGCCACCGTCATGGGCGCCTGCATCGGCTTCCTGTGGTGGAACGCGCCCCCGGCCAAGATCTTCATGGGCGACACCGGGTCGCTGGCCCTGGGCGGCGTGCTCGCCGGGCTGGCCATCACCACCCACACCGAGCTGCTGCTGTTCCTGCTGGGCGGCCTGTTCGTGATCATCACGCTGTCGGTGGTGATTCAGGTCGGCTCGTTCAAGCTGACCGGCAAGCGGGTGTTCCGCATGGCCCCGCTGCAGCACCACTTCGAGCTGGCCGGCTGGGCCGAGACCACGATCGTCGTCCGCTTCTGGATCATCGCGGGCATCTGCGTCGCCCTGGGCCTCGGCATCTTCTACGTCGGCTAGCGCGGCGGCAGGGTGGGGTGCGGGTCTGTCGGCGGCAGTTCCGTCATCTCGCGGGTGATGGCCCACCGCTCGTGGTCGCGCCAGGCACCGTCGATGAACAGCATGTCCGGAGAGTAGCCCTCCTTGCGGAAGCCCTGCCGCCGGACCAGGGCGAGCGAGGTCCGGTTGCCCGGCTGGATGTTGGCCTCCAGCCGGTGCAGGCGCAGCTCGCCGAACGCGTAGCGCACCACGAGGCCCAGGCCCTCGGACATGTAGCCCCGGCCCGCCGCCGGGGCGAAGGCCGCGTAGCTGAGGCTGGCGGACTGGAACCGACCCCGGATGATCGAGTCGACGATGATGACGCCTGCCATCGCTCCGCCGTCGCGCACGCAGACCAGCCGCCCCTCGGTGCTGGGCCGGCTCAGCCGCGTGAGGTGGGCCCGGTACGCCTCGTGCGTGGTGGGCAAGGTGTACCACGGGTGATGCAGCCCGACGCTGGCCCTGGCCAGCCCGAGGAACTCGCCCTCATCGCCCGCGGTCAGCTCCCGCAGGAACACCCGGGGGGCTCCTTCATCCATGGAGCCCGAGCTTATCCGCGGGCCGGCTGTCCGCGCTGGAGGCCGACCTGCGCACCATGGTCCCGGGCGAAACCTTCCGCCTCGACGTCCCGGGCTGGTTCGGAGGCTGAGATGATCACGGTGACGTTCGCGGGCTGCGGCGACGCCTTCGGCAGCGGCGGCCGGTTCCAGGCCTGCATCCACCTCCGCCCCGGCGCGGACCAAGCGCCGTTCCTGCTGGACTGCGGCGCGACATCGCTGACCGCCCTGCGTCAGGCCGGGCTCGACCCGGGCGAGATCGGCGCGGTGTTCGTGTCCCACCTGCACGGCGACCACTTCGGCGGGCTCCCGTTCCTGATCCTCGACGGCCAGTTCTCCCGCCGTGCCGCTCCGCTCCTCATCGTCGGCCCGCCAGGGACACGGGAGCGGCTCACGGAAGCGATGGAGTGCCTGTTCCCCGGCTCCACCCAGGTCCGCCGCCGGTTCGACGTCACCGTAACGGAGCTGCCACCGGGAGGCACTCAAACCGCGGCAGGCGTGAGGGCGCAGGCGTGGGCAGCGAGCCATCCCAGCGGCGCCCCGGCCCTGATCCTGCGGCTGACCGTCGGCGGCACGGTCGTCGCCTATACCGGCGACACCGCCTGGACGCCCGCGATCACCGAGGCGTCCCGCGACGCCGGCCTGCTCATCGCCGAGGCGTACCACTGGGACAAGGCCGTCCCGCACCACCTGCGGTACACCGACCTCACCGAGCACGAGATCACCGCCCGCCGCGTAATCCTGACCCACATGTCCGCCGACATGTTCGCCCGCCCCACGCTCTACGAAACCGCCCGCGACGGCATGGCCATCACCATCTAGGCCTGTTCTTCGCACATGGGATTTCACTTGGTGAGCCATCGGGGTCGGCTGATATCGATGCCGAGGAGG
>Ga0209415_10010560_pt1 | contig 15678 bp, 11 predicted proteins | sample PeaSoiSIISIP2007_FD_187696 | JGI IMG/M metagenome (GOLD analysis project Ga0209415, IMG submission 187696) | Peat soil microbial communities from Weissenstadt, Germany - SII-SIP-2007 (SPAdes) (version 2) | ecosystem: Environmental > Terrestrial > Soil > Wetlands > Peat | place: Germany... | reverse complement strand
GGGGTGGAGCAGTCTGGTAGCTCGTTGGGCTCATAACCCAAAGGTCGGTGGTTCAAATCCACCCCCCGCAACCAACCATCTTACTGAATCGTCTGGGTCAGCGCTCTCGGCGCTGGCCCTTTCTGTTGTTGATTCCGTGCAGTAACGTGCAGAATCTTCCCAAGCTCGACTGCAATTCTGCGCTCGTCTGCTGTGACTGCGTGCGTGTAGTCCATCGTGGTCTGCGCGTCAGCGTGCCCCAGCCGATTCTGCCGCACTGCCATCGGCGCGCCGATCTGATCGAGTAGCGTCGCGTTGCCGTGCCGGAAGGCATGGAAACCGCACTGCCGGATGCCAAGCCTCTTCAGCAGCGGATGGAGCTTCCGCTTCCGAATCAGGCTGTGGTCCCACGGCGTGCCGTTCTCTGTTGCGAACAGCAGACCCAATGCATTGGGACGCCAGCTCCTCAGATTGGCGCGGAGGTGCCTCACCAGTTGAGGCGAGACGGGGAACCGGCGATTGCCCTTGCGGGACTTCACGGTCTGAATCTGTCCACGCCATACGCTCTGACGAACGTGGATGACGGCGTTTTCCAAATCCAGATCAGCCACGCGAAGAGCGCAAATCTCGCCGCCCCTGATTCCGGTCTCGGCAAGGATCGCGTAGAACGTCTTGTGCGGTTCGCGGGCGGAGTCAAGAATGCGCTTGATCTCATCCAGCGAAAACGTGAACGTCTGCACCAATCCCCGCTTGGGTAGCACCAGCCCGTCAAAAGGATCGTGGGCCACATAGCCCCACACCCGAGCGCTGTTCCACATCATGCGTAGCGTCGCCACGAGATTTCGGGTTGTCTTCGGATTGCATTGGCAGTTGGAAACGAATGCCTGCAATCTCTGACCGTCCAAATCCTTGAGCGCAACGCTGCCCAGGTGTGGCCGCAACCATCTGTGCAACTGACTACGGGTTGAGCTTTGCGTACTGCGCTTGTGCTGGGAAAGAGCCGTCTCATCCCAGCGCTTGGCAAACTCAGCGAACGTAGCCGTTGGCCGTGCTTTGTACGTTGGACTGTTGATTGTGGACAACCGGGCTTCGAGGGCGCGTATGGCGAGTTTCCGTGTCGGGTAGTCCTGGACCGTTCCCAGGACCTCCCATTTGTACGGACGTTCGGCTGTTCCATCCGGCTGAATCACGTCCTCACGCCACCTGCCCACCCAGAGCCCATTCTTGGGCAGCCCGTTCTTGGGAAGCAGGCTCCCCTTCTGGTAGCGTCTTCGGGCCATTGATTCCTCTTTCGGCCCGTTGACCCATTGCCCTTGGGGGCGGATTGTAGCAGTGAAATTCATTCAGCCGTCACGGTCTCGCAGCGCTTACTCGTTTTGCTGCGATTGATCCTGCTGGGGGCCGCCGTCCTCGTTTTTGTTAAGGGCGCGGACCACGAGCACGACAACAATCACCGCAGCGACGATCAGCACGGCTCCAACAACAGTGATCTTCATTGCTTTTGCTCCCATGGAACGATTGCATCGCAGCTTTTCTTCGGGCACCGGAAACCCTTTAAGCCCCCGTCGAAGACGCTCGTCTTAAGCAGCTTCGGCTCAGCCCAGAACTGGCAACCGCAGTCAGGACAGGTGAGGCGATACCGCTGCTCCATCTCCGTGAGCCGTGTCAGGAGACCGTCGTTATTGGTGTGTCTGAGCAGCCGCTTGAATTCCTCGACCCCGGCAGGCCCCCTAATGAAGAGCTGAATTCCGCACGTATCGCAGACGAGATACGGTTTGTCTTTCTTCGTGACGCGGACCTCCCTCGGCTGCGTACATACGGGGCAGGGAAACATCTGCTTGCCATTTGGCGTTGCCAACGAATTCGCTCCTTGGCGACCGCATGGAGCGCGGAGGTCGCCCTCCCCAGCGCTTATTCTGAGGCCGGTTTTCGGATCGACCTCGGGAGGGGCGTCAGGGGCGAGCGAACTCGGCTCGTGACATTCCGTATAATTCGGCATCGTTTGTCGGAAACTTCCCGTAAAATTCAGACCCGGTTGTCGGGAACTTATCGCACAAATGCTGAAGCGCAAGAACAGTCCAAAAAGGCCGAAAAGGACGCTTGACACGTTTCCCGAAAAACGTGGCAGGGGACGCCCGGTAAGAGTTCGCTTCTCAGAGATCAGAGGCCGAGCGGATAACTATCGGTGGATCTTCGCCCAGGTGTGGGACCGCCTGTGGCCCCCGCTCTCAAGAGCCGATTCTGAGCAGGCCGTAATAAAGGCTTTTCAGGAGGGTGCCAACCCGTATGACAGGGAGTTTGTACCCGGTCTTGCAGGGCTCGCGCTCCGCGTCCTGCGTGAGCCGAAATTCCCGAAGAGGCGGGAGCCGCAGGTCAACTTCTTGGCGGATTCATTGGCGGGGGTGGGCTTGGTTACCCCGCGTCGCTCCCGCGACATCTGCGAACAAGAGCGAGCGGCGGAGAAGCGCGCGCACCACATTATTCGATACGAGTTTATGTCGAATGCTCTTGCGGCCATAAGGGACGGTCTCGGAATCATGCTTGCCCGAAGTGTGGGGCACGAATCTCATTCTCAACTTCGACTTCTGCTCTCGTGGGCTACGGCTTAGATTGAATCAATCTTTTTTAGTTCTCACGTAACATACGTACGTAACGTTATTCGTTGGGACGACCTGGCTTGGCAGAGCGCAAAGGAGTAACTTGGCATGAGCACGGAACGTCTCCGAGCAGACCTTTTGGTTCGTCAGCGAAAGACAACCGCTGACAAGGTACGGACGTTAGCGAAGGCAGGGTACTCTCGCACTGGCTCCCAAGTAAGCCGAGTTGGGATTTCGGCCTCGTACGGGCGTGGCAGTTTGAGGGGGGCGGTTTGGAATCCTAGCCCAACTTCATTTCCACTCGACCCTAACTCTGCCGTCCAGCTTCAGGTCTTGCAGGATTTGCTGGATTTCGTGACGCAAACCGTTCGCGCTTTCGGCGTCCAGCGATACCGCGACATCTAGCCCGACATGCAGTTCAGTACCAGATTTCAGCTTGGGGATCAGCGTTCGACCGAGCCGTTGCCAGACCTCGGTCGGAATCTCGCCGTAAATTCTCAGCGTGCGGCTCTCGGACGCTCCTGCGGCCTCCGGCCGGTCGGCGGGCTGCGTCTTGGTGTCAAACAGCGGCCCGGAAGCATCTGCGCCCGCTGTCGCCGCCTGTGCTTCCGGTTCAAGCACCAGAACAGCGGGTTTTGCCGCCTTGAGCGTCTCGGCGGTCTTCGGCAGTAGTAGGTACACGTCCGAATCGAACGCGATCTCTTCGGACGGAAGCATCTCTTGGTGCCACACACGAGAGTATCCGCCCTCGGCCTTCTGCCCAGAAGCAAAGCCGAAGTCGCCACGCATGACGAACTCCGGCAGGCGGTTCCGCAAGTAGATGTCCGGGTCAAGGACGCGCTCAAGAGTCCCGTTAAGGAAAGCCTGCCGCAGCGCCGAGAGTGGCCACGCACCAGACTTCTTGAACGGCTCGGGCCACTTGCGTTCGAGATACCCCGCGCCGGGCGAGTCGTTCAGCAGAGCACGCGACTTGAGCGTCGTTATGACCCTACCCGTGAGCGTGTCGCCGTGGCCAGAGTGTCCCGCTCCAAGGTCAATGACGTTCAGCCCGCTCTCGCTCTTGTTGTCGTACAGGATGATGTACCTGTACGCCGCCCAAACCTCGTCCTGGGCGGATTCCTCGGCGATGCCTTTCTTCGCATTGATCTCTTCGCGGTCACTGCGGTCGAACTCGCCAGCCAGGGTGCCGTCTAGATACTCCTTGTCAACCTTGCGCCACGCCAGCAACGTCTCAACCTTGTTGCGCAGATCGCGGCCCTGCCGCCGGACACACCAGATCAGCGCACCGGGATACAGACGGGGCGAGTGTCCCCGGTTCCGCGTCCATTCCAGGATGCTGCGCCGCAACGCGCCGTTGTCAGTCCATTCCTGGTCGGGATCGAGCACCACCAGCGAGAGGCGCGTCGTCTCTGGTACTGCTGTGCCATCTTCCGGGAAGGCGATCAGCGGAAGATTCTTGCTCTTCTCAAACTCCCGTTGCACGACCCGGCGCGTCGCCGCTTTAATTTCGTCCTCATCAAGTGACGCACGGCGGTCGTTGACCACCTTTTTCAGCGTCGGCTTGAAACCGAACTGGTAGCCGTCCGAACCCTTCTTACGAATGAAGAATCCCCGCCCTTCCATCTGCGATGCGGCGTTGTCGATGGACGTGGTTTCGATTCCCGGCTCACCCAGGCCGAAACGTAGCTCCGGCAGATGTGCGTTCTTGTCCGTTTGCCCACCTGATGACTCGAAGAGAATCGCCGTCGCGACGCGGCGATGAATGTCTTGCAGAACTCCCTTTGTGTCCGCATCCAGAGCACGGGCATGGCTGTGCGTTCCCGCGATGTCGGATTCGATTGCGTTTAGCAGCCGACTCTCGCCCAACTGCCCCAGGACAGCGGCGCGGAAGCCCGGCGACTCCAGCGGTGCGGAGCCGAGCGTGATTAACGCTTCCTGCCGCGCCTTCCTGTGCGACTCCGCATGGACATAGGAAATCCACTGCGCGAACATCGCCAGTGCACCGCGAGTCTGCTGGAATTGGCGCAGCGCCTGCCACTTGCGATGGAAAACCGAGAGCGTCGCCGGATGGAACGGGTAGCACAGTTCAAACCGTGTCCGCAGGTAGTCCCGCGCTTTCGCGTCGGTCGTCGCGGTGTCCACCGCCGTCCACTCCGGCGGAAGCTGGTTGCGCCGCTCAAAACACCAGTCGGCGTATGCCTTCGCTACGCTCTTCCTGATCTTCTCCGGCCCCAAATCCTCGAACAGCCGCTTGCGGACGACTTCGCTGATCTCGGCCTCGTCGTTGGCGATCAGGTCTTTGGCTACGCGCCGCACGACCTTGTTGATCTTCTCCTGCCATTGCAGGTCGTAGTCGGACATCTCGACCTGACTGCGCGGCAGACTGATAACGGCGGCGGATCGCAGAGTGCCTGTCATCGCCCGTGCAATGTTGTCGATGAATGAGTGAAATTTCTCTGCGTCGGGGCCGCGATGACGGTTGATGTAATTCAGCACCTCATCGCACAGGATGAGCACCGAACCGCCCGCGACCTCGACCAGCTTGGCAATCGCATCCGTACCGGGCGGGATGTCCTTCGCGGAAGCGCCCAGCGCCGCCACGCCAGCGTCTCCCGCCAGTTGCCGCGCAACGTCGATCCACGGCGTCTCGCGGCCTTCGCCCGGATCGTAGGCATTGCCAACGAACACGGCGACTTTGGCAGTCGGCAAGTCGGTCAGGCCAGCATCGGAAAGAAGCTGCTGGATCGCCGGATCGCCTTTTACTCGGCTGCCATGCTTCGCCAGATGAAAGAGCGCGGTCAAGGTGTGCGTCTTGCCGCCGCCAAACTGGGTTACCAGGGTCATTACAGGCGCAGAGTGCTCTGTCTGGCCCGCCAATCGGCGCAGCACCATGCCCATGTGTTCCTTCAGGGCGCGAGTGAAGCAGGTGCGGGCGAAGAACTGCTCCGGCTTGCGGTAATCGTCCGGCCCGCGATCCGCCGCAACCTGTTCTAGGGCGATGGCAAACTCGTCAGGGTTAAAAGAGCGGCCTTCGCGGACTTCGGCTCGTGGCGTCGTAACTCGGTACCAGGGTTCCATGTTTTCTCAATTAGCTGAGTGCGCTAAATCTATCACCGACCACGTTGTGTCGAACTCAATTGCCGCAGAATACGGTTGCTTACAGTAGGGGACAGACTCACCCATATCACCGACCCAGAGGGGTGAACATAGGCAACAGGCTGTTCGAGACGCTTCGGGTTGTTCAGAATCCAGGCGAACGTTCGCTTATACGGCAACCGCTTCGGCGCCTCAGATTGCAGGAAACCTGCCTTTTGAGCATTGACAACGAGTTCCGCCAAGCGTAATGGACCTGTCACTCCGACAAGATCGGCGACGCCCACAACCGTTCCGCTCCCGCTCTTTATCAACGCGATCCGCCCTTGTTTGCCCGTTCGGTTCCCCCGGATTTCCCACGTCTTAGAACCATCCAGGATTCGATCAATCCAGGGCGACCGGATCAGAAGTCCGCTCAGCATTCTGGGCCTCCGCTCAACTCTTCGGGATCGCCAGCAGCATCGCGTCCAGCAGGCGCTTCTCGTCGCTGTCCTTCGGGTAAAGGCGTGAGAGCGCGTTGGCAAGGCGCAGGAAGTCAGGGCCGCGCTGCATCTCTTCCTTCAACAATGCCCGCAGGCCGTTCGTCTGCCCACTGCGCTGGAGCAGCATGGCAGCGTGAACACGATCCAGCGTGGTGACGGGCTGACGCGCAGGCGCTTCCGCCGCCGCCGCGCCGCCCTTAGTGACGGTTTTCCGGCCACGGCCACGCGACTTGATCTCCGGCGTAGCGCCAGCGTCCTGCATGAATGCGAACTCGTAATTGCGGCTGGCTTTCACGTCCTGCTCGATCCGGCGCGAGATGGCAGCGGCATCCTCTTCGCCGAACAGCGTCGTGGCACGCTCGGTGATCGGCAGCAGCCGCACGATCCCTTTTTCGGTCTCGATGATCCGGCCTTCCCACTTGTCCAGGTGGATGCCGAGCGGCTGAGCAAAACGGCGGGCCACGTCGTAGATCAGCGTGTAGCCAGACTTGGTCTTCTTCGGCTTTGTGTCCTCTTCGTCTGCATCTTCGGCGCTATCGTTCTCATTTGCATCGCCGTTCGCGGCGTCGAGATCGGCCTGTGTGGACTGCATTGTCCAGAGGAACAGTGCGGTGAGGCGGGAGTCTTCTTCGAGGGCCCCGGCAGCGCCGTTGCGTGCTCTGGCTTCCGCCGTTCCCAGCACTTCTTCCAGTGCCAAGCGGCCCACTGTCTCCCAGACGTAGGCGAGGAACCCGCGCTTGTACGGCTCGGTCGCAGTGGGATCGCCCCCTAGGGGAATCTCACGTCCTTCTGCATCCTCAACGCGGCGGTAGCGACTGTAGATTTCCATCGCCGGGCCAATGCAGGCGAAAACTAAGTCCGCGCCCTTGATGCCTTCTGCTTGGAGTCGCTCGATCCAGTCGCCGACGCGCTGAGGAAGTTCGCGAAGTACGTCGCCCCAGTCACCGATGGGAGCATCTTCGGGCCGAGGACGGCAAACGAGATGGACGCTGGCGCTCAGTGAAGCGTTGTCCCTTGCGTTCAGCCGCGTCTGCATCTCGGTCGCAATCGGCCACGATGCCGTAATCACCCATCCAGCACCGACGACACCCCCAAGCAATGCTTCCCAGCCTTCGGTAGTCTTATGTGCAAAGACAATTGATGCTATTCCATCTTCCTTGACTACCTTCGCACCTCGATTCATTGCAATCGCAATTCTGCCCTCGAACTGAGCTGCTGTTTTGGCATTGGGTACAAGGCTATGGGGTCGATCCACAACGCATTCCTCGTCTTTCGGCGACAGAGCCGGGAGGGTTTCGCCACCCCGGAGTGCTCGGCGTAGCCACACTTGGAAGAAATCGCTAAGGTGTGCATACGGAACCGAGTCATAGTAGGGCGGATCGGTAAACCAAACGGACGCGGATTCATCCGGCAAAACCTCGCAACAGGCATCAGTGCGCTGGGTTACTCCTGGCTGGTTGGTACACGGGAAACTTGCTGCGATGGAGTCTGCTGTCCTCTCGTAAGCGCTCTGAAACGAACCACTAGCTTCGCCAATGGGCACAGCCTCTGCAAAGTCCCATGCCATTGGAAGGTCATGGCGAGCCAGCGTGTTTACAGGGCACTCAGCGTCTGGCTTCCAGCGGGCGTTAGCGTTATTCAGATCAACCGTCTTGTCCAGTGCCAGCGTAAGCAGCCGGCTGAGCGAATCAGCCCGACCACCCACTGGTAGGTCGCGGATTTTTTCCGCCAGCGTGCTTAAGCTTATGAGTTGACGATCAGTAAAGATGTCACAGAACCGCTCGATACCGTAGATCGGCAATGAAATGCGGCGCAATTCCGTTCGGGGAATCTGCTCATCTGGTAGAACCGACAGGCCATTGCGAGACATGCCGCTTTTTTTTAAAGATGCGCACCCCTTCTTTGCGGCGAAGACTGCTCTGTAGTCGCTTTCATCAGCAATTCGATATTGCCGACCAGCGCCTCCACCCCGAACGGTTACAACAGCAAGCATCAAAGCTCCGCCCGTGCGGTGCCCGTGTGCGTCAAAAATCGGCGTCCCGCCACCACGTTGTGAGCGAAGCTGAACCCGCACCCGCTCGGCAGGAAGGACTGTGTTGCACGCAAGGCAAGTGGCTTTAGCACGGCTAGTCGTTCCAGGCTGAACCTCTGAATCGTTCTTCGGCTGGGTGACCTCGAACAGAATCTCAGGTCGTTGTCCCTTGCGCCGGGTCACGACATAGCGCAACGCATGCTTCCGGCTCGGCTTCGTGCACAACCAGAATGAACGCACGAGCGGAATCTCGACGCCACAACTGTCGCAGGTGATCGTTCGTGCCCAGAGATACGCGAGCGGTCTTGATCCGTCTTGGCCGGTTGGATAGAAATCGCCTAGTTGTTTCTCTGCCGCAACTTTAATTTGCTTCCCCACCTTGCGTAAGTCGTCAGCGAGGTCGGGGCCGTGACGCGGAATGTCTTCGAGTATCGTCTTGAGGATTACACAGGCGACGGGGTTCAGGTCGCTGGCGAAGGCATCACAGCCCAGCCGTAGGGCTTCGAGAGGTATCGAGCCGCCGCCTGCGAACGGGTCAACCACCAGCGGCGGTTCCTCACCATGCGCCGCCCTGACCAGCCCGCGTGCGGCTTCCAGATAAGTTGGGTTCGCGGAGTTGTCCCAGTTGGCGAAGTCGCCAATGAAGCGCAGCAGTTCACTACGGAGATCAATGTCCTTCCCACCGGGTTTCCCCTGCACTCGTGGCAGGATGCTGCGGGCATGCTTCTTGAACTCTTCCGGGCAGTTCGGGTCGCAGGGATCGGGCAGCAGCAGCGCCATCAACATGGCACGGCACGCCGCCAGCGGACGCCGCGCCCACCAGAGATGCAGCGTGCTCGGATGGCCATGGCGTATAGACTTCTCCCGCGCCGAATGGCGGCTCACGACGGCGATAGGAAAATCAACCTCTGCCAGCCGCTTGCATTCTTTTGGGATCATCTGATCCCTCGCTGTGCTCGGGATTTCGCCTGCGGGCTCAGACGCCCGCAAAACGGCTCCACTTCCGCTAGACGCTTGCATTCCTTAGGGATAGACACAATACCACTTCCAGTACTACTTCTCGATATCACTACCGCTTCTCGGCCGTCTGTCCTGGTTGAGTCCCGAGGTTCCCTCGCTGCGCTCGGGATCTCGCCGGCGGGCTCAGACGCCCGCCAAGCGGCTCGACTTCAATCGCCAGCGGGCAGCCAGGCCGCGCCCGGTGGAGGTCACTCTGCCCTGCCGCCGCATTGCGACTAACTGTTTGCGAATCCACTCGCGGCCAACGCCCGGACACGCCTGTTCGATATCGACAAGGCGAAAATCTCCGACCTGGCGCTTGATCGCATCCAGTACCCGTTCCGCTTTGGCTCCCTTTGGAGGGACAACTCGGCCTACCCGCTCATCGAACTCGCGGTATGCCGTCTTGAGAATAAAGAACAGGTAGCCGATATATGGCCACGGATCATGCTGGCCCTCATGCCAGCCGCGTGAACCCAGCTCTAGAGTCTCGTAATAGCGTTCCTTATTCTGCTCGATGAGACGTTCCAGGCTGATGTAGCGCCCTACCTCATAACCGAGGTGATACGTCTGTAAGAGCAGCAGCAGGCGCGAGACGCGCCCATTCACGTCCCGGAAGGGATGGATGCATAGGAAGTCAAGATTAAAAGCGGCGAGTGCGATAAGGGGGTGTATCCAGCGTTCCCGGAGGCAGTCGCGCCAGTCCTCCACCAATCGCTCCATGGCGGCGGGCGCCTGGTTTGCCGGAACGGTCTTGAATCGCACGCGGACGCGGCCATCCGGCGATTTCTCGATGATGTCGCTGTCTTTTTCTTTGAATCTGCCAGCGTCCCAAATCTCACCGCTGCACAGACGATGGAATTCCTGAATGGTTGCGACTGCAATGGGCAGGTCGTTCGGCGCACTATGGATGCGCTGCAAGGCATCGCGGTATCCGCGCACGGATTCTTCATCGCGATCCTTCAGCAACGGCGTCCCAAATACAATTGTGCCCACTCGCGCCTGTTCGATCTCCACGCCCTCAATGCGGTTCGACGATACAGCGCTTTCAATTAGCGCGTGCTCCCGAAGCGCCTTCAGCACCTGCGGCGACTGCTTCACAAATAGCTCTTGTTTGCCCCGCGACTCGCCTAGATCGGCAAGATACCAGCCGACGCTGGCGGGGACCTCTTTCAGTTGTGAAGGAGAGCGCGGCGAAAACCGCTCCAGAGTATTCATTCCGATCCCCTGTTCGACGGCGGCGCACGGCGCGGGTCCGTGGATGCGACAGTGATGTCGCTCAGCGTCAGATAGTAATGGTCAACCTTCTTAACTTCGTGCCACGGCAACTTGGCTGGGGCCAGGATCGGCTCATGCAGGAGCGGCGATTCGCTCTTGCAGTTCGTGACCACGTATAGCCAGAAGCAGTCGGAGCGGTCTTCGGCGACACGTTTCTCGTTGGGCGTGAGGCAGACCGTGCCTGTGCTGAAGCCGATGCCCTTGACTTCGATCAATCGCAGTTCGCCGGACTGGGTATCGAGGCTGGTGATGTCGTAGCCGAGATTCTTTTCGTGTACATCTTCGACTTGGCGGCCTTTCTGCCGTTCGTGGTCAATAACGACCTGCATCGCAGTGGCCTCGGTTTCAGGATCGGGCCGCAAGTTGGCGATGCCGGGCTCGTCGCGCTCAGGATGCGGCAGAACGATGATGCTGGTGGTGCGCTGCACACTTTGCAGGGTGAGCGACCGCTGGCGCTCCATCTCCTGTTGGCGAACGGCACGGCGGTGCAGCAGTTGGGCCTGACGGTCTTCGGCCTGCTTCAGGTTGCCAGCCGCGCCCTCGACACCGCGCTCCGCCTGCTCGGCGCAGCGGTCAATGGCAGTGTCTTCTTTGGAAATGAGTTCCGTCAGGGACATCTCGATGTGGGCGGCGATCCGTTCGACCTCGGCAATACGCTCGCCGCGAACTTCCTCTAAGAACGGAAGCAGCGCATTCTCCTGTAGCCACGCCGTCTGCTCCGGTGCGCTGGCGACCTCGGGGAGGCCTTTCGGAGCGCCGGTTGGTTGCAGGTTGCCGAGGATGGTTGGACTGGAAGGTCGCGCCTGGCCGTCGCTGCCAATCTGAACGGCGAAGAGCCGCTCGTGAACTACATGGCCGAGGCCGTCCACGATGCGGGCGCGGTAGAAATCAATACGGGTGGGGCTGGCGACTTCGAGCGAGTAATAGCAAGCACCGCTGCTCAGCGCCTCTTGCGAGCGGGCAAGGGCGTGGCGGCGCAACGCCTCAAACAGCGGATGGCCGGGCGTAACCCACTCCAGGTTGTTCTGCTCTGCGGTCTCACGATCCGTGGAAAAGCGCGGGTAACGAGCAGCCAAAGACTGGCATTTCCAGTTGGCTTCCTTCTCGTACTGCCGGAGCACTTGCGGGGTTGAGGTCGGCTCAAATGTGAACGGCAGGGTTACGAACGTCTTCATCGTCAGCGGTACCAGCGGGGAAGCGTCGTGGATGAATCGGGCAATCGTCTCCGGCACAACCCGGCGCTCCTGCGCCCGCGCCCGGCGCTCGATCAGCATTTCCAGGTTCAGGTTCTTGGTCGCCAGCCCTTCGAGGGCGTTCTGGCAGATGGCTCGGAAGTGCTCTTCCTTCACGTCGCGCAGCAGCCGTTCTTCCAAGTCTTCACCGCCGATCCTGCCCGCGTAGTAGTCGCGCAGAATGCGTTCGATCTCGTTCGCTGGCAGGATTTCGCCGACGACGTTGAAGACGGAATCATTGTCGAGCGCGTCACGAATCTCTTGCAGCTTGTCGAGCAGCTTCTGCAAGACGCGGCCTTCGATGGTGTTCGTGGCCACGAAGTTGAATATCAGGCAGTCCTTCGTCTGACCGTAACGGTGGATGCGGCCCATCCGCTGCTCAAGGCGGTTGGGGTTCCACGGGATGTCGTAGTTGAACAGGATGTGACAGCATTGTAGGTTAATGCCTTCGCCAGCAGCTTCCGTGGCGACCAGCACCTGCGTCCCGCCATCGCGGAACTGCTGCTCGGCATAAAGGCGTGTGCCAGGGTCGTCGCGGGTGCCGATGTGCATTCCGCCGTGGATCGTTCCGACGCTGAAGCCCCACTCCCGCAGATTCTTTACCAGGTAATCCAGGGTGTCCTTGAACTCAGTGAAGAGCAGCAGCCGTTGTTGAGGCCGATCAAAGAATCCCTGCTGCTGCATCACCTGCCGCAAGCGGGACAGTTTGGCCTCGGTGCCGCCGTCCTCGACCTTCTTGGCGTGTTCGGCCAACTCGTTTAGCTCGACGATCTCCTGCCTCACCTGATCTGGATTTTGCGCGAGCGTGACCGCCGCAATCATGTCTTCAATACGCTCGCGCTCAAAATCCTCCATTTCCGCAAGTTCGTCCTCGTCATAGTTCAAGTCTGGCGGTGCAATCCGGGCGACCTCCTGTGCCTTCTTGAGCATCTCGGCAAGACGCTTGGCGCGGTTTTCAAGTGACCGCCGAAGAGAGTACGTACTCGAAGCGAGGCGTCTCTGGTACAGGGCCATCAAGAAGCGGATGGCGCGGGCACGCGGGTCGTCACCGCTGGCTGCCGCTCGATGCGATTGACTCTTAACGAAGTCGGTGACCTCTCGGTAGAGTTCGTCTTCTGGGCCGTCGATGTGAAAGTCAACCGTGCGCGGGATGCGCTTGGTGAAAATCTTTCGTGCTTCCCATGTGCCGTCCGGCTTCCGCTGCGGGAAGTACACCATCGCTTCCTTCGTGCGCCGCAGGTAGAACGGCGCTCGGCGGCGATCCATCGCCTCACGGATGGACTTCACGTCAGCGTAAGCGTCTTCGTCTAGAAGTTGCAGGAAGAGCGTGAAGTTCTGCGGGTCGCCCTTGTGCGGAGTCGCCGTCAGTAGAAGCAGGTGATCCGAGGAGTCGCGGAGAAGTTCTCCCAGCGCATACCGTGCAGTTTTCTTCGAGGGGGGCGTCCAGGACATCCGGTGAGCCTCGTCCACGACCACCATGTCCCAGTGAACCTGTTTCAGGCCCGGCAGAATGTTTTCGCGCTTGGCGAGGTCGAGCGAGGTTATGACCTGTGGCGTTTCAAGCCACTGGTTGATCCCAAACTGTTCCCGAATTTGATCGCCCTTGAGGACGACAAACTTCTCATCGAACTTTTCCTTGAGTTCGCGTTGCCACTGGAACGTCAGGTTGGCCGGGCAGATGACCAGGACGCGCTCGGCGAGACCCCGCAGCTTGAGTTCGCGGATCAGCAGCCCAGCCATGATCGTCTTGCCTGCCCCGGCGTCGTCGGCAAGCAAAAAGCGAACGCGGGCCAGCTTAAGCAGGTAGTCATACACGGCCTCAAGCTGGTGTGGCAGGGGATCAACACGCGAGATCGAGAGGCCGAAGTACGGGTCAAACTCGTAGGCGATGCCGAGGGAGTATGCCTGAATCCCGACACGAAGCAGTTGGCCGTCGCCTTCGTAGGAGAACGTGGGCCGGGTAATTTGCAGTTTGCCGATGTCATCCAGCGTGAGATTGACGCGGCGAAACCGCTCCGTCTGCACACCCGACAGCCCGATCTCCCACATGCCGGGGCCATTGCTACGAACCGTCTCGACCCGCATCGGCTCGTTGAAAATCGCCCCGGTGACGATCTGCCCTTCGGTCAGTGGCGGATCGCCGAGGAAGCCCGATTTTGCTGCCACTTGCGACATGCTGGATACTGAGGAGATCGGTGCAGCCGGGCTATTTTATTACGTTCTACCTGAATGGTTTACTACATAGAAGCCGATGTTTCTTCCTCCCGTATCGCAAATCGTAGACCGCTTCGCCGTGGTGTCAAGAGAAACGAGGGTGGTGTTCTGAATTCAGAACAGGAGGCCGGGTGCAAGCCCACGGCCACTGAAACCGCAAACCCGGTTATGATTCGCCAGTAATGGCATGGACAGAGAGAGGCCCCCCAGGGGGAATGGCCTAGCAACAGCGTGAAGAGGCGTTGCCGGAGGGTTTTTGGGCATGACCGATAACGAAAGTCCAAGTCTCGAAGCAATCCTGGCTGCCCTCATGAACGAGGTCGTCTTTGGCCGGACACACCTGAAGATTGCGAGGGCTATCAGGGCAGCGGACCCTGTAGTCGTACATGCCGCCCAGACATTCTTTGGGCTGACGCAGGATGCTCATTTAGAGGCTGCTCAGATGTATGCCGCGAAGTTGTACGACAAAACACAACGTTCGGTGACTGTTAAGTCGGTTCTAGCAGAAGCTAATCGCCTGGCGGGAAGCTTTTTTCATTGTTCCGCCGAAGAGGTGCGGACGGTTATGCTGCCAGAGAACCCGCCCCTATGCGTTCTGAAGGCCGCGTCGAAGAACTCTGGGGGAGCGTCTCCGCGAACCAACAGTAGAATTGCCTGTCGGAATTCTCCGTGCAACTAGCGTGCAGAATCCGGCTCGTTTCGCTGTTCGTTTGCTGGTTCGGCGCGGGGAAGGACAATGGATTCAACGGGACTTAGAATTGACCGCTTGGGCTCATAACCCAAAGGTCGGTGGTTCAAATCCACCCCCCGCCACCAATGGCCGCTGACGGGCTAAACCCGGAAGCGGCCTTTCTTCTTGCCGTCGCGAGCCGAGCCGCTCATCGTTTCCTGCCTGGTTAATCGCCGCACGGCTGTTCTGGTTCGCAATTTTCACGAGCGGCTTTCGACGAAGGCGATCCTCGAAACCCTCAAGGGGCACAAGCGCGATAAGCAGACGGACATGTTCGACCTGTTCGGCGATCCGCAGCACTCTTAGTCACGCTACGGTCACGGACCGGTTAAACTGCCTTGATTTCTGCTTCTTACTTGCCCACAGCGGATGTTCAAGTCCGTTGCTCTCCTCCTTTGCAGAGGCTGGAGCTTGCCGCTGGCCGCACGCTGTAAAAGTGTGGCGGTGTCGGGCAGAATGTAGGTCGGTGGCCGAGGCCTTACAGCCGCTCGCGGACCAGGTGTTGCAGTATGTGGCGATAGCTCCGGCTGAGCTTGAGTTCCGTGCCGTTGTCCAAGCGGACCAGGAACTCGCCATTGTCCAGGGATTTCATTTCGCTGATCCGTCGCAGATTGACGATCGCCGAGCGATGCACCCGTGCGAAGCCATGGGGCCGGAGCTTCTCCTCGATGGCCGTGAGGGTGGCGCGCTGCAGCCAGGACTTCTTGCCGCAGTGCAGTGTGAGGTAGTCACCCGTGGCTTCAATCCAGTCAATTTCTGCGGGCCGGAGAAAGACCACGTGGCCGCCGGAACGAATCACCAGGCGGTCCGGCATCCGCGGGGACGAGGGTTCCGGCGGGCGCAGGCCCTCCAGCAGAGAGGCCACGCGGGTGCCGAAGTCAACCCGGCCATCCCGGGAGAGGCATGAGCGCGCCCGCTCGAGAGTCTGTTCGAAGCGCGCGTCATCGATGGGCTTCAGCAAGTAGTCGAGGGCATGGACTTGAAACGCGCGAATGGCGTGCTGATCGTAGGCGGTGACGAACACGATGTAGGGCAGCGGCTG